>Ga0209515_10009607_pt1 | contig 10974 bp, 16 predicted proteins | sample Subgroupgradi54m_FD_187454 | JGI IMG/M metagenome (GOLD analysis project Ga0209515, IMG submission 187454) | Subsurface groundwater microbial communities from S. Glens Falls, New York, USA - GMW60B uncontaminated upgradient, 5.4 m (SPAdes)... ...
GGCTGGGTTCTTCGCCATGGCCCTAATCGCTGCAAAATTTTTACCTAACAATTGAGGTGTCACCAACAAGCGCCGAGACGACAAACTCGGCGCTTTTTCTTGCCCAAAAAAGCCTATTTCCCATGAAATTTCTCGTGGACTTCGCGTAGTTTTGTTGGCTAGGAAACCATTTTACCTGTTCGGACGTTCCCCCTGCGGGCAAGATAATCAAAATATTTTCTACCCCTAAGTCTCTCTGACAGCAGGTCTCGAATCTTGTAAAGTCGTATCTCTTCTTGGTTGGTCAGAAGCTGGCCATCAAAAAGTGTTTTTTTACGTTTCTTTGCCAACTCTAAAATCGCCACTGCCTCTTTCCATAGTAAAAAATCACGTTGTTTCTTTGCTTGTAACGGAAATTTCTCAAAATGCGGAATAAGTTTTGTCAAAACATCTTCCCGGCTCCTAATATTAAAATGAACAGCATTGTTCCCATTAGAACTCACGCCGTTCAATCGACTTGCTTCAAAGAACTTTTGTACCTTTTCCAGAATTGGTCTTTCATCATCCCTCATGTGTAGTGAGAAGTCCACAACCCAATAACGATAGGTAGAAACTGAATTTTCCCGTTTTTTATTTTCTGTGTTAACAATCAAACAGAAACAACCTTCACCGTCTGTCAAACCAGTTACATACCAGGGACTTAGGTTGACATCTTCAACTTTGGTCATGATATTTCTTAAAAACCTCACGTAATCGCAAATCAGTTACGTGGGTATAAATCTGAGTGGTGGCCACGTTTTTGTGTCCTAAAATTTCTTGAACCGAGCGGAGATCTGCTCCATTGCGTAATAAATCAGTAGCCAGCGTATGCCTCAAGGTATGTGGTGTAGCGTTAACAGACAATCTAGATCGACCAACATACTTCTTAACAATTCGTTGTATTCCTCGCGCCGACAACCGCATTTTCTCCGATTCATCCTCGCCAGGCTTGATCGATCCAGCGCGTCCGGGACGATGATGAATAAATAATGGTCGTGCTGAATCCTGACGCGTTGTAAGGTACCTAGAAAGGATATCTTTTGCTCGTGACGATATAAACACCAACCGAACATGTCCTCCTTTACCAACAACACTAAATTCTTGGGTTTCCAGATTAATCTTATCCCTATCAAGCCTTACTAGTTCCGCCACTCGCAAACCGGTACTAAATAGTGTCTCTAAAATTGCCCGATCACGTAGTCCTAAGTCATTACTAGTATCAACACTTGCAAGGAGCTGCTCAAATTGACGCTTGTCCAAAAACTTTACCATTCTTTCTCTATTCTTTCCCAACTCAATCTGATCTGGTGGCAAAGTCTTAATTCCTTTTTTATTCAAATATCTTAAATATGTCCTGATCGCGATAAGAAAATAGCCCTGAGTACTTTTAGCTAGTGGACCTTTAATAGGATTTACCCGGCGACTAAGATACAACCGGTAATCTCTGACTATTCCTTCGTTTAGTTGCTCTGGTGTAAGTGCCTTACCCTGGCTGGCCAACCATCCAGAGAAGGTCTCCAGATAATAGCCATACATCTTAACTGTGAGTGGACTCAAATTACGATCCAACTCGCAGTATTCCAAGAAGTCGGTGATGTACTCCACCAGTAATTTTTCCATATCAGCGGGGTAGCGCTCAATTTAGAGCGTCAGAATATAACTTTTATAGTAGTAATAAAGTTAATAAGTCCCATAGTAGGGAAATGCGAAGACATTCCAGCCGGGAACAATAAGTTAAATAAATTCATGGCCAATTAATTATAAAGTAACCAATAAGTAGTCGCTAGAGCCTAACCACTGGTTTTAACCACTTCTCTGTCTGCCTTGCCTGGAATTACGTTAAAGATACAATTTACGACATAATCAGTATTACACTCCCTACCGCCAATGTCAACACTAAGTCTACTTTTCAAACCAGACAAAAATCCACCGATATTCCATACCAAAGAAGTGAGACCACTCCCTCAACTACACCAACATTACAAATTAAAACTAATGTTTTAATGTAAAAAAACATTGCCTACTCGTTTTCTACCAAACAGGAGGGATGACCACAATTTTGCCAAGGAGCTAGCAAGCCCTACTCTACTTTGGAGCATAAGAATAACCTAAATAATAATTACCGAAGCTAATTATTGATTGAATATAAATAATATAAGTACTCAATTATAGAGCATAATGACGGCCCATACTCATCGTTCTGTGCTCGATTAACATTCAAAGTAAACAATTTTATATCGCATTATTTAAAGTAGTGTTGCTATTTGGAGCGTAATATAGCCCTATAGTTTAACTTACGTGCTATACTTTCGGGTAATGTTTGGACAAAGCAAACCTTGTCCTGAGCGAAGCGTAGCGGAGTCGGTGGATGATATAGTTCGATGTTCATGAAAAATACAGGCACAACCCCGTGAAAACTTATCCCCATTGAGGCTGTTAAAATAAACTATAGGATTTTAGGTTAGTTGCCACTTCCCCCTCCCCTGCCTGGACGAACCTAAAAATAGAAATTAGTAATTAGAAATTAAAAATTTTGTTAGGCTCCCCATTGTGTCGTAAATAGGGTCAACAAAAACACAATCACCGCGACAATTACAAATTCGTTAACAATTCGCCGATTGAGCTTCTCACCAAGGTGAAACTGGATAATCCCAACCAATTCATAAAAAATTGCGGTCAAAAATAGGGCAAAAATTGATGCTACTACTGGCCAAAAGGACAGCACCCAAGCTACTTCTCCCAAAATGACTGCAGTGGCAAAAGAAAAATTTCTTGTCGACGAACTTACCTTCTCCTCTAGGTTTATGCTCCAAATGGCTTGAAATGACAACAGCCCACTAATTACAAATACCGAAATAAAGTTCAAAAAACTTGATAAGTGTAATGAGAAAATAACGATAAATAAAAGTAGGGCCGCCGCTACCGTCACTAAGAACCCAATGGAGTGGGCCACCCGTAATAATTGAATGGTGCGAATCGCGGCCACATTATAAATATTGGTTGTCAACAGCGCCGCATAATACCCCACGACAAAAATTGCCAGAAAAAACACCTGCAAAGCGGTCGCCAAAAGTAAACTGCTATCTCCACCATCCCCCAGAGACATTGGTATAAGTGGGAAAACCAAAAGAGACCCAATCGCAAATAGACTCGGTAAAATCGGCAAGGTCAGCCACTCTACTCCATTAAAATCTTCATCGCGAATTGCCCAAATCGATGCCAGCACCGAAAGCAAACTAAAAGCAACTACCCGAAATCGCCATTGCAAAACCACCCCCAACCCGGCCCGACTCAAAATAATTCCCGCAAGAAGAATTAGTGTCACAATAACAAAGCGTTGGCGTTTTGACATAAAGAAGACTTTATTTCTTTGCCTTATTTGGCTTTATTCCAAATGATTTTAAGTGGTGGGTAATCGCAATCGCTAAACCATCGGCCGCATCGTCGGGTTTTATTATCTCCTTCATATGTAAATGCTGGCGCACACTCTCTTGCATCTGTTTTTTATCGCTGCGACCAAACCCCGTGAGAGCAAATTTCACTGAAAGACCCTGATATTCAAAAATTGGCAGTTTGTGTTTTGCCGCCATCGCAAGCACCACCCCTCTTGCCTGTCCCACCGCCATCGCGGTTCGCGAATTGATACCAAAAAATAATTGTTCAATCGCCATGACATCCGGACGATATTTGCCAATTACCTTACCAACCTCTTCAGAAAGAAACAGTAGTCGCTCCCCCATTGGCGTCTCCATTTTAGTAATTAGACAATCCGCAAAAATAAATTTTAATTTCCCTTTTTGCCCACTAGTCTCCACTAGTCCTACCCCTAGCTTTGCTGTTCCTGGATCAATCCCTAAAATAAGCATAGATTTTTTATTAGTTTACTTCGCCCACGAAGCCTGCCATTTTCCTCCAATTAATGCCGTGGGTTTACCATTTGGCGAGTGCACGGCACATAGATATTTTGTCCCAGGCTTATTTTCTTCGGCAATTTTTTGGAAACCACCAGTCTCTACCTCGTTGAAATGAAAATAATTGTTACAGCCAGTTTCCGAGCAAAAGCGCATGTTTGTCTCGGGATTTGCCTTTATTTGTTCTCTTGTTGCCTGCTCTAATCGATCCTTCAAAGATTGCTCAGCCATAGTTTTTAATTTAAATTCGTATATATTTCTTGGACGTCGTCTAACTCACTCAAACTTTCCAAAAAGTTTTCGAGTTGTTCTTTTTTGCCCGGATCGGCAATTGCCATCATCGTCTCTTTATTGGGTCGGAAAGATAAATTCCCTGCTTTCCCAATAACCTCTCCTACTTTATGCAAATCTTCTGGTTTAGTATAAACCAAAAAGCCCTCCTCTGTCTCTTCAAGATCCTGCGCCCCAGACTCTAGTGCCTTCTCAAAAACCGCGTCAAAACTTTGCCCTTCTTTCGGCAGCTCAATCTCCCCCACTCGAGTAAACATGTAAGACACGGCTCCGGGACCACCCAAACTGCCACCCACTTTTTCAAAAATGTTGCGCAACTCGCTCCCAGTTCGCGCCCGATTATCGGTGATTGCCTCGACCAACACTGCCGCCCCCGCCGGGCCAAAGCCCTCATACAAAGCTGACTCCAATGCTGCCTCGCCCCCTTTACCCAACCCGCGATCAATCGACCGGGTAATGTTTTCTTTGGGCATATTGGCAGCCCGAGCTTTCTCTATTGCTAAACGAAGCTTGAAGTTACTCTCTGGGTCACCGCTGCCACCTTCACGAACCGAGATAGCAATCGTGTTGCCTAGTTTGGTAAACACTGCCCCCCGTTTGGCATCGGTAGCCCCTTTTTGCCGTTTAATAGTAGACCATTTAGAATGACCAGACACAAGCCTAATTTTACTCTACCATCTTGACTTTCGCCAGGGTTGACTCTAGACTCGATGATCAATGTCTGATGATGCTGTTTCTGCCGCGGTTTCTGCCGCCCTCAGTTGTGATTGGGAAAAAGCGGTCGAAATAAACGAAAAAATCTTGGCTGCCAACCCCAACAATATTGACTGTCTTAACCGTCTTGGTAAAGCATTGTTGGAGAGCGGCGAAAAAGATAAAGCGATCAAGATCTTCAAAAAAATATTGCGCATCAACCGTTACGACCCCATCGCCCAAAAAAATCTTGATCGGGCGACTGCTTCTGGCTCCATAATTAAATTAAACAACAAAAAGAAACCACCGGTAAATGGCCACACTCAAATACTGACGACTAACTTTATTGAGGAACCAGGCCGAACCAAGCTGGTATCCTTGGTCAACATTGCCCCCACCAGTACTCTATTAAAGCGTAACTATGGCGACAAGATTGTTCTCTCCCCAAGGCGTCACACTGTGATCGTCTCTGATCTTGATGGCAGTTATTTGGGGGCGATCCCCGACGACCTTGGTCATAGGCTGGCTCTTCTTATTAAAGCCGGCAATCTTTACGATGGTCTGATTAAATCAGTCGCCAAAGGCTCAATTGTGGTATTTTTGCGTGAATTATCTCGGACAAAGCGGTTCAAAAACACCCCTTCATTTCCCACCACCAACTCTGATTATTTTAGTTTCGTTCGAGAAGAAACATTAAACCAACAGGACAAGCCAGTGGTAGCAACAACAGAAACCGAAGACGAAACAGAAGACTCCCCAGGAACCCATCTCCACGCCGACGAAGAAACCGAGGAAAACCATTAATTTTTAGGTATGTGGATGACTCCTTGTAAAATACGCTGGATTTTTTTCTCAAACCGGGGCACCAATCCGCTTGGGGTTCTAAAATCCCGCATTGACCTCCAGGCCCAAATGATGGAAAAGATAAAAATCACCACAAACAACAACAAAATCATATCGACTTTATCCTACTCCTTACCCAGTTTTTTTGCATAATCTTCTCCGATAGTAACCACCACATCCGCCCGCCCTTCAGAAGAATTATCTAAAACTTGGCAGGAGAATATTTGGGCGATGCGCACAACAGTAATAGAACTCTTCGCTTTACTCGTTGCCTGAATCTGGCAGTTGGGTAGTGGTAGACTAATTGTTCCCACATTAACTACATTAGAGCCAATATTAGCTAAAATACGTCCCGCGCGATTACCAAGGCCCACCACATGAGTTGAGTTGATGACCTCAACTCGGTAGTTCTCACTAAGTAATCTCTTTTCGACAAAAAGACTGCCCAAACTATTATCTAAAATTTCTTTGTCTAAAGACAGCGCTTTTGAGCCATCAGCCAATACCAACTCTCCAGACAATTTTGACAAATCAACCGTATTAATTTTGTCAAAACGCATTTGCAAAACTGCCATTGCTAGCCGCAACCGATCATAGAGATTTAAGTTTGACTGGATGTTAAATAAATTTTGTGGATTTAAAAAAAAACCTTTTATATCTTTTGGCAATTGACCAGGGGTGTGAATATATCCATCTACCGGAATTCCCAAATAGTCCGACAATGTCGAACCCACTGTCTCTCCCCCTCGCTTGTCCAGTTGCCCAACCGAATAGATTGTTGCTGCCTTATAGGGTCCATAACCAAACGCCAGTTCGGCAATGTATAAATCATCTGGAAGGCGTACTACTACTGCGGAATGTTCGGCAATGTTCACCGATAACAGTGCCAGCGGATTAGTCGCTAGTGCCACATTTAATCGGTCAAACTTTCCAAAACGACTATCTTTATACAATTGAAAGCCGACAAAACCGACCACTGCTAAAAAAATGATAAAAATGATCGCGGGGAGAACTCTTAAATTGTTCGCAGAAGAATATTGTCTTTGGGCAGATCTCATCACTTACTATTGTAACACCTACCAACTCGGCTGGTCTTTCTTCCCTTTTTTAATTACTGCCGGTGTGGGCACGACCCAAGACGGCACCGACGAACCCGACCGGGCCGCTTTTCTCGCCTGCTCTTCTTTCGAGAGCTTTTTTTTCTTACTGTTGTAATAGTCTCCAAAACTCCCCATATGTCTATAGCCCCGAACATGAATAATGCTCGGGCGCAAGGTTCTGAAGCCGAAGGCCTCAGGTTCTTATTTTAACCATTTTCTCTTTAATTTTGCAAATTTCTTGTTCGCAATCGCCTCACGAATCTCCTCCATCAGGTTCATCATGAACTTCACATTGTAAAGCGTGGCTAGCCGATAGGCTAATAATTCTCGAGAGCGAAATAAGTGGTGCAAATAAGCTCGGGAGTAATTGCCCCACACCGGGGTTTTATCTTTTTGGTAAATGGCCTTATTAATATTAATGTTGGGCAATAGCATCCCCGACCGGGCTAGTCGAGTCGGCACGACACAGTCAAAAATATCCACTCCCCGCTCCACCGCTAAGAAAATGTCTTTTATTGTTCCAATTCCCAGTAAGTGTCGTGGTTTTTGGGGATCAAGATGGGGATACATCCAATCTAAAATTTCTACCATTTTTGCCCTATTCACTAGTGCCCCGCCTATTCCCACTCCAAAAAAATCATTTTCGCTAACAAACTTCGCCGACTCTACCCGTAAATCTTCAAACGGACCGCCTTGCACCACCCCAAACATATTATCATCCCGAGCGGCCGCGAGGGATCTTTTTTCCCAGCGGTGACTTCTCTCCATGCTATTTTTCGTATAATCATAATCGTGCAGCGGGCTGGTGCATTCATCCAAAGCCACAATAAAATCCGCCCCTAATTTCACTTGGGTCTCGACACTCTTTTCTGGCGGGAAAAAATGCACTGAGCCATCCAGATGCGATTGAAACGTCGGCCCCTCTTCTTCAATTTTACATAGCTTCGTCCGCGGCACGACACTTTTTTCCATTGGATTATATGTCGTCTCTCCGGCAAAAAGTGATGTCATCTTGCCCACTTCGTGTTCAATGCCAAACCCTAAAGAAAAAACCTGAAAACCCCCCGAATCGGTCAAAATTGGCCGATCCCAGTTCATAAATTTATGCAACCCTCCTAACTTGGCCACGACTTCCGCTCCGGGCCGAAGATATAAATGATAAGTATTGGTCAGAATCATCTGGCAGGAAAGATCTAAGAGGTCTTCCGAAGAAAGCGCCTTCACCGTCGCTTGTGTCCCCACCGGCAAAAACACTGGTGTCTCCACTTCCCCATGCGGAGTAATTAGCTTGCCCACCCTAGCCTTCTTATCCGAAACAATAATCTTAAAACCGACCATTCCCTATTTTCTCACAACCGGATCTGGGTCAACTAAGCCAGGACGAACTTTAAGAATTTCTTTTTCAGATGCTCCAGGCATCACAAATAGTTTAATCTCATTAAGAAGACGCCTTCTGCTCTCTTCTGCCTGTCTAATTACTTCCTTTGAAAATCCGCGACGTTTTAATGTCTTCGGTCTATATTCGTCACCATCACCAGTCTCTCCCCCAGAAACCGCCACCATTCCTTGAGCAATCCGCTCTTTTATCATTTCTCCAGTTCTATTCATATCGTCACCTCCACTAGGACAGAAAATATCCAAACTATTATCCTTCATCGGAGAATTTCTTCTACGACTAATTTGACTAGGTTACCTACAATTCCTCCTTTTTTAATTTCACCATCACTTTGAGCATCTCGCTCATCTCTCCAGCGTTTAACAAACTCAATTTCAGTGGGAGTCGGATTGGGAGCCCGCAACCATCCATCACCATTGTCCACCCATCCAAAAATCGGTTTGTGCTCTGCGATCATTTTTGCTTCTTGTTCAACGGTAATTGGCATAAAACTCACCTCTATCCGGGCAGAAAATTATTTAACCCGCAATTCTAACAGTCCCGAGTCTAAGCCATTTAAGATTTCTTCACCAGCCTTTTCTTTAATATCTTGCAACAAACCTGGATTCTCGGCAAACTCTTGGCGTTGTTTCTGATAACCCTCGAGTTTCTTAATATACTTATTGCCCTCCTCAAATATTTTGTCCCGTTTATGTTTATTAATGGCTCTTAAATCATCTGCAAAATCACTCCGAGACTCACCTGGAAGAAATGACACCTTATAATCTCCCAATTTCTCCCAATCTTCTGGGCTAGACAGTACCTCTTGTCCATCAACTTTCCCGCCAATTCCATGCTCATATCCCAAAATCTTCACTCTCGTCCTTGGCATCTCCTGACCTTCTTTGTCGGCAATCGCCAATGTCACTTCCTTACCAGATGCGATTGTCGCATGAGCCCACCGTGGAGATCCCAATGGGGCATTAACCGGTTCCACCATAATCCAATATGGCCCTCCAGTTTTCCTTTCATCATATTCCCAAGCTACCTTTGCGTGAATCGCCATACACTTATTTAACCTTAAATATTTTTCTTATCGACTCGCTTAACCCGTAATTCTAATAAACCATATTCATCTAGTCCCGACAGAAGTAGTCTCCCTGCGGTTCTCTCCGCCACATAAAGTTCAATTTGACCCATGCCATCGTTGAGAACCTTGCGCCGGGCTTCTTTGGCTTTTCTGATCAAATCAACAAAAGATTCCCCTTTTTCCTCTAAAATATCGCCGTTGTAGTCATCAAGGGTTTGTATATCGTCACCATACCCATCAAACTTCTCTGGATAAAAGTCTACGCTTAGAGGACCCAATTGTTCAGTTCTCATTTTATCCAAAGGTAACTTTTCGCCATTTATCATTCCCCCTTCCTTATCACTAAATCCCAATATTCGAATTCTAGTCCCAGGGATTTCTTCTCCAGATAAATCATGTGTCGCAATAACGACCTCAATCCCCGCCGCCAAAGTTATCTTACTTCTAAGTTCCGCTTCAATCGGCTCGACCATCACCCAATTTGGGACATCCCCTCTCCCCTCACTTGATTTTTGAATCCAAGCTGCAATTGCCATAATTATCCCTTCTGGGCAGACAGTGCCACGATCATATCATAATTATCGTCTCCCGCAATACGGTTAAATCTCTCGAAGCCACACTTGGTACAGCGGTGCGTTAAAACATATTCCCCGGTGCGCCGGGTAAAAACTGAGACCGGCTCCATCATCCCGCCACATGTGTTTGCCCGATCGCCTGGTTTATCGGTATCGACGTGTTTACTCCACAGACAAAATGGGCAGTGGTTGCGATAACTACCCCCATATTTAATAGGTTTAACCGCCTTGCCGCAGTGATCACAGGTGAATGGATCGTTACGCGCGATGTACTTCACGTTTCAACTCACCTAACTTTTTTTCCTTTTCTTTCATAAGGCTAGTCCAATTATCTTGATAGTCAATAATCAACCGGCTAATGCTGGTCCCTTCCAATGTGAGAGGCAGCGACACATGGTGCGCCCCCCGCTCATAAAGTTTGATCGCCTCTGCCGAATCGGCAGCCGAAATTATGACCACCGCTTTAGACTGGGCTTTTTCCACGGCATCTAAAAGCGCAAGATTGTCATTTAAATCGCGAACCGTCGATACGACCAGCTTGGCCTGTTTCAAATTTAATCTTTCCGCCACTTCCGGGTCAGAAATATCTCCATAAAGGCAAAAAACAAAATTATTTTTGAGTTGTTCTACTACTTCCGGATTGAAATCCAACACTAACACATTCTCCCCGTATAGCTTTTTTAAAACCTTTAGCACAATTCCCCCGCTACGATGACAACCGACCAAGACGGCATGGTTAGCAAACTCCAACTGGCCCTCCGGTACAAAATCAAGACTTATCGTCTTTTTTCGTTCCACTTTTTTTAGTACTCCTTTGACCAGAGAAAAAATTGTTTGGCTATGAATAATAACAAATGACGACAAAACAAAAGAAATCACCGTCGCAAAAGCTACAACCGAGACTAAGTCTTTTGATACCAGCCCTGATCCCGCCGCCAGATAAACTGTAATTAAAGAAAATTCTGATACTGAAGACAAAAGAATCGCCGATTTAAATGCGGTGTGGACTCGAAAACGCAAGATAACCAACATAAGAAAAAAAATCGCCGGCTTAATAAGAAGCGTATAGGCAATTAGG
>Ga0209515_10009608_pt1 | contig 10974 bp, 9 predicted proteins | sample Subgroupgradi54m_FD_187454 | JGI IMG/M metagenome (GOLD analysis project Ga0209515, IMG submission 187454) | Subsurface groundwater microbial communities from S. Glens Falls, New York, USA - GMW60B uncontaminated upgradient, 5.4 m (SPAdes)... ...
CGAGTGGCCGGCCGGGCCGCACGAGCCGCTCGATGCCATCCGGGTCGCGCTGCTGGTGCGGCCCGCGCTCGAGCTCCTGCGCGTGGCGCGTACGGGCGGAGAACGGCCATGAAGTCGGTCGTGCTCGCTGCCGGCGTGGCCTCGCGCCTGCGCCCGCTCACCGACGGTGTGCCCAAGTGCCTGCTCCCCGTGGGCGGCCGGCCCATCCTGGCGCGCGCGCTCGCCCACCAGGCCGCCCTCGGCATCGACGAGGCGATCGTGATCACCGGCTGGCTGGGCGAGCAGGTGCGCGCGGCGGTGGCCTCGTGGCACCTGCCCATCGCGGTCCGCTTCGTCGACAACCCCGAGTACGCGCGCAGCAACAACGAGTACTCGCTGTGGCTGGCCGCGGCGCACGTCGCCGGCCACGAGCTCGTCCTGCACGACGGCGACATCGTCTTCGACGCCGCGGTACTGGCCGCGGTGCTGCGCGCGCCCCACGCCAACGCGCTGGCGCTGCGGCGCGCGCCCGACCTGGGCGCCGAGGAGATGAAGGCGCGTCTCGACGATGAGGCGCGCGTGCTCGCCATCTCCAAGCGCATCCCGCCTGCGCAGGCCGCCGGCGAGGTCCCCGGCGTGCAGCGCTTCTGCGCCGCCACCTCGGCGCGTCTCTTCGCCACCATTGAAGCGCGCGTGCGCGGCCGCGGCCTGCGCAACGAGTGGTACGAGGCCGCGCTCGACGAGCTGATCCGATCGGGCGAGGCCTTGTACGCGGTCGACGTGGGCGAGAGCTACCTGGCCGAGATCGATACTCCCGCCGACCTCGCACGCGTCGACGCCGAAGTGCGCGCGCGAGAGATTGTGGACAACCATCCACATGCGATCGCCCGCTAAACGCTCATCCGGAGGCCTGCAGCGACTGTTTGGTGAAGCCGCTGACGACTGGCGCACAGGCAACGGCACGTGGTTCGCACCGTGTGCAGGGCGATGTCCTACTTCTCCATATCTTCGCTCTCGCCGAGCCGCAGGTGCGCTCGCAGTGATTCCCCCGCGGTTACATTTCCCGTCGCTGTCATTCTTCTGCGACAGCTGGAATTGCTTGGCGCAGCAAAATTAATTTCCCTATGCTCTGGCCTCGATGCACAACCGACCCACCCTGAGCCGGCCGCTTTCACTCTTCACTCTTTGCACCCTCTGCGCGTTTCTCGCAGGCTGCGTAGGTCAAGTCACGGAGCCCTCGGCTTCGACCGATGGCGAGACCATGACGCCTGACGACGGAACGACCACGCCGCCCGACGATCCGACGACGCCTCCTGGCGATCCGACGACGCCTCCCGGCGATCCGCCCGTCGGCACTCCGACTACCAAGGTGTCGCTCGCCTACACCGAGTCGTCTGCCGAGCTGGTCAACCCCGAGCGCGGCTTCTACGTCGGCCTCGACCTGCTCAACCCGGGCGGCGCCGCCCAGGTGCGCGCGAGCGGGCACTCCCTGGCCATCACGCTGGTGCGCCTCGACGCCTACCGCGGCGGTCCCCTCGACGCGGCTCTGCTGGCCAAGCTCGAGCAGGGCTTCGCCGCCGCGCGCGCCGCTGGCCTGAAGGTCATCCTGCGCTTCACCTACAACTCGTCCTTCGCCGCCGACGCGCCCAAGTCGGTGATCCTCGGCCACATCGGCCAGCTCGCGCCGGTCCTGCGCAACAACGTCGACGTCATCGCGGTCATGCAGGCCGGCTTCATCGGCGCCTGGGGCGAGTGGCACACCTCGACCAACGGCCTCGACAACGACGGCGACCGCGCCGCCATCCTGACCGCGATCCTCAACGCGCTGCCCGCGTCGCGCGCGGTGCAGGTGCGTACGCCCATGGCCAAGGCGGGCATCTTCGCTGGTGGTCCCATACCCGACAGCGAGGCGTTCAGCGGCTCGAACCGCGCGCGCGTCGGTCACCACAACGACTGCTTCCTCGCCAGCGACAGCGACTTTGGCACCTACGCCAGCCCGGTCGCGACCTGGGAGTCGTTCATCGCGCAGGAGTCCAAGTTCACGCCCATGGGCGGCGAGACCTGCGCGGTCAGCGCGCGCACCGCCTGCGCCGTCGCGGTCGCCGAGATGGAGAGCAACCACTGGTCCTACCTCAACCGGGAGTACCAGCAGGACGTCATCAACGGCTGGGAGGCGCAGGGCTGTGGCGCCGAGATCCGCAAGCGCCTGGGCTACCGCTTCGCGCTCAAGAGCGTGGTCCACGACGAGGTCGTCGCGCCCGGCGGCGCGCTCGCGCTCGACGTCGAGATCAACAACAGTGGCTTCGCCGCGCCCTACAACGCCCGTCCCATCTACCTGGTGCTGAGCGGTGGCGGCAAGCGCCGCGTGGTCAAGCTGAACAACGTCGACGTGCGCCGCTGGCAGCGTGGCACGGTGACCAAGCTGACCGTCAAGGTGCGCGTGCCCGCCGACGCGTCGCCGGGTGCCTACAAGCTCGCGCTCTGGCTCCCCGACGACGCGACCGCCCTGCGTGACGACGCGCGCTACGCCATCCGTCTGGCCAACGACGGCCTGTGGGACGCCGCCACCGGCGACAACCTGCTCAGCGACAAGCTGGTCATCGACGCCTCTGCGGGCGGCGCCGTCGACAGCTCGGCCACCGAGCTGGTCGTTCTCCCTTAAGCGTCCCGCCGCTTCTAAGCGTCCCGCCGCTTCGTCCGCTCCTTCTCTCCTTCTATTTCACCTCGATCACACCGCACGCGATGGGCGGGCCCGACGCGCCGCTCGGCTGCGTCTTGCCGTCGTCCTTGGTCTTGTGGATGACCACGGCGCGGCCGGCCACCGAGTCGGGGCCGGGCGCGACGGTGAGTGAATCGGTGATCATCTCGAAGGTGGCATTGCCTTCCTTGTCGGCCAGCAGGTTGCCGAAGTCGCCCGCGTGGCGGTTGCCCGACTCGGGCGGACCATGCTTGGCCTTCGTGGGATTGAAGTGCGCGCCGGCATTCTTGGCATCCTTGCCGCCGCAGTCGCCCTTCTCGTGAATGTGAATGCCGTGCTTGCCCGGCTTGAGGCCGGTGAAGGTGCCCCTGAGGACGACCTTGTTGCCGTCCTGATCGATGTTGAGCGTGCCCACGGGCGCGCCGTTCTCACCCAGCATGGTGATGGTCGCCTCGGCGTGCAGCTTGTTCTCGCTGGCCGTGCCGGCCACGGGCGCCGCGCCCGCCTTCTGCAGATCGCTGTCGTTCTTGGCGCCGGTGATGGGTGGCTCACCGGTGACCGGCGCAGTGACCTTGGTCTCCGTGCTGCCCTGGGCATTGCCCTGGGCGTCTGCCGCGGTCGGTCCGCCCATGCTGTCCGACGGCGTGTTGCCGGGCTCGCGCGAGGGCGTGGTCGTGGCTGTCGGCTCTTCCGTCTGCGGCTGCGCCGGCGCATGCGCAGGGACAGGCGCAGGCGAGGGCGTGGTCTCGTAACTGGAGCGCGACTTGTTGCTGGAGCCGCCACAACCGATCACCAGGCACGCGCACGCCACTTCCCATCCGAACCAGGTCTTCTTAGTCATTTTTCCCGTCCTCCATTCGAGCCGCGAAGTGATGCACGCCACGGGCCATTCCCGGACCCACGGTCGTACCGGGGCGTCTGCCGACGCGGGCGGGACGCGCGGGTAACACGCTGCTACCGCGGCGGGACGTGTGCGCGCGCAACCCAGGATGACGTACGTGGCGCGTGTATTGCTTGGAGTGACAGGCATGTGCGAATCGAAGCCCGTCAATCTAGAGGGTGACTTGATCCTGAATCAGCGTGAGCACAAGTACCTGCTCGATGCCCACACGGCATTCTCCTTCTGGGAGATCGCCACCGCGCGACTCGCGCCTCACTGTCGCGATTCGCAGCGCCCACTGAACTATGTGCGCACGACGTACTTCGATACCCCCGACTTCGCCTACTACCGCGGCACCGCCTCGACCATGGCGCGGCGCCTGCGCGCGCGCGAGTACGCCACTGCTGCCGAGCCCGAGGCAACGCCCGAGCTCACCGGCGTGTGCGTGCTCGAGCTCAAGCAGTCGGCGTCCGGGCTGCGCAGCAAGTCGCGCATCAGCATCGCGCCCGGCGACGTGGCCGCGTTCCTGGCCAGATACTCCGGTCCGCGTCACGACGGGCCGCTCGTGCCGTGCATGACCACGTGGTACCAGCGCGCTGCGCTCACCGACGCTGACGACCGGATCCGCGTCACCCTCGATCAGCGCGTGCGCTTCTGCGCGCCCACACCGGTGGGCGCGCCCTGCACCGGCGCCGAGCCGCCCGAGGTGCTCGCGCGCGGCCCCGAGTTCGTGCTCGAGCTCAAGCTGTGGGACGAGTCGCCCACCTGGCTCGCGCGCGCCATGCGCGGCCTGGTCGAGGCCGTCGGGTTCTCCAAGTTCACGTCGGGAATGCGCGCCGCCGAGGCGTGCGGCCTGATCGACCTGAGCGCGCCGGCGCAGTCGTCCATCACCGACGAGCCGTCTGCCTCCGTCGGAGCCTGACCCGGCCGCGGCTGCCTCGCAGCCTTCGGCCGGGCTCGCGCCTCACAATCCCTGCAGCCGCGGATCCTCGTCCACCAGCGCCAGCGACTTCTTCAGCACGCGCGGCCACAGCGCGCTGCGCACGCCGTGGTAGTGGTGCAGCGCCCAGGCCATCGCGGTGGCCACTGCGACCTCGCGCAGCACGCGTCGCCCAGCGAAGAACTGCACCTCTTCGAGGGCTTCCGAATCGAGCGGATCGAGCATGCCCACGCGCAGGTCCCCGTCGGGCTCCACCCACATGGGCACGACGCGGTGCTCGACCGCGACCTCGGCGGGGATGCGCGCGACCACGTCGGCGGGCAGGTTGGCCAGCCGGCGCAGATCGCAGCGGGGTACGCACACTTGCATGCTCACGCACTCGCAGACGCGCTCCTCGTTGAGCACCCCGAGCAGGAGCAGCTGCTCCAGCCAGGTGCAGCGCGATCCGCGCGTGGATTCGGTGGCCCAGTCGACCTGCTCCTTGGTGATGAGCATGTGCCGGATCAGGAGTGCCTTTAGATCGGTTCGCATGCCGCTTCCCTGCTGCATGGCCCGTGCCCACATGTCGCCATTCCTACGAAGTCTCCGAGTTGGCCCGCAGCTTGCCCTCATGGACTGACAGCATGATGTGGATACTCCTGACCATTACTCAGCTGGCCTTTCTCCCCTTCGTCGCGACGTCGCGCATCGCGCGTAGCCGTCGCCTGCTCGCCGGTGTGCTGATCTTCGTGATTCCGCTGGCCGGCCCGCTGCTCGCGCTCATCGTGGCGCGCGCGCGCGGCGGCAAGATGGTCCTGCACAGCGAGCACGAGGAGGCCTTGCTCGCACGCGAGCGCGCCGCCGAGATGCGTCGCGCCGGCGACCTGACTGCGTCGCTGGAGCGGCTCATGTCGGCCAATCCCGAGGAGCGCCTGGCCGCGCTGGTCAAGCTCTCGGGCAGCGCCGATGCTCGCGCGGTCGCGCAGCTGCGCTGGGCGGTCGAGCACGGCAGCCGCGAGGTCGTCCTCGATGCCGCGCTCACGCTGGAGGAGCTGGATCTGCGCCGCGAGAAGCGCCTGGAGGGTGCTCTGCACGCCCTGGAGACGGCGCCATGTTTCCAGCACGCGTTCGCGGCGGCTGAGGCAAGCGCGCACGGTGTGCTCGCTGGTCTCGCTGACGACGCCAGCATCCCGGCGCTGGCCGACCAGGCGCGCGAGCTCTACCTGCGCGCCCTGCTCATGGATCCGGTGCATGCCAACCAGGTAGAGGAACGTCTGGCGCGTCTGGAGCTGGCCGTGGCCCGTCCGGACGCCGCGCTCGAGATTCTCACCCGTCTGACCGAGCGGCAGCCCGCCGGCGGCGCCATTGCCCAGCGGCTGCGTCAGCTGCGCGACCAGGCGGCCTTTGGCGCGCGCCGCTTCGACCTGCTGTCCTTCCGCTCGTTGCCCCTGCACCCGCGCGCGACCCTCTTCTAGGGGCTTCCAGGGGCTTCTGATGGGCTTCCAGGGGCTTCCAGGGGCTTCTGAGGGGCTTCCAGGGGCGTCTTAGCAACCCTAGTCAACTTCCAGCATCTGGCTGTCGACATACGAGATTTGCCAGTTCTGGGCCGGGTTCTTGCCATCGCGCGAGATGACATGCCAGAAGTACTCGCCCGGCGGCGGGGTGGGCACGTGCAGCATCGTGCCGCTCATGCCGGTCTGCTGCATGACGAGGGTCCCGTCGGAGAAGTCGGGCGTCGTGCTCAGCTCCAGGTCATAGGTCAGCGGGTCGCCCTGGAAATCGTACGAGGGCCACCACCAGAACAGGAGATCGGCGCCGCGCATCGGCGCGTTCAGCACCACCGGCATGGGCCGTTCCTTGACCGCCGCGTACTCGGCCTCGAAGCCGCGGACCACGCCGGAGAGGCGCGCGTACTCCTCGTCGTACTGCGGCATCGATTCCATCGGGTCGGTGCCGGGCAGGACGGGCAGGTTCCACAGGTCGGGCGGCATCGCCACATAGGGCCGCACGACGTCGCGGTAGCTGGCCAGGAGCGTCGCCACCTTGGCGTCGGAGAGCGCGGTGGCGCGCAGCCCGGCCATCATGGCCTCGAGGTCGTGCAGGTTCTGCTTGTCGGCCAGGAAGGGCTGGTGGAGCCCCGAGTCCCACCAGTTGGCCAGACCGGCGCGCCAGCGTGGTCGCGGTGGGTTGCCCGGCTGCTCGTAGTAGCCGAAGGAGCCATCGTAGTCCCAGGGCAGGAAGTACCAGGTGTCGCAGCCCTTCGGGCTGTAGAGGTAGAAGTTGGAGCCGCGCGTGTCGAAGTTGCCGACCAGCATGTTGACCGCGAGCCAGGTGATGTAGTTGTCGCGGTCGAAATACTTGGCGACGACGTCGTTGATGTTGCGATTCGGTGCGTTCACGGCGTGCAGCATGCGCAAGAGCTTGTCGGGGTCGGGGTTGGCCTTCGCCTCGATGAGCAGGTTCAGCTTGACCGGGTCGTTCTCGACGTCGGCGGTCAGCGGCCAGAAGGTGAAAGTCTCGGCCTTGTACAGCGTGCCGTCGGGATCCAGGCCATGGTGCTCGAGGAAGTGCTTGTCCGGCTCCTCGACCCAGGTGAACAGGCCGCGATCCTCGCCGTTGATGCGCAGGTGCACGAAGTGCGTGCGCAGGCTGGTGAAGTGCGGCACGTCGCGGAACAGATCGAAGGCCAGCCGGTTGCGCACGCGCGTGAGGTCGAAGGGATGCTTGTTGAGGTTGATCTCGCGCTGACCCTGCCAGGACGCGACGTCCTTGCCGAGGTGGATCTTGTACGACTTCTGCAGCGCCAGCCGCGTGGAGCGCCCGCGCAGCTCGAGCGTGCCGTTCATGTCGGTGGTGCCGGCGCCGAAGTCGCCCTGGACGAAGCGCACCGGCACCTGGGCACCCGGTGCGTTGGCTTCGACCTGGGCGAGACCGGCCAGATCGGTCACGGTCATATCCACCTCGAGGATCGACTTGTCGTCGGTGTAGACCGATCGATCGTCGACCAGCCCATTCGGGCAGACGGCGGCGATCTGGTCATCATCCCCCGGGGCTGGCGACGAAGAACAACCGACCAGCAGGAGCGCAGCGACCGCTCCTGCCAGCCACTCGCGAGATCGAGATCGAATGTGGTTCATGTAGTGACCAGTTAGCAATGCGCGCGCCACTGCCGCCGGGCCATACGGCGACCGCGTGTGTCGCGGCGGTAGCACCTGGCGTTACCGGGTCGACCCAGCACGCCCGGCGGGAAGCCTCGATCGGGCCGGCCGACTTGGCGCGTGTCATGCAAGCACGTGGGCCTCATGAGCGCTGGTCTGTCTTGCGTGGCGATGACGTCGGTCCTGCTGCTGGCCTGTGGCGGCGCGTCGATCGCGCCGCCCGGTGACGCCGACGCGGGTGCGCCGCCACCCCCGCTCGTGGACGACGGCTGCCCGTCGATCTTCGCGCAGGACATCCTGCCCGAGTACGAGGTCGAGATCGCGCCGGACGAGTGGGCCAAGCTCGACGACGAGTTCATCCACCGTCAGCAACACATCGACGCTGGCCTGGATCCGCATCCTTACCATCCCATCCAGTTTCGCTACCAGGGCGGCGCGCCGATTCCCGACGTCATGATTCGTCTGAAGGGCAAGTCGTCGTGGCGCCACGCCATCGCGCTCGATGCCAGACCAAAGATGCAGTTCGTGATCTCGTTCAACCAGATCGACAATCAGGCGCGCTTCCACGGCGTGCGCAAGCTCGACCTGGACATGCCGCGCGACGACCGCAGCTTCCTGCGCCAGCGGCTGGCGCTCTCCTACCTGCGTGACCTTGGCATTGAAGCACAGTGTGCCAATAACGCTCGCCTCGTCATCAATGGCACATACTATGGTCTGTACACCGGCCTCGAGCACTACGACAAGGAGCTCTTGCAGCGCGTGTTCCCCCACGCCGCCGACGGCAACCTGTGGGACGCGGCCCGCACCATCCAGACCAACGATACCCACTACGACTGGGCGCGCCTCGACGCTTTCTGGTCGGTCGAGAGCCCCGCTCAGCTGGCCGTGCTCGCCGATCTACCCGCCGCGCTGCATGAATGGGCGGCCGAGGTCATGATCGGGCACGGCGACGGCTACTACGGCGGCAGTCACAACTACTACCTCTACGATCATCCCAGCCGCGGCTTCGTCTGGATGCCCGCGGATCTCGACGCAGCCATCGACTTCTACCCCGCCGATCTGCAGCCGATCTTCACCCGCCGCGCGGACCAGCCGCGCCTGCAGTGGCTGCTGGTCATGAACGATCCCGCCTGGCGCGCGCAGTTCGTGCAGGCGCTGGTCGCGGCGCGTGCCGGCTACCACGTCGACGTGCTGCAGCAGCGCGTCGACGCCTGGGCGGCGCAGATCGGCGCCTCGGCCGCCGACGACGCGATGAAGCCCTTCACCGCCGCCGAGCACTTCGCCGCGGTCGCTGCGATGCGCGACGTCCTGCCGCGGCGCGCCGCCTACCTCGACGCCTGGCTGGACTGCTTGGCGCACGGCGGCGTCGATGCCGACGGCGACGGCAGCCCGTTCTGCCACGACTGCGACGACCACGACGCGACCGCTCACCCCGACGCGCCCGAGGCCTGCAACAAGCTCGACGACGACTGCGACGGATACGTCGACGAACAGCCCGTGGGCATGACCTGCCCCTGAGGGCAACAGCAAGCATCGCAGGCGCGCCAAAGTGGTGCACGAACACCGAGGTCAAGGACTACCAGCAGGCGCTGCACGGGTCCGTGACCGAACGACGGCAGTACGTGAGTGCGATGCGGCCGTCGCACAGTAACTAGCCTTTCTCCTCGCATCACCCCTCGTCAGGCCGATCGCACACTGGCCAATAATGACTCTCTGCGTCATCGAGTTTCATGCGTCGTCAATCCCGTCATCCACAATCTGGTGCAATTTGTCACCACGAAGTGGAATGACCAGTTAGAACCTGCCAGGTCCGTCGGAGAATCGCGCAATAAGGCAGTCTGAGAATGGCCAGGATGCCGGTTAAGTCCGACATAAGAGGCTAGTTCTGTATTGCGTGTATTGCGATGAAGTTTCTATAAACGCCTTCGTCGCGGCGCACTACACACACCGCGAAAATTAGGGAGGTCCAATGTCGACGCATTACAGGACTCGGTTCACCCGCTCCATCGCATTCTCGCTCGCATGTTCGTTCGCCAGCCTCGGGCTGGCCGCCTGCGCCGGCGAGGAACAGCAGCCTGTCTCTTCCGCGGCTCACGCCGTGGACGCACCCGTGGCCACGGCGCTGCGCGTCGGCCACATGGAGATTCGCGACCCGCACATCTTTGCCGAAGCTCTCTTCTGCGGCGACATCACCACCGTGGCCAATGGCCTCCTCGACCAGTCGCTCACCCAGGACAAGACGCCCACGCCCCCGGACGGCTCGCTCGACATCAACGTGCTCTCGGTCTTCCGTCCCCTGGCGCCGGGCCAGGAGATGACCGAGCTGCAGATCGACACCACCTCGACCTGCACGGTCCCCTCGGCCACCGCCCCCACCACCTGCCACAGCACCGGTGCCGGTCTGGTCACCACGGTAGCCAACAACTTCGCCACCGGCACCTGCCTCGGCACCGTGGCTGGGACCACGAACTCGGCCTACACCCCGGCGATCACCTCGCCCACGGGTCCCTGCTTCGTCAGCGACTCGGAGACGGTGGACATCAGCCTGGGCACGGTGGTCGTGCACCTGCAGGACGCCAGCTTCGCCGGCACGTACACCGCTGACGGCAAGATCGCCAACGGCCTCATCCGCGGCTTCGTCAGCCTGGCGCAGGCCCGCACCACCGTGTTCCCGGCCGACCTGCCCTTCGTCGGCGGCAAGAACCTGGCCCAGCTGCTCACCGGCGGCGACAACATGTGCACGGGTCCGGGCGGCAGCAAGGACCTCGACACCGGTCCCGACGGCGTGACCAAGGGCTGGTACTTCTACATCAACTACACCTCGGTGCCCGTGCCCTACACGGCGTTCACGCCGCCCGCGCCGCCCTCGCCGCCGGAGCCGACCCCGGATCCGACTCCGACCCCGGATCCCACCCCGGCGCCGACCCCGGATCCCACGCCGGAGACGCGTCACCCGCAGTTCTAGCTGTATCCGCGTCGTCGTTGTATTGCTGACGCGCTCGAGTCGTAGCCTGCACTTGTAGTTCCGCCGAGGAGGTTTCCATGTCGATGGTTCGGTCCCACATCACGCTGTTCACGGCGCTCGCGCTGACATGCACGCTCGTCGCGTGCGGCGGGGACAACAAGCCTGCCGGCACCCCCGATAGCGGGACGCCCATCATGGCCATCTGTGGCAATTCCATGGTGGAAGGCACGGAGCAGTGCGACGACGGCAACAACATCGACGAGGACGAGTGCACGACGGCGTGCAAGCTCAGCTGTGGTGACGGCCAGCTGCAGATGCACGAGAAGTGCGACACGGCCATCGCCACCGGTCCGGGCGCGTGCCCGGCGGCCAACT
>Ga0209515_10009610_pt1 | contig 10972 bp, 9 predicted proteins | sample Subgroupgradi54m_FD_187454 | JGI IMG/M metagenome (GOLD analysis project Ga0209515, IMG submission 187454) | Subsurface groundwater microbial communities from S. Glens Falls, New York, USA - GMW60B uncontaminated upgradient, 5.4 m (SPAdes)... ...
CCGTATTTGCCCTGCCCCGTGCGAGAGCGGCTGCATTTTCAACGACGAGGGCGCGCCCATTTCCATCCGCGCTTTGGAACGGTATGCCGCGGATTTCGGGGTCACCAAGGCCGACAGGAAAAAAAATATTGTAAGACCACAGGGCAAAAAAGTGACCGTCATCGGTTCAGGCCCGTCAGGGCTTGCCGCGGCGCATGCGTTGGCCGCGGCCGGGCACAGGGTCGATGTTTTAGAGTCCATGCCGTTTCCCGGCGGACTGTTGCGTTACGGTATTCCGGAATTCCGCCTGCCCCAAAAGGTCCTGGATGAAACCATTGCTTTCGTTGAGTCCATGGGCGTTGACATTCAAACCAATGTTTTTGTGGGCGCTACGGTGACGGTCGAAGATCTTTTCCGTCAGGGCTGCGGCGCACTCCTCATTGCCGTCGGCGCGGCGGTGCCGGATCTTTCCCTTATTGCGGGGCATAACAGCGGCGGGGTTTATTACGCGCAGGAATTTCTGATGAGGACCCAGACGCCCGGAAAGAACAGGGTGTTTGACGCCGCGCGATCTTTGATGAGAGGACCAAGGATGGCGGTGATCGGCGGGGACAGCGCCGCTTTCGACGCGGCGCGTTTGGGCCGGCGTTTTGGGCAGGACGTGGAGATGGTCTTTTCCGGGCTGGAAGAAGAATTGACTGCTTCCCGTCACGACGTCCGCCGGGCGCTTGAGGAAGGGGTGCGTTTGCATACGGGGTTGGAGTTATTGGCGGTCCTGGAGGACGGTGAGGGTTTTGCCCGCGCCATACGCTGCCGTGCCTCCGAGATCAAGGAAGGGCCCAACGGCCTTGTCCTTCAACCATCCCAGGATCCCCCTCAAGAGATCGAGGCGCAGACAGTTATTTTGTCCGTCGGATCCAAACCCAATACATTTTTGGCCCGGCAAATGCCGCAATTAAAATGCAATGCCGATGGGACGCTGTGGGTGGACCCCGCCACCGGACAGACCAGCGTGGAGGGGGTCTTCGCGGCCGGCACGGTCACCACAGGCGCCGGCCCCGTCGTGGATGCCATTGCCTCCGGCAAGGCCGCGGCACAAAACATCATACGCTGCTTAAAGGACCGGTCATGACGGTTGAAGGCATTCTCGAAAAAAAACGCCGGGGCGAGAAGATCACGGTGCTGACCGCCTATGATCATCCGACCGCGGCTTTCCTGGATGAGGCGGGCATCGACATCGTCCTCGTCGGTGATTCCCTGGCCAACGTGGTCCTGGGACTGGAGTCCACCAAAGATGTGGGCATGACGGAAATGCTGCACCATGCCGGGGCGGTGGTGCGTGCGGTCAAAAATGCCCTGGTCGTTGGGGACATGCCGTATTGCGCCTATCAGCCGCATGCTCAAGCAGCGCTGGACAATGCCCAACAGTTTATGGACATTGGATGCAAGGCCGTCAAATTGGAATGGTTCCAGGACTGCGCGCAAACCGCCAAACAGATCGTTGAAGCAGGCATTCCGGTCATGGGACATGTGGGCCTGACCCCGCAAACGGCCGGCGCAATGAAGGTGCAGGGCAAAGACGCCGCCTCTGCCAAGGTCATTTTAGAGGAAGCCAAAAAATTAGAAGCGACCGGCTGTTTCAGCGTGGTCCTGGAATGCATCCCGCTGGAATTGGCGCACCTGATCACCGCGCAATTGCGCATTCCCACCATCGGCATCGGCGCCGGGCCCCATTGCGACGGCCAGGTGCTGGTCACCCACGACCTTTTGGGTTTGTTTGACAGATATCAGCCAAAGTTCAGCAAGAAGTACGCGGACTTAAGCACCATCATCAAGGCCGCGGCCAGGGCCTACAAGAACGATGTGCTCGAAGGCAAATTTCCCGACGACGCCCACTCTTTCCGCATGCCGCCGGATGAACTTAAAAAATTACAGTGAACCTTATTTTACTTTTTGATACCGATTTTATTTCTGCTGATCGCGTGCGGGTGACGGGCCGCAGGTTCGAGCATGTACGGGACATCCATCGCGCCCATGCCGGCGAGGGATTGTCCGTCGGTGTATTGAACGGTCAGATGGGCAAGGGCATGATCACGGCCATTGGTGATGATGCCGTTGAAATGGACGTACGGCTGGAAATGGATCCGCCGCCGGCTTTGCCGCTGACGCTCATCATGGCTTTGCCGCGGCCGAATGTCCTGAAACGTTCGCTTGTCTGCGCCGCTTCTTTAGGCATCAAGCGCATGATTTTGCTGAATTTTTTTCGCGTTGAAAGATCTCTGTGGAATTCTTCGGCATTGCGGCCTGAAATGATCCGCGAACATTTGATCTTGGGGTTAGAACAGGGCAAGGACACTGTTTTGCCGCAGGTGGATATCCATGAACGGTTCAAGCCTTTTGTCGAAGACCAACTTCCCGCTTTAGCCAAAGGGACATTGGGTCTGGTCGCCCATCCGGGGACCGGCGCTCCGCCTCCTCAAAACGTTCGCGGCCCCGTGACCCTGGTCATCGGCCCGGAGGGGGGTCTGATTGACTATGAGGCCGAAAAGTTGGCCTCTTTGGGTTTTCAAATGGCGGATCTGGGGCCAAGGATATTAAGGGTAGAAACCGTCCTGCCGTATCTGGTTGGGAAAATGTTTTGAGGGACTGTGATGAAAAACATTCCTGAAGAATGGCATTGAAAAAGTATTGAAAAAGGTTATAATTCATAAAAATGGCTTTGACGAACAATGTCAGGTCATAACATAATTTTCTCCGTCTAAACCGTCATGACCTCTCTCCTAAGCAAGCAAGCAAGCAAGCAAGCAAGCAAGCAAGCAAGCAAGCAAGCAAGCATTCTTCCAGTAGTCCTTTCATAAAAAAATTAGCCGTCTTGGTCCTGTTGACCGCAACACTCTGCACAGGCCCTGCCCTCGCCCAGACCACAAGGTATCTGTATACGGACTCTACCGGTACCAATATCGGTATAGGCACCACGACCCCGCAAGCGTCCTTTGTGGTGACCAACGGCAATGTCGGGATAGGGACATGGACGGCGGATGGAGGCAGATTGATCGTGTCAGGAGGCAATGTCGGCATCGGGACCTCTCTTCCGGGTCAAGCCCTGACCATATCCGGCAACTTGGGCTTTACCAATGGCCCAAGGGTCAATGATGCCGCGGGCAAACTGCAACTTCAGGCCGGAGGAACAGGGACCGGCTCTACAGGGACTGGCTCTATTTACTTCCTGGATTCATCGGCTACAGTCAAGGGTAGGATTGGGACGACTTCAACGGATACGGTAGGTGCTAATAGCTACGGCACCTTCTTCATCGGCGCTATTAATACCACCTCGGCTGACTTGGCTGAATACTATGTCACAGATGATCGCTCATTAGAAGCCGGAGATGTGGTTTGTATCTCTAATACCATAGTCAAAGATGCCAACGGTAAAGACACCTCTAACCAAGGAGTCTTGTCTAAATGCAACACTCCCAATGACCCCCATCTCATCGGTATCATCTCCACCAACCCGGGAGTTATCCTTGGCAGTATTGACGCTGATACCGGCAACAAAGACAAACGCCTGCTGGCTTTAAGCGGAAGGACCCCGACCAAGGTCTCTATTGAAAACGGCCCTATTTACATCGGAGATCATTTGACGTCTTCCTCAAGCCCCGGAGTTGCCATGAAGCAGACCCAAAGCGGACAAAGCATCGGCATCGCTTTACAAGATTCTTCAGCAAAGACGGATAAGATCTCAGTTTTTGTGGATCTTGGTTATCAAAGCGGAGATTAGCAATTCGGTTGAAGGACGCTGATTATTTCTTGAGAAATTTTAATGTTTTTTCAGCAGTCAGGACTTTGAAAGGCAGGTTGGTTTGGCGGGAAAGGAAATGACGGTTTTCGGAGACAAGCACAGCGGCCCCGATCCATTCGGTGTAGGCGGCGATCATTGCGTCGGCTGGTTTGAAACCCATTTGTTCGTATTTAATTCCGGTGTCGAATGGAACAATAATGTCTTCGTCCGTCTGGGCCATTTCGTGTATGAATAAAACGAATTCTTTGAACTGGGGTGGGTTTAAGTGTCTGCGTGTTTCTCTTAATATTGTCCGGGGGATATGGATCGATACCCTTGGAGAAATAGAGATGATCGTTTCGATCAGTTCAAGGCAGGATGGTTTAGGTATGTCTGAAAAAGCAAAGACAAAGACATTAGTGTCGAGCACCAGGCGCATATTTTTCCCGCCAGAGTTCTTCGCGTGTTTTGCGCAGTTTGGTAATGATCTGCTCTTCTGTCATGTTTTTGAAAGGATTGGGCAGGGTTTTAGCCAATTCACGCGCTTTATGTAAATGTTTCAGGGCTCTAGCCGCTTTAGTGGTCATGATTAAATTTAACATCTATAAGCTGAACTGTCAAGCAAAGGTAGTCTTCACCCAAATGGCTGACCAATTTGTGCTTCACTTTTCACCAAAACGGCTGAGCGATCGGCGCTTCACCCCTTCACCCAAATGGCGGATCAATTTGCGCTTCACCTTATTGCTCCTGGCTCTTTTGGCTGGCGCCGGGCCTGCCCTTGCCCAGACCACAAGGTCGCTGTATACAGACTCCACCGGCACCAATATCGGCATCGGCACCACCACCCCACAGGCCAGTTTTGTCGTGACCAATGGCAATATGGGCATAGGGACATGGACGGCTGGTGGAGGCAGATTGATCGTGTCAGGCGGCAATGTGGGCATCGGGACCTCTCTTCCGAGTCAAGCCCTAACCATATCCGGCAACCTGGGCTTCACCAATGGCCCAAGGGTCAATGACTCATCAGGGAAGTTGCAATTCCAGGCAGGAGGGACAGGAACTGGCTCTACCGGGACTGGATCTATTTACTTTTTGGATAGTTCAGCGGTGGTGAAGGGAAGGGTGGGGACGACGGCGACGGATAGCGTAGCAGCAACGGGCGGCACCATCACGACATCCGGCGGCAATACCATCCATACCTTTACATCTTCTGGAACATTCACAGTAAATACGAGCGGTACTGTTTCATACCTTGTCGTTGCTGGCGGAGGGGGCGGTGGCGGTGCATCTGCCCCTGGTGGTGGTCGGGGCGGTGGCGGCGCTGGTGGAATGAGCACCGGAACTCTTGCCGTCACGGCTCAAGCATACACAGTAACCGTCGGTGCAGGTGGCGCAGGTGGCGGAGCTGAAACAGCAGGGAGTAATGGCTCTGATTCTGTGTTTGGCTCGATAACATCTACAGGCGGCGGTGGCGGTGGTGGTGCTGGGAATATTAATGCTACAAATGGTGGCTCTGGTGGTGGTTCTGCCAATGCCGGTTCACTCAAAGGTACGGGAATAGCAGGTCAAGGAAATGATGGAGGACAAACTGTAACTGGCACTGGCGGTTCTGGTGGCGGTGGAGCAGGTGCGGTAGGTTCTTCTGCTGGTGCGGGGCTTAGCGGTGCAGCAGGTGGTGCGGGTTCAGCAAGTAGCATTTCGGGTTCATCCGTCACCTATGCAGGAGGTGGAGGTGGTGGTGCGCAGAATACTGGAACACCAGCCGCAGGTGGTTCAGGCGGGGGCGGCGCTGGCGCAGTTGGTGCGAATGCAACGAACGGTACAGCAAATACGGGTGGCGGCGGTGGAGGATCAGGAGGGAATAATACAACAGGAGGAAATGGTGGCACTGGTGGCTCCGGCATTGTCATCATTTCTTATACAACAGGTTCTGTTGGCTACGGCACCATCTTCATCGGTGCCACCAACACCTCTTCTGCTGACTTGGCTGAATACTATGTAGCATCAGATCCCTCAATGGAAGCAGGAGACGTCGTCTGCCTGTCTAATATTAAAATCAAAGATAATCATGGGAAAGACATCTCCAACCAAGGAGTATTGTCTAAATGTTCCACTCCCAATGACCCGCATCTGATTGGTATCATCTCCACCAACCCGGGAGTCATCCTGGGCAGTATTGACTCAGACACCGGCAACAAAGACAAAAGGTTATTGGCTTTATCTCATAGAGGTAGAGTCCCCACCAAGGTCTCTATTGAAAACGGTCCTATTGCCGTAGGAGATCATTTGACTTCTTCCTCAAGCCCCGGAGTTGCCATGAAGCAGACCCAAAGCGGACAAAGCATTGGCATAGCCCTACAAGATTCTTCGGCAAAGACGGATAAGATCTCAGTTTTTGTGGATCTGGGTTATCAAAACGGAGATTAGCAATTCGGTTGAAGGGCGTGGAAAAGCTGTATGAGGGTGAAAATAGTAGGAAAACTACATGAAGGTGAAGATAGTGGAAAAATGTGTGAGGGTGAAAGGGTCAAAGGTCAAAGGCGAGCAGTTTAATGCCTTTGGACACGCTTGTCGTAATTTTTATTGTAAAAATGCACCCAAATCGCCCCGCCTATGGCGGCAATGGTTACAATTATCGCGACTTCCATTAGTTGCCCCCTTTTTTATAAAGCTGAACGCTGTAAATGATCAATGCGACTCCAAGTATAGCAAAAATGATGCGCAGGGGCAAGGGCAGATCCTTGAAGAAGTAACTGGCGAAGCCAATGCTGGTAATGTTCTTGCCCAGGTCGCAGTAAACCTTGGCGATAAATTCGTCGACCATCTCTTTACTGATAGGCATAACAATAATCTCCTTTTTGATGCTGATAATAAAAATTCGGGGGATTATGTTGGATCTGTTGGGGGAAACAGAATAAATAGGGGATATACAACATTTGATAAATTATCAAATAATAATGATCGTGTCAAGCGATTTATGGATTCGTAATGAGTCTTAAATGAACATTTTCCTTCGACCTTCGAGCTTCCAGCTTCGAGCTTATTTACTTCTAGCTTTTTTATGGTCTACATGCCCCGCTTTTGCCCAGACCACAAGGGGGTTGTACACAGACTCCACCGGCAATAATATCGGCATCGGCACCACCACCCCGCAAACAGCGTTCGCCGTGACCAATGGCAATATGGGCATAGGGACATGGACCGCGGATGGAGGCCGATTGATCGTATCAGGCGGCAATGTGGGAATCGGCACCACTCTTCCAAGCCAGGCCCTGGCCATATCCGGCAACTTGGGCTTTACCAATGGCCCAAGGGTCAATGACTCATCAGGGAAGTTACAATTCCAGGCAGGAGGAACAGGGACCGGCTCTACCGGGACTGGATCTATTTACTTCTTGGATAGTTCTGCGGTAGTGAGGGGAAGAGTGGGGACAGCAGGCAGTGATGTGGTGACATTCACAGCAACCGGAGGAACAATAACCACCAGTGGCTCTAATGAAATCCATACATTTAACAGTAGCAGCACCTTTACTGTTACCGGAAGCGGGAATGTTTCATATCTTGTTGTTGGTGGTGGGGGTGGGGGTGCAGCGGGTGGCGGCGGCGCTGGCGGTATGCTCACTGGGACCCTTGCCGTCACAGCCCAAGCATATTCCATTACTGTCGGCGCTGGTGGAACCGGAGGATCAAGTGATCGCAATCCGGGAACTAATGGCGGTGATAGCGTGTTTAGTTCAGTCACTGCTACCGGTGGCGGTCGTGGCGCCCAAGGTGGTGCCGTCAATGGTAGCAATGGAGGATCTGGGGGCGGCGCAGGCTGGTGCACTGCATGCGCAAATAGTGGAGGTACTGGCACTGCCGGTCAGGGAAATAACGGTGGAACCAATGGCGGGGACAACACTCCGACTGGATTCGACCCCACTGGTGGCGGCGGCGGAGCTGGTGCGGTCGGCGGAAATGGTAATTTTACTACCGGGCCATCCGGAAATGGTGGGGCCGGCACAGCATCATCTATCTCCGGGTCATCTGTTACCTATGCAGGTGGTGGCGGAGGGGGTGGAAGCAGAGACGCTACAGCAGGAAGCGGAGGAAGCGGCGGCGGTGGCGCTGGTGGTTATGGTACTAGTAATACTACTGGAACGAATGGGACAGCAAATACTGGCGGCGGTGGCGGAGGTGGAGGTGGGCCTTTCGATCATGACACCGCAGCCGGCAACGGCGGCTCCGGCGTTGTTATTATTAGTTTTGTACCCGTAACCTCCACCTACGGCACCCTCTTCATCGGCGCCACCAACACTTCTTCGGCTGACTTGGCTGAATACTATGTCACCGCTGATCACTCCCTGGAAGCCGGAGATGTAGTATGTCTGTCTAATATCCCAGTCAAAGACGCCAATGGTAAAGACATCTCTAATCAAGGAGTCCTGTCTAAATGCTCCACTGCCAATGACCCGCATCTGATCGGTATCATCTCCACCAACCCGGGAGTCATCTTGGGCAGTATTGACTCAGACACCGGCAACAAAGACAAAAGATTATTGGCTTTATCCGGTAAAGTCCCCACCAAGGTCTCCATTGAAAACGGTCCTATCGCCATAGGAGATCATTTGACTTCTTCCTCAACCCCGGGAGTTGCCATGAAGCAGGCCCAAAGCGGACAAAGCATTGGCATGGCCCTGCAAGATTCTTCGGCAAAGACGGACAAGATCTCGGTTTTTGTGAATTTGGGTTATCAAAAATACCGGCATCGGGACGACGGTGCCGGCGGCACGAAGGACGGCAAACCGCGACCTCAAGGCCAAAAACGTTGAGTTGGAGGAGCGATCCAGCGGCCTTCAGCAGCGGCTGGAAATTGCGGGACACTTTAAAGTGTCACTTTTTTGAGTGATGGGGAAGTGATGGGACGGGAGCCTAAAACCCACAAAATTGGTCAAAGTTTCATCCAAATTTTCCCCAAACTCGAGAGATTCCCGATGACACCACCCTCATCTCCCGCCGATTTCCCCCACCTAATACCGGCTGGGACCGAAAAATCTGAGATATGGCCGACAGCGCAAAACCCCCCAGATTACCCAAAAAACCCAGAAGGTACCCCCACACCTCAAGCCCAACACCGGCCGGTTGAAACATGTCCCTATTGCAAGGGCACCAAGATCGTCAAATCGGGCCTACGGGTCAAGAAACTCGAACGTGTGCAGGTTTACTACTGCAAACACTGCGATAAGAAATTCACCCCGCTAGTGACCCGCCAGAAGACCTACCCCATAGCCGTCATCCTCAAGGCCATGACTTATTACAATCGTTTTGAGACTGCCGAAGCCGTTTCCCGCAGGATCAATGAAGAATACGGCTTTAAGGTATCGGCCAAAACCATCGGCAACTGGATCAAGGATTATAAGGATTATTTGCCGTTTTTGCGTATGCGCGATTTTTTGATGTCCAAACCTCGCCCTCGCGGCAAACATTTGAAGGCATCCGACTGCATCATGGAAAGCCGCTTGTTTCACGGACAGATCTATGATTTTAAATACCACCATGCCAAATTGGACTTGATCCTCAACGAAGACATCAAAAACCGTCCCTTCGGCCCTTTGAGGGATTTCCTGCAAAAAGTCGTTGGGCAATGCCCGCATCATCTGTTTCAAGACAGCCGCAGGCGTGCCTCACAGCATAAAGACGTGTTTGATCTCACACAGGTGAGAATAACGCCTAAAATCAATGCCGCTACCCGCAGCGCTTTGTTCGTGATACAGGCGGTGGCCAACAACAAATTGCGCCACCAGACCCTGCAGGAATTCATGTTAGTCAATGATTCCGTGACCGTGGCGGTCGAAATACCGATCGTCTTGGGAAGAAAAGACATTCTACATTTGACCGATGCGTTGCATTTCCATGTGCCGCTGGAATTAAAAGAGGGGGAAGCTATCACCGGACACGTTGACCTGATCCAGGTCCGCAACGGCATGATCCATATCATGGACTATAAGCCCGGTGCCAAAAGGGTCAAGGCGGTGGAACAGTTGACCATCTATGCTTTGGCGCTTTCAAGATTGACCGGATTGCGGCTGTATCATTTCAAATGCGCGTGGTTTGATGAGAAAGATTATTTTGAATTCTATCCGCTGCATGTGGTCTATAAAAAGCCCGTTGCCAAGCCCGGCTGGATTAATACCAGACGATGATCTCAGAAGTAGAAGCCCGCCCATCGCGTTCTGTAGCCCCCCAGCGTACCCTGTTAAAACATAAAATGTTAGTTTAAAGAGCAATTAGGACATTGGAAGTTTTTGGGCGTTGCCCTGATAAGGAATGGAAGGGCAACGATTCCTGAAGGGTACCGAAGGGTACCGAAGGCAAGATAAAGGGTTTGTGGCACAGGTTAACAAAAGCCTTTTTATATCATATACTTACGTATAGTTGAAATGTGTTATTTTAACAACGTGTAGCACAAGTGTGGCACAGAGAAAAATGGCAAGCCCCGGAGTGGGTCATTTGACTTGGTTGGTCTTGGTCCTATATAAAGCTTGCTACAGATTGGTATATTTTGGTTTTTGTTGAATTTTTGTAAGTTTTTTAGGCTCGTAGACTTGCTTTTTGGTTTTTATGTGGTACATTTTGAGTATTGAGCATCGATTCATGATGGCTCAATGTTTTTGATCTTTGACAGTTTGACGGATGGATCATAGCTTAACTTGACGGCCGAAAGTTCGCACAACGGGCGCGAACGAAGGTGTCAGGTTAAAAGAAAGGAGCAACTATCGCTATGAACTCCAGGCAAATTGTCCCACATAAGATCAGGATCATTGAGCATATTCCCCAACAGCGTTATGCCGCAAGGCGTCCTCGTTTTCAATCGCGTTTTATTCATCCTGTAATCATTTCCCTTCTTGACAACTGCTATTATTTCCTCTTTCTTCAAGGAAGGTTTTGCCTATTTGAGAAAGGAGGGGGGAAGCCATGATCGAACAGCGTTACTTATCCGTCAACCAAGCGGCTGTTTATCTGGGCGTTAGCACAAGCGCGATACGCAAATGGATACGCACAGGCCAGATCCCTGCTTGCTGCCGTTTTAATGGCAGCATACGTTTTGATAAACAAGGGCTGGATGATTGGTCCAACGTCAGGAAATAAGGGGATTGCTTATGGTTGAAATTCTCACAAATGGGTCTATAATTAAGGCACTTATTGGCAGTAGACCCATTTGCAAGAAAGGAGGTT
>Ga0209515_10009612_pt1 | contig 10970 bp, 7 predicted proteins | sample Subgroupgradi54m_FD_187454 | JGI IMG/M metagenome (GOLD analysis project Ga0209515, IMG submission 187454) | Subsurface groundwater microbial communities from S. Glens Falls, New York, USA - GMW60B uncontaminated upgradient, 5.4 m (SPAdes)... ...
TTGCCATCGGGATAATCTCTGCGGCGCAGCTCGTGCATACCGAGGATGTCGGTGTAGAACTTGATGGATCGGTCCAGGTCGCCGACCCGGAGCATGGTGTGAAGGATTCGCATGGGGGTTATCTCTTGTTGATGGACGTATGGTAAACGTTCGAGCGTCTTCTGGGGATTGGGTGGGGAAAATTTTGGTGCGGGGAGCGTGATGGATTTGACCCCCTCCCTTCCCTCCCCCTGAAAGGGGGAGGGTTTATATTAATGAAGCTGCTGCGCTGCGCTTGTTTCTCGACCGGTTCAGGGCTGAGAGAAAAGCGGGGCTTGTTTCTCGATCAGCTGAGGACGGTTGGAAAAGCGAGTTCGGCTCGAACAGAGTAGGCTTGCGTAAACGAACAGGGAAAGCCATGGACTCTTCCATCTTGTTTGAAATGGTGTTGTTCCTCGCCTCGGCGGTGATCATCGTGCCGTTGTCGAAGCGCCTCGGGCTCGGCAATGTGCTCGGCTTTCTGGTAGCGGGCGTCCTCATCGGGCCGTGGGGGCTGCGGCTGATACGCGATGTCGACAGCATTCGGCATCTGTCCGAACTGGGCGTGGTGCTGCTGTTGTTCCTCATCGGTCTTGAACTGCAGCCGTCGCGTCTGTGGGCGCTGCGCCGACCGGTGTTTCTGCTGGGCAGTGCGCAGGTGTTGGGCACCGGCGCGCTGTTAGCGCTCGGCGGCGTGGCTTACGGATTGTCGCCGACGGCGGCCGTGATCATGGGCGTGGTGCTGTCGTTTTCCTCGACGGCGTTTGCGCTGCAACTACTGGCGGAACGAAAGCAGCTGACCACGCACTTCGGGCGCACGTCGTTCGCCATTCTGTTGTTCCAGGATCTCGCGGCCATTCCGTTGCTGGCGATTGTGCCGCTGCTCGCGGGCGATGCGTCCATGGATAGCGGCGATGGCGTCACGGCGGTCGTGAAGGCCGCCGCCGTCATTGCCGCCTTGATTGTGGGCGGGCGGTTTTTGTTGCGGCCGTTGTTGCGCTTCGCGGCCTCGACGCTGAGCCGGGAGATTGTCACCGCCGCGGCGCTGCTCATCGTCATGGGCACGGCGCTGGTGCTGCAGCTCGTGGGCCTGTCGATGGCCCTCGGCGCGTTCATCGCTGGCGTGATGCTGGCTGATTCCGAATACCGGCACGAGCTCGAAGCCGACATCGAACCGTTTAAAGGACTCCTGCTCGGGCTGTTTTTCATCAGCGTCGGCATGTCGCTCGATCTCGGACTGATTGGCAATCAGCCGCTGGTGATCGTCGGCCTGACGCTGGCGCTGATCGCGGTGAAAGCCCTGGTGCTGTACGTCGTCGGCCGTCTCGGCAAACACGACAACGCCTCGGCGGTGAACATGGCGCTTACGATCTCGCAGGGCGGCGAATTCGCATTCGTCCTGTTTGGCGTCGCGGCCGGCGCCGGCGTGATGGAGAAATCGCTAGTCGATATTCTGGTCGTCGTGGTGTCGCTGTCGCTGGTGATGACGCCGCTGTTGATCGCACTGAACGATCGCGTGTTTCACTTCGGGCACAAGACAGCGCCGGTGCGCGAGTTCGATCGCATCGAACCGCGTGAGAACCGCGTGATCATCGCCGGCTTCGGGCGCTTCGGGCAGATGGTGGCTCGTACCTTGCGCCTGCGCAAAATTCCGTTCACCACGCTCGAAGCGAGCTTTGAGCAAGTGGACTTCGTGCGCCGCTTCGGCAACAAGGTTTATTTCGGCGACGCCTCGCGACTCGACCTGCTGCAGGCGGCCAAAACCCAGGATGCAGAAGTGTTTGTGCTCGCCATCGACGACGTGGTGGCCTCGGTCAAGACCGCCGAGATTGTGCGCAAGCACTTCCCACATCTGAAAATTTACGCCCGCGCGCGCAACCGCCCGCACGTCTATGCCTTGATGGATCTCGGTATCGAGCACATCTTCCGCGAGACGTTCGCCTCCAGCCTCGAAATGGCCGACGACGTACTGCAGGAGCTCGGTTTCTCCGAGCGCCAGGCACACGAAACGGTAACGCGGTTCCGCGAGCACGACGAGGCCGTGCTCAAGAGACAGTATCTTGTGCATGACGACGAAGAACAGCTCATCGCCACCGCCAAGCAGGCCGCTGCGCAGTTGCAGGCGCTGTTTGAGGAAGACACCAGCGTTGCCGACCCGCCGGGAAAACCATAGGCCTATTCGGGCCGCTTTAACGCTCAGCCGCAGGTGTTCCGATTCCCGGAGCGTCTTGGTAATGCCGAAAATGCTTTCGGCAGTCGGGTTACCGAAGAGATTTCTCACCGCAAAGGCGCAAAGAACGCGAAGGTTGTTGTAAACAAACCGCGAGCTTTTCTTTGCGCTCGTTGCGCCTTTGCGGTGAATAGTCAGTCAATTCGCTACGCCGGCACGACCGCGAGCGAGTTCGCGTAGTACTGCAACACTTCTCGCGCGTCCGGTGCAACACGGAACACATCGCCCTCTTTCACCACGAGGCGGCGCAGCGTCAGCATGTTGACGGCGATCTCGAAGGCGTGTTCCTGCGTGACGGTCGGCACGGTGACGAACATTCCGCTGGCACGCAGGTCGCCGGTCATCTTATAAAACACACCTTTCCAGTCGAACTCGTTTAAGCCGGCGCTGCCGGCGCGCAGCAGCGTGGCGGCGGCGATGGGAATGGGCACCGCGGGCACCAGCACGGAAATTGCCGTCATCAGGCTGCAACCGAACTTTTCTATTTCGGCGTGGCGGTCTTCGGTGGTGAGGCGGCGCAGGTCGAGGCCCTTGCTGCGGCAGTAATCGTGCACGGAGATGGGCCGGCCGAAATTTACCGCGGCATATCCAAAGCGCCGCCAGCGGTTGCGGATCATGAGCGCGACATTGTGGAAAATAAAGCCAAGCGTGGTGCGGATGACAAACCAGCCGGAGCGGCGCGGCAGGGTTTTATCCAGACTGCGCAACAGACTGCGGTCTTCCATCACGCGGTCGTAGTTGATGCCGACCGGGACGAACACGATGTCGCGCCGCCCTTCGGGGTCGTGCTCGCGCAGCATGTAGTCGAGGATGCCGAGGCGCGGTTGCTGTAAGCGTCCGTCGCGCGAAAGGCCACCTTCCGGGAACACCGCCTGGCACACGCCCTCTTCGGTCGCCATGTGCACGTAACGCTCGAGCACGCGCCGGTACAGCGGGTTGTTCGATTTGCGGCGCACGAAATAAGCGCCCATGGCGCGGATCAACTGCTGCAGCGGCCAGATGCGCGCCCATTCGCCGACGGCGTACGACAGCGCACTCTGTTCGGCGGCGAGAAACGCCGCCAGCACGTAATCCATGTTGGAGCGATGGTTCATGACGAACACGACGGTCGCACGCGAGTCGACGTTGGCCAGGCGCGCCGGATCGGCGAAGTTGGCGCGCACGCGGTACATCAACCGCGCCAGACGCCGCGCCAGCCAATAGCCAATTCGAAAGTACGCATAGGCGTTGAACGCCGGCACGATTTCGCGCGCGTAGCGCAGCACTTCAGCCTGTGTCACTTCGCGCGGGACGTTGTTTTCCTGCGCGTACTCCTGCATCGTTTCCTGGACCTTCGGATCGTACGCCAACCGGTCGATCAGGACCTGGCGTTTAGTGAATTGGAACGGACGGATGCGGATGTTGAGGCGCGTGTTGAGCTCATCGATTACGCGGTTGACGCGCCGGCGCAGGTACCAGCGCATGCTCGGAAGGAACAACCGCTCCAGCACCCACCACACGGTGAGTGCCGCCAGCAGTGCAAGTAACCAGAACGGCACGGCTATTGTTTCCGTCATTACGACTCTCCCTCACTTTAATTGATTATGCCAAGCCAACGTCACGGCCGACTGGATCTGCACCGACTCTACTCCGAAAGACATCGCGGCAGCCACGGTCAAAGAAAACTCCGCATCATGCCCGGTGTCTAACCGGGAGATTGCCGCCGGATAATTGAAACCGGCGTGAGAAATTAGATGTGTGGAATTGCTGGCATTCTCGGCCTCACATCGGGGCCGCCTCCGCAAACATCCGAACTGGTCGCCATGATTACGCGTCTGCGCCATCGCGGCCCGGATGGCGAGGGAATTTATTCCGACCGCCGCGTCGGGCTGGCGCACGCGCGCCTGAGCATCATCGATCTCGAAGGCGGCCGTCAACCGCTCCACAACGAAGACAAAAGTGTATGGGTCGTCTTTAACGGCGAAATCTTCAACTACATCGAATTGCGTCCGCTGCTCGAAGCACAAGGTCACCGCTTTTATACCCATTCGGACACGGAAGTGATCGTGCATCTGTACGAACAATACGGCGATGACTTCGTGCAGCACTTGAACGGCCAGTTCGCGATTGCGCTGTGGGACACACGCCGGCGCCGGCTGGTGCTGGCGCGCGATCGCACCGGGATTCGCCCGTTGTTTTATACACGCACCGCCAGCCGTTTTTTGTTCGCCTCCGAGATCAAGGCGCTGTTCGCATGCCCAGACGTGGCGCGGCGGCTCGATCCGCAGGCGTTGGGCGAAATCTTTACGTACTGGTCAACGCTGGCGCCGCGCACCGCGTTCGCGGGCATCGAGAGTCTCGCGCCGGGCGAAATGATGGCGGTCGACGAACATGGCGACGCACGACGCCATCGCTATTGGGATTGGTCGTTTCCGGAACACGCAACGCCACCCGCACGCCCGGTCGAGGACTATGCCGATGAACTGCGGGCACTGCTGGTCGATGCGGTGCGCCTGCAGCTGCGCGCAGATGTGCCGGTCGGCGCGTACCTGAGCGGCGGCCTCGACTCGTCGATCATTGCCAGCATTATCAAAAATTTTTCCGATACCCGGCTGTGCACGTTTGCGCTGACGTTCGACGATGCCGAGTTCGACGAAAGCGCGCATCAATACGAGCTGGTGCAGTATCTCGGCACCCATCACACCTCACTGCGCTGCCGCAGTGCCGATATTGCGACGGCGTTTCCGCGCACTATCTGGCACACCGAGACGCCGATCCTGCGTACTGCGCCAACACCGTTAATGCTGCTGGCCGAGCGCGTGCGTGCCGAAAACTACAAAGTCGTGCTGACCGGCGAAGGCGCGGATGAATTATTCGCCGGCTACGATATCTTCAAAGAGGCCAAGATCCGGCGTTTTCTCGCGCGCGCGCCGCAATCGCGCTGGCGCCCGCGGATTCTCGAACGGCTGTATCCGTACCTGACACACTCGCCCGCGAACGGGCGCGCGTTCACGCACCGGTTTTTCAGCGAAGGCATGGAACACCGCGACCAGCCTTACTTCGCGCATATTCCGCGCTGGACCACCACGCGTCGCAGCTGGCAGTTCTTCAGTGCCGATCTTACGCAACAGCTCGTGGACTGGGACCCGTACCGTCGCATCACGGCGTGGTTGCCGCCTGAGCTCAGCCGCGCGATTCCGCTGGGGCGCGATCAGTATGTCGAGGCGCACACGCTGATGTCGGGCTATCTCCTGTGCTCCCAGGGCGATCGCATGGCGATGGCGCATTCGGTCGAGGCGCGCTACCCGTATCTGGATCATCGCCTGATCGAATTCGCCAACCGCTTGCCGGCGCAGCTCAAGCTGCGCGGATTGGTCGAGAAGTTCATCCTGAAAAAAGCCGTGCACGGACTGTTACCCGAAACTATTCGTCAACGCACCAAGCAACCGTATCGCGCGCCGGACAGCGGCAGTTTTTTTCACAACGGTCGCCCGGTGGACTACGTCGCCGAACTGCTGGACGTAAAAAGGATACGCGAGAGCGGATATTTCGATCCGTTGGCGGTCACAAAGCTGATGGAGAAGTGCGGGCGCGGGCGGGCGATCGGTTTTGGCGACAACATGGCCTTTGTCGGCATTCTGTCGACCATGCTGGTGGATGCGATGTTTATCCGCGAGTCGCTGGGTGCGGCCGACTGGAGCGCGGCAGGCACACCGCGCATCCCGACACGCGCATCGAGAGTTTTTAATTAACGCCACCGACGAGGTGGTCAATCATTTACCTACCAAGGAATGGCAACAATGACTGACACCATCAAGAAGAGGATTCGGGAATTTGTTCTTTCCAATTACCTGTTCACCAACGACCCGTCGGCACTGCACGATGACGAATCGTTCATGAAGCGCGGCATCATCGACTCGACCGGCGTCCTGGAAGTAATTCAGTTTCTCAACGACGAGTTCGGCGTTACCGTCACGGACGAAGAGATGGGCCCGGAAAACCTGGACTCGGTTATCAGCCTGGCTGGGTTCATCCAGAGCAAGGACGCCAAGACCAAGGCGTTGTCGGCATGATGTCGCTGGTTGAGCGCCTGGAACGAAACGCCGTGCGCGCGCCCGATGCCGAGGCGTTGGTGCACAACGAAGAGCGTGTGTGCTACGGCCAACTGTGGCGCCACGTGCGCGCCACGTGCGTTTTTTTACGCCGGCAGTCACTGCCCCGGCAAGCGCGCGTGGCGCTGCTGCTGCACAATTCGATTCCTTATGTAACGGCTTACTACGGTGCGCTGGCCGCGGGCGGCGTGGTCGTGCCGTTGAACACCGGCGCCAAAGCGATCGATATCACAAACTGGTTGGCACATTGCCAGGCGGGCTGGTTGTTTCTCGACGTGACGCACCCCGAAGCCGCGGCGGTGCAGCAGTGGTGCGAGGGCCGCGTGAAGATCATCGCCGTCAACGGAACCGCAGCCGGCACGTTTGCCTGGTCACAGGTGCCGGCAAGCAACGCGGATAACGTCACCGGGTTTGACGTCGGCGATCCCGATCAGTTGGCGACGATCCTTTATACCTCCGGCACCACCGGACGGCCCAAGGGCGTGATGCTGAGCCACGGCAATCTCGCCGCCAACATCGATTCCATTCTGGCGTACCTCGGGCTCGGCACCCACGACCGGGTCGTGAGCGGATTGCCGTTTTATTATTCCTATGGCAACTCGGTGCTGCATACGCACCTTGCCGCCGGTGCCTGCGTGGTCATGGAAGACAATCTGCTGTACCCGCATCGCGTGCTCGCGCGCATGCAGCAAGAACGCGTAACCGGTCTCTCGGGCGTCGCGTCGACGTATGCCCTGCTGCTCTCCCGCATCGCCTTCGACCAATACGATCTGCGCGCGCTGCGCTATCTCACGCAGGCCGGCGGCCACATGCCGACCACGCATGTTGAACGCCTGCAGCAAGCCTTACCGTGGGTGCGCCTGTTCGTGATGTACGGTCAGACCGAAGCCAGCGCACGACTGAGCTACGTGCCACCGGAACGCTTGCATGAAAAACTGGGTTCGGCGGGGATTGCCATTCCCGGTGTGACGCTGGACATACGCGACGAGAGCGGCGCGGCGCTCGCGCCGCACCAGATCGGCGAGATCTGGGCGCGCGGCGCTAACGTCATGCTCGGTTATTGGGACGACCCGGCGGCGACACGCCAGACGCTCGTGAACGGATGGCTCAAGACCGGCGACATGGCGTATCGCGACGCCGAGGGTTATCTCTACATCCACGGACGCCGCACAGACATGTTAAAGAGCGGCGCGCATCGTATTCATCCGCACGAGATCGAAGCGGCGATTGCCGAGCTCGAGGGCGTGCATGACGTCGCTGTCGTCGGCGCACCGGACGAGATTCTGGGTCAGGTCGTGAAGGCGTACATCGTTCCGTCCCCGGGCGCGCAGCTCGATGCCATGCGCGTCAAGGCGCACTGCCGCGATCGACTCGCCACCTACAAGCTGCCGAAGTTTATCGACTTCGTTGCCGAGCTGCCGCGCACGGCCACCGGCAAGGTAAAAAAATTCATGCTTGAAACGGGCATCTCCTAGAAAAGACACGGAGGCCACTATGGACGTTGAAATCACCAACGATGTGCTGCGGCTCGATGAGGCCGCCGAGATCGAACGCATCGCCGTGCGCCTGCGCGAGGCATGTGCGCAAGTCCTGCGAAAACGTGGGCTCGTCATTGCGATGTCGAGCGGGATCGACAGCTCGGTTTGCGCCGCCCTCGCCGTCGAGGCGCTCGGCTCGCAAAAGGTATTCGGATTGATTCTGCCCGAACGCGACTCGTCGCCGGAAAGCGCGCGTAATGCCGCGGCGCTGGCGCGGCGGCTCGGAATTCGTTACGAAATCGAGGACATCGCGCCCACACTCGAGGCAATTGGCTGTTATCGCTGGCGCGACGCGGCCATCGTGCGCGCCCTGCCCGAGTACGCCAGCGACTGGAAAATCAAGATCGTGATCCGCGGCGGCATGGAAGGCCGCATCAATCATTTCTATTTAATCGCACAATCACCCGATGGCATTGTCCGTGAGGCACGACTGAGGCTCGAGGAGTATCTGCAGATTGTCGCCGCCACGAACCACAAGCAACGCGTCCGCAAGACGATTGAATACTTTCATGCCGATCGGCTGAACTACGCGGTGGTCGGCACACCGAATCGTGTCGAATACGATCAGGGATTCTTCGTAAAGAACGGCGATGGTTCGGCAGACGTGAAACCGATCGCGCACCTGTACAAGACCCAGGTGTACGCCCTGGCACGCTACTTCGAATTGCCACCGGAGATATGCAACGCGCAACCGACGACCGACACCTACAGCATGCCGCAGGGGCAAGACGAGTTCTATTACGCCCTGCCCTACGAACAGATGGATTATGCGTTATGGGCGTTCAACCACCACGTTAACGCCGCCGAGCTCGGTGCGTTTCTCGACATCGGCGAAGAGCGTGCGCGGTTCGTGTACACCGATATCGCGCGCAAACGCCGCACCACGGCGTACCTGCACGAGCGACCGCTGGTGATGGAGCGGATTCTGGAGAATTAGCCACGCTGCAAACAGGCGCACAATAAGCAGACCCGCGCCGGTAGATCACTTGGCCGCCGCTGTAAGTTCCCGGCGCAACTCTTTTAGCTTCACCTTTACGCGCGCGGCATTATCGCCACCCATGCGCATCATGATCTTCTGGCCGGCCGAGAGCGCTTCCGTCGTGGGATCGGCAAATTGGTAAAATACTTTTGGCTGCACAAGCTTGATACTGCCGGGTAATTCAGGCGCGGCGAGCAGATCGTCGATGACTTCTACGACACGGTCGTTGAAGTACTGCTTCGGGGCCGAGCCGAGGTTCTTGTACTCCTCCTGGAACAACGGATAGAAGTGACGGTACGCGGCCACCAGTTTCTTCAAATCGATCGCCTCCGCCAGCAACACATACGGCACATAGCGCCGGTAATTTTCGGCGTTCAACGACACATTTTCGTCCTTGCCGGTGACCAGAAATTTTCCCGCGACTGGTTTTGCCAAATCATATTGCTGCGGAAGTTTCCGGCGCGGCAGATTATCGACGGTGACCACCACGCGGCGCACGATGCTGTCGAGATTAAGAAAGCGTTTGAGCGCGGCCTTGTCCATCAACTCCGCCAACGCCTTCTGCATCGGACCGTCGCTGTCCTCGAGCGACGGCAACGATTTGGCGTCATCCGCGGGCGGTGTCGCAAGCGGATAACGTACCGGCGACTCGGGCGCGGGTGGCGGCGTTGTCTCCGGGGGCGGCGCGACTTGCGCTGCCGGCGCTTCTTGCGGCTGGTCGTAGTAGTGCGAGTAGTAGTAATACCACCCGCCACCGAGGCCGATAAACACCAGCACGACGACTAACGAAATGATCCGGTTTTCCATTGCAGCGTCCTTAAACGTTCCGTGTCCGCATCCTACACAATCGGCGTAGCGCGGGTCACGCGCAATTGATTGCGCGGTTTGGCATGGGGTTGCGTGCAAACGGGTCGGCGGACGTTGCGTTGTTTCCCTGCAACGACGCTCCGGGTAAATATGTTTCCCTCCCCTTCCCAGGGAGACTCAGGGCAGGGTGCGCGAGTTCAATCTTGTTCCGCTCGCTGCAAGTTGTTTGTTGATTCGCACAACGCGGGTGCTGCCGGAGGCATCGACCCCCATCCCGGCCTCCCCCTGAAATGTGGAAGGGGATTTAAAAAAATTTTAATCTGGATCGAAAAATTATCTGTGCGACATTTCGCCGCCATTGTGACCGCCGCCGTGGCCTTGCGGCGGCAAACCTTGGCCTAACGGCTGAAGCTGTGCGGCCTCACTGCGCTCGGGGGCGCGCCCGTGAAAGCCCGTGCGCCCACTGCCGGTATTGCGGGTTTGTGCGTCTGGCGCTGTGCCTTCCACCGCATGTTGGCGCGGTTCGGCGCGCGGGCGATTCACCGCCGGTACATTGGGCTGCACTGCGACTGGCCGCGCGACCGCCGGTTCGGCGCGACGTTCGCCACCGGTGTGGTTCACACGCGGATGCTCGTCACGTCGAGCGTCGGGCTCTGTTCCATTCGCACGGCGTGACGTCGTGCGCGTCGGCGGCACGTTCGCCTGCGCATCGGGGCGAAAATGAGGCGGCGCCATTCGACGTTCGTCGGGTCGGCGCTCGATGGGTCGGCCTTCTTCACTTCGTCCATTGTGCGACGGCGCACGGTGATCGCCGCCCGCGCGGGATTCCGGCATTGGTTGTCCGCGGGATTCGTGACGCACGATGGGCGGAGCGACGCCGCGATGGAATTGTTGCGCCACCGACGCGTGGCGATAGGGCACCCCACGGCGATGCTCTGATTCATGGCGCCATACGTCTACGTGCACAATCGGGCGACGATCGAAGCGGTGATAGTAAAACGGATGCGCGTCGATCACGCGGATGGCGTGATGATGCCAATCGAAGTCACCGAAGAAAAATCCGGTACCGATAGTGATACCGACACTCCAGCGAAATCCGCCGCCGTATCCGGGGCGCGCGTAGTAGCCGGGCCACGGGCCCCAGTACATCGGCCGATACGCCGGCCACCACCAGCCGCCGTAGACCACGAACGGATCGTAATACGGAACATAGACGACCTGCGGGTCCGGCGATTCGACGATGATCGTCGTTCCTTGCTGCTGCACACGGTATTGATCGTTGGATTGCAGATTGCCGGCCGCGTACG
>Ga0209515_10009613_pt1 | contig 10970 bp, 2 predicted proteins | sample Subgroupgradi54m_FD_187454 | JGI IMG/M metagenome (GOLD analysis project Ga0209515, IMG submission 187454) | Subsurface groundwater microbial communities from S. Glens Falls, New York, USA - GMW60B uncontaminated upgradient, 5.4 m (SPAdes)... ...
CCTCACTCATCCAGGCGGCGCCCTCACCCTGACGGCGATCACCGGCCCTTTGCATTATCACATTGCCAGCCTCTCGGGCACCCCGCTCCCCGACACCCGTTGGCATTTGGATCTTTCCATTCCCACCCAATTTGGGAAAAATGTGGAGTGGAAAGAAGACTTTGAGTAATTTATGGCTCTTCCGCTCCTCAGAATTAAAACTCCCAGGGAAATCCTGGGGGAGTGACAGACGCCCCTAAACTCATCCAGGACACCACTATCGTCAAAAAAATCTTCGTGCCGAACAAGCTGGTAAATATTGTCGTCAAATAAGACGCTTTATAAAATACTCTTGACATTCAAGCAATGTTGAGTTATTTTGACTTACCCTCTTTTTCCCCAACAACTAAAATCCTCCCGAAATTTTAGTTATTTATTATATTCTCATGTGTGATTTCCGATTTTTACGCTCTTCCGTAAGTTTTTTGGTGATTTTTTCATTGGTAATAGGCACGGTTCCTTTCCCCGTTCCCGCCCACGCAGAAGAAGCGGTAGTGGAAACAGCGGCGCCCGCGGAAACGGCTCCGGAGGATGTTACACCCGCGCCGGTTCCCGACGTTCCGTTGCCTGATCCAGTGGCTGCCCCGGCAGTTGTTCCGGAAAATCCCCCTGAACAGGAATTGCCCGCCGATGGATTGATCGTGAAATACAAGGATGACGCCACATGGCTGGAGAAAGAAGTCTCGCCTCGGGAGCTCCAGCAGGTCATCACCGAGCTTCAGAGCGATCCCGCTGTGGAATATGTTGAGCCAAACTATACGGTGTCCATTCTGGCAGTCCAGCCTAATGATCCCGAATACCCGAGGCAATGGGCCCTGCCGAAAATCCACGCGCCCGAGGCGTGGGCAAACACGCCGGGAAACAGGGATGTGATCATCGCCGTTCTGGATACGGGTTTTGACTACTCTCATCCGGACAAGCCCAAAAACGTTGTGCCGGGCTATGATTTCGTCAACGGAGACAGCGATCCCCAGGATGACCACGGGCACGGCACTTACATTTCCGGTGTCATCGCCGCGAATACGGATAACGGAACGGGAGTGGCCGGCGTCTGCCCGGAATGCTCCATCATGCCCATCAAGGTGATCGACGGTTCCGGCATGGGCACCTACGCGGATGTGGCCGCCGGCATTGTCTGGGCCGCGGATAACGGGGCTAAAATCATCAACCTCAGTCTTGGCGGACTGGCCTATTCCCAGGCTCTGCAGGAAGCCGTCCTTTACGCCCAAAGCAAAGGCGCTCTCATCATCGCCGCCGGAGGCAATCAGGGCGTCAGCGATCCCCTGTATCCCGCTGCCTACCCCGACGTGATCGGAGTGAGCGCCACCGATGAAAATGACCAAATCTGGAGTCGCTCCAACCACGGAGACACCATTGATCTGGCCGCGCCCGGGGTGGATGTTTTGGGATTAAATCCCGGAGGAGGCTACGCGAACCAGACCGGCACCTCCGTTTCCGCCGCCCACGTGGCGGGCATCGCCGGTCTTTTGCTTTCCGAGAATTCCGCGCTCACCAGCGGCGCTCTTGCTCAAAAACTCTTCGACACCGCCGAAGACCTGGGAGACCAGGGAAGGGATGGGTCTTTTGGGTGGGGGAGGGTGGATGGGGGAGCGGCAGTTACTACGCCGGAAGAAGCTAATGTTCAAGATCCATTAGTAGGACCAGGGGACAGTAATGAGGCGATAGGCGAGGTACCAAAGTCCCATCCCGACGAGAATGGTGATGACAACGGCAATGAAAGTAATTCCCAGAATGACGAACAATTTCTTCATAATCTTTCCATTACGGATATTCAATTAACAGCGTCCTCAGAGGAAATTAACTCATTTGAATCGATAGATTTACCAGGAGCAGGCACAGGAGGAGAAGAGGTGATACAGCCGAAGGGCGATATCAGCCAGAATAATAGTGCCTATGGTGATAAGGTGACTTTTTCTCATTTAGAAACGCCAGATGAATTGGCAAGAACACCAGCCAACAATAATAGCAATACGAACAAAAACATCGGCGGCAATCAGAACGGCGGCAATATAAACGATACCAGTAATGACACGCCAAACAATTTTTTTCATAATATTTCAGTTAAGCTCAATGGAACAATCAATATTATAGTCTATGTTCAGAATTCTGGGCAAGTATCAGAAGACAATATTGCCGTCCGATTATTTGTCGGTGATATTCAGATAGGAGAGGATCAGGCGATTCCATCTTTAAAATCAGGAGCTATTCAAGTCGTGGAATTTCCTTGGATACCCAAAATTAAACAGAATGAAGGCGAGAAATTAATTATTAAAGCTGAGGTTAAACAAATTGCAGATGAAGAGCAAGCAGATGACAACGTTTTGACTAAAAATATATTAGTAACGGATGAAAATGGAGTCATAAAAATACAATATGACATCGATCCCCCCGTTCATCAATATCTAACAGAGCAAGGTGTTTATTATCTTAATGGTATTAATTCAAATGCGTATCAGGAAATGAAAAATTATATACCTCAATTGAGATTCGGCGCTAAGAATGAGGATACCTTAAGACCCCCTCCTGGCGACCCAAATAATAATGTTGCATGGCGTCCATTGCGTCATTTTTATAGACCGACGGATAAAAAAGGATATTTTGATGGTGGCACTTTTAATAATTCGAGCAATAAGGATATTTTTGATCCTGATGTTCCAGACAACACTCGCTATCCCAATTCATACGAATGGGCTATAAATAAAAAACTCAATCCTAGTGATCCAGATAATCATTATAGTTTCCAGGATGCTATTTATGAATATAAAAAGGGAGGTGCTGACAATAAGGCAAAAGCCTATCAGATTTTGGGCCACACGCTTCATCTTATTGAAGACGCGTCTGCTCCTGAACACACACAATTAGAGTCTCATTCTGATGTTTTTGGAGGTTTAGAGCTTGGCTCAGGTTATGAACAATATGTCAGTGATCAGTTTGATTATTTTAGTGAACTGTCTCCTCAGAATAAATTCAACAAACTGCTACATGACAACACTTGTATTATTAAACCGGATGATGACCCGAGAATTTGTTTTACCGATGCAAGCAAACAGAAAATTTTTTCCTACTACAATGAAGTAATTTCTAAATTCAACTCTCTTGATCAGTACTTTGATTCTATGGCCACCCTTAGTTATTACCGCAACCGTTTTAAAGGCGACCTAAATAAGCCAGCAGGAGAAAAAGGAGAATTAGAAGAAATATTTCCCAATATTACATGGAATGATGCAGACAAGCTTTGGGAAATTGATCGAGTTGGGCAATGGCATGATAGGGCAGATGGAGTGTATCTAGATGATGAATTTTGGGAAACTAAGCAATTTGATAATAATACCAATGAAGATCCGGGTTGGTACTACATTGAAAATTCATACATGAAACTGGATTCTCTGCCAGTTCGTCCCGCTAAGATAAAAACAAACTGGGCGAATTATGCTATCGATGAAATGAAAAAGCCGGTGAGCCAGCGCTTTAAGACACCTCATAATGGTTCCTATGTGGACAATCCGGCTGATGGCAAAATCCTTGCCGAAGTCTTTGCCGAAGACCTCATCCCCCTTTCCGTTCAGCATGTGGCGGGGGTGATGGATTTGTTTTGGAGAATGACTCATCAGAATTTCACAGATGTCGCGAGGAACCACTGGTCCCGCAAGTACATCGATTACGTTTATAGCAACGGCGTGGTACAGGGATACGGCGATGGCGCCTATGGTCCGGCGGATCCGGTGACGCGCGCGCAGGTGCTGAAGATGGCGTATGAGGGCGCGAAAAAGAATGTTAACTCCGGCGCGCCCGACCCTGATTTTGCCGATGTGAGCGCCAGTGACTGGTTTTACGGGTACACCGCGGACGCGAAAGCCAACGGCTATATTCAAGGCAAGCCCTGTACGGATAACCCCGCCCGAACCTGCTTTTTTCCCGATGAACCGATTGACCGCTACGAGGCGGCCAAAATGGTTTACGCGGTATTCGGGAATGTGGATTACAGTAACGGGCGCACGGGCCAGTGTTCGGGTTACGCCCGTATTTTCCCCGATGTGAACCAAAGCGATTGGTTTTGCGAATCCGTCCATTGGCTGGCCAACTCGGGCGCGATTTGGCTGGACCGCGGCGTTTCCATTCAAACCGATATCGTGTCCGGCTATAAAACCGGTTATTACGGAACGGAAAACGGAACGACCCTGAACCCGATCAACCGCGCGGAAATGGCAAAAATCATCGCCAATACGATGGTCTTTAAAAATACCGGAGCGGATAATGTCTTCCCGCTCACGGACGGTTCCGTGCGGACACAGACGGCGCAAGTCCTTACCGCCCCGTCGGATCTGATAACGTTGGGCAAGGAATATGAGCAGGTTTTTGATGCGGCCAACGCGAGCGCTCCCGAGTCATTCCATCTGCCAAGCGGAGATAGCCAGACCATAACCGCCGACGATACCCTGGCGCTCACCGGCGAAACGGCCGATTCGGACGGCGATGAACTCTTTTACTACTGGAACGCCACGGGCGGGAGCTTCACCGCTTTGGACCCTGTCCGCTTTTCATCCGTCACCTGGATTCCGCCGGAAGTAACCGCGGATACCGCTTATACCATTTCCGTTCTCCGCGGCGACGGCAGGGGGTATGTGGGAGAAGGAAGGGTGGAGGTTTTGGTAAAACCCGGGGATCCGAATGCTCCCGATACCAGAGCCCCCGTCATCAGCATTTCCGCTCCGACAAAAAACAGCAGCAGTACGATCACGGATACCGCCATCCGCGTTACGGATAACAGGGGCATCCTTGCCGCACAAGTGACGCTTTCAAATTTAAGTTCGGCCCGGATTTTCAGTTTTTCATGCAGGCAGACAAGCGTAACGGAAGTGAATTGCTCCGTGTACATTACGGGAAGCGGCGATCTGATAATCGAAGCGATTGATAACGCCGGAAACGCCTCCGGTAAAACCGAACCGGGCTATGTGCTTACTCCCGATAGCGGCGATGCGCACGTTAACCCGACAATCCACTCCACCGCCGCCGGAGGCAATTGGGGTTCCGTTGGCACATGGATCGAAGGCCGATTGCCAACCACAACCGATCAGGTGGAAATCAATGGGGCAGTGATATCAAACTTTGCCCCTACGATTAAAGGCCTGCTTATCAACAGCGGTTCGTCCATCACTGGTTTTGGTTTTACGGTCAATGGAGACGTCATCAATCATGGTTCAGCGGAAAGCTCGTTGGTTGTTTCTGGCTCCATGGTCAACAACGGTTCTGTCCTGGGGGGAGGAGCTTTTTATGGCTCTCTGACCAATAACGGTTCCATAACGAGTAATAATGTGATCGCTTACGGTTCTATCACCAACAACGGAACATGGAAGGCCTCTTTCAACTTTGAGCTTGCGGGAACAGAACCTCGTTCCATTGGGGGAACGACCCCCATTGAAAGCAAGTTTGTGATTAAAAGAAATACCATTATTCCTATCACCAACAGTCCCGTTTTTGCTGAGGAATTGAATGTTGGCGGAAAACTGATACTCAATGCGGGGCAGACGTTAACCCTCCTTGGGGATGTTGATGTTCCAATTTCAGGAGCTATTCAGGGCGCCGACAAGATCATATTCGGCGGGATGGATCAAGAATTTTCCGTATATTATGGCCGTCCTTTGGTTTCGGCCAATGAGATTTATTTCAACAATAATGGCGTGCTGGAAGCAGGCCCTCTAACAATCAATAGCAAATTGATAATCGGCAAAAACTCAACTCTTAAGGGCGGCTATTCACTCGTTGTTAACAATGATGTCACTAACAACGGTTCCATTCTTTATGATTCAATGGAGATTTCAGGCAATATCACCAACAACGGGATATGGGAAAATGCCCTTAATACTTATATCGCCTGGCCAAGCGCAACGTATGAATTGGTCATGAGAGACGTGAAAAACGGAGTATCACAACTAAAAAAAGGTTCAGGTAATCTCTATAATGTGGGAGATAAAATCTATTCCTCTCATGTTTGGCGCGTTCGCCCTGTTGTCAGCGGTAACCCGGGCAAGTGGTCCGATATCCATACCATTAATTCTGATTATTCTAACCAGCCGCCGAATATAACCATAAGTGCGCCAACGAAAAATTCCAACAGCGCCATTACAGATACTCAAATCCGAATTACGGATGACTTTGGAATAGCGAGCAGTTCGATTGCCATTAGTCCGCAATCAGCAGTTAATGTGAGTAATTTTAATTGTGTGCAGACCGATTTCTTTCAAGCGGACTGCTCCCTTTCCATGAATTCAAATGGGAATCTTGTAATCAAAGCGATTGATTCGGATATGGAGGAGGCCGTAAAAACAGAATCCGGCTATACTATTACATCCGGCGGAAACGGAGACATCACTCCTCCCCTCCTCACCCAAATCACCCCTGTTCCCACTCCCGCCGGCGATACCACCCCTGCCTACACCTTCCATTCCACGGAAACGGGCGCAATCAGCTATGGCGGGGCGTGTTCCAGCGCGACGGTTAATGCCGCCACAGGCAATAACACCGTCATCTTTAATATCCTGGCGGCCGGAACTTATTCCAATTGCACGATCACCGTCAGTGACGCGTCGGGAAATTCCTCACTGCCTCTTGCCGTTACGCCTTTTACCATCCAGGATGCAGATAATCCGGGGGATGACGATTCCGGAGACCAAAATCTGCCGGCGCCTTCACCGGATGCAGGCAATTCCGGCGGCGGCGGCGGCGGAGCAGGGTCCTCCAATACCTCCACTTTATCCATCCCGGCCACGCTGAGCGCCATCGCCGGCCAACTGAGGGAATTCAGCCGCCCGATCCAGCTTGCAGATAGTCTTCTTTCCGGTGACGGCAACGGGTTGCTTGCTGGGTTACTTACCGATGCGCATGGCTCTTTGGTCCTGCGTCCCCAGCCCGGATCGCCCCTAACGCTTACCATTCCGCCCGATACTTCCGTTGCAGGGCCCGCTTCGTGGAATGGCCTTTTGGCTCCGCCGCTCATCCGTTCACCTCGAACGGTCAATTTAAAAGGCCGGAAGGTGAACACTTTAGCGGAGGCCGGTTCTCTTAGTCTGCCCCTCGTTTTTTCGCGCCCTGTCACCCTCCGAATTCCTGTGGGCATACGCAATGGGCTTAATGCCGACATTTTCCGCTCTGAAGACGGAAAAACATGGGAGAGCCTTGGCCGGACTGCCGTAACAAATGGCATTGTCGTTGTGGAAACCCGAAAGCTAGGTTATTTCGCCATTACGGTATCCGCTGAATCGCCAACCAGGCGTTCCCGGTCGCCTCAATCATTAGCGCGTCTTTTTGCCCCAAGCTTAAAATCGCCATCGCTCCTTACATCCCCGCGATAGCACTCGTCGTAAAGAAACATTTACGTCTTGAGGATTTATCTGGTAAAATACATTCAAATAAAAATCAATGCCTTTGCTTCCGCGCAAAAATAAGGGTTTCTCCCTCGTCGAACTGCTGGTCGTCATCACGATCATCGCCATTTTGAGCGGAGTCGCTTTTGTGGGAATCCAGGCCAGCCAGCGCAAGGCGAAGAATGAGCGCATGCTGGATGACCTCATCTCCATCGGGAACGCCATGGAGCAGTACAAGCGCGATCACTTGGGAAATTATCCGGACATCGCCCTGGCTCTGAACGGCAACCAGAACATCCTCTGTTTTGACGCCCATGCGGAGTACGCGCACAACTGCACTGACGCGGAATTCATCCAGGGGTTTGTGGACAATGCCTTGCTGGGCAAGCGGTATCTTCAGGAGGTGCCGACGGATCCGTGGACCGGAAGCCGCTATGTGTATGGCCGGAGCAAAGACGGTCAGTACTACCAGGTGGCAGGACTCTGGGAAAACAATGATGGCTCATTTGAAGCCCGCACCCAAGACAACCTCTTTAAAGGGTTTCCCCTGCCGAGTATTGTGAGAGCTTTTGACGGCCCCAACTTCGTCGTCCAGCGGGGAAGCTTTTTGCCGTACAGCGCTAACGCGCTGGAACTGACGGCGACGGCGAGGAATGTGACCGGAATAGTCAGTGTCATTCCCGCGTCAGGCGGGAATCCGAATACCATTGCTTCGGGCGCTCTTTTGACCCAGGGCATGACGGTGACGACCGGTGCAAATCCTGCCGGGTCTCTTGATCTTTATTTCTCCGATGGTTCTGTCACCTCACTCACAGCCGGCACTTCACTTCAGCTTAAAAACCTGACGGTTGCAAAGAACCCCCAAGACAACAGCATCTTCACCCAAATCACCACCCATCTTTCCCTCGGCAAGATCTGGAACAAGGTGGTGCGCCTCTCGCAGAACTCCCAATTCAACGTGGAAACCACTTCGGCCATCGCAGGGGTAAGAGGGACGGAGTTTGGGGTGGAGGCCACCGCTGGAGGATCGCCGGTTTACCAGGTGCGCTCAGGAAAAATTGAAGTTAAGGACACGCTCGGCACTGAAGCTGTTGCGGATGACACGCTGCTCGGATTTGTGGATTCCAACCTGACCGATCCCGCCGAAAATGACGATGTCGCTGGGCCTCAATCAGCAGTGATCGCTGGCGGAAGCCTTTCCATTCAGGACATGACACTTGATGAAAATACAGCGGTGCAGGATGATTTCTACAACCCTCTGGCTCTCACCAATAACGTGGTGCCCCATCTTCTTGGGGTGGCGGGTCGGGATATTACAGTTGAGAATCTTTACCCCACGCTCGGGCTCGATCCGGCGGACACGCGGCTTGCTTCAATACCCATCACGATCATGGGCGAATATACGGCAAACGATGGCCAAGTGCTCGCTCTTCCTCCTACGGGATTTGAGGATGCCAAAAATGGCATCGGAGCCAATTACACCGTTTCAGTGGCGGGAGATTACCGCAAAGTCCGCCTCCGCTTTGAAAAGTACAATTCTGCCAGGCCCACTCCGGGTGAAAACCCGTTCGAAGTTTCCGCCTGGTCTTCCCCGGCGGTGGACATCAACACAGGGGCTTCCCTCAGCGGAGCCGATCTTGCCGCTCCGGGCTCTGCCCGCACGCCTTCCCTCAGCATCCCCTCCGACCTGGCCTACGCGTGGGATAGCATCTCAGCCGTTTTTATTCCTCTCACGCTCAATAATTTTGACTGGACCACAGCCACCGCAACTTCTCCTAGCTACACCGGCACCGTCTCCTCCGGAGGTTGTACGCTTGGCGACGGAGCCAGCAATATTCTGACAGCCGCCAATTCCCGGATCCAGATCACCCCCTCAGCCGCAGGCGTTTGCACCGTAACAGATTTTGCCGTCACTCTTCCTGATGGCACGCGCCTTTCCTTGGGAACTTTTGCGGTTAATATCCGGACGGTCAGCACCGGAGAACTTTCTTCTGACGTGACCGGCGCTACCCCCTCCCTCACGGATATCCGGCAGAGCGATGTCAGCGACACGGCCCTCACTCTAAACTTCCGCGTGGACATGGTGGATTATACGGGGGGAAGTGTGGCCATAACGAACAGCGCAGGGGCTACCCTTACTACAGTTCCCATAAGGGATGGCAGGGGCTTGGTAGATTACGCGACTATTCCTCCTATTACTATCGCAGGTTCAGGCCTCGCCCCCGGAGGGGCCAGCAATACGGTTCGCCTTCGCCTCACTTACTCTGCTCCCGTTGGAGCCACAGTTGCCCGTGGAGGAACGATAGATACCACTTTCCCTATCACTCTCGGCAGGCCGACGGTGACAAGCCTACGTTTCCGCCCCGGCCCTACCAGCCTTACAGTCGGCGGTGCTCTGGACGGAACCCTGCCAATAGTCATCGAGACAGTAAGCACGAACCGCGGGTCTCTTTCCTCCCCTGTGCCTTCAGCGGATTTCACCTGCACCAGCAGCAACCTCGCCGTCGGCACCGTGGCCGGCAGTACCCTGACCGCCGTGGGAGCCGGCACGCTCACGCTTACCTGTACTATTACTCCCGGCTCTACTATCACTTCAGGCACAACCGTTTACACCTTTGCCCCCGGCTTAATAGCGCCTAACTCAATAACCAGCGGGACGATTGCGGTGGTGGCGGGAGCTCCGACACTGGCCTCAGTCTGTTCCAACCTTCCCGGATCCCGTCACTACTCCGACGCGGATGGATGCTGGGTGCTGGGAGCGGCGGGAGTAGCCGGAGCGGCAGGAGCTAATTGCAACACCGCCTGCGCCGCCCTCTCCGGCGGCGGCCTGACCGTGAGCTGTGACAGCACCGACCCCGCCTGGAACGACCCCGCTGGCCGTATCTGTAACTTAATAACGGGAGGGAGGACAGGATTCTTGTGGTCCTTTGGTTACTCTCCCTCTTTTCTGCCAGTACTTAGTCGGTGCCTTGAAAGAACCAGTACCTTTTCTTTCACAGACCCAAATACCGTCTGCAATACCGCTCCAGCTTCGGGCTACCAAAGAATCTGCAAGTGTAATTAAAAGGTCAGAGGAATATCTATGTATTGGGTGATTATTTGCGGAGTTTCGTCAGGAAAGGGTATTCCTTCGCCTGTTAAAGTCAAGCGTACTGTGGAACCACCTACAGAACCTGTCCTGTAATTCAGTGAACCGTTCAGACCCCCCGAACCGTCCGGGGTTAATACGCAATCGCTCACAAGTCCCGGTGTACATCTTGGATCTACTGTACAGTCCGGCGGATCAACGACCTCAACCGTAGCGGAACAGGTGAGCATATTGGCGGCACGGAAAGTAACAGGATGAGTTTGAGGGTCAGGCGGCGGTTCTCCCACACCCGAAGACCCACATTCCCCAGGTAAGGATCCCCCCGAACAGTCTATGGCAAGGTCTGTGAGAGTCGGCGCCCTGTACACCCTCTCCGCACCCGTCCGGGCGGCGACCGGGGTCTCGTTCCCGTATTCATCCACAGCGGCGAAGGTCCAGGTTCCGCTGACGATCTCGCCGGG
>Ga0209515_10009615_pt1 | contig 10968 bp, 13 predicted proteins | sample Subgroupgradi54m_FD_187454 | JGI IMG/M metagenome (GOLD analysis project Ga0209515, IMG submission 187454) | Subsurface groundwater microbial communities from S. Glens Falls, New York, USA - GMW60B uncontaminated upgradient, 5.4 m (SPAdes)... ...
GGGTGCTCGGCGCACTGAACATGCACGACCTGCTGCGCGCCGGCGTAATGTAAAAATGCAATTCACTGAAAAGCAAAAAAATGAAGTCCACCGAACCTTACCGTCCCCTCTCCTTCCGGGAGAGGGCCAGGGTGAGGGGGTATTTTCGCAGTCGTATGATCCCCTCACCCCAACCCTCTCCCGGAAGGAGAGGGAGTTAACGTGCCGAAGTTTTTCCGCGCCTCAAGCCTTGATTACATTAAAGTGAAGACACCCCTCTTTCCGTTGTCCTTTGAAGTCAGTCGTGAGGTGTTGGACCGCGCGGCGAAAATCAAACTCGCGCTGTTCGATGTCGATGGCGTGCTCACCGATGGGCGCGTCATCCTCGGCAACGACGACGAGTACAAGGCCTTCGATATCAAAGACGGCCACGGATTAGTCATGCTCACGCGTCACGGCATCATTACCGGCATCATCACCGGGCGCACTTCGCGCACGGTCGAGCGGCGCGCCACCGAGCTTGGCATCACGCACCTGTATCAGGGCTGCAAGGAAAAACTTCCGTTCTACCGCACGCTCATCGGTGAGCTGGGACTCGCGCCGGAACAGACGGCGTACATGGGCGACGACGTCGTGGACCTGCCGATCATGCTGCAGGCAGGGCTGGCCGCCACCGTCAGCGACGGGCACGCCGTCGTGCGCCAGCACGCGCACTGGACCGCGCCCTCCGCCGGTGGCCGCGGCGCGGCGCGCGAACTGGCTGAGCTCATCCTCTACGCGCAGGGCACGTATGACGCCGAGATGATGCGCTATCTGGCGCCGGGAACGGGCGCGTGAAACTGAACGCCCGCAAACTCTCGATCGCGGCGATCCTGATTACGCTGGCGGCGGGTTCGTGGTGGTTGTCGCGCTTTGCCACCGCACCGGTGGCGGTGTTCGACGCCAGACAGCGCCACGACCCCGATTACATCGCCGAGAATTTTCAGAACATCGTCATGACACCGGAGGGCCGGCCGCGGTACGAGCTGCGCGGCAAGCGGCTCACGCATTACGGCGACGACGGCTCGAGCATCATCGATCAACCGTACGTGATTCAATACGCCCCAGGCCAGGCACCGACGCATGCGCGCGCCAAAGAGGGCTACCTGCCACGCGGGAACGGCTATATTCGCCTGACGGGAAACGTCAATGTGGCGCACGGGCGCGATCCGCGCGGCGCCGGCGCCGAAATCCAGACCCAGCAACTCACGCTCGAACTCGACAAGTCCAAACGCTAAGGCAAGCACGATGAATCTTCGCCGCCCACTGCGGGTGTCACTGATGATCGCTCCGTTGTTACTGCTGCCGGTGCCGGCCGCGCGTGCGCTGCAGCAGGACCGCGATCAACCGGTGAAGGTAAACGCCGCGTCGGTGAATATGAACGAGAAAACCGGCGTGACGGTGTATCGCGGCAACGTCGTGCTGGTGCAAGGCAGCCTGCGCATCGACGCCGACCAGGTCGAGGTCCGAACGCGCCATATGCGCATGGATACCGTGACGGCGGTCGGGCGCCCGGTACGGTTGCGGGCGCTGCTCGATAACCGCGAAGATGAACTCAAGGCGAGCGCCGAACGGCTGGTGCTGTATGCCGAGACGCGCTCGGTCGATCTCAGCGGCAACGTGCACCTGCGCCAGGGCGGCGACCAGTTCAGCGCCCAACATTTGCATTATGCGCTCGACGAACAACACATCTCGGCCAAGGGCGGCGACAACACCGACGAGCGCGTCTACGCCATTATTCAGCCGTCCCCATCGTCTCAAAAACAACCGGCCCAGAAAAAAACGCCATGAGCACGCTCGTTGCCCAAAATCTCACGAAACGTTACAAGGGCCGCCAGGTCGTGCGCGACGTGTCGCTCGAGATCAAGAACGGCGAGATCGTGGGACTGCTCGGTCCGAACGGCGCCGGCAAGACCACCTGCTTCTATATGATCGTGGGACTGGTGCCCACCGACGGCGGCACTATCCTGCTCAACAACCACGATATCAGCCGCTTTCCGATGCACCGGCGCGCGCGCCTGGGGCTCGGCTACCTGCCGCAGGAACCATCGGTGTTTCGCAACCTGACGGTGGCGGAAAATATTCTGGCGATCCTGGAAACGCGCAAGGACCTCGATAAGTCGGCGCGCGCGCAGCTGCTCGAAGAACTGCTGCGCGACCTGAACATCGCCGAGCGCCGTGAGACGCTCGGCATCAGCCTCTCCGGCGGCGAGCGTCGACGCGTGGAAATCGCGCGCGCGCTCGCGACCAATCCACGCTTCATGCTGCTCGACGAACCGTTCGCCGGCGTCGATCCGATTTCGGTGATCGAAATCCAGAACCTGATCCGACAACTGCAACAACGCGGGCTCGGTGTGCTGATCACCGATCACAATGTGCGGGAAACGCTGAAGATCTGCGATCACGCCTATATCCTGAGCGACGGCCATGTCTTGACCGCCGGGACACCCAGCGAGATTCTGTATAATGACGATGTCAAGCGGGTTTACCTGGGACAGGATTTTCGGCTTTAGCCCAACCGACAGGCAGTCCTCCTCGCACAGCAGAGTCGTCTAAACTTTCAGGTAGGAACAAAGCCGGCGGATCCGCCGCCGGCTTTAATCAGCGGGCGGTTCTGCCGCCCTTGAGACCAACCGAGCCGTCCAATATATGAAGCAGTCGCTGGACTTCCGTCTTGGTCAACATCTGACCATCACCCCGCAACTGCAGCAGGCCATCCGGCTGCTGCAGCTTTCCTCTGCCGAGCTGCAGCAGGAAATTCAGGAGGCGCTCGAAACCAATCCGCTACTGGAAGAACGCGAACTCGGCGAAGCCGAGGGCGACGGCAAGGGCGAGGCGAACGACGGTCCGGGCGAGCCGCCGGAGATGACAATCGAGTCGCCACCTGCCTCCGACGAGATGACCGCCACCGACACGAGCATGGAGCAAGGCACGCTCGATGACAGCAGTGGCGATGGCGACTGGGCCGAGATGTTCGATTCCCCCAAATCGTCCGCCGCGCGTTCCGACGAAGACCTGCCCGACATCGATGCGCGCAACAGCCTGCCGACGACGCTGCGCGATCACCTGTCGTGGCAGATGCAAATGACACCGTTCTCCGAGGCCGACAAGCCGATCGCGCAGGCGATCATCGATGCGATCAACGAAGAGGGTTATCTCACGTGCACGCTCGAAGACGTGCAGCAGGCGCTGGCCAAGGAAAGTATCACGGCCGAACTCGACGAAATCGAAGCCACCCTGCACCAGGTACAGAGTTACGACCCGGTCGGTGTCGGCGCGCGCGACCTGGCCGAGTGCCTGCGGTTGCAGCTGCGCGGCATGGACCCGAACCTGACGCCCGATCACGCGCTCGCGCATGCACTGGCGACGACCGAAAACCTGGCCCTGCTCGGCGGCCGCGACTATGCCGCCCTGCGCCGCGCGCTCAAAACCACACCCGAAACACTGCAGCAGGCGATCCTGCTGATTCAGCGGCTCAACCCGCGCCCGGGCTCAACCGTGCAGTCGGCGGCGGCGAGCTATGTTGTGCCAGATGTGATCGTAAGGAAGTACAAAGGCATCTGGCGCGCCGAACTGAACCCCGAAATCTCGCCGCGGCTGCGCATCAACCGCCAGTACGAACGCATGATCCACCGCGGCGATTCGAGCACGCAAAACAAGTATCTGCAGGACCAGCTGCAACAGGCGCGCTGGTTCATCAAGAGCGTCAAGAGCCGCAACGAGACACTTCTAAAAGTCGCGCGCACGATCGTCGACCGCCAGCGCGGCTTCTTCGATCACGGCGCCGAGGCCATGAAGCCGCTGGTGCTGCACGACGTCGCCGAGGCCGTGAGCATGCACGAGTCCACCGTCTCGCGCGTGACCACCAGCAAGTACATGCTCACGCCACGCGGCGTGTTCGAGCTCAAGTACTTTTTCTCGAGCCACGTCACGACCTCGGATGGCGGCACCTGCTCGTCGGTGGCGATCCGTTCGCTGATCAAAAAACTGGTCGAGGCCGAAATCACCTCCAAGCCGATCAGCGACAGCAAGATCGCCGATATCCTGGCGCAACAGGGCATCAACGTCGCCCGGCGCACCATCGCGAAATATCGCGAGTCCATGAACATTCCGCCTTCGAGCCAACGTAAATCACTAGTGTGACCCACGGAGACAACAACATGAAGATCACCGTCAGCGGCCGTCAGATGGAAGTTACCGAATCCCTGCGCAGCTACGCGGCCGAAAAAATCGGGCGCGTGCAAAAGCACTTCGATCACATGACCACCGGCAACGTCGTGCTGCAGGTGGAAAAGAACCTGCACAAGGCCGACGTCACCTTGCATGCCAAGGGCGCCACGCTCGCGGCCTCGGCGCAGGCGCAGGACATGTACGCCGCCATTGATCAGATGGCGGATAAACTCGATCGCCAGGTACTGAAGCACAAGGAAAAACTGGTCGACCATCACCGCAACGAGGGTTCAATCAAGCACGCCCAGAACTTGTAACCGCAAACCCGCCCTCACGCCGGCCCGCCGCGTTGTCACGCCGCGGGCCGGACTGTTATTTCGGTCCGATTTGTTCAGTGTGTGGACGCCAAATGGTGGGCACTGCCCACGATTCGCGGCGCCATTCTGGTAGTTACCCGGCGAATCAATTAATGTCAGCGTAATGCCTATCCAACCCCTGATTTCCCCGCAGCGTGTCGTGGCATCGGTGAGCGCCGCCAGCAAGCAGCGCCTGCTCGAAACGCTCTCGACCCTGCTTGGGCAAGGCAACCCCGACCTCGATCCGCAGGTCGCGCTGCAGTCCATGGTCGAACGCGAGCGTCTCGGCTCGACCGGCATCGGCGACGGCGTGGCGCTACCGCACGGACGCCTGAAGGGACTGAAACAGGCGCTCGGGGCCTTCGTCACCCTGGAACAGGAAATTGACTACGATTCGCTCGATCGCAAACCCGTACGCATGGCGTTTGCGCTGCTCGTGCCCGACAATGCCACGCAAGAACACCTGCAATGGCTGCGCGAACTCGCCATCATTTTCAGCAACAAGAACGTGCGTGAACATCTGCTGCACGCCAAGACGGCCGATGAGATGTACCGCACGCTGATCGAAGGGCCACCGCGCGCATGACAACGCCGATTCTTACCGTAGACGATCTGTTCCGTAACCAGAGCGAAGAACTCAAACTCAAGTGGGTCGCCGGCCGCCAAGGCGCCGAGCGGCTGCTGGAGCCGATCACCGCCAAGTACCCCGGCATGGCGCTGGTGGGGCATCTCAACTTCGTGCACCCCAACCGCGTGCAGGTACTGGGCGAAGGCGAAATCAAACACATCGACGGGCTCGACAGGAAAGACCGCAAGCGCGCCGTCAAAATCCTGTTCGGTGCCGATCGCACCACAACGGTCATTGTCGCCAACAACAAGCGCGTGCCGGCCGACCTGATCGCCGCCGCCGACGCCGCCAAACGCGCCCTCTTCACCTCGACGCTCGCGAGCCCGGTGGTCATCGATCACCTTCAGTACTACCTCGCCCGGGCGCTCGCGCCGCGCACCACTATCCACGGCGTGTACATGGAAGTCATGGGCATGGGCGTGATGATCACCGGCGAGTCCGGTATCGGCAAAAGCGAACTCGCGCTCGAACTGCTGTCGCGCAATCACCGATTGATCTCGGACGATGCCGTCGAGCTCGTGCGCGTCGGCCCCGATGTTGTTGTCGGCCAGTCACCGCACGCGCTCTCCGATTACCTCGAAGTGCGCGGCCTCGGCATCCTCGACGTGCGCCTGATGTTCGGCGAGACCGCGGTGCGCCACAAAAAGAAACTGCATTTGATCGTACACCTGCAAAAACTGAACAAAAAGCGCATGGTCAAGATGGACCGCCTGCAGGCACTCTCGCGTACGCGCAGCATTCTCGAAGTCGACATCCCCGAGGTGATTCTCTATGTCGCCTCGGGGCGCAACCTCGCGGTACTGGTGGAAGCCGCCACGCGCTCCTACATCCTGCGCATGTGGGGCATCAATCCGCTGGAAGACTTCATGAAGCACCACCAGGCACTGATGAACGGCGGCACCCATACGAAGAATCGTGCGCGCAAGGCACGCATCAATCCCGATTAATGAAGCCCGGCTTCGCTACACTACGTTCGTGCTGAAAAATTAAATGCGCTTCTTTATCGTCACCGGTCTTTCCGGCTCAGGCAAAACCATCGCCCTGCAGGCGCTTGAGGATGTTGATTTCTACTGCATCGACAATCTGCCGGCCATGCTGCTGCCGCACGTGGCGCGCGAACTCGCGCGTGCCGGCGGTGAACGCGTCATGCAGGTCGCCGTCGGCGTCGATGCACGCAATCGCGCGTTTCTGGCCGGCGTTACCAAGGCGCTCGAAGAACTGACGCAGCTCGGCATCAGCCAGCGCGTACTGTTTCTTGACGCCGAAGAAAACGTACTGGTCAAACGTTTTCAGGAAACGCGCCGACGCCATCCGATGCAGGATGATGAAACGCCGCTGATCGAAGCCATCCGCCTCGAAAAGAAACTGCTTGAACCGCTCGCCGATGCCGCCTCGCTGCGCGTCGACACCACACACACGACACCGCACCAGCTGCGCCACCAGATTCTGGAATACGGACGCGGTCAGGAGACCGCGGGCCTGACGGTCCTGTTCGAATCCTTCGGCTTCAAACGCGGCACACCGCTCGATGCCGACTTCGTCTTCGACGTACGCTGCCTGCCGAATCCGTACTGGCAACTCGAACTACGGCCGTATTCCGGCCTGGATGAACCGGTGGTACGTTTTCTGGAACAATCCGACGACGTGCACGCAATGTTCGAGGACCTGAAGTCCTTTCTCGAACGTTGGTTGACGCGTTTTGGGCACGCCGATCGCAACTACATCACGGTGGCACTTGGCTGCACCGGCGGTCAACACCGCTCGGTGTATCTGGTCAACCGACTCGCTGCGTATTTCACCGCCAAGGGCATCAAGACCCAGGTGCGACATCGGGAGCTCAAGTAACCATGATCGGTATTTTACTTGTCACGCACGGCCACATCGGCGAGGAGCTGATTTCCGCCGCGCAACACACCTTCGGCGCCGCGCCGGTGCGGCTTGAAGCGTTTGCTGTTTCCTCCACCGATTCCGCGGATAAGATCGAAACTGCGCTGCGCGAACGCTTGACGGTGCTCGACACGGGCGATGGCGTGCTGCTGCTGACCGACATCTACGGCGCGACACCGGCGAATGTCGCCGCGCGCCTGATCGTACCCGGACATATCGAGATGGTCGGCGGCGTGAATCTGCCGATGCTCTTGCGTGCGCTTAACTACCGCACGCTGCCGGTTCAGGACCTGGTAAACAAGGCGCTCTCGGGCGGCCTGAGCGGTATCGTGTGCGCGGCGCGCGCCGGCTCGGAGACCGGCCGATGAAATGCCAGAAGCTCACACTCATCAACAAACTGGGCCTGCACGCACGCGCCTCAGCCAAGTTCGTCAGCCTCGCCACCGAATTCAAAAGCGAGATCCTGATCAAACGCGACACGCAGCTGGTCAACGGCAAGAGCATCATGGGCATTATGATGCTGGCGGCACCGAAAGGGACGGAGCTGGAGGTCTGTGCCAACGGGCCGGACGCCGCCAAGGCACTCAAGGCCCTGGCTGAACTTGTGAACGACTACTTCGGCGAGGGCGAGTAAATGAAGCCCCGCTACGCGTCTCTCGTTCGTCTCGAGACAGGCCCATGTTAGCGTTGCACGGCACCGGGGTAAGCGCTGGCATTGCCATCGGCACGGCTCAGGTGCTGCAACGCGAACTGCCGGAGATTCCACGCTATACGATCGCCGACGATCAGGTCGAGACCGAGATTGCGCGCTTCCTGCGCGCGATCGACGTGGCCCGCACGCAGCTGCAGGCCGTGCGCGCACGCATTCCGGCCGATGCCCCGCGCGAGGCGGCGAGCTTCCTCGATACCCACGTGCTGATCCTGGACGATCCGACGATCTCGCAATTACCGATCGAGACCATACGACGCAATCGGCACAACGCCGAATGGGCACTCGAAATCCAGCGCGACCAGTTGCGCGAACAATTCGCGCGCATGGAAGACCCGTATCTGCGCGAAAAGGGACGCGACGTGCAACAGGTCGTTGAGCGCGTGCTGCGCGCATTGCTGTTACCGGACGATCATGCGCATGAGCACCTGGGCGCCGGCGATATCGTCGTCGCCGACGACCTTACGCCGGCCGACACGGTGCTGCTGAAACACAATCGCATCCAGGCGTTCGTCACCAACCTCGGCGGTCCGATCTCGCACACCGCCATTCTGGCGCGTAGCCTCGGCATCCCCGCGATCGTCTCGGTGCATAACGCCACGCGCTATGTGCGCGCCGGCGAACCGCTGATCATCGACGGCAAGCGCGGCGTGTTGATCGTCAATCCCGACCCCGGTGTGATCGCCGCGTACTACCGGCTCAAGGCGCGCGTGGCCGAGAAGAAGCGCGATCTGGCGCGCCTGCGTACGCGCCCCTCCGTCACGCTCGATGGCCACAAGGTGAAACTGCTCGCCAACATCGAGCTGCCGGGCGACGTCACCGCCGCGCTCAAGGCCGGCGCCCAGGGCATCGGTTTGTACCGCACCGAATTCCTGTTCATGAACCGGGCCACGATCCCGTCGGAAGAAGAGCAGTATCGCGCCTACGCCAAGATCGTAACCATGATGAAAGGCAAGCCGGTCACGATCCGCACGCTCGATCTCGGCGCCGACAAGCAGGTTGAATCGCGCCGCATTGAAAACGGCCAGGTCGCCGTCAACCCCGCACTCGGGCTGCGCGCCGTGCGGCTGTGCCTGCACGACCCGTCGCTGTTCCGTCCGCAACTGCGCGCAATCCTGCGCGCCTCGGCGCTCGGAGACGTGCGCATGATGATCCCGATGCTGTCGTCTCAGGACGAGCTCTACCGCGTTCTGGAACTGGTCGACGAAACCAAACGTGAACTGAAACGCGAGAAGCAGCGCTTCAATGCGCGTCTACCACTGGGTGGCATGATCGAAGTGCCGGCGGCGGCGATATCCGCCGACCTGTTCGCCTCACACCTCGATTTCTTTTCGATCGGCACCAACGATCTGATCCAGTACACGCTGGCGATCGATCGTGTGGACGATGCGGTGAACTACCTGTACGACCCGCTGCACCCGGCGGTGTTGCGATTGATCTCCATGACGATTGTCGCCGGCAAGAAGGCGCGCATCCCGGTGGCCATGTGCGGTGAGATGGCCGGCGATTCGCGTTACACGCGGCTGCTCGTCGGCATGGGGCTGAATGAATTCAGCATGCATCCGGCGACGCTGCTCGACATCAAACGCCGAGTGCGCGAGAGCAGCGCCAAGAAACTCGCCGTCGCCGCGCGCAAGATCCTGCGCGCCAGCGGCACACGCCAGGTACACGAGTGGGTCGAGAAGTTGAACGGCGGCTAATACGACACTCGGCCCGGACGTACATCCGCGCCAAGCTCGAATCAAGGCTGGGTAACGCGAACTACTGGCGGCGAAATCCGACCGGTAACGGCGGTCCCACATCGTTGGTCAGCGTCGGATAGACAAATGCCGGACGCTCGTCCTGCACGATCGACACCAACCCGCTCTTGTACTTGAGCCGGTCGGGACTGAAGCCTTCGGTGATGCGCGGTGCAAAACTTTCCTTCAGCACCGATACCGCGGTGATCTTCTTCAAACGAAACGGGCGCCAGAACGGTGGCGGGCGGCCCGAAGAGGAATAACCGCGTGTCTGATACGCATCCAGCATCATCTCGCCGCGCTCGCCGGAGTAAATGGCATGCGGCTCGACGACGCGAATCTGACGTTGATCGTGATAACGAATGGCAATGCAGCGCTTGTCGCGGATCGCCTGACTCAGAACCTGAAGAATATTGGACGCCATTCCGTACCCCGTGTCTCCCGAGGCCCCATAGCGAGGTCCTCAATTTGAACTGTATGGGGGCAGATGGGAGGTCGGCAAAAGCGACTGACAAACGGCGTTTTCCACGCCTTGAATGGTTGCGCCGAGTCCTAGAGCAGGAACAGCGTGGCCAACCCCAGAAAGGCAAAGAAGCCGACGACGTCGGTGACGGTGGTCAGAATCACGCCGCTCGCGACTGCCGGGTCGACGCCGATTTTGCGTACCAGCACCGGAATCGCCACGCCCGAGAGCGCCGCGAATACCAGATTGATCGCCATCGCCAATGCCAATGCCAATGCCACCAGATAATTGTGGTGCCAGAAGATCGTGGCGACTGCGACCGTGACCGCCCACAGGCAACCGTTTAAGACGCCGACCATCAGCTCTTTCATCAACACGCGGCGAGCATTGCTCTCCGTGACGATACCGAGCGCGAGTCCACGCACGACCACGGTCAAGGTCTGGGTGCCGGCATTTCCACCCATGCCGGCCACGATCGGCATCATCACGGCGACGATCGCGACTTTTTCGATCGTGTGCTCGAACAAGCCGACCACGGCCGCAGCAATGAAGGCCGTCACCAGATTAATGCCGAGCCACACCGCGCGCCGGCGCGTCGTATTCACGACCGGCGCAAAAATGTCTTCGTCTTCGGACAAACCCGCCGGCGCCATCACCTGCCGATCGGCCTGCTCGCGGATAACGTCGACCACGTCGTCGACCGTGATGCGTCCGAGCAGTCGGCCGCCTTCATCCACCACCGGTGCCGAGATCAGGTTGTAGCGCTCGAACGCGGCGGCGACTTCTTTGTCGGGCGTGAGCGAAGGGAACTTCACGACCTCGCGTTCCATCGCCTGCGACACGCGCGCATCGACACTCGAGGTCAGCAACTTCGCGACCGACAGCACGCCGACCAGTCGATCGGTGCGATCGACGACGAACAGGCTGTTGGTATGTTCGGGTAATTCACCGCGGCGGCGCAGGTAGCGCAACACGACTTCGATGGTGATGTTCTCGCG
>Ga0209515_10009618_pt1 | contig 10965 bp, 13 predicted proteins | sample Subgroupgradi54m_FD_187454 | JGI IMG/M metagenome (GOLD analysis project Ga0209515, IMG submission 187454) | Subsurface groundwater microbial communities from S. Glens Falls, New York, USA - GMW60B uncontaminated upgradient, 5.4 m (SPAdes)... ...
TGCCGTAAAGGGACGTCTTGCCCCTACTACCCCAGGTGTCATATTCATTGCACCTCCGAGGTGAGAGAGACGTATGAGAGGTAGAGCAAGTATGGTCTAATTTTGTCTAGTTATAGCGGGGAAAATTCAATTGGTCCTCTCTCGTCATACACACTTGGATTTCCAAAAACGTATGCTGCAGAGCCTCCCCGCTTAATAATTTCCAAAAAAGGATCTTCCTTCCCACCGGATGATCCTCCTACCAAGCCAAGATCATCAACCCCGGCTTCTTGCCCGAATAAGTGGTTGTAAACAACTGCACTGGCACTTCCGATGCGTATTTTAAGTAATCGTTGAGTTAGAAGAAATGTTTTAAATTGAGATGCACGTGTGGTTGTCTTTATATTACCATATCCGTCGGTGTATGCTAACCGATCAAGAGGAACATCGGGAATGAGCGTTGGATCAACCACATTTCCAATAATTGATTCGTCCCTAGCCAAGATTCTTGCCAGCGCCTGCGGGTAAATATCTCTGGAGCGAAACTGTGAGCCCGAATTGGCAATATTAAGCTCATAAAGAGCGCTTAGTCGGTGTTTCACAAACGACCAGTTGTATCCTGTGGAGATGGCGCATACCGGCACTCCAGTATCGAGTATACCAAACAGCAGACGTTGCCGTTCATCGCCCTGCCAGCGGATTGCCTCGGGTGTTCCTCTTGGTGCAGTGTTGGAAAAGATAACCATGCCAGGGTAAGCGTTCTCCAACCCCATTTGCGCAATCCAAAAGCCAGTGGATAAGGTGGAGAAAGGAGGTACCGCGATCTTCTCAGCGCTAATTCCTCCGTGTTGGGCTCTAAATCGTGCCGCGACTTCGGCAAACGCTGCATCGCCTTTACCGTAATCAGCGACGACATAGACATTCCATCTCTCGGTCGTTGCTTCTCGCGCGTTGATACCAGTTAATAAGACTCTTTCCTGCATATAGAGACTAAAGATGAGCAACCATCCTATTGATTGTACCCTACGAGGTCAAATTATATTGCAAATATTGTCCAGTCCTGAAATACTATGGATATGGAGAAAGATACCACCAATGGTCAACTGCCAGTCAGTCAATCCTCATCTAATAATTTTCCTTCCACCATGAGCAGCCCCAATCAAGCAAGAAAAACACCTATTCTAACGGGTGTGGTGCTTATGGTTGTAATTTTGGCTTTGGCAGGTTATTTTTTAACATCGAAAAAGGCGAATTCCTCTCTTGAGTTAAAAAACACAGTTTCTACTCCAACAGGTTATCTAAACCCCACTCAAACGCCAAACTTGATTGCAGGTGATCTTGTATTTCCATTTGTGCGGGATGGAAGTATTTATCTTTATGGAGAAGGCAGAGAGGAATTGCTTATTCCCGCTGCAAAAGAAAGTACACATGAAAATCGCAATGATAATGCTTACCCATTCCTCTCACCAAATGGCAAATATATCGCCTATATTGAGTACTCGCAAGGTTCCGGCTTTGTTCCCGATGGAACACTTAAAATTTATACTGTTGACACAAAAGAAGTGCGATCAACCAATTTTAAAACCCAATATTTCCATTGGAATGTTTTTAACGAGCTTGAATTTGAAAGTGAAACCGAGGTAAAAAATAAAGATGGTAAAAGCATCGATCGATCTGCCAGCACAATTACTTTTACCGTTCTGGATCCGTCTTCTCTCCAGGTTGTCTCTTCTAAAACGATACCTAGCCAAGATAGAGATGAACGTGGCATTGGAGATTCTCCACTTTTTAGCGATAAAAAATACATCCAGTTTAAAAATAATGGGTATTACCTTGACAATCTTAAGGAAGACAAGGAAACATTGCTTTTTGAAAAGAGCGGGTTTTACCAGTTTACCGGTTGGTCGCCCGATGGACGATATGCAATCTTTCTACGTATGAAACAAAATAGCGATGATATATGGATAAGTGTAGATACAGATGATCCAAAATTAAGTAAAACAGAAATAACTATTCCTTATGGTGTAGGAGGAGCAGGCGGTGATGTCTCAACCGGATTGAAATGGTATTTTAATCAGGGATTTGTCCCTTACTGCATGGAAAGTATATTTTTTGTAGATAATAAAGAACCTCTAGAATTGACTCACAGTAGTGGAGGAGGTTGTCACAATGAGGAAGGATTTGTGGCCACATCACCAAATGGTGAGTTTGCTTTTGTAAAGTTTGACGATCGGTTCGAGTTGCATACAAAAAGTGGCAAGAAAAAAATCATCAATGAAACTATTCCTTTGCGTAAAACACGAAGTACACCCAAGAATTTAGTATGGTTAGATAACAATCATATGATTATCTTTGAAGATACGTTTGGCCCTGATAGCGGGAACCCAGAAGAACCAAAAATCTTTCTCTTTACTCGAGAAAAAAATACAATTGAACCCTTAGTCACCAACGGATACTTAAGTACGTATTCTGCTGGTGTGCCCTAAGCATTCTCCTCAACCCTTATACCCCAGGTGTCATATTCATTGCACCTCCGAGGTGTTAAAGATATATGGAGAGGTAAAAATGCTATTGCACTATTTAGACTAATGTATTAGCGTAGAAAAGTGGTAAGAACGTAAGCTCGTTTACGTTTTTCAGGGTTCAAGCCAGGCACCAGGCGGCGCCTGGCTCAAGAGCCGCTAAGCTCGCAAGCTTGCTAAGCGGCTCTAGAGGAGGTGAATTTTTTATGGATAATTCCGTTGGATTTACGCTTTCGGAAATTTTAGGAAATACGCTTTTTCGCATTACCACGTATATTCCCCAATTTTTAGGAGGACTTCTCATACTCGTGGTCGGTCTCATCATCGCATCGCTCCTGCACCGATTGGTCGTTGAATTTTTCAAACTGGTAAAAATAGAGCGATGGTTTGAAGAAGCCAAAATTGCCAAAGCCGCAGACGTACGCGTTTGGCCGGAAATTTTTGGAGAATTTGTACGCTGGACAACAATCATTTTGTTTCTCGTGCCTGCTGCCGAAGCATGGGGTATTCCGCAGGTGACGCAGGTTCTCAATCAGCTCCTGTTTTACATCCCCAATGTGTTTGTGGCAGTGATCGTCGGTCTGGTTGGAATTGTGATTGCTAATATTGTGCACGATGTGGTCAACCACGGATCCAAAGGATTGGGAAGTACATCTTCTCATGGATTAGCGAGCGTAGCACGGTATGCAATTCTTTTCTTTACGACACTCATTGTGTTAAATCAGCTGGGAATTGCGGCCGATTTAATACGTATTCTCTTTACCGGAGTAGTGGCTATGATGGCCATAGCTGGTGGGTTAGCCTTTGGATTGGGCGGCCAAGATGTGGCAAAGGAGATTCTCAAGACGTTTAAACAGCGCATCGAAGGAAAATAAATAGACCCAAAAAGTCAGACGAAAAGTCAGACGAACGCCTTTTTGCTATAATAAGTACGCGCTTATACAAATAAGCCATTGTTGTGTGCATGGAATCAGGTTGGAAATTCTTCGCTAAAATTAATCCTTAGGATGACAAGAGATAATATAGTTATTGGATGAGGCGCGTTCGTCTAGCGGTCTAGGACGCCACCCTTTCAAGGTGGAGGTCACGGGTTCGAACCCCGTACGCGCCACATTATTTATGAAGTAAGAATGAAGAGTGAGAATCTCTTAGGGTCTAGGGTCTAGGAATAGGGTTGTTATTGCAAAGTAATTATATGAAGGTGTTGAGTTGGGTTAAAACGGTTGGGATTCCTTTTGCTATTCGTCATTGGCAATGGTTGATTTATGCTCTCCTTATAACGGGTATTTTCCTTGTCAACTCGCTCCATGAATCCTATCCCGATGAATTCGATAACATCCTCGGCGGACATTATATTCTGGCGGGGCGACTCCCATACGTCGGATTTTTTACCCACCACGGTCCTGTAGCCTACTTTGTGGCTGCATTGGTAGAAATTTTTTCCGGTCAATCATTTGTACGCTTCCGAATCGTGTATGCCATTTTCCTTCTTGCTCTGACATTTGGCGGCTACTGGTTCTTGAGACGCCGGTTTGGCGGTAAAGTCGCATTCTACCCTATTCTTATTTTTACGATCGGTATTACGGCCACGTATTTCTGGGCGCATATGCTTCTGGCTGACAGTTTGTCCGGATTTCTTCTTCTTCCACCATTCCTGCTTCTCCTTTTATCAACGATCTATAAACGTACTCTCTCTTTAGGAGACCTCGCTTTCATAACTCTTGGTACATTTACCAGTTTGTTTAGCTCACTTACCTACCTTTACCTGATCGTGATTCTATACGCCTTTACCTTGTTTTCCTATATTCGGACGAGAAAAGATTTTAATCCTAAGAAAGATTTAAAAAAGCCACTCATCGTGCTTGCATTGCCGTTTATTGCATTTGCATTGTATCTAGTTGTTACAAGAGGGGTGGGAGCCTATATTCAACAGAACATTATCTTCAATGAACGATATTACATTTACAACTACCCCAGGCCCGAAGGGTCGGGATATATCAATCCTGTGCGTTTTGCCATTCTCATTGCCGCTGAATACTACGGTGCCACAACCGGTCTTCTCATCAACGCCAAAGATTTTAACCTCACCTACCCGTTTAATTCTGCTCTGGCAATTGCTGATATTGGACTTATTATCGTCGTATTATTGGGCCGTAGGTATAGTCTGGCGGCGTTTCTTCTTTTGGTCTATATCTACGCCAATGGCAGGAGTAATCCGCTCACATCAAAAGAAACAGATTACCAGTCGGCCGTGTACATCATGTTCTCTTTGGGGACTGTGGGGTTTTTATTGCCATACCTCTATAAACTCCTCAATGAACCTCTCGAGCTTGCCAAAAAAATCCTGTATGGATTTCTTTTTCTCGTCCTCGGACTCTACGCTTTCTTTTCCTTCCTTTTCCTTTTCAGGCGTTTTGAAGAAAAGGTCATCGATAAATACATGGGCCGCGCGCCGCTTATCTATGACCGGCCGCAGCTTGCTCCAATTATGAATAAACTGGTGAGCGACAACGACTATATGTGGATTGGCCCGTTTGAGTTTGAAGAGCTCTTTTATGCCAAAGGCAAGCTGCCTTCCAAGTTTCACATACTCATACCAGGTATAGGGAAGTCTTCCCAAGTCCAGGAAGCGATGATTGCGGACTTTACCAAACATAAACCAAAAGTGATCATGTTTGATAGAGCATTTTTTATCTTGGGCAGTAGTCCCGAGACATTTGGACAATTTTTCCTGAAGTTTTTAGCAGATAACTATGTGACACTCTATGACTATAGACCCAATGGAATACGGTATGTATCGATCCAGCCAATTACTCCCCGTATTGATCTGGAGACGAAACTATATATTGATAAAGATCGGTTCAATGAAGTGTTGGATAGGCTACTTCAAGAACACCTCGTAAAACCCCAATAACTAGGGTTTAGGTGCTAGGAGCTAGGTGCTAGGGTAGAGGGTGTAGCTAAAGACTAAGAGCTAATAGCTAAAAACCAAGTGGGGTGGGTATTGACTTGTAAACGATCGTTTACTTATACTACGGTTCATGAGGAGAAAAAGGAATTTTCCAGCTATTATCGGCAAACTGCAAATCTTTTACCGCACTCACCGTCGTCTCCCTAGCTACTCGGAATTGGCTACTCTCTGCGGCTATGCATCGAAGCGTTCAAGTTTTCTCCTCGTGTCGGCACTTATCAAAGCAGGAGTAGTTGAGAAGGATCCAACAGGCAAGCTTATCCCCAAAAAACTTTCTCCGGGGATTCCTTTATACGGCACAATTAAAGCCGGATGGCCGTCACCTGCGGAAGAAGAACTCGTGGATACTCTGTCTTTGGACGAATACCTGATCGGCAATCCCCAGGCAAGTTTTATGCTCAAAGTAAGTGGTGATTCGATGGTTGATGCAGGAATCCATCCGGGGGATTTGGTCGTGGTGGAGAGGGGAAGACGGCCAAAGGCCGGTGATATTGTTTTGGCACAAGTTGATCGAGAGTGGACGCTTAAATACTTTGAAAATTATGGAGGAAAAATTTGTCTGGTTCCCGGCAATAAAAATTATCCAACAATATATCCCCAAGAAGAACTGGTGATTAGCGGAGTCGTATCGGCGGTGGTGAGAAAGTACCACTAGTTTCAGGGGATAGGGGTTAGGTGCTAGGGGCTAGGATTTAGCGTCTGGGAGGGGGCTAGTTAAAAGTTATTTAAACTAAACCCTAAACCCCACATCCTAATTCCCATTCCTAGTCCCTAGTCCCTAGCTCCTAGATTTTTTATGCTTACCCTTCATTCTTGGCCGCAGGCGATCGTCCATGTTGACGCCGATGCATTTTTTGCATCCGTTGAGCAGTCACTCCATCCCGAATATCGGGGAAAACCCGTTATTACGGGAAAAGAACGCAACATTGTCGCATGCGCATCGTATGAAGCTAAACGGCGGGGAGTAAGGCGAGCAATGCCTCTCCATGAAGCACGGAAAGTCTGTCCAGATGCAATCATTGTGCCTTCTGATTATGAAACGTATAGCATCATAAGTAAGCGCATGTTTGCCATAATGCGGCGATTCACGCCGGTGGTTGAAGAGTATTCAATCGACGAAGCATTTGCGGATATCTCCGGTCTTCGACGAATGTATCGGGCATCGTATGAAACTATTGCCGAGCGGATGAAACAAGCGCTGGAAGATGACTTGGGCATCACAGTTTCTGTCGGACTCTCGCTTTCCAAGAGTCTTGCCAAACTTGCCTCGAAGAAGAAAAAACCGGCGGGATTTATGTCGTTCCCGGGACAGGAGATTCATTTCCTTCTTTGCGATACACCGCTTGAAAAGGTGTGGGGCTTTGGACCAAACACGACGGCACTGCTAACTAAGCTTGGGCTTACGACGGCGTATGATTTTGTACAAAAACCGCGGGTATTTGCCCACAGAGTATTGGGAAAAATCGGCGATGAACTCTGGCGGGAACTGCGGGGAGAAGCAGTCTATCCCGTTTTGACGGAAGAAAAAAAGAGCTACCAATCTATATCCAAGATGAAGACGTTTACCCCTGCCTCTTCTGACAAGCGCTATGTGTATGGAATGCTTGTGCGCAATCTCGAGTCGGCATGCATCAAAGCCCGTCGGTACGATCTCGCTTCCGCCTCCATAAGCATATATCTGCGAGAACAAGACTTTCATGGGGCGGGTGTAGAGATAAAGTTGTCCCGACCGAGTAGTCATCCTTTGGAGATACTTCTGCCCCTTCGGGAAGGATTTGAAAAACTTTTCTCTCCGAGCAAACAGTACCGAGCCACAGCAGTGGTGCTTACTCATCTGGAAGAAGTGAGCACGCTCCAGCCAACTCTTTTTGAGGATACGCTTCGACTTACCAAAATAGAATCCCTCTCCAAAGCAATTGATACCCTCTCTGCCCAATTTGGGAAACATGCGGTGCATGTGGGTTCAAGTTTTCCTGCAGATAAGCACAGAAGACATCAAGGGGAAAGAGGTAACGCTCCCCAGCGCCGGAGCGAACTCTTGCAAGGGGAAACTGCTCGTCAACGGCTCAACCTCCCTTTTTTTACTCTCGCTAAAATTTGATGAAAAACCTTTTTGTCGCTATCTTTATTTAGTCCAAAAAGGGATAATTGGCATGTGCCCCTACATTTTTGTACCATCTGTAATGACCGTCACAGTAGGTCGACAGCCGTTGATGGTCTTGTCGTGAGGGAAGGAAAAATTCTTCTTATAAAACGTGGGAAAAATCCCGAAAAAGGGAAATGGGCCATACCAGGGGGATATATAGAAAGAGACGAAACTGTAGAGGAAGCCTGTCTACGGGAAGTTTTGGAGGAAACGGGGATTGTGGGTAAGGTGGTCTCTTTGATGGGGGTATACTCATCACCTCAAAGGCATCCATCGCAGACGATTGCTTTGCTTTATGTGGTAGAAATGGCAGGTGGGACGGAAAAATCGGGAGATGATGCGATGGACGTGCGATGGTTTTCCACTACGGATTTGCCATCTTCTCTCGCTTTCGATCACAAGGTAATGATAGAAGAATATACCAAACACACTGCCCAAGGAGGATAGTATGCAGTGGCGATTTCAACCAGCATTGTACTTTCGAGCCGTACGAAAGTGGTTTTTGGCTGTTGGATGCATATTAATTGCCTTGGAATTTTTGAGCCGCGTACCGATATTTACGCAGTTTTCGCTTATTTTAGCAACTCCAATTATCCTGATAGCCAAAGGAGCCGGCGCATTTTTTATAGGCCACAGAATGGTCCAGGCAAAAAAATTGCTGCCCGATGCTACAATTGCCGGTATGCTCTACGGAGTTGGAATTGCGTGCATAGTTTTAGGCATAATGATTCTACGAAAAATCTCTTTTCTTCAGCCGGAATTTTTTGGTATTTTTGGAGGATTTGATTTCATTTTCCTATTTGGAAGCGAAATCTTAAGCGGAGCTCTTTTTAGCGCGATAGGAGGTATAGTAGCGGGAGCAGGAATGGATGCCTCCTAGCTTCAAGACTATGCAGTGGTATGCATATATAGAAAAAAAGTTTTTCCGCCCCGTAACTTTTTGGGGGATGTTACTGGGCATTTTTCTTCTCTTGGGCACAGTTGTGTGGCATGCATTTTTCGGGGTTGGCGCGTATACAGACGTTAACAGCGTGTCTGTAAAAATTGGCGATACGATTGTGCAGGCGGAAACTGCCAAAGAAGAGAAGGCATGGACTCGCGGATTATCGGGTAGATCTTCTCTATCGCAAAATGGCGGCATGCTCTTTGTTTTCCCGGCGCTAGCGATGCATGCATTTTGGATGAAAGGTATGCATTTTCCCTTGGATATAATTTGGATTGCCGACAATAAAGTAGTGGGAGTGGCGGCAAACGCACTTGCACCCGCTGGATCAAATGCATCCGTTGCTGTGTTTTCTTCGCCACAGCCGATCAATGCTGTTCTTGAAGTTAATTCCGGATTTGCTGCCAAACATGGTATATATAAAGGAGTTGTCGTTTCAGTACTATGAGAATAGAAATTTCTGCGGGCGGAATTATATTTCGCAAAAAAAATGATACGTTGGAAATTCTTCTCCTTAAAGACTCCAAGGGAAAATGGACATTTCCCAAAGGGTTAGTAGAGAAAGATGAAGATCGTGTGGATACTGCCCAACGGGAAATAGCCGAGGAAGTGGGACTTAAAAACACGCATTTTGTCGCTGTTGCAGACAAAGTGGAGTATTTTTACCGCTGGGAAGGGGAACTCGTCAAAAAAACAGTGTACTATTTTATTTTCTCTTTTACTGGTGAGGAGACGCCTGTGCCTCAAACGGAGGAAGGGATACAAGAAGTCCAGTGGTTTGATCCAGATGAGGCGGTCAGTCTTTTGGGATACAAGAAATCAAATAAGAAAATTTTGGAGGACGCGATTGAGAGGATAACTACTTTATGAATGACCAACCTACTACGCACCGTTTTGTAGCAGTACTTAATAAAAAAATTGAACACGGGAAACTCATGAATGCCCTGGGTCACATGGCGGCCGGACTTTCTTCTCTGTATCCGCAGAAAGAAGTGCTTCGATTTGATACGTATGTTGATAAAAATGGTGGGATGCACGAAAGTATTTCAGATAATCCCTTCATCGTTTTATCCGCTGATAACTCCAACCAAATTCGAACACTTCGAAGTAACCTACTGGAAAAGCATATTCCTTTTACCGACTTCACGGACACAATGACTGTGGGAACATTTGCGGAGCAGAAACAGAAAACGAGAGAAACGCAAGAATTGGATCTAGAATACTACGGCATTTGTTTTTTCGGCGAAAATAATGAGCTAAGAGAGCTCACAAAAAAATTTTCTTTGTGGAAATAAGCATCAAAAGCATGAATATGCACGTTGATCAGTTTAAGAAACAAATTGTCCATATAGCTACCATGCTGGTGGTTTCAGATATAGAGCGATCTGCTAATTTTTATACTCAAAAATTTGGTTTTACAATTAAAGAACAGCAAGACGGTATTATTTTGCTCGAGAGTGGCACAATGCTTTTGTATCTTATTCCAAAAAGTTTACCTACTACAGATAAACCCACAGTCACTTTAGCCCTCACCAATGGTCCCGATACAACTTCTGTTAATATTGTGTTTCGAGTAAAGAATTGTCAGAAAGCCTATGAAGCACTGCGAGAAAAAGGCATCACTTTTCTTACCCCACCGCAAAGTCCTTCATGGGGCGGATACCGGTGCTTCACTAAAGACCCGGACGGGTATCTTATTGAAATCGAAGAACCTTAATATTGAAACTTTAGCCTAATCCAGCATAAGTAGCATGGGAGGTTTGTTTTGATATTAAGGGGAAGATGTGGTAGTCGTATGGAATGGAAGAAAGCGGAAGACATTCAAAAGCAAATTACTCACTTGGTTAAAAAACTCAATTTTACCCATACGGATCCGGCACGCATCGTCTGTTTTCGAAGCCATGGTTCTGTGTCTCGGGCGCGGGCTCGCATTTGGAGTTTTCCTCGCGTATGGCAACTGGCGCTCAATTTACCTCCGCACTACGTGATCGAGGTGCTCTCTGAAAAATTTGATCATTTAAGCGAGGATGATCGTACACGAGTCCTCATCCACGAACTTATGCACATACCCAAAACATTTTCAGGCGCGCTTGTGCCTCACAAAGGCAGGAAACGCCGAATTGATCATCACTCCGTAGAGAAATTTTTTAGGGAACTTAAACCTGCTTCAAAATGGTTCGGTTAAATTTGCCTATGCTCACTATTTTGCATGGAGATCATATAGTCGAAAGCCGCAAAGAGTTAAGCCAGTTGAAAGAAACGTATAAAGATGCGGAAGTGATTGAACTGGGTGGAAATGTGGATTTACCGATGGTAAAGCAAGCACTGGAGTCGCAATCACTCTTTGCTCTCAAACGCCTCGTGATTTTTGAAAACCTCTTCGCATCAAAAGGTGACGGGGCTA
>Ga0209515_10009619_pt1 | contig 10965 bp, 19 predicted proteins | sample Subgroupgradi54m_FD_187454 | JGI IMG/M metagenome (GOLD analysis project Ga0209515, IMG submission 187454) | Subsurface groundwater microbial communities from S. Glens Falls, New York, USA - GMW60B uncontaminated upgradient, 5.4 m (SPAdes)... ...
AAGAAAACCCCTTTATTTTAAGTTTAAAGAATTCTTTTCTGATATCTTCTTTCTTCATGAATCATCACCCTTGATTCATAAGAAAACAGTTGAATTTAAGTGGTGACAAATGTCATGATACTACACACTAATTAATTTAAACCAATATTTTATTTACCCTTCTTCATATTGTAATCTCTTTGTATTATTTTGCTTAAATGAAGTTCTTTTTCTCCCAAATCTGAAACTTCTTTATTAATTCTCTTTATAAGATCATTGTAGTAAATAGAAGAATATATATTGGCAGTTTTTCTAACATTTGAAAAAGGATCGTTATCTTTAGCTTCTTCAAATATTTCCATTAATTTCTTTAGAGTAGAATTATGGTCTCCATTTTTATTTTTCTCAAGTTGGTATAGTAAAAATATAAGATAATTATCACTAATTACCAAGCTTTCAAAAAAATTATACTCATTTTTTCTGATTTGTTTATCATAATCACTAAGACTCTTTTTCATTATTTCTTCTACTAATTTATCTCTAATATTGTCTTCTAGAATTAAAGACATAACTAGAATATTTTTAACAGCGGAGTTATAACCCCTACCGAAATCAATAGAGTTATACACTTTTTTGAGTTTTTCATAAATCTCTTTATTAGGTTTGTGCTCTATTAAGCCATCGCTTTCATCGTCATAAATTTTTTGTAGATTTAGTGGTTTATTTTGTATAATTTCCTCTAAAAGACCAACAGTAACCGCGCTATATCCATTTTTATAAGAATGAATCATTCTTTCTAAAATCCTAATATCACCACTGTCTGCTTTTCTTTTTTGAAAGGCTACAGAATTATTTATCGTAGCACTAGGAAATGTACTTGTAAATGCAAGTAATGCAGCTAAAATTAATGAATTAATCTTTTTCATTTATGCTTTAGGGGATAATTCCAGGAATTTTTCTGTTATACCATGATCAAATAATTGTTTGTCACCAAAGAAGTTTATAAGCATCTCAAGTTTTTCATATTTTCCTTGATAGGTTTTTTTACCTTCATTTGAGAATAACTCAAAGAACTTGTAAATCGTATTTAAGGGATAATTAATTAAGGAATAATTTCTTCTATTACTCATGACATCAAAAACATCCAATACAGAAACAATCCTAGAACTATAGCTTATTCTTTTGTTTATTAATTGCTTTGGATAACCGCAACCGCTTACTCTTTCATGATGCTGTAAGGCCACTAAAGCAGCTTCTTTATTTATATCCTTAAGTATATTATAGCCATTTACAGTATGTCCCCGCATTAGTTTTGCATCATTTTCTGTTGGTTTTGTTATTTTATTCCACAAATCTTTAGGTAAAGCAAGCTTTCCTATGTCATGCAATATTGCCCCAACATAAATATTGAATCTATTTTTTTCATTTAAATTAAGCAATTTTGTTAAGGCTGCAGAATATATTGCTATCCTACGTGAATGTTGCAGCATACCTTCATTATATTCTTTAAATTTAAATAAAAGGTTAATTAAAGCCTTATCGTTGGATAATCTACTTACAAATCTTTTAGAGGTTTCAAGATCTGCTTCTAGTTTTAAATTTATATCGGTATAATCATTAAGGTAGTAAAAGAACTTTTTTCTTTCATCATTATCAACTTGATTATTGTTTATTATATCCTCTATTGTTTCTTTATCAGCTTCAATATATTCAGGACTACTTTCTAGTACCCTAACTCCTTCCATCAAATCCCCCTAAATTAGTTTTTATCTTATAGTTTAGTATTTAAAGCTTTTTCTGAATCCAAAAGTTATTTAAAACAACTAAATCTAGAAGAAATGCATGAAAATAGCATTACCAAAAAGAATTTCTTTAGAGGATTTTACTAGACTTTTGGAAAAAGATACAATCCTTAATGTTAGTGAAGAAGGAAAGGATAATGTAAGAAAAGCAAATGAAGTTGTAACTAAAGCTGTTGAAGAAGGCATGGTTATTTATGGTGTTACAACCGGATTTGGATCTTTATATAATAAAGTTATACCTAAAAAAGATCTGAAAAAATTACAGGAAAATTTAATCTTAAGTCATTCTTGCGGTGTTGGAAAAAGTCTGGATTTAGATATTACAAGAGGCGCTATGCTTATTTTAATAAATTCTTTGGCTAAGGGTTATTCAGGTGTTAAATTAGAAACTATTGAAAGTTTAGTTAAATTATATAATAATAATGCAACACCAATTGTTCCTGAAAAAGGTTCTTTAGGTGCTTCAGGCGACCTGGTTCCTTCTGCTCATATGATATCAACTTTAATAGGCCATGGAGATATAAATTTTAATAACTATGTTTTACCTTCTACTTATATTTTAAAGATGTTAAATATTAAGCCTTTAGATTTAGATGCTAAAGAAGGCTTGGCTTTAATTAATAATACAAATTTTATATCCTCAATTGCAGCATCAAATTCTTATTATAGTGATAAATTGGCTAAGATAGCGGATATTGCTGCTGCTTTAAGTTTTGAAGCGTTTTGTGGGAATATTGATTCATTAGATTTAAGGTTACATAACGTAAGAAATCATTATTTTCAAGGAGCAGTTGCTGGTAATATAAGAAGTCTAATAGGAAAAAGTGAAATATTAGAAAATTCTATTAAAAATCTACAGGATCCTTATTCTATAAGATGTATTTCACAGATTCATGCACCATCTAAAGATTATATCAGGTATATTTCACAGAATGTTGAGGATGAAATAAATGGCATTACAGATAACCCAATAATAATTGATGATGAAATAATTTCAGGTGGTAATTTTCATGGACAATATATCGCAATGAGTATGGATTTCCTTTCTATAGCGCTATCTAATCTTGGTAATGTTTCTCAAACTAGGATAGCTCAAATAATAAATTGTAATACCCTACCTAAAAATCTTATTCTGGATGGTGGTCTTAATTCAGGTTTTATGATACCACATTATGTTGCCGTTGCTTTAGTTAATGAAAATAAGGTTTTTTCTCATCCAGCAAGTGTAGATTCTATCCCTGTTGCCGGTAATCAAGAAGATTATGTTAGTATGGGTATGACTTCAGCTTTAAAGTCCAGAAAAATTTTAGAGAATGTTGAAAATATAATTGCTATTGAGTTATTAACAGCATGTCAAGCATTAGATTTTAGAAAATTTAAGCCTGGGGAAGGAACTAAGGTAGTTTATGATCTAATAAGGGAAAGCATAGAATTTTTAAAAGAAGACAGATCTTTACATTACGATATTAAAAAAGTTTATAATCTGATACATAGTGGTTTAATATATAATGCTGTTAAAAAGGAGATTGGTGGGATTATATGAATAAGGTTATTATAAGACCTGTTTTCTTAAGTGATGCTGAAAAGGTAACTGAATGGCTTAATCAATTAGTTAAAGAAACACCTGAAATAGTTGAGCATGCTACAAAAACAACAGTTGAACAGCAAAAATTAGCTATTTCAAGTTCAGTATGGGATTTAAGGGAAAATAAAGCTATTTCTTTAGTTGCTCTACAAGATAATAAGGTAGTTGCAAAGATAGATATTAAAAAAAGACCAAAGGAAATAGATAATCATGTTGGTGAGGCAATATTTGGTGTTCTTGATGGTTATGATGAAGCCGGGATTGCTTTAATTGAAGAGGCATGTAAAAAATCTAAAGAAATTGGGGTTGAGAATGTTGTTTATTATATGCTGGATTCTAATCAAAGATTTTTGCAGTTATTTAAAGAAGCTGGATTTGAAGAAGTAGGAAGAATGTATAATTATTATAAAAGAGACAAAGAATATTTTCATAGGGTTATAATGCAGAAGTTTTTGAATGAATAAGATAATAAAATATATTAAGCTGTAACTTTTATCTTCTGACTTTCTGAACGTTTCTTTAACTCTTCTAAAGTTAGCATATCATATATCTCAATTAATTTTTTTATTTTTTCACTCTTTGTATTTAATTTATATAGTTTAGCTTTACCTATTTCTCTAGTATGTGTTATTATTTCATTTTTAATCAAATTTTCCCAAATTCTATATAATGTTGCCCTTCCAATTCCGGCATTTTCTGCCATATCTGTTATTGAAAAGTCTAATTCTCTCTCTGTCAAAAGGTAGTCTAATATCCTAATCATCGGGGAATCGCCCATAAATTCAATAAACAGTGATTTTGTTTCCATATTATTAATTATAATAACTTACTAAAATAGAATACAAAGCTAGTATTTAAATATTTCTATATTGAGACAACATTGTATCATATTTATAGACAAAATTTATATAGATATTACTTATATAAACTGTTTATGGGGTTAAGTATAGTAGAAGTAAAAGCCAGAATTATAAGAAAATTGGTTCAGTGGAGAAAGTGGGGTGGTTCTCATACAGAAAATATATTGAAGGGTTTGCCTTCACATCTAAGGGGAGATAAGGTAACTAAGCTGGCCCTTAAAGAGTTGGAAAGAGATGAATGGATAATTCCTGCCAAGAAAACAGGAGAGATTCATTACTCTTTAAATCCACGTAAAACTGATGAAATATTGCAATTCTATGAGAGACACTGCAAAGAATAAACTATACTAAAAAAGTTGGTATTATAATGCAGAAGTTTTTGAATGAGTAATCTTTAATGGTTTTATTTTTTGTATCTTTTAATATATATGTGTGCACCAATATAAATGAGAATCAGTGAAAGAAGACTAACTAATAGTACATTGTTTAAGTTAACCTGATAATATTTAAGCTCACTTAATACAAATACTACTAGTCCCGAAATAATTCCTACGCTAAGATTGTTTATGTAATTGCTATATTCCTGTTTTTCTTTTTTAAATTTTTTCTTCAGTATAAGTTTGCTTATAATAAAAATTATTAGGATAAAAAGAAGTAAATAAACAGCAAATACAATTTTTGATGGGATTGCAGCTGAAAAATTAACCTGCAAATTTCCATTCTCAAGCAATTTCATTAGGATTAAACAATATTAATTACTATATAATTATTTTTAGTAATTCAACCCAGGAATCTTAACTTCTTTTTCTCTTGCAACCTCAACATTTGGTAATCACCCATAAATTCCACGAATAGTGGTTTTTTTCCATATTATTCATCAAGATAGCTACCTAACTAGTTCTACATCAGTCATCCCTTTAAATGCTCTATCTCCTGTTAAAAAGATTCTCTTATTTTCTAATGAATAGATATAACCAAAACAATCAATATATGAAAATCTACTTTTTTCATGTTTATATCTAAATATCATTGCTTTATCAATTATATTCAACGGTAACTCTACACTTATCTTAGAAAATCTTTCTAAAAGAGAACTCGCTATTTTTTCATCATATTTCTTAAGTAAAAAATAAAACAATTCAGCTAGATTATCCTTTAAAGTTATTACATCACTTTCCAAGTATTTCTGATAACTTGGATTACCTTCCACTATTTCTATTAAAGCATAAGTATCTAAAAAATATTTCATGCTAATCAAATCTACTTTTAAGCTCTTCGTCTATTTCTTTTAATATTTCATCAGTTGTCTTGTGAGATCTAGATTTAATTTCTTTTAACTTTCCAAATACTTCCTTCAACAAATTTGATTTTTTCTTTATAATAATTTCTACTTCATCATTTATTGATAGACTTTCTTCTTTAAGTAATTCTTTAGGAAGTACTACTCCAACTGAATTACCCCATGCCCTTAGTCTTGTTTCTGATTTGAACATCTTAGCTCCTTTGTTTAATTATACATATAATTAATATATAAGTCTTTTGGTCCGGTATTTATTAATTAAATAGTAGTTACAATACAAAGTTTTATATACTCTTTAATACATAATAATAGTATGATCTACAAAAAAGAAACTCCTGTTGGAGAAGCATATGGATTTTTTTATTATTCTGGTAGAACCAAAAATATATCTGAGGTATTACCTAATATTAGAGAACGTACAGAAACACCTTCAGATTTAACTCTCGATTTAGTAGAAGGAGTAGATAACTTAGACCTTGAAAACGATTCTGCATTAGTTAACGTTATAAAAAGGGCAAAACAGCAGCATATGAGCCATGCACTGAAAGCAACTTTGCTCTCTATGGGAAATAGAAAAGCTGCAAACTTTTTAGGAAACATTATGAATGATCTCTATACAGGGTTGTATAATGAATCAGAACCATTTTATGCAGGAATTGTATATGCTAGAGGCAAACAATACGTTTTTAGAAGATAATAATTTAATGATTGATTAGTAATTTAATCCAGGAATCTTAACCTCTTTTTCTTTTGCAACCTCAATTGCTCGTTCATAACCTGCATCAACATGCCTTGCTACCCCAATTCCAGGATCACAAGTTAAAACCCTTTCTAATCTTTTCTCCCTTTCTTTGGTTCCATCACAAACAACAACCATTCCTGCATGCAAGCTATAACCAATACCAACACCACCACCATGATGAAAACTTACCCAGGAAGCACCATTTATAGAGTTTAAAGCAAAATTCAATAAAGGCCAGTCTGCAATAGCATCTGAACCATCTAACATTCCTTCTGTTTCTCTGTTTGGGGAAGCAACAGAACCAGAATCAAGATGATCCCTACCTATAACGACAGGAGCCTTAACAACCCCATCTTTTACCATTTCATTTATTAAAATTCCAGCCTTTAATCTATCCCCATAAGAAAGCCAGCATATTCTTGAAGGTAAACCAATAACAGGAATATTTTTTTGAGATAATTCAATCCATCTTTTTAATCCAGTATCAGATGGAAATAATTCGGAAATTCTTTTATCAACCGCATATAAATCACTTACCTCACCACTTAAAAAAGCCCATCTAAAAGGTCCTTTACCCTCACAAAATAATGGTCTTATGTAAGCAGGAACAAATCCGGGATAAAGAAATTCTCCTTTTTCATTTCTTACATTTAAACCAGCAATTTCAGCCTGCTGTCTTAGATTATTTCCATAATCAAATGCAATTGCCCCTTTCTTTTGCATATCTAGAATAGCAGAAACATGCTTTGCAATAGATTCTAATGATCTTTTCTTATATACTTCAGGATCTTTATATCTTAATTCATCTAATTGCTGTAAATTACCAGAAGGAACATAGCTTAGTAAATCATGTGCAGGTGTTTGATCTGTTACAATATCAGGAATAAAGTTTCTCTTAACTAATTCAGGATAAACATCAGCAGCATTACCAACTAAACCTATGGAAGTTGATTTTTCCCAAATTTTAAAGCATTCAACCCATTTTAAAGCATCATCTATTCTATCAACTAAAAAATCACAGTAACGTTCTTTTTGCTTTCTTAATATTCTATCCTTTCTTACCTCAACATCTAATATTACTGCCCCATTCATCTTTGCTGCTAAGGGTTGTGCACCAGACATTCCACCCATTCCAGAAGTAAGAATAAATTTTCCTTTTAAAGAATCTGAATTGAATTCTTTTTTTGCTAATGAATTTAATGTTTCATATGTTCCTTGAATTATTCCCTGAGTTCCTATATAAATCCAGGAACCAGCAGTCATCTGACCATACATTGTTAAACCCAATCTGTCATAATCTTCAAAATTTTTCTGATTTGCCCAATGAGGGACTATATTAGAATTTGCAATAACTATCCTGGGGGCATCTTTATGTGTTTTAGCTACATAAACTGCTTTACCAGACTGAACACATAATGTTTCATCATCATCAAGTTTTTTTAAGGTTTCAACAATCTTATTATATTCCCTCCAATTTCTTACAGCCCTTCCTGAACCGCCATAAACAATTAAATTTTCTGAATCAACAGCAACATCTGGATTAAGATTATTATTAAGCATCCTTAAGGCAGCCTCAGCATCCCAGTTTTTACATTCTAATTCAGTTCCTGTTTTAGCTTGAATCCTTTCTTTAGGCATTTCATCCATGTACATTGGTCTGCCGTATTTTAGAATTTCTTCTTCAAGACTCATTTTAGTTCATTCTAAATCTTTTGCTTTCATAATATCATCTATTTCTCTTTCAAAATCATATTTGCAACTAGCATCTTTTAGATAGTACCAATTATTTTTGCCCCAGACTAAGAGGATTTTCATGCAGTTATTGAAAGTAACCTCTTGTTCTTTTGGTTTCATTATCACATTACTCGTTGCTATTGCGTATCTTTCAGTAACTGTAGTAATTTTTGGTTTATCATGCTCTATATTTACTCCACCATAAAGTCTCTGTAAAATTCCTGCATACCTGTCGCGTGAAATATCTTCTTGCATTGAAGGAAGAAGCATTCCATGAATATTTTCATATTTACCTTGCTTCCAATTCTCAAAAAAGTATTCAATGCGGGATTCAAGAAGCCTAGATTTTGTATTTGTAAAACAACCCCCAATGCCCAAGGTTAATACCCCAACCAGTCCAGCCTTCAGAATTTTTTTATTCATTCTAACCCTAACTTTCTTCAGATTCAGATTCTTCTACAGCAATCTCTTTTTCTATAGCCTTAATTTGTTCTTCAGAAACCTTGGCTTTTTTACCCTCAGAAATTCTTTTATCATTAAAGACAGTATAAGCACATTTACCACAATAAAGCCTATCTTTATGTTCTGCCATAAAATTGCCTGCACCGCATCTTGGACAGGTTGGTTTTCTTTCTAATTTATCATTATTTAATTTATATTTACTCCATTTTTTACTTGGTAATTTATTTTTTATCTTTTTATCTGCCATTTAACTTCACTTTGTTTTTACTTTTACCTTTGGTGCTGATTCTGCAGCTGCCTTAACCTTTTTAGGTTTTTTATTTATCTTTTCAACAAAATTAAGATTTTTAATATCTTTATAGATATGAACTATTACCTTAGCTTTATGCTCACCAAATCTAGAATAGATATGATTAATGTGTATTAATTCTTGATTTGCCTTTGTTTTTTCCGAAATTAATTTAACTATGTCTTCTTTTTTAGGTGTAGCTATTTTACCATAATCTAACTCAAAGTGTATCCTTTTTCTTCCCAACAAGGGCATTTCTTTTTCTTTTAATAGGTTTAATTCCATTTTTATCTAACCTTTATAGCATATTCTCCCTTAACAGTTATTCCTATTTTCTTGGCAATCTCAGATTTATTAGGATCTATAACATAAATTCTACCCTGCCAGCTATCTGTAAATTGATTTTTATGGCAAATTGGGCATTCATCGCCTTGCACAAATAATCTACAGTTTCTGCATAATTTTTTCATCTTACAATTATACCATCCTTTATCTCTTTACAGATTTCACTAAGCGTTACATTATTTATTTTAGCTAGTATACTCTGATCTAAATATGGGCTTAAGGTAGATTCAACATAGCTCATAAAATCGTTATTCCTTATTTTAAAACCAAAATCTCTAAGTTCTGTTCTTAATAAAGGCAATGAGCCAGCACCAAGCTGTATTGTTTTTGGATCTTTAGTATAATTATTAAGTGTTCTTTCTAGTTCTGCATATTCATTACTTCTTAATCTAATCATTTTTTAACCTTCTTCTCTTCTTTAGTTGTTGTAGGTTTTTCCTTCTTTTTAAGCTCATCTTCTAACCAATTTAGATTTCCTAATGCAACCTGTCTCATTGTTAAACCTATTTTTGGATTTGTTGGATCTTTATAACTTACAGCAATTATTCTTGCCTTGCATCTATCACCTACTTTTAATACCTTCCTTGTTTCTTTACCTGTTAAAACATTACTTTTAGAGAAACTTACAAAATCATCCATTGTTTGTGAAACATGGATCATACCGTCTATTGCACCTAAATCAATAAATGCACCAAAGTCAGTTATATCTGTTATTTTACCTAGAACAACCTCCTGTAATTCAGGTTTAAATGAAAATATCTTAAATTTTGTTTCATAATAGGGAGCACCATCACCTGGGATAATTATACCATCACCTATCTCTGTTATAGCTGATACTGCAATTACTATCCCTAGATCCTTAGAAATATAACCTTCCATCATCTTATTTAATCTTTCAAGTATTGCTGATTTTATATCTTTACCAAATAAATCAGGCGGTACTCTTACATAACTTTTAGCTTCTACTTCATAAAACATGTTTATCCTTTATAATTTATTATTTCTACGTCAATTCCAACAGATATTAGTCTTCTTTTAAGTTCTTGTTCTACTTCATTATCCCTTGGGTATCTTATGTTCATTACCCTATCATCATTTATTCCATCTACAGCAACAGCATAAAAACGTCCATTGGTTTCTTTTAATCTTGTTAGTTTATCTCTTAAAAATAAATAATATCCCCTATCAATTTTTTCTGAGCAATAAAATAATTCAATCCATCTTCTTGTTTTTTCAAAGGCTTCTTTTTTACCTAGTTTATCTAATACTAGGTTTCTAATTAACTTTTCTAGTTCTATATTTTTTAAGTGAATTTGTTTCATGTCAACCAAATGCTAAATACATCTTTTGTCTTAGTGTTATTATTTTTATACCTTTCTTTTTTAATCTATCTTTTAGGGCTTTATCCTGTGTTGCTACAATAAATTTTTCCCTATCTGCTAAATTAACTAATAGTTCATCCACACTTGCCTTTTGCTCTGTTTTTATTAAACCCACGTCATATCTTTCTAGGAGCCCCTTTACAGCCTTCTCCAGTTTCTTTCCCTCAAGTTCTTTAAGGGTTTGATCCAGGATGAAAACCTTATACGGTTCGTTTAATAACCTCTTAAGCTCCTCAAAGATATCCACTTTGAACTGAAAAGGCACCATTGTAAAATTGGTGTCTAGTATAATCTTAAGAGCCATTTATTCTAAAATCTCAATTTAATCTATTTATAAAGCTTTTGGAAAGTTTTTTAATGTCTAAGTTCAACACATATTAACACCCCTACATTATATATATTCAAGTAAATATGTTTATAAGATTATTGGGATAGTTCTAATCTCAAAGTAAAGTTCACAAGGATATAATCCATCTTTACTCTGA
>Ga0209515_10009620_pt1 | contig 10964 bp, 16 predicted proteins | sample Subgroupgradi54m_FD_187454 | JGI IMG/M metagenome (GOLD analysis project Ga0209515, IMG submission 187454) | Subsurface groundwater microbial communities from S. Glens Falls, New York, USA - GMW60B uncontaminated upgradient, 5.4 m (SPAdes)... ...
ATTATCTGCTTGTTATGGGCATACAGGTCGTTGAACAGATGAAACAGCTCTTCCTGACTCTTCTCCTTGTTGGAGAAGAACTGAATATCGTCCATGATGAGCGTATCGTATCCGCGATACTTCTCTTTGAACTGGGTGATGCGGCTTTGTTGCATCGCGGTTACGAAATCCTGGGAAAACTTCTCCGAGGTGACATAAAATATCTTCTGCCCGGGAAAAACGATTTTGAGGTGATTGCCGATTGCCTGAATGAGGTGCGTTTTGCCGTGCCCGGTCGACCCGTAGATGAAGAGGGGGTTATAGGTTATCCCTGGGCTTTTGATAATCGCGAGCGCGGCCGCGTGGGCGAGTTCGTTGAACTGGCCCACCACGAAAGAGTCGAAGGTGTAACGGGGGTTAAGGTTGGTTTCTTTGTCTATGTAATGCTCCTGGAGCGGAAGTTCGGAAGTAAGCGAGGAGGCGAGGGGTTTCCCAACTGATAGCTCCCGTTTGCGCGCGTCGTCCTTCGCGATGGTGTATTCCAAAGCCCTAATCTGCTCCGACAGGTTGCGGAGGGAGCGGAGTATGAATTTATGATATTTATTGAGAAGCCAGTCTTTTACGAAGGTATTCGGCACCGAAAGATACACCACTCCATCCTCCATGCGGGCGATGGAAGTATCCTTAAACCACGTCGTAAAGTTAGCCTTGGAAACGGAAAGCTCAATTTCCGTGAGAGCGCTTTCCCAAAGTTGTTTGGTGTCGCCTAAAGAGGGAGAAAGGCTCACCGGAACGGACAATGCGGGTCCGGAATCGGTAGCATACCCCTCGTTCAAATTATTGGTTACGGTCATAGGATAGCTTTTAGCTGCTAGCTTGTAGCTTTTAGGAATGAGACCGCTTTCCTAGAAGCTAGAACCTGAAAGCTGACAGCTTCGGCAGGTACCAGTATATACCGATAACGAAAATACAAAACTTGTAAAAAATACTCCTTTATGTTAATAATGTGTGGACAAGAAGGGGATAATTTTCAATTATCAATTTACAATTTTCAATCAGTTTTTAATTACTGAATTTTCAAGTCTTTTTTCTTTGAAAATTGATAATTGAACCTTGATAATTCTTAACATGAGCTTTACCTACAAACCAAAAAGAAAAAAGCGAGCGCGCACCCACGGTTTTCTCTCCCGTATGGCCACGCCCGGGGGTCGCCGCGCCCTCTCGCGACGCCGCGCCAAGGGACGGAAAAAACTTACCGTTAAGAAAAATAACAAAGCGTAGCGAAGTATATTTTCCTTAACCCAGCACCTTTTGCGAAAGGTGCTGGGTGGCGATTTGTATAGTCGCTCCGCTCCTTACGAATCAGCCATGTTGCCCAAATCCCAAAGGTTAAAAACCGAGGATTTTAAAAAATTGCGCCAAGGACGGGTTATTCATACCCCCCACTTCTCGCTCCGCCTTTTTCCGTCTGTATCCCCCAAGGGAAAAGCCGCCGTCATTGTGTCCGCGTCTACCTACAAAAAATCGGTTGACCGAAACCTTCTTCGAAGAAGGATGTATGATGTTATCGGAGGGCACCTTACGCACTTGCAAGGGCGAACGCTCACGCTCACGCTCAAAAAAGGCGCGCGAGAGGCGTCGTTTCGCGCGCTAGAACAAGAATTTATCACGGCAACTCAACAGGCTCGTCGCCGGCCGTAGCTACAAAAACTGTCCAAAACACAGGCCACACAAAAAACCAAACAAAACACAAAGTTAAGACAAACACACCAAAACACAGTTCACAAAAATCCAAACGGATTGCATAGCGAGTTTGTGCTTTGAAAAATTTGTGTTTTGGGCTTTTTCATCTACAATGGGGTGATGCTCCCTATTCTAAAAGCTATTTTTTACATCCCGCTCTACAACGGGCTTATTTTTTTAATCGGTATTCTTCCGGGGCACTCGGTTGGTGTCGCGGTTATTTTGTTTACCGTTCTCATTAAACTCATCCTCTCCCCTCTTTCCCACAAAGCGGCCAAGTTCCAGCTCGAGATGAAGACGCACGAAAGCGAGCTAAACCGAATCAAGGCGCAGTACAAGGACGATAAGCAGGCGCAAGGAAAGGCAGTCTTGGACTTTTATCGCGAAAAGAAGATTAATCCTTTTGCCGCGATACTTCCGCTCTTCATTCAAATCCCCATCGTTATCGCTCTGTACTATGTGTTCTACAAGGGAGGACTCCCTGCCATTGACTCCGCGCTCCTCTACTCGTTCGTAACGGTTCCGATACCCGATATGCATCTTTTCGGCATCAATATTCTCGCGAAAAGTTTGCCCCTCGCCGTGCTCGCGGGCATCGCCCAGCTCGGACAGGCGCATTTTGCCATGCCCCCCGCGCCCAAAAAGACCGACACGCCGTCGCTGGGGAACGATTTGGCACGCGGTATGCATGTGCAGATGAAATATTTTTTGCCGGTGTTTATGGCCTTCGTGGCTTATGCCGTCAGCGGCGCGGTTGCACTTTATTTTATAACCAGTAGTCTGTTCACTATCGCGCAGGAGGTGATTGTGCGGAGGTCGCTGGCAAAAACGCATCAACATTCCAGTAACTCATAACTGAATAACCTATAACTGAATAACACCAAAAGAAAAAGTCTTGTTATTCAGTTATTCAGTTATAGGTCATAAGTCATTCAGTCCCACTATGGATTCAAACGACATCAAACAGCTTATCGAAACATTGCTTAAACACATGCAGGTCGGTGTGGAGAGCATTGAAACCACCGATTCCGACGGTCGGGAGCGTTTTTCCATTAAAACACCGGATTCTCACCTGCTCATCGGAACAAAAGGAGCACACCTGTTTGCCCTAAATCACCTCGTGAAGAAGATGGTGCTGGCCAAAAGCGCCGCGAAGAAAGTTCCACTCGGCGAGACCGAAAAGGAACGGACATTTTTTATCGACGTGAACGGTTATCAAGAAGCCGCCACCCTGAACATCAAAAATGCGGCAAAGATTATGGGTGACCGCGCGCGTTCCTTCAAAACAAACGTTGAGCTTGAACCCATGTCGAGCTACGAACGCATGGTCATACACTCCTACTTCGAGGAAGCGCAGGATATCAAGACGGAATCAATCGGCGAGGGAGAGCGAAGACATATCATCATTAAATACGTCGAGGACAAAGCTTCCTAGCTTATCAGCTTTCTAGCTGCTTAGCTTTAAGAAGAGACATTTTGAGAACCACTATTATGTGCTCATGAACAACTCCCTGTTCCTCCTCCCCCTCTTCTAGCAAGCTAAAAAGCTAGCCAGCTAGTAAGCTATTCTTTCATCTGCAGGCTCCACAACGTTCCGCTTTCTTTGTCGGTAAAGAGGAGAAATTTTTCGTCGGGGCTTACCTCGGGGCGTACGAGGTCTATCGCCGTTCCCCGCTTTTCGCTGATATCAAGTATGTGCTCCGTTACGCCGGTCGCGGGAGTGAAGCTCCACACCTCGTCTTCAAACCCGATGATTCCCTGATACCACACATCAGGGTAGCTTCCGGGCGAGATGCTTTTCGGCACGCCACAGTACAGACGGTCGCCTTTTTTATTCCACGCGCATTTTTCCGGAAGCGTGGTCGTCTGAACCGCACTCCGCTTTCCTGTCGCGAGGTCAAGGAGAAAGAGCGAGAAATTCGATTCGCCGCTTGCCGAGTAGAGCACTTGCGGGCGAACCGGATTCATAAGCGCGGTGAGGCCGGGAATGTTTCTTAGGATGAGCGTGGACGCGCTGGTGGTCGGGTCGAGCGAAAGGAGCATACCCGAGGCAAGATTGGACGGCTTTGAGAGAAGCATAATCTTGTTCGCGGTCGGCCACGCTACCAGCCACTCTCTTACCGGCGACGCCCAGAGCTTTGTTTTTCCTTTGCCGGAAAGGTCGCTCCGAATACCTACGGCTCCGCCGTTCTCTTCCTGCAGATAGAAAAGTAACGTTCCATCCGGAGAGAGCGCGGCATCAGCGATACTGCGCGGCAGGAAGGTGCCCTGAAGCTCTCCTTCTTTTCCCGATGTCCCCGGGCTTATACGCGCGGAGAAAGATTCGATGGTCTCGGTGTTATCCCTCACATACCGTGCGATGAGCGCGGTCCCCGCCCTGTTCCACAGCGCTTCATAGACCTTCGGAATGGTGGTATTGGTTACCCGCCTCTCCCCTTCCCCCGCGGCTCCAATCTCATACACATTTCCGGCAGCGCGTTCCTGGTAACGAGCCGTCGCTTCGCCGCTCTTACTTCCGAGCACGGAGCCGGCAATCGGCACTTTGGAAAGCTGGCGCAAGATTGGCTCAAAGGCCTTAGGCGCTTCGGGAGGAAGGACCGTCGGCGGTTCTTCTTTGGGAGTAACTTCGCCGGTCGGGGGTGGGAAAGTCCCGCCACCGTCAGAAGGAAGCGGTTGTTTTTTAAACAGGAAATACAAGAAAACGCCAAGCACGACAAGCAGGAGAACGACAACGACTACTATGATGATTTTGGTTCGACGGGACATGAGATGAGGTGAATTATGAAGTATGAATTATGACTGAACCCGTCCGAATGGATGAAGTCCCATTCATCCGGGCGGATAACTGAATCACAAGAAATGCTTGACAAGAAAAACGATTTTGCTATTATTGTACCACACAGTGGCTTCGGCCTCCGAGAACCCCGCGAAAGCGGGGTTCGTTTTTTACCAAAACAACTTAATAGCACTGGTGAGCCGCGCGAACTCTTCTTTTGCCATAACGGCGATTTTGCGTATCAGACGTTTTCGATCATAGGCGCGCATCTGTAAAATCAATAGATCATTTTCATTGCCGTGAAGCGAGAATCGGATTCGGAAGGGTATATCCTCTTTTGTTTTTGTTGTGAGCGGTATTGCCCAAAAAATATCGCGCGTAAATTTTTTGACGATTACCACAGGGCGACTGTAGCCGCTCGCTTGCGAATGTTGTTCTGATCCGATGTTTATTCCAATAGCGCACCACCATATCTCTCGCTCGTGAAAGTCAACTCCCCGTTCGTCCCCGTTAATCGCTTTCTTGCGCTTATTCCACCCGTCAAAATCTTTTTGCATGTATGACGAAACTATATTTTGCCCCTAATCACTATGACGACTTTAGTTCGACGGGACATAATTAATGTTCGCTCCAGATTCTAAAACCAGCTGGTTCGGCAATGATGAGCTTCCCTTTGAAATCCTTCTGTTTTTTGAAGCGTCGAAATACTAACCGAAGCGCACCCAGGATTAATGATATGGCCGGCGGATGAATGTTAAGGCGAACAATGCCAAAAAATTTAGCGGGCGGGTAATTCAAGATGTTTCCAAAATCCCCATCGAATGAAATCAGTATCCTTTTTTCTTTCCTGGCAAGTGCCGCGACCGCGGCATCAGACGACCCGGAGGGCGGACGTACGACGGTATGGCCCTCTTTCGTCAACAAGGCATCAATGGCGCTCGGCAGATTTTCATCGCAAAGAAGTTTGAGGGACATAGGCTCGTGTTTTGAGAAGCTCGCTTACATAGTGCAAGGCGGCGGCCACATGCTTTCCTGTTAGGGTCGGGAAATAATTCGCTCCGACAATTTCTTCTGTCGGGACTCCCGCCTCAAGAAGTTCGAGCACGGTATGCACCAAAATCCGTGTCCCCGCAAAATGCGGCTGGCCATGGCAAATGTTCGGGTCCACTGCGATGTACTCTCGCGTTGTTTTCATGTTGCTAGTGTACCATGAGGAGAGTGCGCCGGCAAAATGCGGTAGAGTCCCGCGCTATCCCGAAGCTTGGAGAGCCAGCGGTACGGTGCCGACCGCTCTGATGATTTTAGTTCGATGGGACATATTATGTGCATTTCTCCGTGGATACGACGTTTCCGTCCATGTCTTTATAGACTCTGGTCCCGTCAGCGAGACATCCCTTGGAGAAATAATCAATTTGTTTCTGAAGTGTTTGTTTGGTTTCATCCAACTCATTCAATAGAGCTGTTTTGTCTTTCCCGTCAGGTAGTTTCCCCTCAGGCAGTAAATTGATTTTTGCTCGTTGCTCCTCCATGACTTCAAGCAAATGACTTGCTATGCCGGCGCGTTGTTCTTTAGTTGCAGTACGAAGCGGAATATTGAAAAGGACATACTTTGCGTCATAGTCAGTTTTCCAAAGCGCGTCGAGCGCCATCGCCTGATCATTTTTTATCCGTAGCGATGGCGAAACAGTATCCCCGATTAACTTCTGTCGGGCTTCAAGGACATCGGCTTCGTCCCGTAGGTCGGCAGCCTCACCTCGCAGTTTGTCTCTTATCGGGTCGATAATTCCAAGTTTATTTGCTTCCGCATCTTTTTCGTCCGCAAGTTTTCGCTTCGCATCTCTTTCCTCCACGAGCGTTCGTATTTGTGGCTGGGCCGCGTCTCGCTGTGCAAAAAGTTTGTCTCTAACATCCTCGGCAGAAACCACAACAAAACTCGTCGTATCCAACACTATTTTCGGGATTTTCGGAAAATTGAGCGAGAGGTCGAGGTCGCGGCCGAGCGACGGGCTAATCGCATTCATGAAAATGTACGATGAGTAGACAATAAGCAGTCCTCCGAGCGAACGCAGGATGATTCCCTTGCCCTCGCTGTGTCCGAGTATAGAGTCGGTGTACATAAGCGTAAAGCCGCCGCGCACGATGGAGACCACCGCGAAGAGCCCGGCAAGGGCGATTCCGACGTTATAAATGGTGCGTAAGTATCTGGGGAAACACGTCGGCGCTTTGCATTTGGAGTTTGCTCCTGTCGAAGTGTATTCAGAACCCTTAACGTCAATGGGTGCCAGGGGGACATAGTTCACATTGGAGGCGTACGCAACTGAAACGCCAAGCGAAGTCCACCCGATTGAGGCGAAGGCGACGAAGCAGAGACAATAGAGGGCTAATGCGCGTTTCATATGATAGGTTCTAGCTTTTAGGTTCTAGCTTCTAGTTTGGAGATAAGGGCATGGAGCATCTTCATGACTTCAGTAAGTAGCGATTCTACCACTTTGTATGAAAGCCCCGCGGTTTTTGATATTCGTCTTGCAATCTCGATTTGTGTTTCCAGTTCCGCAGCCGACCCAAGCGCGATGTGAAGAAAATTACAGAAATCCTTTTTGGTACTACGACAACGGCCTTCAGCAATGTTCGAAGGAATAGAAACGACGGCACGCCGCATTTGCGAGGTAAGCGCGTATCGCTCGTCGTTCGGGAACTTTTCAGTTAGCTCATAAACGAGAACAGAAAGAGTTACTCCTTTTTGCCACACTATTAGGTCTTTGTATGATTTGGTAATAGTCATGCGTTTGTTTTTTGTCTGACTAGAAGCTAAAACCTAGAACCTAAAACCTAGAAGCTACTCTTTTCGGGGAATTCTATCGTGAGACGCTCCTCTCCGGCCTGAAAGGTTTTATCCACATCGGTGCTTCGCGCTTCGAGGAAAAGATTTGAGCTCCCCGAGCTCGAGGCGATACGGCGAAGGGTTACTGCCGAGTCCCTTTCTCGGGGGAGCGGCTGATAATTCATCTGCCAATCATAGGTGATGTCTTGATTTGACCGCACTCTGGTTTCAAAGTAGTACGGAAGCGCACTGATGCGGGTCTCATCTGCTTCGAGGAAAAAATGTCCAACCAGCGCTTTCCCAAGAAGGAGGCCATAGCGCGGGTGGTCTTCATAGAAAAGAAGCCGAGGAGCCACCGGGACGATATCCACCGAACTCTCCGCAATCATCGTATGGTCCGGACTTTCGACACGGACCGAAATGGTCTTGGTCCGCATCGGCACCTCGCCGCGAAACGCAAACACACTCTTTCCCTTTCCCGAAGAATCACCAATCACATCATCCCCCTCTTTCCAGGTATAGATGAGCGAGGCTGAAGACATAACCGAAGCGCCTCGGGTAAAGGAGGGAATAGCCGCAACCAGCACGGTTCCCTGATATGGCATAAGCGCCTTGCCTTTGTAAAACGGAGGAGTATAGCTTTCCGCCTGCCACAAGAGACTTACCTCCGCGGGACGGATAACAGCGCTCGCAGAGTAAGTGATGCCATTCTCTCCAAGCGCCACGACGCGAATCGAAGTCACCCCCCCCGCTCGTCCCACAACGGTTTCAAGGCTTTTGACGCCAACCCCCGACTTTACGAGCTTGTCATTCACAAACCAGTTGACCTCCGCGCGATTGAGGTCAATGTTGTAGCTTTCGACCGAAACGGTCAAAGCTTCTCCTGACCGAGGGTGTTCGGGGTCGAGTGTCATGGAAAGCTCGGTTCCCGTCCCTCCGGTTTGCGCCAAAAGAGCATTCGGCGTCCCAAGTCCGAGAAGCGCCAGAAAGACAAAAGCGATAAGCATTCGGTGCATACCGCTATTATACACCAGCCTTTTTTCTTGCTGTGCACAGTAAGCAACCACGGTCACTTTCCCCTCTCTAGAAATGTCTTAATGTGCCCCATGTACGAGACATACTGTCCGATACCGTTTGCAATGTCATCTATCGCCGTCTTTCTCTGTACCCCTTCGTATCCATGCACGAGGCGGTTTCGCAAACCGATGGAGCCGGAGATAGCGTCACCAAGTTCTGTGGGTATAATACCGTGTTTCCCTAACACTCGAAATGTTCCTTCGTAATCCTCCGCCGACTCAAGCTTTCCACGGGTAATGAGGTGTGCGTTGGTGTCAATCGCCGCGTCTGCGATAAGTTGGAATAGTCGTTCAATAACAAAAATTCGCAGGTCGTTAAGCGGAAGCTTCCCCTGCCGGTATTGTTCGAGATGCGGATTCAATTCCTCGAGATAGGTTCCCATTGCCGCAAGTTTGCTTGTGACCACATCTTTGTCAGGCATGTTTTTGCAAAAAGCGGTTCAAATATTCGTCACGATATCGCCGAAGCGGCTTGGTCTCCATGTAGATGCGATTCGCGTGAATTTTGAAGAATTCAAACATCAAAGGCTTTTCCTCATAGAGAAGAAGACCTTGGTCGGCGGCCTGCTTTTTCAGTACCGGAGACACGGCGTTGAGATGCACCAATTCCACATCAGGATGCTTGAACAACCGTGCTAACGCACACGATATCTCATAACGCTTTCGGTAATCGGGGTCGCTTTGGGAAATGAAACCAATATCAATATCGCTTTTCTCGTGCGTGTGCCCGCTCGCCTGCGAGCCGAACAACACCAAAAGCGCGATGTTATATTCTCGCGCAAGTGGGGCTATCTCTTTTTTCATTTGCTCGGTAACCGTCATATTCATAGCGTACCACAAAAAAGCAGCTGCGCACAAGAATTTCTTGGGACCAATCCGTAATCTTTCATCCTTAATCCTTAACAACTGCTGGCGGTTTGTGCTGCAATACCCCCATGACCATCATCACCATCCCCAAACATTTGACTCGGAAAGACCTCGTACTCATCCCGAAAGAGGAGTATGAGGCTCTAAAACGCGCACAATCGCCGCGCGTGTTTAAGGAAGTTGCCATGACCAAAGGGCAGAAGCTGGCATTAGCACGGGCCAGAAAAAATCTGGCTACGGGCAACACATTAACCCTTGATGAATTCAAGCGAAAGTTGGGACTTGCGCGTTGATAAGGTCGTTTATCGGGAGACGGTGTGATTTTCTTGTTCGCCCGCCGTGAATCCCAGTTAATGTTTCCAGACTTACCGTGTAAGTACGATCGTAGTTATATCGCTAAGAGATACTGTAAGCGTCTTTTCGGTGCCGGACGCGCAAGACGATGATTGTCTTTTCTGTACGGAAAGACGCGTAGACGATTCGGTACGGCCAAACATAAACCGAATACGCGCCGGCGAGAATTCCTTTGAGCGGCTTCCCAAGGAACGGATTCTTGGAAAGTGCAACAAAAGAAGTATGCACGCGTTTCCGTATCTCCCCAGGCAATTTAGCGAGTTCTTTTTCCGCGCGCGGCGCGAGACGAATGTGGTAGGTCATGTCGTGAGAAAAGCGAATACCGCTTATACGCGCCGCTTTTTATTGCGCGTCTCGCCGCCGCTACATCCTTTTCTATATTCGGAAACTCCCGCATAACTTCAAGCGTCTCTCTCCATGAATCGAATTCCCCCGCGGACATAAGCACAGCCTTTGCCTCACCGTTTTCAGTAATGGTAATGTATGCACCGTCTTGCGCCGCGTCAGTCACGCGAAAAATATCCTTGCGCACTCTTGAAATTGGTATAGTTGTATGCATATGTACAGTATAGTGTACCACTTTCTCTGCGTCAACTCTACGACTCGCTAGTACACCTCATCATGAGAGCCCACATTAGATGCCAAGTCTTTGAAAAAGTTCTTTGGCGGATTTATAGACCCGCGTCTTACCAGCAAGCGCTTCACGGGCGCTTAGATAGGTTTCAATCAAAAAACGATTCCGCACCGCGATTTTCGCGGCCTTCTCGCTTTGTCGCACAAGTTTTGCGAGTGTGTTTGCGCTGATATTCATGCTGTCAGTGTAGCACAAAATATGCCAAACTGAAACTGATGGAATTGAATTTGTTCCCACCTTCAGGAACTGCTATACTACATGCGTGACCATCATCACCATACCAAAACATTTGGCCCATAAAGATTTGGTGCTTATCCCGCGCAAGGAATACGAAGAAATGAAAAAAGCACAACCGCCGCGTGTGTTTAAGGAGGTTCCGCAGACCTTGGCGCAAAAGCGCGACCTTGCTGTGGCAAGGCGAGATTATGCGCGGGGCAACGTAGTAACTCTTGATGTACTCAAACGAGATATGGAGCGTAGAAGTTCGCGATAAAGCGCGTAAGAAGCTGAAAAAGATTCCGACCAAGGATGCCGGAGTTGTTTTGGATGTTATCGAGGGTTTCAAAACGGATCCTTTTTTGGGCGATATTGAAAAACTTGAAGGGGAAGATACTGCCTGGCGTCGTCGGGTAGGCGCGTACAGAATCTTTTATGAGATTTATCCGCGTACGCACGTTGTTTATGTATATCGGATTGAACGCCGTGGCTCAAACA
>Ga0209515_10009621_pt1 | contig 10964 bp, 11 predicted proteins | sample Subgroupgradi54m_FD_187454 | JGI IMG/M metagenome (GOLD analysis project Ga0209515, IMG submission 187454) | Subsurface groundwater microbial communities from S. Glens Falls, New York, USA - GMW60B uncontaminated upgradient, 5.4 m (SPAdes)... ...
TCCGGCCCAAGATTGGCATCGATACTCCGGATGGCCAGATTCATCTTTGCCAACCGCCAAGTGGTGGCATTGGATTCTTGCCCGTAGATACTGATGTCGCCAAGCCGCCCGCCATGTTCCTCGATGAATTTCTCGCTTTGAACGAACATCCCGCCTGAACCGCAGCAGGGATCGAAGACGCGGCCTTTGTAAGGGGCGAGCATCTCAACCAGCACCTGAACCACGCAACGAGGCGTGTAGAACTGGCCGCCCTTCTTGCCCTCGGCACTCGCAAACCCGCCAAGGAAGTATTCGTACACGCGCCCAAGGATGTCTTTTGATCGATTCTCTTTGTCGCCAAGACCGATCGTGCTGATCAGGTCGATCAGCTCTCCAAGACGCTGCTTATCGAGATCAGGACGGGCATAGTTCTTTGGGAGGACGCCTTTGAGTGATGGATTATCTTTTTCGATGGCGACCATCGCGTCATCGATCAACTTCCCGATTGTGGGCTGCTTCGCGTTGGCCTGCAGGTGGCCCCAACGCGCAGCCTTGGGAACCCAGAACACGTTCTCGGCTGCGTATTCGTCTCGGTCTTCGATCACTGCATAGCGGCCTTGTGGTTCACGAACATACATGGCGCTATCAGGATCGCCGGTGGTCGTTTCCAGGGACTTCCGCCGTTCCTGAAAGGCGTCTGAGATGTATTTCAAGAACATCAGGCCGAGTACCACGTGCTTGTACTCGGCCGCGTCCATGTTGTTGCGGAGCTTGTCGGCCGCTTGCCACAGCTTCTCTTCAAATCCGAGATTGGCGCCGTTGTTTGCCTTCTTGCGCGCTGCTTTCTCTTTACGAGTTGTCTGGGCTCTCAGCATAGCTCACCGCCGCTCTCGCGTGAAATGCATCATTGAAACATTTAGGCGTAGGATGAAAGGGGAATTGCTTCGTTGATGTATTTCGTGCATTACGGTTGTTGCATTTCAGACGCCTACTTTACGTTTCCAGAACGCTCGAGGGCTCGAAGGATGGGACGGGCCAAATAGAGCCGCCCCCATGCGCGCCCGGTAATCTCTTCGAGCAATCCTCGTTGCTGAAGCAACGTCACCGCCTGCCGAGCGGTCGGGTTGGATACTTTCAGAATCTCTGAGGCTCTGGCCACGGTCATATACGGGTTCATGAAGAGCTCGTCGAGCAGCGCGAGCGCCTTGGGCTTCTCGTGCAGTTGTTTCCGAAACTCCTCACGCAGATGCATGAGTTTTCCGGCTTGTTGGACGGCTTCCCGAGCCGTCTCTGAGACGCCGACCAGGAAGAACGTCAGCCACCCAGACCAGTCACCATGCGTCCGGACACGCTGAAGCAAGGTGTAGTAGTCGCTCCGATGCGCTTCGATGTACGCGGAAAGATATAGAAGTGGTTGAGAGAGACGCCCGCGCTCAATCAGAAATAATGTGATTAGGAGACGCCCGATACGTCCGTTGCCATCCAGAAAGGGGTGAATCGCTTCAAATTGCTCATGCATGAGGGCGCACTGGATCAAGTCAGGCATTTGCTCTCGCTCATGCAAGAAACGCTCCCACTGAGCTAACACCTCATGCATCTGTTCGGGTGGCGGAGGGACGTAGGTCGCATTGGCCAACGTGCTACCGGATGGACCAATCCAATTCTGCGAACGGCGAAACTCCCCAGGTGTTGCTCGCTCACCGCGAACCCCTTTCATCAGGTGCGCGTGTAGTTCCCGGACCAAGCGGAGAGAGAGTGGAAGCGCCTTGAGGCGTTTGATCCCATCCTCCAGCGCGACCACATAGTTTCGTACCTCTCGCACATCAGCATCCTCTTTAGAGGTTGATCCCCCTTCCATCTCATCGAGCAAGAGATCGGAGAGGTTAGCCTTTGTGCCTTCAATGCGTGAGGAGAGGACGGCTTCACGGCGGACGTACGGTTCAATGAGTAGATGGGGATTTGGCAGATGCCTGCCAAGGCCTGACAGCTCGCTTAATGCGGCGTCCGCTCGGGAAAGTGCAAGGACAAGCCCATGCTCGTACGTCAGCTTGGGCGGTAGCGGGGCGGGGAGAAACGCCGCATAGCCCTGCGGAGTCTTGATGACTCTGCCGGCCTCTGGAGCATGGAAATCCTGCGGATTGATGAGTACCTCCGATTTAGGGGAGCAAACAACTTTGAAAGAATATACCATGTAAATTTCAAAGCGTCAATGGCTTTGTAGCTAGGCCTTCAAAGCGGTTTCTCGCTGTAAGGAGCTGATTGGGGTGGGGTAAGTTAGCCAAGGCTCTTCAGTCCATAGTACAATGGAGCCAAGATGGAATCCGCACCCAGAAGTCCACTTACAGACTCTGAAGTCCGTCTCATCAATCGGATGGCCAAAGACATTCAGCCGTTCCTCGCGCAGATCAACCAAATGGGACTCCTCGGCCAGGTTGGTGTGGATGCTGGCTACGTGAAGCAGCTTCAGGCCATGCAGCCAATGCTGCAAACGTCCTTGCGAGTGATGCAAGCCTTGAAAGTTAACGGTACGCTCGAGGTCGCTCAGAAACTTGCTGCACAGCTAGGCCTAGTCGCTAGACAATTTAATCATCTTCCTGTCTCTTTGACCAAACTGCCTGAGATAGCTCGCATGGCTGAGGCATTTTTACAGATCAATAGTGGACTTGAGAATGAACGCGAACGGATTCAGCGCAACAAGGCGATCCTTGATCGAGCCTTCGACTCATACCCAAGACTTGCCCGGCAGGCTTCTCTGGAGCCAGCCTCGACAAGCTTGAAGCGTCATGGCGATGAACTTGAGCGGTCGCCGCTTGACCGAGCCGCGCTCGCGGAGTTTACCGAAGCGGTAAAAGAGATGATTACTCGCATCGCTGAGCTGTCGAAAGAGCAGGCCATTGAACCAAGCAAGGAGCTGGCTGGCGTCGTTCTGCGCTTGGTTCCTGGCCGCAACACCCCAAGCCTCATGATCAAACTGATAAACGGCACCGAATCTCGCAAAGTTTCCCTCCAGCGCAACGAATACACCATCCTGCATCGGCTCGCGCGCCAGCTACATCTCGATGCTCGGAATCGGACGCTCGATGCAGACAAGAAAGGTTGGGTAGATAGAACCGTGCTCCTGCACCTCATCGCCAAGTCTTCTGGCTCAGGTGAAGCCGCTGCTCATTACCTGGCGAAAATTCTGTCAATGCTTCGCGCCAAGATCGGCAATATCATAGAAGAGCTCGGCGCTCACGTGGATCGGCGCCGAATCATCGAATACTCTCCGCATCGCACGTTGAAACGCGGCGCATACCGCCTGTCCATCCCGCCTCACCGCGTGATCCTTCCAAAAACCTAACTCCGCGCGGCAACTTCTCGTCTCTGCCTCTGGTAATCCGCTCTTCTGGTTTACCTCTGCTCGTCGAGAAAACTCGGTAATCACCAGTAAGTCGCCTACCTGCTTGCTAGCTGGCACACTACTGGCAACAACAGGGGGCGACTCTGATGAACAACGCACAGCGGAGATCAGACATAGCCGACACGCCCGAGCCGGCTATCCTCACCACAGGAGAACTCGCAGAACTTCTTGGACTCAAGGCCTACCAGCTCACCTATCTACTGGAAACCCAGCAGATCCCAAAGCCGCGCAAGACCTTGTTGGGGCGGCGGGCATTCTATACGAAAGAGGACTTTGAGCAGATCCGTGAGCAATTGCGATCAAGAGGCCGAAAGACATGAGCGAACAAGCAGTGACGGTCGCCCCCTCCAACGTCAAAGCGCTGATTTACAACATCCGGAAAATGCCGCGTCAGGAAGCGATGCTCTTCGAGAAGAAGCGGATGATCGCTATGGCGGTCACCGACCTCTTGCGGAGTACCGGTACGCTCTATACGACACCAGAACGCCGCGGTTATTTCTTCGATACCGAAACTCGCACGCTGCTCGCGCTCGATGAAGAGACGTTCGCCCATCACCTCGCTGATCTGACAGGTTTGAATCCTACGGAGATGGAGTTTCGCTATGTGATGGAGCATTTGCGAACCGAGACGTATCAGCGCGGCCACCGAACACAGGTGTATCGCTTGGCACATTACAATCAGGTGGCTCAGCGGATTTACGTCACCGATTTTAGCTCTGGCATGTGGGTGCTCGATGGACGATCAGTGGTGCATGCTCCGAACGGCGAATCCGGCGTGTTGTTTGCTACACCATTGTTAGCCAGTCCGTACGCTTATCTCTCGTCGGAGAAGCGCTCAAACGGCTCGACGCTGCGAGCCTTTCTTGAGCCGATCCGCTTCGATCCCATGGCAGGACTCTCGCCAGATGAATGGCGTGATTTGCTCTTCGTGTGGATCCTCTCGCTCTTCTTCCCTGAGCTGCACCCAACCAAGCTCATTCCGACCTTCATTGGTTCGCATGGATCGACAAAGACTACGACAGCGCGACGGCTTGGGATGCAGCTGCTCGGCGAGCGGTTCAACGTGGGATCCATTGAAACAGGAGATCGAGGCGAGCAGGCGTTCGTGGCCACCGTCTGTGGGAAGCCCTTTGCCGTCTTCGATAATGCGGATGCGCCTGTACGTTGGCTGCCGGATCGGCTCGCCACATTTGCCACCGGCCATGAGTTTGAGTTACGAGAGCTCTATACTACCAACCAACTGGTCGTCTACAAGCCGTCGGCTCAGTTGGTTCTCACCTCGCGCGATCCGCACTTTCGTCGGCCGGACGTGGCCGAACGTCTGTTCATCTGCCGGCTCGTGAGGCCAGAGCGGTTCATCCCGGAGTCGGTGATCTTCGCCCAAACGCTTGAGAACCGCGACGCGGTCTGGTCGGACCTTCTGGATCTGCTTAATCAGACGTTAATCGCGCTCCAAGGAGTTCCCGTGGCTCCGCTGCTCAATTACCGCATGGCTGACTTTGCCTCCTTCGGCTGGAGGTTAAGCCACGCCAGAGGTGGCTCAGAGGCTTCGGAGCGGTTCTGTCAATCGTTGGCGCACCTGGAGACAGAGCAGGCCCGCTATACGACCGAGGAAGACCCTGTGGCCGCATGCCTTACCGCCTGGCTATCCGCTCCAATGAATCTCAACAGAGAAATTGAGACGGGCGAACTCTACGTCGAGCTGATCGAGATCGCCAGGAAGCAAGGCCTGCTGCTGCCGAAGACCTCAGCGTCGCTGGGTAAGCGGCTCCATTCAGCAAGACGGGCGCTCGAGCTGGACTTAGGAGTCAAGATCGGCGTGAAATCAACGACGCACACGTCCTCATGGGTCTTCTCAACAGCTACCGAATCTCCACTTCCTACCCATCCTGCACCGCTTTGGACGACCTCTAACGGAGGGCAGGAAGCGCAGGATGGGCAAGAACGGAAAACTCTGTAAAAACCCATGGCTTCACTGATGGATCTTTTCTATGAGCAGGAGGATCGCCTCTTAACGGACGAGGTTCCTGCTGAGCACTGGATCTATAAGGCTTGGAGCCGAGTGCTTGATGCCGAGGTGTGGTTCGTCTGTTGTGAGCAGGAAGTGGCACAACTTATCAAGCAGGGTGTATCCCGGAGTGCTATCTACACTAAGCTGGAGATGGTCGAGCTGCTCAACCTGCCCAATCCGAGCGCCGAGACCATCAAGAGTTTGCATCAGATCCGGAGCTATTTCGGGGCAGCAGCGCTCAAGACAGACGACGAGAAGGACTTCGAGGAGCGGAAAAGAAGTCCTTGATATGTCCCAGGGTGTCTGCAAGTGTGTAGGGGAGGTGTAGCATGAACGAGGAAATGGCAGCAGGAAATGGACAGGCAACAACGGCCAGCGACGGAGAGTGGCTGACGGTCAACGACCTGGCAGTCTTTGTCAGGAAAAGCCGCAGCTCTGTCCACAAGCTCTGGCCGCTGTGGGTAACTCAGTATGGATTGCGGCCTGTACGGTACGGCGGTCGGAAGCGAGGGCGGCTACTCTTTGCTCGCTCAGAGGTCGAGGCGATGCTGGAGCAATGGCGGTGCCAATAGGTGCATGAGTACGCTCTACCGGCGTGGAGACATCTGGTGGTACAAGGATCGGCTGCCGGGCCGACGGGACTTGCTGTGCGTCAGCTTGAAGCTGCAAGAGCGTCGACTTGCCAAGCTACGCCAGCAGCAGCTGGACAAGATCCTCACCGAGCTGCGACTGCCGCAAACAACCTGGTCATTCATTGATGATCTCCGGCAGGATCCACACCTCAAAGGGGTCGTTGAGGACGCTTGTGAGAAGCTCGGCGTTGTCCTTACACTCAACACCTGCGTCACTATTGAGGCGGCGCTCAAGGAATATGAGCCCTACTCTTTAGCCAAGAAGACGACGAGGACGCATAAGACCGATTGGACGCGGATCACGCGCTTTCTCAAGTGGAGCGGTGTCCGGTACCTCCATGAGATCCGTTCAACCCACCTCGAAGACTACCTAATCCACCTCGTCCGAGCCGACGGCGTCGTCAAAAATACCGCCAACCACACCTTGCAGGCCATCAAGGCATTCTTGAACTTCTGCGTCAGGCGAGAATGGTTGCGAGAGAACCCGGCCGCCAAAGTCGAGCCCTTCAAGATCCCGCGAATCCCACAGCACTACCTCAGGCATCAGGAAGACATTATCTGCCTGCTGCAAGCAGCCAAGGAGCGGGATCCGGAGCTTTTCCCCATGGTCGCCGCGGCCGTCTATACCGGATGCAGGCTCGGAGAGCTGCTGGGCCTGGAATGGCAAGACATCGACTTTGCATTTCGCAAGATCACCATCCAGGATAAGCCCCATCTTGGGCTGAGGACAAAATCCGGGAAGTTTCGCGTTATCCCACTTCACCCAGATCTGGCGGAAATTCTGAAACCCTATCGCAAGGAAACCGGCTTTGTCTTCCTGCCTGGCCGGGAGACACGGAAATACACGTCCCCGCTCTACCGACGATGGCAGGAGGTCAGGAAAGCTTCGGGCATGCCCCAGACAACGTGGTATTCGCTCAGGCGGACATTCTGCAGCCAGCTGGCCATGTCAGGGGTTTCCTTGCTCAAGATTCAGGTGTGGGCAGGACATTCGGATCCACGTATCACGAAAGATCATTACGCCCATCTGGCACCGGAGTACGACGCGGAAATCGAGCGAGTGCTGCAAGGTGGTTACAATCCTGGTGACAATTTGGAAGCGGCCGAAAATGAGAAAAGCCGTAACGTTTTACAACGTCACGGCTTAACTCACGAGAGTGAATGGCGGGGGCGACGGGGCTCGAACCCGCAACCTACGGCTCGACAGGCCGCCACTCTAACCAATTGAGCTACGCCCCCAAAGAGCAAAAAAAGAAACCGTCGAAGCTTCTACTCGCAAAAGAACTGGGCGGTGAAGGACTCGAACCTTCGACCTCCTCGGTGTAAGCGAGGCGCTCTAACCAACTGAGCTAACCGCCCCTTACACTGGCGGAAATCGCCCACAACGGGAATGGTCGAGGGAGAAGAGACGTGTCGCTATTATACCCGACGAGCAGCAGGCCAACAAGTTAGGGCCGGGGTGGCGTTGGCCCGTTCCTTGACGTTGAGCATGAGGCTCTTGCACGGCAACCTGGGACATCTTGACAAATACAAACGAATATAATAGACTACAAACAAATCAAGGAGGTTCCCATGGCCAAAGTCGTGACCGTCCGGTTATCTGACGAGGAGTATCGGCGTATTGCCGCCGTCGCCAAGAGCGAGCGGCGCCCCATCTCGAACTTCATGACGCTCATGGTCATCAAGGGGATCGAAGAGAGCGATTACGTGGATGCCGTCGAGATGGATCAAATGACGTCGGACACGCGCCTGATGGCGAAGCTGCAGGCGGGCCGCCGCGACGCAAAGCATCGGAAGGGCAAGCTCGTTGGCTGAGTTCCGCATCTTCGAGACCGCGCAATTCCAGACAGATCTTCAGCAAGAGGTTCACGGCCAACAGGCGCGCCTCCAGCGCAAGCTGGCCGCCTACGGGTATCCGCAGCTGCGGCAGAACCCCTACGTCGGAACCAACATCAAGAAGTGGCGGGACGCTGCCGCGGAGACCTGGCGATATCGCCTTGGAGATGACCGGTTCTTCTACACCGTAGACGAGCGACAGCGGCTCGTGTTCATGCTCACCGCCGATCATCGCGGCCGCGCGTCTTGACCGAGCCGGCGCCTCAGTAATGTTCCTGGAATTCTTGAGATGGATCCACCGGGGCGGGGACTACTTGCTGCAGCACAGGTTCTAACCGCGAAGAATGAAGTCGTGTGTCCCCGGCATTCCCCCGGAATTCCGGGCACGGAATGAAATGATCAGGCAGGGGCTCTTCCTTGGAAAGGAGGTGGATCGTCACGGAGGAAACCGTGATTGTGGGTAACAGCGGCGCGGTGAGGTCTCACATGTCTCAAGAAAAAGGAGCAAATGAATGGACAACAAGAAGCAGCGGGCACTGTTGGCGGCATCGGTTGCCGGGTTGGTAGCGTCCGTCGGGTTGGCGTCGCTCGGCCCGAAGGTCCAAGCGGCTGAGCAGAAGAAAGCAGTCCACTGCTACGGGATCAACAAGTGCAAAGGCGTCGGAGCGTGTAACGGCCAGGGCCATGCCTGCGCCGGCAAAAATGCCTGTCAGGGTCAGGGGTTCCTCACACTCGACAAGGACACCTGCTTGAAAATCCAGGGTGGCCGCTTAACGGAGCAGAAGGGCTAAGCCCGCAACGAACGGTGGCGAATATGGGGACATCTCGGTGAATTAAGTGGAGTGTCCCCATGCCACTTTGACGACTCCCGAGCATCGCGATACTACATGGTTTCGTAAGGCCGGTCCCTGGGAGTTTTGCCAATTCGCACCGTGAGTCGAAAAGTTCTGGTTATTGCATAGCTCGGGGAGTTGCGGCCCGACGAGATAATTCCTCGTCGGGCCGGCTTACTTCGGCTCTCTAAGACCCCAACTGCTACAATAGTCGTGGGAATGAATATGGTGTTCCTGGAATTTCCTTATGCAGCACGCGAAGCACACAAGCCTGAGGGAAGAATGAAACAGACGCTGCGATTCTCCCTCATTGGATGGGTGCTGATCGGTCATTGCCCGGTGGCTTCTGCCCACAAGGAAGACTACCTTGATGAGACCTTCGTCTACGAGACCATTGGCAGGCACGTGGCCGAAGTGGAGTATCGCGCGCGGTTCCTACGCGAGAGTCGGCGCAAGGAGGGAGAGGAATTCTGGACGAGCACGCCCGTGGTCGAGTTTGGGCTGACGGACCACACCATGCTCGAGCTGGCGAGTGATTGGGGGACGGCGCGCACCTTCACAGAGTTCGGCGGAGCTTTTGCGCAGCTCCGCCATCGGTTCGGGGAGGAGGGGGCCTACCTACTGGACCCGGCTCTCGGTCTTGAGTACGAGACGGAACGGGAGGACGGCAGACTCGGGCATTTCCTGGTGCCCACCCTGGTCCTCTCGAAGGATGTCGGGGAGTTCAACGTCACGGCCAACGCCTTCCTCAAGCGTGGGCTAGATAACGCCACCAGCAAACCCTGGGAGTTCCAGTATGCCTTCGGACTCCGCTATGGACGCCACGGCGTGCGCTGGGGGGCGGAGATCAAAACCCTGGGAGTCGACCGGCGCTATTTCCTCCCGCAGGTCACGATTCCCCTCACCCACGACCTGACCATCAAAGTTGGAGCAGGCAGTCGCCTCTCCCCGAAAAGTCCAGAGTTTCTGGCGGAGTGCCTCGTTGAATGGGAGATTGGTGAAAAGACCAAGGAAGCGGAATGGTGAGGGAGGCTCTGCCTGGAGTGTGGGGGAATCGGCTACGCCCTAGACTAAGGTGAGACACCGACGCCATTTGGTCAGGCGGGCCTTCTGGAAACTGAAGACGTCCTCCAAGAAGTTTTAATCAGCGTCAGCTTCGGGGAGTTTTTCTTGCCTCTCTGCCGGGGGGGAGGACAAGAAGGGAGCGCCGACAGTCCATTCACGTCGCTGCAACAAGTCGGAGCAGCAGCCTTCCTCAGGAACCGAGTTCTCCTCCAGGAGCATACGTACGCCATCGCGCCTCAGTGTAGGTACGAAGATTTTGCTAGGATTCATCAGACTCTACGAGGCGCGCAGCAATAGAATCGGGCGTAGAAAGACGTGTAGGGAGTATTGGAGACCTGATCCCTGGTCTACGTAAGAAACTTCTCGTAAGCGAAACTGGACCCCGCTCTGTCCCGCCTGTAGAGAAATCCCCTCCACGTTGACGCCGTGAAGTATAATACGGCGAGAGCAGGCGCCAACAGGAGAGACGCTCCATGCAGCCCCCGAGATGCCGCAAGGTCCGTGTGCGACAAAGGTGGAGACCCTTCGTAGTCAGTCTGGCATGGAGCCTGGGCCTGCTGGTTGCTCGCGCTGCTTATGCGGAACCGAGCGGCAGCCCATCCCGGATTTTGGAGAAAGGGCAGTGGGCATTCGACTTAGGGGGTAGCGGGCTGTGGAAACGGGCCATGAAGGGCGGGGCGAAGGTGTCGGTGTACGAGGGATCACACGCTCGTGGGTATGGCCTGACGAATCGCGTGAGTCTCTATGGAAAGATCGGCGGGGCCTATGTGGGCAACGACGATCCGTCAATTCCGACGAATGTCAGCAATGGGTTTGGGACCAATCTCGTCTTGGGCGGGCAACTGAACGCGAACCTCTGGAAAACCGCCACAAGTGGTTGGGAGTGGGATGCGAGTGTGGGGTATCAGTATATCGGCGCGCCCCATAAGCGCAGCGGGAATCAGGTGAACTGGAGCGAGTGGCAGCTGACGACTAGCATCGCAAAATCACTGGGGAGCGTTACACCCTACGTGGGGATCAAGTTCTCTCTACCCCGCGTCGTTTATCAACTCCGGACCGACAAGGTCACGACGCATGGAAGCTACCAGCCGAAGGGGATCGTGGGTCCCTTGCTCGGGCTCGATTGGTCGTTCGGCAAAGACCAGACCACGGTCCTCAACCTCGAAGGCTCGTACATCGGTGGAGCGGAAGTGGACCTGGCGTTGACG
>Ga0209515_10009622_pt1 | contig 10964 bp, 8 predicted proteins | sample Subgroupgradi54m_FD_187454 | JGI IMG/M metagenome (GOLD analysis project Ga0209515, IMG submission 187454) | Subsurface groundwater microbial communities from S. Glens Falls, New York, USA - GMW60B uncontaminated upgradient, 5.4 m (SPAdes)... ...
GGTCATCGCGTTCGGCCTCGCGCTCTATATGGCGATCACGCTGGCCTTGGCCTACCGGCCCTACCTGCATCTGGGGGACCCGACGGAGGAGGTGGAGATCGATTTGTCCGAGACCTCCGCCAAAACCCTGAGCCAGCCCGGCGATGAATTTGATTCCTATCTCGCCGTGGTCTCGCTCTATCCGCGCCACATTGATTATGATTACTTCCTGATCTACCGTCGGATTCCTTTGCATCCCATTCCGAAGTTGCTCTGGCCGAATAAGCCCCCCTTGTTCGTGTCGTCATGGGACGATTTCCTCTATCAGAGCGGTATTGGCTGGGGTGCCTCGGAGGGGTTGCTGGGGGATCTCTACATTCAACTGGGGGTGCTGGGGGTCCTTCTGGGGATGTTCACGCTCGGGGTCTTCTGGAAAACGTTGTACGCGTATCTCCAGCGGGCCCCCACCAATGGGTTGGCGCAGTTAGTCTATGCGGTGACCATTGGCAATGTCCCCTCGGTGATCATGCAGAGCGCGATCTCGGCCTTTTGGAAATGGATCCCCTTCATGGTGCCGTCGATCATCGTGGCCTACTGGTTCGCCAGCCGCCGGCCGGCCCTTGCCTCGACTCGGGCGCCGGTGCGGTATGCGACATGATGACCGTGCTCATCAACGCCGTCTCAGCGAAGTCCGGCGGGGCCGCCACCTACGTGGACAATCTGGCCCGGTCGCTGGAGGATGTGTCCTCGTCGCATCGCTATCTGTTTTATGTCCCATCCGCCCGGGCGCATTCGACGCGTCCCTCCGGCCCCGTCACGATGGTCCCTACGGAGATCGGCCGGCAGCCGGCGTGGCGGCGGTTGCTGTGGGATCAGGTGGTTTTGCGCCGGATCGTCCGGAAGACCAGGGCAGATCTGCTCCTCTCCTCCTCTGATTTCGGGATGTGGTGCCCGCCCTGTCGTCAATTGTTGCTGCTCCGCAACCCGTTGTACTTCTCAGCCCTCTACCGCCGGCACATCCTGCCGAAGAAAAGCTGGAGGTTCCAGATCGAGTTCGCCCTCCGGGCCTGGCTGATCCGGAAATCAGTGGCCTCTTCCGATGGCGTCATCACCGCGTCGCAGAGTATGTTGGCGGATGTGCAGCGACGGATCCCGTTGCCCGCCTCCCGGGCTTGGGTAAATCCCTTCGGGGTCCCGCTCGAAAAGTTTCGGCGGCCCGCAGCCGCAGCATCCTCGTCGCCACGGGCCTCCTGTCGACTGTTGTATGTCTCCGAGTACAGCGACTACAAGAATTTGACGACGCTGCTGCAAGCCCTCCTGCTCATTCGACAACGAGGGCGGGGCGACATCACGCTGACTACCACAGCGCATCCGGATCAATTTCTGGAGGCGGAAATTGTCAGCCGTCGCACCGATCGGGCGCTCATCACCCATCCCCTCGTGGCCTCCCACGTGACGTTCACCGGGGCCGTGCCCTATCAGGAGGTCCCCCAGCTCTATCATGCCGCCGACCTCTTCGTGTTTCCCTCGTTGGCGGAATCCTTCGGGCACCCGCTCGTCGAGGCCATGGCGGCAGGGCTGCCGATCATCGCCTCCGATCTGCCCGTCTGCCGCGAGATCTGCGCCGAGGGGGCGGTCTACGTAGACCCCCTCGATCCCGAGGCCTTGGCCCGGACGATCCTGGCGCTGACAGATGCCCCGGAGCGTCGTCGGCAGCTGGGCATGGCGGGGGAGACCCGGGCGAGCAAGACGTTTCGCTGGTCGGATCATGTCGACCGGTTGGTGGGGGCCATCGATCGGGTGGCGAAGGGGCAGAAACTCTCGGTGCGTCGGCGCACCTTCTCCTACGACGGGGAACGCCGACACTACGCGCAATCCTGGCCCCGCGCCCCGAGGCCATATCATCAGGTGGAGGCGTATCTCCGATGTTGGATGGATCCCGACACCATGTTTGGAGGGAACCGCGTGTTGGATATTGGGGCTGGAGAGTGCCTCTACACCCGGCTCATCGCTGAGCGATATGCGCCGCGGCTCGTCGTCGCCTGTGAGCTCTTTCGTGAACGGCTCCTGCCAGCGGCTCGAGAACAGCGTCAGCACGCACGGTTGCGATTTATCGCTGGCGATTGTTTTCGACTCCCGCTCCACGACGGCGCGTTCCAGGTGGTTTTCGGCAGTCTGGTGCTGCATCAGCTGCCCAATCTCCACGACGTCGTCCAGGAGATTCGGCGGGTGCTGTCGGACGGGGGATGCTATGTGGGCATCGAGCCCAATCCGTGGTCCCCGCCGCACCTCGTGCGATACCTCAAGGGCGATCACTCGCCGAACCAATATCTCCTCGGCCCTCGACACCTGAAGGTGTTCACCGAGGCCGGGTTTTCCCTCACCATTCGGTATTTTTGCGCGAAACTCCCGTGGCTGCGGGGCCGATACCTGGGGACCTGCCTCGGGATCACCGCGACGAAGTCTCGCCAGGCCGGCGCGCGATGAGTATCCCTATTTCCCTCATCGTCCTCACCTACAATGAGGAGCTCAACATCACCGCGACGCTGGAGAGCGTCAAAGAGTGGATCGGGGAGATTATCGTGGTGGACTCGGGCAGCACGGATCGCACGGTGGAACTCTGCCGGCGATACACGACGAAGATTCACCAGCATCCCTTTGAGAATCAGGCCCGACAGTTTAACTGGGCCCTGGATCACGTCCCGATCGCGCACCCGTGGGTGCTGCGCCTCGACGCCGATGAGCGGATCACCCTGGAGCTAGCCACGGAGCTCCAGCAGGTGCTCCCCACACTCCCGGACGAAGTGACCGGTGTGTATCTGAAACGCCGCGTCTATTTTCTTGGCCGCTGGATCCGGCACGGCGACTATTACCCGATGTGGTTTCTGCGCCTGTTCCGGCGAGGCGCGGGACGCTACGAGGAATTGACGGAGGAGCACATCGTGCTCTCGCGCGGGACCACGCGCCGCCTGCGCCACGATTTTATCGATGAGAATCACAAAGGCCTGAGTTTCTGGGTGGATAAACACAACCAATGGGCTCTTGGCGAGATGCTCGATGTGATGGCGATGGCCGGGCAGGGGGTCTTGCCGGCCGGGACGGTCCGCCCCGCGCTGTTCGGGTCGCAGGAACGCCGCCGCCGATGGCTGAAACAACGTTGTTACGTCCGCCTGCCGCTCTTCCTCCGCGCCTTCCTCTATTTCCTGTATCGCTACGTGCTCCGGCTGGGGTTCCTGGATGGGACCGAGGGGTTGATCTTCCACTTCCTGCAGGGATGCTGGTACCGGTTCCTCGTGGACGCGAAAATTTATGAGGCCCGGCGCATGGGGCTGGCCCACGCCGAACGGGCGTTGGCCTATTCGAGCTCCAAACCCTGGGACCCCAGGGCTGGGGCCGCGAGGTGACCATGCAGATTCCACCGCTAAAGATCGAGTTCTCTCCTGCGGATCGGGAGGAGATCCTCGCGCGGATTGATCGGTGTTTGTCGATGGGGAAGGTGGCGCAGGGAGAGAATGTCCTGGAGTTTGAGGAGACGTTCGCCCGCTATGTCGGGATGAAGCACGCCGTGGCGGTCAGCTCCGGCGGGGCCGCGCTCGAGGTGGCCATGCGGCTCCTCGGGGTCGAGGGGAAAGAGGTCCTCGTCCCGACCAACACGTTCGCCGCGACCGCAACCGGCGTGTTGCTCGCGGGCGGACGCGTGCGGTTTGTGGACGCCGATGCGGCGACGTTCGGAGTCTCACTGAAGACGCTCCAGGCCGCGGTGACCCCCCAGACGGTCGGGGTGATCCTCGTGCACATCGGCGGGATCATTACGCCGGCGATCGACGAGATTCGGGCCTGGTGCGATGCCAAGGGACTCTGGCTTGTCGAGGATGCCGCCCACGCGCACGGCAGCCGCCTCCGGGGGAAGATGGCCGGGCAGTTTGGCCGGGCCGCCATCTACTCGTTTTTTGCGACGAAGGTGATGACGAGCGGGGAAGGGGGCCTCCTTGTGACGAACGACGAGGCGCTCGCCCAAGCGGCGCGGGGGTTGCGGGACTACGGCAAGCCCGATCCCTGGGTGAGCTTCCACACGGCCATCGGCTCCAACTGGCGGATGCCGGAGTTCTGCGCGGCCGTCGGGGTGGTGCAGCTCAAGCGACTGGAGGCTTTCGTCGCGTGGCGGGCGCAGGTGGCGCAGTGGTACACTGAGATGTTGCGGGCTCTACCGGCGCTGACGCCGGTCCTGCCGGTGGACCGGGGCAGCGGGTACAAATACATCCTGCTGTTGCCGGCCGGCGTCGCGCGGGACCGCGTGAAGGCCGCGATGAAGGCCCGCGGCGTCGGCCTGCCGGGCGGGGTGTACGAGACGCCACTGCACCAGCAGCCAGTGTTCCAGGGGGCCGCAGGATTATTCCCGGTGGCCGAGGAGATCTGCGCGCGGCACATCTGTTTGCCGATCTACTATGGCATGACGCAGGAGGAGGCGCGATACGTCATGGAGACGTTACGGGCGGTCATCTCAGCAGAAGGGGTGCAGGCATGAAATGCGTGGTCACCGGCGGCGCGGGATTTATCGGGCGGCACGTCGTGCAGGCGCTGGAAGCGGCCCAGCACGAAGTGGTCGTCGTGGATCTGGCGGATGGGGCGCGGCGGGTGGATATTTGTGACTCGGCAGCCCTCCTGGAGGAATTCAAGCGCGTGGGCCCGGAGGTGGTCTTCCACCTGGCCGGGGTGGCCGATGCGCGGGATGCGCTTAACCATCCGGTGAAGGCCGTGACGATCAACGTCGGCGGCACGGCCGGTGTGCTGGAGGCCGCCCGCCAGACCGGCGTCAAGCGCGTGATCCTTGCGAGCACCTGCTGGGTGGCCAACGCGATGGGCAACGGGCTGCTGGACGAACAGGCCCTCTTCCTCCCTGAGGGCGGGGGACATGTCTACACGACGACCAAGATTGCCTCGGAGCTCCTCGCCCACGATTTCCACAAGCTGTACGGCCTGCCGTTCACGATCCTCCGGTACGGGATTCCGTACGGGCCGGGGATGTGGTCGGGACTGGTGCTCAAAAATTTCCTCGACCGCGCCGCCGCGAAACAACCCCTGGTCATTTTCGGCGACGGCAGCGCCTCGCGCCGGTTCGTGCACGTGGAGGATCTGGCCCGGGCCCATGTGCTGGCGCTGCAGGACGTGGCGACCAACCAGATCTACAACTTGGAAGGGATGCGGTTCGTCACGGTGCGTGAGCTGGCCGAGCTGGTGGCCAAGCTGCTGGGGGGCGTGGAGATCCAATACAAGGCGGAGCCGACCCGCGTCGGCGAGTTCCAGTATTTTCGGAAGCTCATCTCCGGCAACAAGGCCTACATCGATCTTGGCTGGGCCCCCCAGGTGGATTTGGAGGACGGGGTGCGCCGCACGATTGACTGGTATCGGCGCGAGGTGGTCGGCAAGGCCCCGGCGGCGACGAAAGCGCTCTGATGCGCGTGCTGGTCACCGGCGGCGCCGGGTTCATCGGGTCACACTTGGTGGACGCCCTCGTGCGGCGCGGGGACCAGGTGGTGGTGGTGGATGATTTGTCGACAGGCCATCGCACCCAGGTCCATTCGGACGCCGCGTTCCATCAAGTCGATCTTCGAGAGGCCGACGCGCTCGAGCGCGTGATAGCCGCGGCCCGGCCGGAGGCCGTCAGCCACCACGCGGCGCAAGCCGACGTGCGCCGCTCGATGGCCGATCCGGCCTTTGACGCGCAGGTCAACATCCTCGGCGCGATCCATCTCCTGCAGTGCTGCGTGAAGTACAAGGTCCAGAAGCTGATCTTCGCCTCGACGAGCGCGGTCTATCCCGACCCCCAGAGCACGCCCGTGGATGAACAGCATCCCGTGCGCCCGCAATCGGCTTACGGGTTGAGCAAGTACGTGGTCGAGCAATATCTCGCGTTCTACCGAGAGGCCCATCGCCTCCGGTCCACGATCTTTCGTTACGGCAACGTGTTCGGCCCGCGCCAGGATCCCCACGGGGAGGCCGGGGTGGTGGGCATCTTCAGCGAGCAGCTGCTGCGCGGCGAGCCCCCGACGCTGTTCGGGGACGGAACGAAAACCCGGGATTACCTGTACGTGGACGACGTCGTGGCAGCCAACCTACTCGCGTTGGACGGCGCGGGTGATGGAGAGGTGTATAACCTCGGCTGGGGCCGGGAGATCAGCGACTTCCAGGTGTTTGACGCGGTGCGCCAGGCCCTCGGCGTACGCCTCGAACCCTGCTACGCGGCCAAGCGGCCTGGGGAATTGGACCGAATTGCCCTGAACCCCGCCAAAGCCAAAGCCCAGCTCCAGTGGTCCCCCCACGTCTCGTTCGAGACGGGGATTCAGCGGGCCGCGGATTACTATCGCCGGTTCCTCAGCCGCCCGTGATGCGCGCCTGGACGCCGGAGGCCTGGGCCGACTACTGCTCGGCCAACCCGGCCCGTCAGGCCAAAGCCGCGCGCGATCGACAATTGATTGATGAAAGCCTCGTGCCCCTGGCCGGCCGGCGTCTCCTGGAAGCCGGCTGTGGCTATGGGCGATTGACCCCGCTCTTCGTCGGGGCCTCGCACCTCGTCGTCCTGGACGCGGAGCCGGGCATGGTGCGGGCTGTCTGCCGCTCGGTGCGCGAGGTGCGAAGCGGGATTGTCGGCGACCTCCAGGCTCTCCCGGTCCGTCCCGGGACCTTCGACGTCGTGGTCTGTGTCGGGGTCCTCATGCACCTCCGGCAACCGTTGGAGGCGCTGGGACAGGTCGCCTCGGCCGTGAAACCGGGGGGACGATTGCTGATCAGCTGGAACAATGTGCGCTCACCCTGGGCTTGGCCTATGATCGGATGGACGCATCGCCCGGGGGCGCTCCGACAACAGTTTCTGGGCGCCGGGCCGATCCTCCGCCGGCTTCGAACGCTCGGGTTCGTCGTGTACGGAGTTCGCGGTGACGCCCTCCTCCCGTTGACGGCGGCGATGCCCGGCACGAGCCATTCGCTGTGGCCCGGCTGGCTCTGGCGGGGCGCGCTCCGACTGGAGCGGTGGTCCTGGGGCCGACACCTGTCAGCCCGCTTTGGCTACGAACTCTTTCTGGTCGCTGACCGGATGCCGGAGGTCCTATCCTCATCCTAGGGATCAACGCCTACCATGCGGAGGCCTCGGCCGCTCTGCTGCGCGACGGCGCAGTGATCGCGGCAGTGGAGGAGGAGCGGTTCCGTCGGGTGAAGCATTGGGCGGGATTTCCGCAGGAGTCCATCCGCGCTTGCCTGAAGATGGCCGGGGTGGCCCCGACGGACATTGATCATGTGGCCATCTCCCGCGATCCCCACGCGCATCTCCCCCGGAAAGTGTGGTTTGCGCTCTGCCATCGCCCGACACTCCGGCTGGTGGCGACCCGGTTGACGAATGCCCAACGCATCCGCCGGCTCGCTACTCGCTTGAGCGAGACGCTGGGGCTGGATCCCCGCCGCACGGCGGCCCGGATCCACTGGGTTGAGCATCATCCGGCCCATCTGGCGAGCGCGTTCTTCGTCTCGCCGTTCGAGGAGGCGGCGGTCTGCGCCATCGACGGGTTTGGCGATTTTGTCAGCACCTCGCAGGCGATCGGACGCGGCTCAGCGCTCCAGCTGCTGCACCGCGTCTATTTTCCTCATTCGCTGGGGATGCTCTACCTGGCCCTCACGCAATATTTGGGATTTCTGGACTACGGCGATGAATATAAAGTGATGGGGTTGGCGGCCTACGGCCAGCCCGACTACGCGGCGCATCTGCGCCGCCTCGTGTCCCTACAGCCCGACGGATCATTTGTGCTCGACCTGGCCTATTTCCGGCACCACGCGGAAGGATTGAATATGACGTGGGAGGATGGGGCGCCGACGATCGGCCAGGTCTATACAGCGAAACTGGAAACGTTGCTCGGCCCAGCCCGCCGGCCTGATGAGCTGATCCTGCCCAGGCACGAAGCGATTGCCGCCTCTCTGCAACTCGTCTTTGAAGAGGCCGTCCTCCATCTCCTCAACGCACTGCATCGGGCCACGCGCCTGCCGCGTCTCTGCCTGGCTGGCGGCTGTGCCATGAATAGCGTGCTGAACGGCAAGATCCGCGCCCAGACCCCCTTCAAGGAATTGTTCATCCAACCGGCCGCGGCCGACAACGGGACGGCGCTGGGCGCCGCCAGCTACGTGCAGCATCAGATCTTGAAGCAGCCCAGAACGTTTGTTATGGAGCACGCCTACTGGGGCCCGGCGTTTCCGGCGGAGGCGCTCGGCCGGTGGGTGGCTGAGCAATCGGGGGCCTTGACGCGCCGGCAATGCCGGCTCACCCATCTGCCCGACGAGGAGCAATTGTGCGGCGTCGTGGCGGAGCGGTTGGCGACCGGGAAGATCATCGGCTGGTTCCAGGGGCGGATGGAGTGGGGGCCCCGGGCCCTCGGGAACCGCAGCATCCTCGCCGATCCCCGCCGCCCGGAAATGCGGGAGGTGTTGAATACGAAGATTAAATTCCGCGAGCGGTTTCGGCCCTTCGCCCCGGTGATCCTTGAGGAGGCGCTGCCGGACTATTTTCTCGGCGCGGTGCCGGACCCCTTCATGATCCAGGTTTACCCGGTCCGCTCCGAGCAGCGCGCCGCCATTCCCGCCGTCACCCACGTGGATGGCTCCGGGCGCCTACAGACGGTGAACCGAGCGCAGAACCCGTTGCTGTGGCGGCTGCTCAAGGCCTTCCAGCAGCGGACGGGCGTCCCGATCCTGCTGAACACCTCATTCAATGAAAATGAACCGATCGTTCACACCCCGGCCGAAGCCCTCGACTGTTTTCTGCGGACCGGAATGGATATACTGGTGGTAGGAACGCACATCATGGAGAAGGGGGAGGGCTAGCGCGTGGCATGGAACAGACGACCAGTCTTGGTGACCGGCGGGGCCTCGTTCATCGGCTCGCACCTCGTGGACGCCCTGGTGGCGCGCGGGGCCGTAGTCCGCGTCGTGGATGACCTGAGCAGCGGCAAGGCCGACAACCTCCGTGCGCATCTTGAGGCCAAACGAATCGGCCTGCTCGATGGCGACCTGCGCGATCCAGCCGTCGCCCGGCGGGCCGTCGAGGGGATGCAGGTTGTCTTTCATCTCGCGGCCGCCCATGGCGGCCGGGGCTACGTAGACTTGCACCAGGCGGCCTGCGCCGGGAACTTCCTGCTCGACGGCGTACTGTTCGAGGCCTGCCGGCAGGCCAAGGTCGAGAAAGTCGTGTACGCCTCGTCGGGATGCGTGTATCCCAACTTCAAACAGACGGACCCCACAGAACTCCTCTACCTCACCGAGGAGATGGTCGGTCCGCCGTACGACGCCGACAATATGTACGGGTGGGTCAAGCTGATGAGCGAGCTGACCCTGAAGGCGTTCTACAAGGACTACGGCCTGAAATCGGTCTCCTGCCGCTATTTCACCGTTTACGGCGAGCGCGGGCATGAGAATCATGCGGTGATCGCGATGATCGCGCGGGCCTTCGTGAAACAGAACCCCTACATCGTCTGGGGCACCGGCGAGCAGATCCGCAATTGGACCCACGTCAGCGATATCGTTGAGGGAACGATCCTCGCGGCCGAAAAAGTCGAGGACGGGACCGCCGTCAACCTGGGGACGATGGAGCGGACTCGCGTCATGGACGCGGTGCGTGAAGTGCTGCAGCTCACCAAGCATGAGGCCCCCCTCGAGTGCCATCCGGAGATGCCGACAGGCCCGATGAACCGCGTTGCCGACAACCGGCTCGCCAAGGCGCGGCTCGGCTGGGAGCCCCGCGTGAAATTTTTTGAGGGATTGCGGCGCACCGTTGAGTGGTACTACGCCACGCATCAGCCCGAGGCCGTGCGTGCGACGCTCGAGCGAAAATTGACCGAGCGGTAGGTTCCGTGCACGTCCTGTTCTTCAACCGGTCGTTGTATCCCGATACCTCGGCGACCGGCCAGCTGTTGACCGAGCTCTGCGAAGATCTCGTCCGGCATCACGGATTCCAAGTGACGGTTGTGGCCGGGGTCTCCCTCCTGCCGTCGGCGGCCGGCCCGTCCGCTGTGCGCCGCGGCTGGCTCGTCGACCGGGAGACGTACGCGGGCATCACCATCCTTCGCGCCCACGGCACGCGGTTCCCTAAGCAACGATTCCTCGGCCGGGTCTGCAACTACGTCACCTATTTTCTGGCGGCCTGCGTCGCCGGCTGGCGGGTGCCTCGGCCCGATGTGGTGATCGCTCTGACTGATCCGCCGATCATCGGCCTGGCGGCTTGGATGACTGCACGGCGATGCCATGCTTCTTTCGTCATGTCTTACCGGGACATTTTCCCTGAGGTGGGGCGCTTGCTGAACGAGGTCCGGAGCGAGCCGGTGTTTTGGATGCTCGAGCAGGTGAACCGGTTCCTCGTCCGGCGGGCCGACCGGGTGATCGCCCTGGGGGCGACGATGCGCCAGCGGCTCCTCGAGAAGGCGGCCGATCCTGCGAAGACCCTGGTGATTCCGGACTGGGCCGACTGCGCCGCCATCGTGCCGGGCCCACCCGAGAATGCTTTTCGGACCGCCCACGGGTTGACGGGCCGATTCGTCGTGATGCATTCCGGCAATCTCGGCTACTCGCAGAATTTGGAGACGGTGATCGAGGCCGCGCAGCGCCTGCAGGCCACGCCGGCCATCCAGTTCGTCTTCGTCGGCGACGGGGCGACCCGGCCGGTGCTCGAGGCGCAGGCACGGGCCCTGGGCCTGACGAATGTTCGGTTCCTTCCGTTTCAACCGAAGGCAGGGCTCGCCGAGTCGTTTGCCGGCGCGGACCTGTTCCTGATCTCGCTGAAGCCCGGCCTCGCCGGCTACATCGTCCCCAGCAAGCTGTACGGGATCCTCGCGGCCGGCCGGCCCTACGTGGCCGCCGTCGAGGAGGCCTGCGAGGTGACCGCGATCACCCGGCAGTTTCAGTGCGGGCTCTTGGCCGAGCCGGGGAATCCGGACGATCTGGCCCGGCAAATC
>Ga0209515_10009623_pt1 | contig 10962 bp, 8 predicted proteins | sample Subgroupgradi54m_FD_187454 | JGI IMG/M metagenome (GOLD analysis project Ga0209515, IMG submission 187454) | Subsurface groundwater microbial communities from S. Glens Falls, New York, USA - GMW60B uncontaminated upgradient, 5.4 m (SPAdes)... ...
AACCCCAAATTTACATCTTAGGCGCATGATTACAGTACGCAATATTCATAAATCTTTTGGCATTCAGCTTCTTTTTGAGAATGCGTCGCTCCAAATTAACGCGGGAGACCGCTATGCCTTAATTGGACCCAATGGGGCAGGGAAATCCACACTCATGAAAATGCTTTTAGGGGTGGAAGAACCGGACAGTGGAGAAATTCAATTTAAATCGGGAATTGTTACGGGTTATTTGCCTCAAGAAAACGCGCCGCTGGTAGAGACCACAGTTTTAGAAGAAGCTCTGGCCCATCACGAAGATCCAGACGGAAGAGTCACAGCTAAAGCAAAATCTATATTGATGGGTTTGGGGTTTAAAACCACTGATTTTGATAGAAAAGTTAATACTTTAAGCGGCGGTTGGGCCATGCGCGTAGCGATGGCGCGCCTCTTAATTCAAGAACCAGATTTACTCATGTTGGATGAACCGACCAACCACCTAGACTTAGAATCCCTGCTTTGGTTTCAAGATTATTTAACCTACTACCGCGGAGCCATTTTTCTTATCTCTCACGACAGACAATTCATTAATACGGTTTGCACCGCCATTGTCAGCGTTCAAAATTATAGTTTAAAACCGTACTACGGGAACTATGAATATTTCTTGAATGAGCGCGCATCGGAAAAAGAACGCATTACCACAACTTACCTGGCGCAGCAAAAGGAAATTAAAGAAACAGAAGATTTTATTAACCGTAACCGGTCCCGAGCTTCTACAGCCAGCCGGGCGCAAAGCGCCATTAAACGCTTGGATAAAATGGAACGCATTGAACTTCCAGAGGAAGTCAGAAAAATAAAGATTCGGTTTCCCCAACCAGAAAGAGTGGGAGTGCGAGTTCTTTCTCTTAAAAATTTACACAAATCTTACGGACCTTTAAAAGTTTACCATGGGTTGGATTTTGATTTGGAACGAGGGCAGAAAATGGCTTTTGTAGGGCACAATGGGGCGGGAAAATCCACATTGCTTAAAATTTTGGCGGGCACCATTCCATTTGATAGCGGGGAAAGAATTTTGGGACTGAATGTAAAAGTGGGATATTTTTCCCAACACCGGGCTGAAACTCTAAATATGGAAAGAACGGTATTTGAAGAAGCGGGCACGAACGATCGCCATATTTCCGAACAAACCATTCGAACCGTGTTGGGCAGTTTTCTTTTTCCGGGGGACAATGTTTTTAAAAAAGTTGGCGTCTTAAGCGGCGGAGAAAAAAGCCGTGTGGCTTTAGTTAAACTTTTGCTAGATCCGCCCAATGTGCTTTTAATGGATGAACCGACCACCCATTTAGATTTACAAAGCGTAGAAGCGCTTATAGACGCGCTTAAAGAATTTGAAGGGACGCTTTGTTTTATTAGCCACGATTTATATTTTGTGAATGCTTTGGCCGACCATGTGGTGCATGTGGAACATGGAAAAGTAACCTTATTCCCCGGCAACTTTGAGTACTTTAAAAGAAGGCAGGAACAACTGGGAATAGACTTTGCTAAAAGTAGCGCGCCCGCACCTAAAGTAGAAGCGCCCGTTCGACAAAAAGCGACGCACCCAAAAGAACTGCGCAGGATGCGCGCCATGGAAAGGGAACTTGCGCGCAAACAAAACAAAAAAATAGAATCTGAATGAGAAATCGTATTCTTGAAATGTTAACTAAATTCTGGGGATATACCAGTTTTAGAACATTTCAGGAAGAGGCGATTCTTTCCATCCTCGAGGATCGAGACACTCTAACTGTTCTGCCTACAGGGGGAGGAAAATCAGTTTGCTTTCAGCTACCCGCGCTTATTTCTAACGGAATGGCAGTGATTATTTCCCCCCTCATATCTCTGATGAAAGACCAGGTGGACGACCTTAAAGATTTAGGGATTGCGGCCGAATGTTTAAATTCCAGCCTAACGCCAAAAGAGCAATATGCAGTTACAGAAAAAATTAGGTCCGGAAACCTAAAACTTCTCTATCTATCTCCAGAGCGACTGTTGCTAGAACATACAACCGAACTTCTTAAAAGTGTTCCACTCTCATTTTTTGTGATCGATGAAGCCCATTGCATTAGCCATTGGGGACACAACTTCCGAGAAGAATATAGGCAGTTGGGATTTATCAAAAAAGAATTTAAAAATATTGGCGTGCATGCTTTTACCGCCACTGCCACTCCAGAAGTGCAGCAAGATATTGTAAAGCAGTTAAATTTGGAGGAGCCACATCTCTACATTGGGAATATGGATCGTCCTAACTTAAACTACCGTATTCTACCGCGCTCCAACCAGCTTCTAACACAGATTGTAAGCGTGATAAAAAAACATCCAAATGAACAGGGAATTATTTATTGTCTAAGACGCGCGGATGTAGACGAGATTTCTAAAAATCTGACCGAAATGGATCTTAAAAATCTCCCCTACCACGCCGGTCTTTCAGATAAAGATCGAAAAATGAATCAAGAACAATTTTCTTCCGAGAGAGTGAACATTATTGTGGCCACGATCGCCTTTGGGATGGGAGTCGATTGTTCCAATATTCGCTATGTAATCCACGCGGCGATGCCGAAGTCCATAGAACACTATCAACAAGAAACTGGCCGCGCCGGACGCGATGGGCTAAGCGCGGATTGTACTCTATTTTATTCTGGCAGCGATTACAGAACATGGGAATATATGCTGCGCGATTCTTCCGAGAAGGAAGTGCTGCTTTCAAAGTTACGAGCGATGTATAATTTTTGTGTGCGGCCAGAATGCAGGCACCGATATCTTGTGAGCTACTTTGCTCACAAGTACGAAAACATTAACTGCGGCGCCTGTGATTACTGTTTGGGTGAAGTGGAAATGGCGCAAGATCCACTTATCATTGGTCAGAAAATTATTTCTTGCGTGGCGCGCGTAAGAGAAAGGTTTGGCGCCGACCATGTCGCGGATATTCTGAAAGGAAACCGTACCGCGGCTGTAACACGATGGGGTCACGAAAACCTTTCAACTTTTTCCCTCATGAATACTGAAACAAAAGTTTTTATCCGATTTATGATCGAGCAACTCATTGGACAAGGATATCTACAGAGGGACGGCGAGTTTATGACCCTGACCATTACAGAATTAGGACGCCACCTTCTTAAAGGTGAAATGATTCCTATATTGGCGAAACCCATCGTATTGATAAAGAAGAAAGAGATAGAGTCTAAACGCGCGTCCCGACGCGCCCAGGAATGGGAAGGACTGGATGAAAAACTATTTAATGTATTGCGTGCCAAACGGGCGGAACTGGCTCAAAGTAAAAGTGTTCCCGCCTATATTATATTCAGCGACAAAACTCTAAAAGACATGACGCTCATAAGCCCTAAAACTTTGGACCAGTTTGCCAGCGTATTTGGCGTAGGCGCCACCAAACAAAAACAGTACGGCCAAATATTTATCGATGTGATTAAAGAGTATGAAGGCACCAATTGATTACCAGCGACCGCTGGCTCCGCCGCCACCCGACAAGCCGCCTCCAAACCCGCCAAAACCACCCCCAAAGCCTCCTCCCCCACTATATCCGCCTCGGCCTCCTCCCATTCCCAAAAACATGAGAAACAAAAAAGGGTTTTTTATAAATAGAAATGCTAATCCTGCCAGAAAAAGTAATTGCAGAATCGTCCCTAAAAGGGACCGTTTTCGCGCTGGAATGTTTGAAACATCGCTTCTTCCTGTTAGAGTGACTCCAGCATTTTGCGCAATGATTCCCGCAATATTTATTGCTCCAGCCGCAATCCCATTGCCATATTGCCCCTCTTTAAAATAAGGGATCATCTCTTCACGAATAATTTCACCGCATTTACCATCTGGCAAGATCGCCTCCAAACCATAGCCAACTTCGATACGAACCGCTCGATCCTGAACCGACATTAAAATTAAAACACCGTTGTCTTTTCCTTTTTTCCCGATTCCCCACTTCCTATAAAGTTCGACCGCCATCGTTTCAATATCCCCTTCTTCCAGGGCGGGAACGGTAACAATGGCAATTTCAGCCGAGGTCTTCTGTTCTACTTCTTGTATGAGCCCTGTGATTTGAGACTCCATATTTGGGTCTATGACTTCAGCAAAATCACTCACCATTCCCAGCGGCTTTTCAGGAAGGGCAGCCCTGCCGCTAGAAAATAAAAGAAAAAGTAAAGCCCCAACTGACAATCCCAGAATAAATTTCCTATCCATTCTGTTCATTGTAGTCTTTTCGGTGTGTCCATTAAAGCGGGGTAAGATCAATGTTTGTTAATGTTTTTGGGCAACGATGAGGCGGATCGTATCTTGGTAAATAAAAGAGTCCGTTAAAATTTTCCAGTTGCCGCTTTTAAGAAATTCTAAAGTGCGCCGATCAAATCCTGCCCAATAAAGCCACCGAACCCAAGGAGCCATAGCTTTCATCCATAAACGCCGCCAAAATTTTTGAGAATAACCATACTCCATTAAAATTAATTTCCCGTCTGGAGCTAAAACGCGGTGAACCTCTTGGAGTGCTTTGGGTTGGATTTCATTTGAGAGAACGCAGAAGAGAAAGGTAGAAACGACCGAGTTAAAAGCGCCATCCTTGAATTTCAAGTCTGTCGCGTCCATTTGGAAGAGTTTGATTTGAACCCCAAGTTCCTCTGCCCGAACGCGGGCTCTACGCAACATGCCATCACTGATATCCACCCCTGTCATTTCTGTCGCGGGTGAATAATAAGGAATATTCAGGCCGGTCCCAACCCCAAGATCCAGAGTTTTTCCTTGAGCATGGGACCAAACAAGAGGGCGCAGTTTGCGGTATCGAAACCGTTCCAAGCTCCAGTCCAATATTTCATACCAATTGGAAATTTTATTATAGTGATCTCTTAGATTAGACATGGTCGGAGACATTAATAAAGAAATTTAGAGTGTGAATTTCCGATCAGCCATGACTGATGTGAGGATTGGTTGCGGAAAGTGCCGTGCGATTTCAGCGCGGCAACGAATGTTTCTTGAACAAGGTCTTCGGCAATGGTAGGATTTTGAACGCGCGCTAACGCAAAACGATAAAGGATGTCCACATATTGCTCGACCCAAAGATCGCTTACGATATTCTGCTCATCGTTACTAACCCGACTGGATCTACTTTGCTCTCCCGCCCCAGTTTGCTCCACGGCAAAATTATACCTGTTCGGAGTTTCCAACTCAAATGTCCACGGACTAATAATTATCTGTAAGATTTTGGGATATCCTTCGACTAATTAAACGAGAGATTATCAACTCTAAGCAAGCGTATCAATGGATCGTATTATAAGGAGGTCAGTAGAATGAGCATGGCCATATTTATTTTGATCGCGGGACTGTTTCTGGCGTATACGAATGGAGCCAACGACAACTTTAAAGGCGTGGCGACTTTGTTCGGAAGCGGCGCATCCAACTATAAACGCGCTCTCTACTGGGCAACTCTGACCACATTCATGGGTTCAGTGGCTGCGATCCTTCTCTCTAAAGGGTTGATTATGTCCTTTAGCGGGAAAGGTCTTGTTCCCAACGCTCTTGCGCAGACGCCAGTATTTCTTTTTTCTGTCGCTTTAGGCGCCGCTTTAACTGTTTTTCTAGCCACGATAACCGGATTCCCGATTTCTACTACACATGCTTTGGTCGGCGGACTGGTTGGAGCAGGAGTTGCCAGCGGCAACGGTATCAACTTTGATAAGCTTTGGACCAGCTACTTTTTGCCTCTTCTTTTTTCTCCTCTGGCCGCGCTGATTCTGACTCGTCTGCTTTATCCTGTGTTTCAAGGTTTAAGAAACTTATGCGGAGTAAGCGGAGAAACATGTCTCTGCGTAGATGGAAAAGATGAAATTGTTGAAATTAACTACGGAGGCGCCGCAGTCTTGAAATCAACTGGATTGGCATTGACCATAGACCAGCTTTCTGTTTGTCAGACTCGTTACCAAGGCGCTATTATTGGGTTCAGCGCGCAAGACATTTTGAGCAAGCTTCATTATCTTTCTTCCGGGATGGTCAGTTTTGCTCGCGGTCTAAACGATATGCCGAAGATTGTAGCATTGCTGATTGGAGCCAATCTTTTGGGAATCCAGAATGCCATTTTATGGGTGGGACTGACCATAGCGATCGGTGGACTGATTCAAGCGCGCAAAGTGGCCCAGACCATGAGCAAGCGGATTACCCCCATGAACCATGGTCAGGGATTTACGGCAAACATGGTCGCTGCATTTTTGGTCTCATTGGCCTCGCTCTTCAGTCTACCGGTTTCAACCACCCATGTGATATGCGGATCCCTCTTCGGCATTGGATTGGTTAACGGCAAAGCCAATTGGGGAGTGGTCCGAAATATTTTGATCTCTTGGTTTATCACACTACCATTGTCAGGCCTTCTTTCTGCAATGATTCTGTTAATGGTGAAATAAATGACCGCTGAAAACAAGTTAATTATTTTTGTGAAAGCGCCACTCCCAGGCAAGGTTAAAACTCGACTGGTTCCACCTCTAACTTTTCAACAGGCTGCTGAATTATACAAATCCTGGGCTCGGGGAATTTATAAGATGACGACACAACTAATGCCGAATGTCCATCTTTCAGTAGCTTATGAATCTGATCCGAAAATTCCATCCATCGCGTGGTTGAGCGCTGACGGTGACAACATCCCTTATTTTCCTCAAATCAACGGAGATTTGGGAGAACGGTTGATCCATGCGTTCTCAAGGGCTTTTGGTCGGTTTTCAAAGCGCGTGGTCATTATTGGAACAGACTCCCCAGGTTTACCTTCGAGTTATCTTATGCAGGCTTTTGAGAGACTGGAGAGCAACGACTTGGTTCTTGGACCGACTTACGATGGTGGGTACTACTTGGTAGGTTTAAGAGATCAAGTGTATGAAGAACTTTTTAGAGGAATTTGCTGGTCAACGCCAAAAGTTTTTTTGGAAACTTTACTTAAGGCGCGGGAATTAAAACTTTCACTTCATTTGCTCCCAAAATACTTTGACATTGACACAGAACAAGATCTTCGCAGATTTTGGAATCAATACCCAGTTTTAAAAATGGACGAACGTTATTCAAAAATTGCCTCTCTCAAATGATTCTTTTAGATATTTAACGGGCGGCGGTGATATTGAGCATAGTTATTTCTTTTCTGCTAACGGCAACCAGGGAAACTTTTTTGCTCAAGATCCCTATTATGAGATTTACATAGAACTTATGAAAGAAATCATTGACCGCTTCTATGGCTGCGGCTCAATTTGTTGTTAAGGGTTCCGATTTCGAAATCAGAGGCGTCAACAATGGTTCAAGTCTCCATTATTCTTCCAGTTAGAAACGAAGAAAATCTGATTCTCCCTGCAATTGAAAGACTGCGGGAGAGCAATTCCTTATTGCCAACAGAAATCATTGTTGTGGATGGAGGCAGTTCAGATCGCACTGTAGAACTGGCCGAAGAATACGCGGATCAAGTGATCCGTTCTCCTAAAGGATGCCGAAGCTTTCAAATGCATTTGGGCGCGCAACAATCTAAGGGCGCCATCCTAGTTTTTCTTCATGTGGATTCCAGACTGCCTCGCCATTGGCAGGACATTTTGACCCGCTCGCTGATGGAATCGCCGAAACCTCCCGCGGCCTTGTCATTCCGTATCCGCTTTGATTCGGAAAGATTTTTATTTAAGCTTATCGCCGGCCTTGCAAACTTTAGGTGTAAATTCACCAAAATTCCCCAGGGAGATCAGGGTTTGATCGTTCCACGTGAGAATTATTTTTCCTGCGGCGGCTTTCCCGATATTCCACTGATGGAAGAATATCTTTTTCTCCCTCAATTACGAAGACTTGGTAAAATAGAAATAGTTCAAGAACCCACCGTCACTTCAGCCAGAAAATATGAGGCCAAGGGCCCCATTAAAAACGCTTTAAAAAACTCGTTGCTTGTTCTATTATTCTACTTAGGCGTATCCCCCATAACTTTGGCAGAGTGGTACTGATAGGTTTAAATTGAAGAAAATATACATGAAGAAATTTCATTCATAGCCGTCATGATGGATACGGATAACACGGGCGAATCAGCAGTTGCTTATTTTGACGATATCCTCTTTGAAGCGCGATGAATATAAAGGTTAAATGGATTTTTTGGATTCTTGTCGTTGCCGCGCTTTTCGTTGCGGCAAGAGTTTATAATGTTCAGGAAATCTTAAAAATTTCTTTGGTGTGGATTCGCGGGATGGGGCCGCTGGGAATTGGGATTTTTGCGCTCATTTATGTATTGGCTTGCATTCTTTTCCTCCCAGGAGCGATCCTGACTTTAGGAGCGGGCGCGATATTTGGGGTGATTAAGGGTTCTGTGATCGTTTCTATCGCATCTACGATCGGAGCAACCTGCGCCTTTCTGATCGGACGGTATTTTGTAAGACATTGGGTGGAATCTAAAATTGAAGGGAACCCAAAATTTAAAGCCGTGGATGACGCTGTGGCAAAAGAAGGTTTGAAGATTGTGGGACTCACTCGACTCTCCCCCATTTTTCCATTTAACTTGCTTAACTATGCCTATGGAGTAACCAAAGTAACGCTGCGGGATTATGTACTCGCATCATGGATTGGCATGATGCCGGGAACGGTCATGTATGTCTATATCGGTTCGCTCGCAGGAGATGTAGCCACATCAGGATCTAGAGCAAACACAGGATCCGTGAGCGCAGTTCAGTGGACACTAAGAATTGTAGGATTCATTGCCACAGCGCTTGTGACGGTTTATGTAACGCGAGTAGCCAAGAAATCTCTCAATGAAAAAATTTCTTAAAAGTGAGGACATTAATGCCATTAACTAAAGAGAATGTAACCATACCCCCCATGGACACACACAACCAAACCCTAATCTCCAACGTACATCCCTCTAACTGGGAAAATCCAACGCCTGCAGAAGTCTATAACTTAGTGGTACTCGGAGCGGGTACAGCCGGTTTAGTAACCGCAATCGGCGCGGCAGGTTTAGGAGCGAAAGTGGCTCTAGTTGAAAAACATTTGATGGGTGGAGATTGCCTCAATGTTGGGTGCATTCCTTCCAAAGGAATGATTCGTTCTTCCCGGGTAATCGCAGAAGTTCGTGAGGCGTCTTCCCATGGAATCCGAATCCCAGAGGGAACCGAGGCTAACTTTTCTGCCGTTATGGAGCGGGTACGCAAGCTCCGAGCCGTCATTAGCCACCACGACTCTGCGGAAAGGTACAAAAGTTTGGGCATCGATGTATTCTTTGGGGAAGCGCAATTTAAAACAAGTAACAGTGTTGAGGTGGGCGGAGAAATTCTCAAATTTAAAAAGGCGGTCATTGCCACCGGAGCCAGAGCCGCTCACCCACCCATTCCGGGGCTTCAAGAAGCAGGGTTCCTCACCAACGAAACGGTATTCAATCTTACCTCTCTTCCCAAAAGGTTTCTCATTGTTGGAGCTGGGCCCATTGGTTGCGAGCTAGCCCAAGCGTTCGGCCGTTTGGGATCCGAAGTCCATCTTTTTGAGGCGATGCACGGATTTCTTCCCCGAGAAGATCAGGATGCGGCAGGAATTCTAAAGAATATATTTGATAAAGAAAAAATTCATTCTCTTTGTTGCTGCAATATTCAGAAGGTAGAAAAACGCGGAGCAGAAAAGATTGTTCATTTCACGGCGAAACACGAGGGAGAAAAGCCTCAAGAAATTGTTGTAGATGAAATTTTGATTGGGGTAGGACGAATTCCCAATATAAACGGTTTAAACCTAGAAGCCGTTGGAGTAAAATACGATTCGAAGTCCGGAGTTCAAACAAACGATTATCTCCAAACGACCAACCCCAACATCTACGCCGCCGGTGACATCTGTCTTAAATACAAGTTCACCCATACCGCAGACGCGACAGCCCGTATTGTAATCCAGAATGCGCTCTTTTTCAACAGTAAGAAACTAAGCTCCCTCATTGTTCCTTGGTGTACCTACACAGACCCAGAAATTGCTCATGTAGGTTCCTACGAAAATGAAGCCAAAGAAAAGGGAATTGAAGTTGAAACTTTTTCGCGTGAATTCAAAGAAGTGGACCGCGCTATCCTAGACGGCGAACCAGAAGGTTTTGTGAAGGTGCATGTAAAAAAAGGAACGGATAAAATTCTAGGGGCCACCATGGTAGCTCGACACGCAGGAGACATGATTAGTGAAATAACATTAGCAATGACAGCTCAGGTGGGGTTAGGAAAAATTGCCAGAGTCATTCACCCTTACCCCACGCAAGCCGAAGCGATCAAACAAGTGGCAGACGCCTATAACCGCGCCCGACTTACCCCAACCGTTAAGAAAATAATCTCCAGTTGGCTTTCCTGGAAAAGATGAGAATTCACTGTTTATCCAAACGCTCTATTTTTATATTTGGTATTTTTGCAAGCGCGATTCTCCTTGCAGGAATCAGTTGGGCAGTCAAGGAGAAGGACAAAGAGTCTTTATTGCGATCCATTGAGTTCATGGAAAAGATCAGCGTTCCTATTCCAAAACAGTCAAAGAACATTCAAATTTGGATTCCACTACCACCCAATGATTCTTATCAACAGGCAGAAATATTGAATGTTGAATCGCCTTATCCTTATCGCATCACAAAAGATCGGGATTTTGGAAATCAGTTGCTCTATATCGAATCGAAATCATCAGACAAGGATCAAAACCTAAATATAAAAGTGCTCTATAAGATCGTAAGATATGAGCAGCGTATTTTAAATCGCAGAAGTAATAGTGAGTTATTGAATCGTCAGGCGCCCCTTCTTGTTTCCTCATACCTTAAATCTCGAGGATTGGAAACGATCAACGATAAAATAAAAAGGATTTCAGAGGAAATAACAAGAGGCAGAGAAGATCCTCTTCAGAAAGCAAAATCTATCTATGCGTATGTATTAAGAACCATGCAATATGACAAGTCTGGCACGGGTTGGGGACGAGGAGATTCTGTTTATGCCTGCGATGTTGGAAAAG
>Ga0209515_10009625_pt1 | contig 10960 bp, 14 predicted proteins | sample Subgroupgradi54m_FD_187454 | JGI IMG/M metagenome (GOLD analysis project Ga0209515, IMG submission 187454) | Subsurface groundwater microbial communities from S. Glens Falls, New York, USA - GMW60B uncontaminated upgradient, 5.4 m (SPAdes)... ...
TTTTCTAGATCTCACTATCGGTTTATGGTTGTATCAAACTTCTATTTTGTCTTTGTATAAAAAATCTAAAGATAAAATCTTTGGAGTTGTGTAATTTCTATATTTTGAAAAATTTTCTGGTAAAATTATCGACAATCTCCATATTCCATTTTAATTATTTCTTCATTGTATTTGCAATAAGAATTTTCTTTTTTTAATACTTCTTTGTACAGTGTCTTAATAGCAAATTTTTCTTTGCCATTACATGGCAATACCGCAAGAACATCATTATTTGGATAGTTTATTTCTATCATATCATTAAAGCGTAATACTGAAAATAAATTTAGTACTGATTTCATAAAATTAAGTTTGTGATTTCGTCAAAATTTTTATAATTTATTTTTTTTGTATCTATAATTTTTATTGCCTCTTCAACAAACAAATAAAAATCTTTATTGCTTGATGACAAAAAGTTCATAAAATTTATATCAGCAATATCTTTTTGTCTTGCTGAAACAATGATCTCACTATTGATAGGATCGCTTAAATTTAATTTAATAACACCAATTCCGTATGCGGAATTCAAACGTGTTAAATTAGATAGAAATGTTTTATCCCTATCTAAATCTTCCACAACTAAGTATCCGAAATTAGCCCAGTTAGAATTTGAAACTGCTTGAAAATAACATTCTGTAATATTAGATTTATTAATTTTTAATTTCAATTCAAAACTATAAAATTCAAAAACTTTAGTAGAAAGAATACCCAATTTTTCTACTTCTTTTTGGAATAATTCATTAAGATTTAACAACACTGGATTAATACCAACAATATCTGGATTTGTCCATTTTCCGATTTTATTTTTTGTATTTACACCTTTCAAAGCATTAATAGTTTTTGAATACACATTAAATCTTTCAAAAACAAATTTTACTAAATACGGATGTAAATTAATTTCTGATACAATTTTTTGCCCATCATAATTTTTATTTTGCAGATAAAATTTTTTAAAACTTGCTTTATCTTTTGCCTCTGACAAAATTCCAATCACAGGATTGGTGCCTACACTATGTTTTGATATACACCGAGCAACAGCCGATAATGGAACTTTTACTCTGCAATATTCCTCGCATTTAAAGTGTTTCGGGTTATTTTCAATAATTTCAAAAATTTCTTTTTGAATAAGAGGAACCTCCGAACTCTCTAATGCTTCAATGATTAATTCAATTAATTTCATTTGATTTTAAGTTATTGTCTTACTCATTTATTGAAGCATTAACCCGACCATCTGTAAATCTTTTAGATAAAGAAAAATTATTTTTTATTAAGTAATCTCTTATCTCTTGTAGAAGTTTTGGCTCATTCATAATACTATTATATCCTATTTACACCTTCTTGAAGAAATATTTGTCCACTTCACGAATAGATAGACCAATTCTACCTTTTTCTCTATCAATAGATAGGATCTTCACTGGCACAATCATACCTTCCTTTATTATATCGCTAACTCGTTCCACGCGAAATGACGCAAGCTCTGAGATATGCACCATCCCATCGGTAAAAGAATTAAGCTTGACAAAGACTCCAAAAGCGGCGATTTTTACAACTTCACCTTTTAACACCTCTCCTACTATATATTCATGCGTCATCTCCAGAACTATAGATTTGGCTTTCTCTGCCGAATCACCTTTCCCGGTAAAGTAAACCGTTCCATTATCCTCAATGGTTATTTCCGCCCCGGTCTTTTCCTTTATTTCTTTAATAGTCTTGCCACCGCCGCCTATAACCATACCGATCATATCTGGCTTAATTTTAATAATAAGTATTTTTGGAGCGTTCGGAGATATGTCTTTGCGTGGAGCTGAAATTTCTTTTTCAATTTTATCTAATATAATCATTCTGGCATTTTTTGCCTGCGTCATTGCTTCACCTAATATTTTTATTGACACCCCTTCTACTTTCACATCTAATTGTATAGCGGTAACTCCAACTTTCGTACCTGCAATTTTAAAATCCATATCTCCATAATGATCTTCGGGTCCTTGAATATCGGTCAAAATCTTGTACTCAAGATTTTGACCGAGAGCATTAGCGAGGGGTAAGGAATTTTTAGATCCTTCGATTCCTCGGGACTTTGCTTCGCGCAACATCAGCCCCATGGCAATACCGGCGACAGGCGCCTTGATTGGCACGCCACCATCCATTAACGCAAGAGTTGAAGCGCAGATTGAAGCCTGAGAGGTAGAACCATTTGAAGCCATTGACTCAGAAACTAGACGAATCGTATATGGAAATTCTGTGATTGAGGGCAAAACCATTGCGAGCGCTTTTTCAGCCAACGCTCCATGACCGACTTCTCGACGATTGGTAAAACTGGCTCGTCCTGTCTCTCCTGATGAATAAGGAGGAAAGTTATAGTGATGCATAAATCTTTTTTCAACTTTTGACCGCATACCATCAATTAAATGTCTGTCTTCCGGTCCACCTAATGTAAGTACCGAAAGAACGTGTGTGCCACCGCGATAAAAAATTCCTGAACCATGCAAAATTTTTGAGACACCACCAGCCTGCGCAAAAAGGTCTCGAACTTCATCCATTTCTCTACCATCAGCTCTTTTCCCCTCCTCAATTGCCTTTTGGTGTAAAATATCGTTCACTGTGTCGTCAAATAAATTATCTTCTAGACTAAAATCTTCCCTCTCGGTATATTCATCGCTGTAATGTTCTTTTGCCATTTTATTCCAAACGCTATGAAGCTCGTCAATTTTTACTTTACCCGCTCCGGAAAAAATAGCAGGGGACATTTTTGGTAAAATATTTTCGTTAAATAATTTCACAGACTCTGGATTAATTTCCTCTTTTTCTATAATTCTTTTTTCTTTACCTATTTTTTTTACAATATTTTTCTGAAATTCCTCTAATTTACTTATTTCCTCGCTTGCTCTCTTTAAGGCTTCCTCTAACTCTCCTTCCGGAGTCTGGCGCGCAGATGCTTCAATCATATTTATATCTCCATTTTTACCGCAAACAGTCAGATCAAATTTATACTGCGAATCTTCTTCGTATAATTTTTGCGAAGGATTTATCTTCAAGCTTTCATTATCATACTTGCCAATACGCACACAGCCAACAGGCCCATTCCAGGGGATATTTGAAACTGCCAGAGCCAGTGAAGCGGCATTGACCGCTAAAATAGCCGGGTCATTGTCGTCAACCGAAATAACCGTCACTATTACTTGCACCGCATGGCGAATTGATTGATCAAAAAGCGGACGAAGAGTCCTGTCAATGACTCGACTTGCGAGTATAGCGTCTTCTGATGGTTTACCTTCTCTTCTGGTAAAACGAGAGCCCAAAATTTTTCCAGCCGCATAAAATTTCTCAACATAATCTACCGTCAAATTAAAAAAACCTAGTCCATTTTGTTTGTCTTTCGACATACAAACAGTCGCGAGCACTATAGTTTCGCCATATTTTAACATCACCGAGCCATGAGCTTGTTCTGCCAAATCTGTAAAAATAGCAGTCAAATTTTTTCCACCTATCTCGACTGAATATTCTTTTTTTTGCATCTTATATTTAAGTTCGTATCCAGACTACAGTGTTGTTTCGTCCAGTATTTTTTTCTGGGAAACACTACTTTGTGTCTAGACGCGAACCAATTAACTAATAAATTCCAACAAACTAATGATTATTATAGCATTTTTCAAAGAAAACACAAGAAATTATCTTGCGCTAATTAAATATTTTCTTGGATTTTCGGAGAGGTCTACGAAGTCATCTATCGCTTCGCGAAGTTTACCAGATGTTGATTTACCAAATGAAACAACTTCTACCTGCACGCCGAGCGTTTGAAGATATTGCACTAAGGGAACGAAATCTCCATCGCCAGAAGCTATGACAACACAATCAAGTCTCAGGGCCATTTTAATAGCATCCACTGCCAGCCCCACATCCCAGTCCGCCTTTTTTGTTCCACCGGCAAATATCTGTAAATCTTTTGTCTTGGTTTCAATGCCAAGTTTTTCTAGGGCTTCAAAGAAATTCTTTTCATCACGCGCTTCAGTGGTAATAACATATGCTACAGCCCGCACAAGTTTCCTGCCAGCAACAGCATCTTTCAAAACCGCGCCGAAATTTACTCGCGCTTTATATAAATTACGAGCGCTGTGATATAAATTTTGAGTATCAATAAAAACTCCAACTCTCTGTTCTTTATGTTTTATAACGGTCATATAAGTTCCATCTTTTTCATCAAGGCATTATAGCGAGCTTTATTTGTTCGTTCCAAGTATTTCAAATGAGTGCGCCTGTCAGCCACCATCTTGATTAGCCCCCTCCTAGAGTGATTGTCTTTTTTATGTTTCTTCAAATGTTTCGCCAATTCACCAATTGCAGAAGACAGAACAGCCACCTGCACTTCTGGAGAGCCTGTATCATTGTTGTGAATTTGACTTTTTTTTATAATTGTTTGCTTTTGTTTGGTTGCTAACATACTTATATATTAGCATAAAGTAACAAAAAATGCAACAATAAGGCCTATGGCATCCTTGAAACAACTCAAAACCCAGTTTTTGGAATATATAGAAATAGAGAGAGGACGTTCACTTAATACTGTTCAGAACTATAACCATTATCTTACTCGCTTTTTAAATTTTACAAAAAACGACAACCCAACAAATATTACGGATAACTCTGTGCGAGAGTTTCGCATTTGGCTCAATCGTCAATCAACAGGAAACAATCGCGCAACGGGAGAAACGATAAAAAAGAAAACACAAAATTATTATTTAATTGCTCTTAGGAGTTTTCTTAAATTTCTGACAAAAAGAAACATCACTTCCCTGCCAGCTGACCATATAGAACTCGCAAAAATTGGCGAAAGACAAATAGATATAATTTCGCAAGAAGAATTGAAAAGACTTTTAGATGCTCCAAGTAAAGAAGAGAATCTAGAAAGAAGAGCTCGTGATAAAGCAATAATAGAAATGCTTTTTTCTACTGGCCTTCGCGTTTCTGAACTTTGCTCGCTGAAAAATGATTTAGATCTGCATTTAGATGAATTTGCCATTCGCGGAAAAGGCGGCAAAGTGCGCGTAGTTTTTTTATCCAATGAAGCAAAAAGGGCGGTAAAAAATTATTTAGCTTTAAGGAAAGACATGTCGGATGCTCTTTTTGTAAAAATAAGCCCCGCCGACGTCAAGGCTTTGGCGGGCAAGGATGAAACAATAAGAGAGGCTAGTCCACTTTCACGCCGATCTATTGAAAGAATTGTAAAAAGGTATGCCACTATCGCAGGCATATCAAAAAAAGTAACTCCGCACGTTATCCGTCACGTTTTCGCCACCGATTTACTTTCAAATGGCGCAGATATACGTTCTGTCCAGGCAATGCTTGGTCATGCCAATATCGGCACCACGCAGATTTATACTCATGTGACGGACAAACACCTTAGGGATGTGCATAAAAAATATCATGGTATTAATAAATAAAAAGCCTGCCCCGTATGAAGCCGAGGGCTTTCGTTCGGGGTTTCATAATACAAAATAATATGAAAATAATTTCTTGGAACACAAACGGTCTACGAGCTACAGCCAAACAAGGATTTTTTACTCCCTTATTCGCGGGTGGACCAGATATTTTATGTTTACAAGAAACAAAAGCAAAGCAGGAACAACTTCCAGAAGAAGTACGAAATATCCTCGGATATTTTTCTTATTTTTCTTATCCTAAAATCAAAAAGGGCTATAGCGGAGTAGCAATTTATTCCAAAGAAAAACCAAAAGAGGTTTTTTATGGTATGGGTATAAAAAAGTTTGATGATGAAGGTAGATTGATTGGCGCCAAATACAAAAATTTTACACTTATTAATTTATATTTTCCAAACGGCGGACAAGGACCAGAAAGATTAAAATACAAACTGGATTTCTATGCCGCTTTTTTGAAATTTATCCTGAGGTTACGAAGGACAGGAGAGAATATTATTTTTTGTGGAGATGTTAACACAGCGCATACTGCTATCGACCTTGCTCGACCAAAAGAAAATGAAGAGAACACTGGCTTTTTGCCCATCGAGCGGGCATGGCTTGATAAAGTTGTAAATGCCGGTTTTGTGGATGTATTTAGGCATTTTTATCCGACCAAAAAAGATGCATATACATATTGGGATATGAAGACATTTGCCCGCGAGCGCAATGTCGGCTGGCGGATAGATTATTTTTTCGCTGATATAAAAATTCTGCCTAAAATTAAAAGCACGGGCATGATGAGCGATTATATGGGCTCGGATCACTGCCCAATAACGCTTGAAATCTAAAATTAAATTTTTATTCTGAATACTGATGCACTATTGAACTAATCAGAGTCTGATAAGGCAAACCTTTTTCCAAAGCCTTGGCTTTAATTTTTAAAATATCGCTTTCAGACAAACGTATGTTAATATTTTTAGTCTTATTTAATGTAGCCTTAGCATACATCTTGAGACGTCCTATTTCTCGTTTGAGGTTTGGAGTTTTTTTAATTTTTCTTTCATCATAGTCTCTTAAAAGTTCTTTTTCGTAATTATCTAATTCAAAGTATTTCATAAATTTATTTAAAATTAATTATATAATGTTTTGTTGCTTTTCGACTAGGAATAATTGTCTTAAAAAATATTTTTTGTTCATCTTCGACACAAGGCACTAAGTATGCATAATTGTTAATATTTACCACATATACTTTTTGACTGGGATATTTTTTTGAATTTGGGTGAGAATAATAATCTAAAATTCCATCTTCATTTATAGCGATAATTACATCACTGAAGCATACCCCCCTTTCAATCTTCAACTGTTCATTCTTTTGGGCACTCCAATCAAAATACTTCATTAAGCTATGGTATTACAAATAATATTATCTGTCAACTATCTTTATCCACATTATAGTAAATTAAAAAAGGAAACACTCTCGGACCATTGCCCGATTTGGCTTAAAATTTAAATATGTTAGAGTTTAAATATGACTTTATCAGAACAAGAAGAAAAGATTTTAGATTCAATTATCGTGGCATCGGAAAATGACCCCGATAAACCTGAATTTCCTCCCGATGACCCAAAATTTCCAGCCACGCCAACATATAAAATTGAAGTGCCTGGATTTTCTAATGTCTGGCTGAAAGATGAAAGCTATAATAGAACTGGAACGCACAAAGATAGAATGGCTTGGGAGATGATAGTTACCTATAAAGAATTCTTGAAATCTAAAAAGGTTGGGAAAATAAATAAGCTTCCCATTCTGTCCATTTTAAGTTCCGGTTCTGCGGCTTTGGCGATACAGACACAACTCAATAAATATGGATTGCCGAATCTTCATGTCTTGATGGATTCTCAAACCGATCCGAGCATTATAGATAATCTTAAAAAAGTAGGTTGTAAAATTTTCTTGGAAGACCTTGGCAAAAAAACTTTTGATTGGGAAGAAATTTTGCGACTGACAGAAAATGAAGAAGGTTTTGATATTACATCAAATGAAGCATACGACCCAACAGTTAGATTTTATGATTGGTTAAGTTATGAAATCATAAACAGCGATGCTGATTATATTTTTGTGCCTTTCGGTACTGGACAGCTTTACGAAAATATAATAAATATCATTAAAAAAGAATTGAACTACAAAATAAATGACCCTCGCTTTAAGGGGAACATGAAGGTTTTACAAAAAACTTCGGTTTTGGGAGCGACCACCACAAATCCAAAAAGTAAAGCCGACAAATTATATGCGCCATTTTTGCCATTCGCAAACTATTCAAAACAATGGATAAAGTTTTATAGATTTACCGGCTTAACTGGAGAAATGAGCCAAGTTTATAATTTGGAAGAGAAGTATTTAGATGAAGCAATTAAAATCGCAAATGAACAGAAAATAAATTTTGAGCCGTCCGGCATTGCTGGCCTAGGTTTACTTTTGCAGATAAAAGATAAAATTCCTAAAGACAAAAAAATCTTAATAGTAAATACTGGAAAAACAAAATGGTAAAATTTTATGCTCCCCAGACCGTCCGGAGATAGTTTACTGTGAAAGTTGCTATCAGTAGGAAGTTTCTTAATTACTTTACTAAACTAAAGTAGGAAAAATCTATCCATAAAGCTCGCTGTGGGATCCAATCCGGATAAAAAGAGCAGTGTCATCAATAATTTCATACAATGCGCGTATATCGCCAGTTATGTTTATGCTTCGGCAACCTTCGTACGGGTAATGCACTGCATGATTATTTAATAAGGGGTCAAACTGGTCAATTCCGAAGATTCCTAACTTTTCGTAAAATTGTTCCTGCATTTTCTTTGGAAATTTCTTAAACTTTTTAGTGAATTTTTTATGAAAATCTATCTTCATAAACTTTTCAGGTAGGTAATGGCTTCTTTCGCAGTAAAAGGCCCTGGAGTTCTTCCTGCTTTAAATTCCTTTCTTGCTTCTTCAATAGCCTTAATTGTCTTTTTGTTCGGCATCGGCGCATTAAAAATTGCCTGTCGCTCGACAATGAAATTTCTAAGATAATTATTCATTAAAGTACCAAGCGGAAGGCCCATCTCTTTTGCCAGCCTCTGCGCCTTTTGCTTAAGAACCTTATCGGTTTTTATTAACATGGTTGTATACATATACCCAAGTATATACAATGGTATAAAATTGTCAAACTATTTCCTCACTCCGTGTTTAGTATGAAGTTTTTCTATTTCTTTTTCTTCTAATTCTTCTTTTTTTTCTTTGCCACGATCACCAATCGCTTTTAATGCTCCGTCTGGCAGTAAATCAAGCGATTTTACTAGCTCTGAAAGGTGCTCTATGGTGTTTTTTTCTGGCGCATCCAGAACTTCTTCAAGCAAAGCATTCAAGATCCACCCCATTCTAGGTCCAGATTTAATACCAAGCTCCTTAATCATAAATTCCCCGTTAATTTTTAACTGTCCAACAGATATCGGATCTCTTAAGGCTTCTTCTATCATTGCAAAATATTTTCTTAGTCGGTAGGGCGCTTCTTTTTTTTTCATTCCTACCCTATCGCATTCTCTTACTTTCATTAAGTCCCAAATCGGATGATTTATTTCTTTTTTACCCGCCAAAACTTTAGCGTCGGTGGGACCAACTTTTACAATAATTCTACGTACTGCAGAGAGCGTGATCAATTCTGTATCTGAAAAAAACATATGATTACGCACGAGTTTTTCTACTAGCTCAGTTTCTTTTTTAGAGAATTTCAATCTTTCCATTGTTTTTTTTACCATTCTTGCGCCGATTACTTCGTGGCCATAGAAAGTGTACTTTTTCTTGACAGATGGAAACTGCTTCGACAGAAATTCTATGCGTCGTGGGTCCTCTGTCCTCCTGTCTCCGAGGGCGAAGGCGCCAGAATTTTTCGTCGAAGCAGTTTCTGCAATCCGTCTGGTTCTGGGCTTGCCGACATCGTGAAAAAGCGCAGAAAGCCGTATTTCTAAAGACCAATTTTTGTCTGCGGCGTGCTGTAAGGCATGCAATAAATGCTCCCACACATCATAAATATGCTCGCCCAATTGCTCGCAACCAATCCCCTCTTCAAGTTCCGGAATTATATTTTTTAGCAGTTCAAATTTTTGCAACATTACAATCCCAGATGCCGGATTTTTTGACATAATTATTTTTTCAAATTCATCACGAATTCTTTCTGATGAAATTTTTTTTATTAGTTCAGAATTTTTTATAATACTTTCCATCGTTTCATGAGAAATTGAGAAGTCTAATTGCGCCGAAAAACGAACAGCTCTAAGCATCCTCAAAGCGTCTTCCTGAAATCTATGATCTGGCTCTCCCACTGTCCGTAAGGTTTTATTCTTAATGTCCTTTAGACCATCAAACATGTCCGTTAGATGTCCGTTTCTATAGGACATGGCATTTATAGTAAAATCGCGTCTTTTAAGATCGTCTTCCAGTTTATTACTGAATTTAACCTCATCTGGGTGCCTAAAATCGCTGTATTTTACTTCAATTCTATAAGGTGTAACCTCAATAATCATATATTCTAGTGTTTCATGAGTAACATTACTGTTAGGTGTTTCATGTGAAACATTAACATTAATTGTTTCACGTAGAACACAAACTCCTACAGTTCCAAAAGTATTCTTATAAACTGTCTTTTTAAACAGTTTCATAATTTCTTCTGGTTTTGCATTTGTTGTAATATCCCAATCTTTTGGTTCCATGTCCATTAGAAGATCCCGAACACAACCACCAACTAAGTACGCTTCAAAACCAGCTTTTTCTAAAGTATCTGTTACTTGTGAAACTTCTGGTGGTATTTTAGATATTAAATTTTTAGTATTTTGTTCCACTATTTTGTGCAGTATACTTGAATTAGTCCGAACGCATTTCGCCCCTCGACAAGCTCGGGGCGAGGAAGTCCCCCCGCGAAAATTCGGAAAAGCGGCGGAGCCGCACCGCTCAAAACCGCAGAAGAACCCGTAGAAAAACATCGGCTCGAACCATATTTTAATTTTGGGGGAAGAAATTTTTTTAATCATATGAATCAAAGAAATATTTTTATTACTTTGCTCGTATTGATTTTCCTTGGTGGAGCAATATTTTTTTATACTCAAACAACGCCAACAAATAACCCTAAAGCAGAAATCCAACCTCCTACTAATTCTACAAACGCAATTTCTTCCAAAGTAATAAAATTTAGTGGCGAAGTTGCGAGCAGCAAAAATTTTGAAAAAGAAATAGGAAACAATCTTTTCTTTCGTCTCGTACCTGATGACCTTGGTTGGACTATTTCGGTCGGGAGCAAAACAAGTAAAATATCGGCTAAGGAAAGGGGCTATGAAAACTACAACAATTTCGCCGGGGTTGCTACTCCTCCTTATCATGGTATGAATCATATTTATATTGAGGGGTGGCATTTTCGTAATTCTGATAATTCAGGACCTAATGAGTCGGAACCAAAAAATGTTAATGCACCCGGAAAGGTAAGAGAGTT
>Ga0209515_10009626_pt1 | contig 10960 bp, 10 predicted proteins | sample Subgroupgradi54m_FD_187454 | JGI IMG/M metagenome (GOLD analysis project Ga0209515, IMG submission 187454) | Subsurface groundwater microbial communities from S. Glens Falls, New York, USA - GMW60B uncontaminated upgradient, 5.4 m (SPAdes)... ...
TGGAAGAATATCTGCCGCCGATTCGACTCGGCGAAGATAAAGCTATCCAAGACGGCGAGTCGCTTATCTTTTTTAACTACCGTGAAGACAGCATGCGCCAGCTTCCCGAGGCGTTCATCTTAAAAGATTTTGATAAATTTCCCCGTAAAGAATTCCGAGATCTTTTCATAGTGACGATGACCCGGTACGAGGAAAAACTGGGTGTTCCGATAGCGTTTGCGTCGGACAAAGCGGAGTCGCCTCTTGCCAAAGTTTTAAGCGACGCGGGAAAAACCCAGCTCCGGCTAGCGGAAACATATAAATACGCCCATGCGACCTTCTTTTTCAGCGCTTATAACGAATTGCCGCTCAAAGGCGAATTCAGAACCCTTGTCCCCTCCCTCTCAACTGCCCACCCGGAAAAAATTCCAGCGCTAAGCGCCGCGGCGATAACGGACAGATTGCTTGAGGCTATTCAAGGAAGGAGCTTTGATTTTGTTTTTGTAAATTATTCAAACGCCGACACAATAGCCCACACGGCGGATTATGCCGCGGGAATTGAAGCGATAAAAACGATAGACCGGGAAATAGGCAGGGTTTTGAAAGTGGCGGTAAATCCGGAAACGGCGCTCATCATTACTTCCGACCATGGAAACGCCGAGCAAATGGTAAACCCGGAAACGGCAATGCCCGAAAGCCAGCACGACCCGAACCCCGTGCCGTTCTATCTTATCGCGCCGGAATTCAAAGGAAAAAAATTTCTGAACTGGCAGAATCTGCGCAACGAAACAATGGGCTCTCTCGCCGATGTCGCGCCGACGATTTTGGAACTGATGGACATAAAAAAACCGGAAGATATGACGGGAAGAAGTTTGCTTGAGGGATTGATTTGAAAACGTATAAGTGCTTGACAGATTGATTTGAACGTGCTAAACTCGCGGTAGCCATTATCAGAGATTCAACTCTGATAATCAAAGGAGGACATATGCCGTTCCTTGCTGATTTCTTGTTTGTCGTGTTTTTCGCCCTGATGGGAATAGTGTGTTTCTTCATCGCGGGAGTTTGCTTCAACGAAGATAATGGTGGAATTGGAATTCTAGTCTTTGCAGGTGGGTTGCTCTGTCTCTTTGCGGCCCTTATGGGTTCTTATTTCGATCTTGGTTCCGGCAATCCCACAAAGCTTAATCTCAACACAGGCGTCGTTTACTGCACGGAATGGAGCGGGGACCGCAATGGAGAGCACGAGTATCTCATCCGCAACGTAAGCGAAAACCGCCGCTACTTTGTGAAATCCGACAAAGAACAACTTCCCACCGGATGTTTCCTGCAAATGGAAAACGGCGGGCTGATGGAAACCACACCGAAACCGGCTGAATCTCCAGCAAAGTGAAAAAGTTTCTCGCCAAACCAGGCCGCCCGGGCAACCGCGCGGCTTTTTTATTTGTTCGGATTCAAACAAAATTTGACTAATTAACTAGGATTTGTTATACTACGAACAGCTTCCCTGGTAATCCAGGGCTGAAAACTAAAAAGGCTGGGGCGCAGACCCGACAAGTCCGGACCGCAGTGTTCGGATGCCTGGACGCACGTCCTTAGTTTTCTGGCGGCAGCGCAAGCTACAAGGAGAAAGCGCAATGAAAACGCAGTTGACGGCAAGAGAAGTAAGCAACGAGTGGAGATATACCAAGCAGTGGTCATACTTGTTTGAGTTGGTATTTTTTTTGATGATCTTGTTATGTGTGATTTTGAGAGTTATCTCCTTAGAGAATTTTGCTCTTCGCACCGCTGTCGTAGATGTCTTAGCCGTTTCGTTAATAGTGGCTGCTATCGCCTTTCTCGTTTTCATCTATGGATTGATCCGCTACGGAAAAACCGGGCGGCTCATTGAGCGCTGGGTCAAAATCACGGGCGAGCCGATAGAGAATTTTCCGATGAGCACTGTCTCAAGAAGGGCGCTGCGAGCATGGGCTAAGGAAGAGCTGGAAAAAAGAGCCCGAAGGTATGCGGCTTGCGAAGCCTGCGTTCAAGACTACGAGCGTTCATACAAAAACGCGCTGACCGCACCGTATCCTCCGGTAGACATTAAACCGAGTGGTGTACGAGAGTTGGAGGGAGAAATAGCCGGTCGAGAAGCAGACAACTTCAATCACCGACAAAGATTAGAGGAATCGAAACGCAGAGAAACTCAGGCCCGCAAACGGTATGACGACTGGTGGGATCTTCTCCGCGATCTCGAGTTTAACCACGTTGAACTTCCTCTTTGCTTTTCCTGTCTTCTCCCGATTAATCCAACAGTCTTGAACCCTCGTCACTTCAAGAATCCGGCGGAGTTCAGCGCTTGGCTTAGAGTTGAAGATGCTCGGCGTAAAAAAGCTGAGCAATATCCAGAGTCGCAAACAGGACTGGCATCAGCAGGTCCCGGACCAGCGTTAGCAGATCCCGGACCGCCGCCTCTCACAAACAGCAAGTAGTAAAACAACCAAGCCGCACGGGCAACCGCGCGGCTTTTTCATTTGTTTGAATTCTTGAATTTTGATGGTCGGCCTGTTATATTGTTTTCAGCTTCCTTGGCAAATCCAAACCCTGAGAAATGTCGAAGGGCTGCCGAGGCGGACGACCGAAAAAGGCAAGTGGCGCAACCACTAAAAATTCCGGCCGCAAACCGGAACAAGCCTGGACCGCAAGTCCCGATGTCGTCTGGCGGAACGCAAACCGCAGCTCTCTCTGACTTCCCGCGAAGGAAGTTACGGAGCGAACAAAGGAGGCGCACTCATATGACGCCGAGAAAGATGTACGTCTTGAACAACATATCCCTTGTTGTGTTTTTTTTAAGCATAGCGTTGTTCGTTGTGGCCTGTGCTGTTTCACCAAAAGGAACCGATCTTGATACGGCTGGCTTATTCAGATTACTTGACTTAATTTTATCAATCGCAATATCCGGAACTGGCCTTTTGATTAGCACGAGCAACTGGAAGATTATTTGCCTTGTAGTCGACTGGAAAAAAGTTACTGGGTATGAGGCAAAGTTCTTTCCGCAAAACAAAGCGGACTGCGAAGAGCTTGGCGGAACATATTTTCCGGAATATCTCAGGAACAGCGCCTACAATGCAAATATAAAGTTTGGGGAACGAGACTTTCAAAAAGGGTTATTGGAAAATCATGCCAAGAAAACTCCCGTTTACAGCGCCACAAACAAAAACAAATATCCTAGCGATTTGCCGGCGCTACGGGAAAACCACAGATTGGCCCTAAAATCGCACAAAGACGAACTGATGAAGCTGGGACTTTCTTATAGGAACGCAGAAGCTGACGCGAAATATGCTCACAAAAATTACCTCGCTTGGTGGGATTTTCTGAAAGGCCTTGGCGCTTACTACGAAATCAATCTTCTGCCGATCGACCCGGAAACGGAAAAAACCTATGAAGATCCAACGAAATACCGCGGAGATGTCGCGCAGGACGAAGTCAAAAAACTCCGAGAACTGACGGGGTTTGCCGAAGAAATACCGGCCCAAGAAAAATTGGAAAACTCCGGCGAAGCGGGTGGAGTCGGTGGAGTCATTTTAAGTTAACAAACCGAGCCGCGACCACAAGTCGCGGCTTTTTTATTTGAAAATCACATCAAAAATCTTGTTATTGCTATAATTAAAACATGCGGCTCCTCGCGAAAATAATTGTTATAACCGGCCTGAATGCAGTCGCGCTTTGGGTGGCATCGCAATATATCGCCGGATTTCACTTTACCGGCGGCGCAAGAGAATTTGCCGTTGCGGCGGCGATACTTACGCTTCTGAATTTTTTCATCAAACCGGTTTTGAAACTGATTCTCGGCCCGATAATAATCCTTACGCTCGGCCTTGGACTGATACTCGTTAACGCGCTGATCCTTTACGCATTGACTTATTTTCAAAAAAATCTTACGATTGATGGAGTTCCGGCGTTACTCTACGGAACATTGCTAATCACGGTGGTAAACTTCGTTGCCCACCTCGCAACCAAAAAATGATAATTCCAATTCTACAAGTTATAGTCGCTGTTGTTCTTATTATTCTTATTATTCTTCAGGAGCGTTCTGCCGGCCTTTCAACTTTTTTCGGCGGAGAAGGCGGATTCTATCAAACGCGGCGCGGTGTTGAAAAGATAATTTTTATTTCAACAATAGTGCTCGCTATAGTTTTTGTTGCTTTGGCTGTGATAGAACTGATTTATTAATCACAAAGGGGCTAATCCGAATATTTGCAGCCGGAATCTTTAGATAGTTCGCATATCGATTCCGGGAAATTCGTACATTTGTAAATATTTGTAATTTCGTAACCAAATGTTTCGTATTAAGCAAATTTTTCTTGCCCTAACAAAAAGCGAAAAAGTAACCTTCTTTCTTGCTTCCGGCGGATTAATATTAAGCGGGATTATTCTCGTTGCTCTTGGATTTATTGCCTTAACGCGCCCCGTTCCGGCCACGGGCGGAGAATACACCGAGGGTTTTATCGGCCAACCGGCATACATAAATCCGGTTCTTGCCTCAAGCGAAACGGACAAAAACTTGGTCAGGCTCGTTTTCAGCAATATCCAGGACGTTGCCGAAAAAATAGAGCCGTCCGCGGACGGCAGAACGTGGAAAATACGCCTGAAGGAAAAGATAAAGTGGCACGACGGAGAAAAACTGACGAGCGACGACGTTATTTTCACTATCCAAAAGATCCAAGACCAGGAAAGTTCTTCGCCGCTCGCAAAAAGCTGGCAAGGAGTTGCCGCGCAAAGACTTAGCGAATTGGAACTCCAGCTTTCCCTGATAAACCCTTATGCTTTTTTTGGGGAAATATTAAAAACTCTCTATATCGCGCCGAAACATATTTTTGAAAATATTCCGCCGGCTAATTGGCGCCTTTCCGAATACAATCTGCGCCCCGTCGGTTCGGGACCTTACAAATTTATTTCTTTTGAAAAAAAACTTAGCGGATTTATAACGACATACCGGCTCGGAGCGTGGGATGGATACTTTGAAGAGAAACCGTTTATAGACAATTTTTATCTGAATTTTTTTACAAGCAACGAGGACCTGATAAATAATTTCAACTCGGGGCAAATTGACGCCGTTGGCGGCATCGACCCGCAAGACCTCGCGCTCATCAAAAGGCCCTATGAAAAGATCGGCTTCCGGCTCCCAAGCTACTACGCGGTGTTTTTGAACCAAAACAAAAGCATACCGCTTCAAGAACTCACGGTAAGAAAAGCTATTTCTCTCGCGATAGATAAAAGCGAACTTGTAAAAATCGCTCTCGGGGATAGCGGCACAATTCAAAATGGACCATTGCCGGAAAACGGAACAAGTACTGCAACCTCTTCTTCGGAATCAGCGCCTTCGATCCTTGACACGGCAGGCTGGAAGACCGGAAACGACGGCATAAGAGAAAAAACAATCGGCAAAAGCACGATCAGGCTCGAATTTGACCTCACTGTGCCAAAAATAAATTTCTTGGTAAAAACGGCGGAATATCTCAAGGGCGAATGGGAAAAGATTGGCATAAAGGCGAATCTGCAAATTCTCGACTCGGAAGAAGACCTGTCTCTCAAAATAAAAAACCGCGACTACGAGATGCTTTTATTCGGTAACTCGCTAAGCCGCGGGCCGGATCTTTTTTCCTTCTGGCATTCTTCGGAAAGGTTCTATCCGGGTCTGAATATCGCCCTCTACAACAACAAAAAAGCCGATTCGCTGATAGAATCCATCCGTCAAAATCTTGACGAAGAAAAACGGCGCGGTCAGCTTGGCGCTCTCGAAGACTTGATCGCTGCGGACTATCCGGCGGCATTTCTTTACTCGCCGAGCTACATTTATATTTCAAGCAAAAACGTCCGCGGCATAGAAACGACTTCAATTTCGGAACCGGCGGAAAGATTTAAGGAAGCAAAAAAGTGGTATTTGAAAACGGCGAGAGTTCTGAAGTAAAAGCCTATTTTTTCAAACGTTCTTGACTTCTTGGCATTAATCGGCTATAATGAACTTAATATCATATAAACTCCACGATCGGAATTCGATTGAAACTAAAATCTTGAACAAAATCGAAACAAACGATTACTAGTTCCTATTTTCCTCGCTCGCCAAAGGCGGCGAAAATTTGATTTAAAAAAACAAACGACAGCGAATGCCCCCCTGGCGGAACCGGCAGACGCGCACGCTTCAGGTGCGTGTGGGAGTAATCCCGTAGAGGTTCAAATCCTCTGGGGGGCACAAATAAACAAAAACAATAAATAAAAAATAAAATGGTTACAAAAAAATCAACGGAGCGGCCGCGAATCAATCCGCCTGCAGTCAGACGGATCGAACCGCCGGAAGTACGAAAATATCCTGCACCGGTCAAACACAAACCGCACGCCGGGCCGGTTTCGCACACTCCGATAAAAAAAGAAGGCAGTGAATCGCTTCGTTTTATTCCGCTCGGAGGACTGGAGGAAGTCGGCAGAAACGCGATGTTTTTTGAATATAAAAACGAGATCGTGATAATCGACCTCGGCTTGCAGTTCCCGGAAGAAGAAACTCCGGGGATAGATTACATAATTCCGAATATCACTTATTTAGAAAAGAAAAAGGCGAATATCCAAGCTGTGATACTAACGCACGCGCACTATGACCACATCGGAGCAGTCCCCCACATTATGGGAAGGCTCGGCAATCCTCCGATCTACACGACCTCGCTCACAAAAGCCATCGTTGAAAAACGGCAGGGTGATTTTCCTAACGCTCCAAAGCTTGAAATTCATGTCGTCAAAAACGGCCAGAAAGTGAAAATTTCCAACTATTTTGACGCGGAATTTTTCGGCGTGCCGCACACGGTGCCGGAAACAACCGGAGTGCTCTTGAAAACTCCTGTCGGCAACATGGTCCATTTTGCCGACTTCCGCGTGGAATACGACGAGCACGGAGTCGCCCACGGCCTTGAAGAATTTGAGCGCATCGGCAAACTCGGCGTCCACACATTCACGATAGACAGCACGAACGCCGAAAAAGAAGGAAGAACTATTTCCGAAAAAACCGTAGAAAAAAACCTTGAAAGTATTTTCGTTAAATCCGAAGGAAGAATTATCGTCGCCACATTCGCGTCGCTTTTAACGCGCATCGCGGAAATCATAAAGATAGCGGAAAAGATCGGCCGCAGAGTTGCCCTAAACGGTTATTCCATGAAGGCCAACGTTCAGATCGCACAAAGCCTGGGTTTCGTCAAAGCAAAAGAAGGCACGCTTATTTCCGTTGAAGAAGTGCACAGATATAAAGACGATAAAGTCCTGATTCTTTCAACCGGCGCGCAGGGCGAATCAAACGCGGGGCTTATGAAAATAATCAACGGCGAGCACAGGCAGATCAAGATAAAACCGGGCGACACCGTTGTTCTTTCCTCGTCCGTTATTCCGGGAAACGAACGCTCCGTTCAGGTGGTGAAAGACAATCTCTCTAGGCAAGGCGCGACAGTACATCACTCGGCGCTGATAGATATCCACTCTTCCGGCCACGCTCCAAAAGAAGACCTCCAACTCGTAATGAAACTTATCAATCCGAAGTTTTTGGTTCCGGTTCACGGATATTATTTCATGCGCGCGGCAAACGCCGTCTCGGCCCGCGAAGTCGGCATTCCGAAAGAAAACGTAATGCTTATGGACAACGGCCAAGTTGCGGAGCTGACTCCGAACGGTTTTAAAATAACCAAAGAAACCGTGCCGGCCTTCTACGTCATGGTTGACGGACTCGGCGTCGGCGACGTGGAAGAAGTAGTGCTACGCGACAGGAGAGCCCTCGCGCAAGAAGGAATGATGGTTGTAATCGTCACATTAGACAGAGAAAAAACAAAGCTTTTGAAAAATCCGGACATCATCTCGCGCGGTTTTATTTATCTCAAAGAAAACCAGGAAATGGTTGAAGAGGTGCGCAAACGCGTCCGCGGTTTGATTTCCCGCCTGCCGACATACCAGCAAGTTGAACCGGATTATCTGAAAACTCTTCTGCGTGACCAGCTTGGGCAATACATTTATACGAAAACAAAAAGGCGACCAATGATACTTCCTGTTGTCATTGAAATTTAAAGTTGGCAACTGGTCCTGAGTTCCTCGGTCCTGAGCTCGGGGTCGAAGGATTTGTCGAACGGGCCGATGGTAATAGAGATTTAACACAAAAGCCGCGTAATGCGGCTTTTGTGTTAAAATTGGAATTATGAAGCCGATTCTTGTTGTTTGGACTGTTTCCGCGTTTGCGCTACTGCCCATCCTTGCGCTCGCATGGGTAAACTCACAATCGCCTCTCCTTTTTTGGATCTGTGTCCTAGCAAGCATCGTACATTGGCTCGTTGGCTTAACAGCCCTTCTTGTTCTGTCTTTTAAAAAAGAAATGGGTAACGCCGAAACGATGTTTAACTATTTTTTAATCGTATTTATCATCGAAACGATTTTGCTTAGTATTCCGGTCATACTTTTTGCTTTTGGATACTCTATTGTTGGTTTTGGTTTCTACTTCCATGATCAATAATTTTATACCTAAACCTGTTCTCGTCTCTGGAATACAGCCAAGCGGCCGATTGCATATCGGTAATTTTTTGGGCGCGCTCAAAAATTTCGTTGAGCTGCAAAATTCGGAAAAATATGAGTGCTATTTTTTTATCGCCGACCTGCACGCGCTCACGGAAAATCCTGATCCCAAAGAACTAAAAGAAAATATCATAAATCTCGCGGCAGATTTTTTGGCGATAGGGCTTGATCCTAAAAAATCTGTTATTTTTCGGCAGTCGCAAATAAAATTTGTGGAAGAATTAAAGTGGATTTTGAGCCCGCTTGTACCCGTAAGCGAACTAATGCGCATGACTGCGTTTAAAGATAAAATCAATCAAATTGAATCTGAGAAAGATAAGTACTTAATTCTTCACGATTCAGAAAATGGTGACCAGTCAGAGATTTCTCCAGACATTCTCGAACGCATCAAGCAAGAGCCTCCGAATTCTGGTCTATTAGATTACCCCATACTTATGGCCGCCGATATTTTAATATACGATGGACAATTCGTCCCCGTAGGCAATGACCAACTGCAACACCTCGAATTTGCTCGCACGCTCGCGCGGAAATTTAACAACCGCTTCGGTAAAACATTTGTAGAACCGCAACCGATTCTCACAAAAACCCCGCGCGTAATGAGCTTGGATGACCCATCTAAAAAAATGTCCAAGTCGCGCCCGCAAGGATGTTTATTCATCGACGATTCACCCGAGGAAATTAAAAAGAAAATCGCTCGCGCCGTAACCGATTCCGACTCCAAAATAAGCTACGATCCAGCGAAAAAACCCGGACTGAGCAATCTGCTTGGAATTTATGCCGCGCTCAAAAATATAGACGCGAAAAACGCCGAAAAAGAATTTGCCGGTAAAAGCTACGCCGAATTCAAATCGGAACTTGCCGGACTCGTAGCCGATTATTTCGCCGACTTCCGCAAAAAGAAAAAAGAATTGCTCGCGAAACCGGAAAATCTCAAAAAAGTTCTCAATGACGGTTCGGAAAAAGCGCGCGCCGTTGCCGACAAAAAAATCCAAGAAGTAAAAGAAAAAATCGGGATAGCGTTGTAATAATCATTTTTATTTGACAGATCTGCGGGCAAGAGCATAATACTGGATAGTATGTCGGACTCCTAAAGGGTCTGGCTTTGCAAATCTCCCTAAAGGAGGGTCTGTGAGCAAAGCAGTTGAAAAATTCAAAGAAATTGCGTCGCAGCCGCGTTTCAGGGGATGGCCGCTTGTAGGAGAATACGAACTCGGCGCAAAGATACCTTTCTTCGGACAAGTCGTGCGCTACAAACTTCAAACCGGAAACGGTATTGAGGAATATGCGTCCATTCTGCGTCACTTCGGTTGGTCGGTATGCTTCGGCGTCACCACCGAAGGAAATGTAATTACCAACATCCAATGGAAACCGGGGATAAATGAAGTGGAGTGGGGACTCTCGCCTGGAGGCATTGGACGAGTTGGACCGAACGCAACTGAAGCAGAAGTTCTGCAGAAAACCAAGGAATTTTTTCTCAAGGAAACCGGATATGGAAACGGCACATGGACGTATCTCGGGTGCGGAATGGTTGATAGCGGAAAATTTCGCGGAGCTGATCCAAACGACCACGGCCTGCCGGCCCATATGTTTCTCGCGGTCGACCTGGAACGAGAACAAGAACCGCAACCCCTTCCCAACGAAATAATGGAGAAGTTGCATGTTCCGCTTGAAGAATTCGCCGAAGTACTTCATGCGCGCCCCCGTCTCTTCAATGAAATAAGCGCAATCGCATGCGCTTATGCCGCAAGAGAAGAATTGCGAAGATTGGGACGTTTGTAATTTATAAGTTGCCGCCAAACAAGGCGCACGACCAACATCGTGCGCCCTTTTATTTTTTTAATTTTTTCTCAGCGCGATCCAAACATCTTCTCCGTCCAGTTTTGTGGAAATTTCCGCGTCAAATTTTTCAGATTTTTTATATTCAATTTTTTTTGCCCCAACCTCTTTTTTGAACACATTTTCGTTTCGCGAAACGATTCCTTTAATGATTTCGGGCAGTCCAAATATTACGGCAATCGTATCTTTTGGTTTCAATCCTGCTTTTTGCCGCAATTCTTGAACTGTACGAACAAGTTCGCGCACGGTTCCTTCTTCTTTCAGCTCGGGCGTGATATTTGTATCAAGCTCAATTTCTCCACCGTCCGCCGGATTGATTTTTTTATCAAAAATGATTTCTTTAACATTTATCTCGTCTTTCAAAATATTTAACAATTCCTTATTCTCTCTTCTCTCTTCTCTCTTCTTAATTCTAAGTTCTGCTAGCGGTTGCCTCACTTTTATTCCTAGCTCGGCTCTTTTCGCGAGTGCCACACTCGCAAAGCGCCTTATCTCCGTCATCTCTTTAAGCAATTCCCTGTCTTTTGTGTCTTGTCTCGTGTCTCGTGCCTGCGGCCACTCCTCCAAGTGC
>Ga0209515_10009627_pt1 | contig 10960 bp, 11 predicted proteins | sample Subgroupgradi54m_FD_187454 | JGI IMG/M metagenome (GOLD analysis project Ga0209515, IMG submission 187454) | Subsurface groundwater microbial communities from S. Glens Falls, New York, USA - GMW60B uncontaminated upgradient, 5.4 m (SPAdes)... ...
AAATCCACGATTTGGTTTTTGGTTGATTTAATAGTCACTTTAGGGTCAACCAAATTCGTCGGACGGATGAGCTGTTCAACAATTGCATCATTTTCCAGAGCCAAGGATAACTCGTACTCATCAGGTGTTGCGCTGACATAAGTAATTTGTCTAACTTTTTGCATAAGTTCTGCAAATTTAAGCGGCCGATTGTCTAGAGCTGAAGGAAGACGGAATCCATAATCTATTAATGTATTTTTTCTTGATTGGTCGCCATTATACATTCCCCGAAGCTGAGGAAGAGTGATGTGAGATTCGTCTATGATACATAAAAAATCCTTGGATGCGTGGTTGAAATAATCCAGCAATGTATAAGGCGGTTGACCCGGAGCTCTGCCATCAAAATATCTTGAATAATTTTCAATTCCATTTACATATCCCACTTCTTTTATCATTTCCAAATCAAAGTTAGTCCGCTGATCCAATCTATGAGCTTCCAAAGTTTTACCCATTGCTTTTAATCTGGTAACCTGTTTTTTGAGATCAGTCCGAATCATAGGAAAAACGTTTTCGTAAGTTTGCGGGTCAGTCATGTAATGCTTTGCAGGATATATGACACTGGCACTAAGAATAGAAATTGTATCTCCTGTGAGAGGACTAAATTCGGAGAGACGCATAAGCTTGTTATTTTTAAGTTCAATTCTTATTCCAGTATCTTTATAGGCAGGAAAAAGATCTATTGTTTCGCCTCTTACCCTAAAACTTCCTCTTGCAAAAGCATATTCGTTTCTTTCGTATTGTAAGTCAATAAGGCGTAGTGTAATTGATTTCAGATCTATTTTCATTCCGGGTTTTAGTTCAAGAACAAATTTTCCGTACTCAACAGGTGAGCCTAAATTGTAAATACAGGAAACCGATGCGACAACAATAACATCTTTTCTGGTTAAAAGATTTGTAGTTGCAGAAAGCCTTAATTTATCTATCTCTTCATTTATTTCTGCTTCTTTTTCTATATAAGTATCGCTTTGGGGAATGTATGCTTCAGGCTGGTAATAATCATAATAAGAAACAAAGTAGGAAACAGCGCTTTGAGGAAAAAAATCTCTAAATTCCTGATAGAGCTGTGCTGCGAGAGTTTTGTTGTGGGAAATAACTAGGGTTGGTCTTTGTACTTTCTCAATAACATTTGCCATTGTAAATGTTTTGCCGGATCCGGTAACTCCAAGCAGAACTTGATTCCTGACGTTCTTATTAAGATTGTCAACAAGTTTGCGTATTGCCTGCGGCTGATCTCCGGTTGGTTTAAAATCAGAAACAAGTTTAAATTTCATTCCGATTTATAATTGTACCACAAGAAAGCAATAATTAGTTTATTTTGACTATCTTTGTACACATTTGTCATATTGACATAATACTCGAATATTTCGTATAAAATACTAAGACAATAAAACACTATGCCGGGAGTAATTTATAAAAAAGAAAGGGAAGTTTTAGAATATCTTGCTCAGTTTCAGAGACAATACGGATATTCTCCAACCTTGGCTGAAATAGCAGAGGCAACAGGACACAGAAGCAATTCCACAGTTCATGCACTGATTAAATCCTTAGTTGATAAAGGATATATACAAAAAGTTGATGGAAATAATAGAGTTCTTAAAATTGTTGACCAAAAAGTCACTTTTTCTTTATTAGGGAGTACAGCTTCCATAGAACTTCCTTTGATGGGCTATATTGCAGCAGGTATGCCATTAGAACCCCACAGCGATCCAAATGCCACTTTTCATGTTTCAGCTTCTATGATTTCAGGCAAAAGAACCGCGTATGTTCTACAGGTGAAAGGAAATTCTATGATTGAAGATGGGATTTTTGAGGGAGATTTTGTTGTTATAGAAAAAACAAATATAGCGGTAAATGGAGACATAGTCGTTGCTTTGGTAGATAATAATTTGGCAACTCTTAAAAGATTTTATAATGAGAACGGAAAAGTCGTACTAAAACCGGCTAATGCGGAAATGGCTCCAATTTATCCAAACTCCTTAATTATTCAGGGAAAAGCTGTCGGAATAGTCAGAAAGTTTATTTAATAATTTTGAGCTTGTGATTTACGTAGAAAAGTATTGTTATTATTAATAATATTACAAGCAGAATATCAAACTTGTGAAAGTAAACCCCAATAGAGTTCCATTTGCTACCGAGATACACTCCAATATAAGTTAAAATTGCGGACCAGATCAAAGATCCCAAGAAAGTATAGATTGAGAATTTCCAAAAATTCATCTTCGCAAGACCTGCAGGAAGCGATACAAAAGTTCTGACAGCCGGAAATATACGGCTAAAGAATGTAATTTTATCGCCAAACTTATTGAGCCATCTTAAAGAATGATTGTACTCGTCAATAGAGATTAAGATAAATTTACCATATTTTTTAATTAGGGTAACAATTATTGTTTCTTCCAAGAAATATCCTATTGCATATCCAACCCAAGATCCGACCAGATTTCCCAAAGCTCCGATTAAAACAACTCCAACAAAAGAAAGCTGACCTGTAGTGACTAAATATCCTGCAAAAGGCATTGTAACTTCCGAAGGGATAGGAATTAGAGCTGATTCCAAGGTCATTAATATGAAGATTCCAAGATAGCCTGAAGATTGGATTAGATGTATAATAAAACCTGATAACACTTCAATCATGGGAATTCTATATATTGTAGCAACACCAATCGGGAATATGCAAGACATTACTTTGCGTGCAATTAATATTTTGCAGACGGTTGATGTAATTGCATGTGAAGATACCAGAAAAACAGGATTATTGCTTTTAAAAATATTGCCGGTAAATATTAATAAACCAAGACTTGTTTCGTATTATGAACAAAATGAATTACAGAGAATTCCGGAAATAATCAGCGCTTTAAAAGATGGATTAAACATTGCCTTAGTTTCCGATGCCGGCACTCCCACTATTTCTGATCCGGGCTTTAAATTAGTTAGACAGGCAATTAAAGAGGGGATTAAAGTAGAATCAACTCCCGGGGCATCTTCAGTGATTGCAGCTCTTACTGTTTCAGGGCTTCCAACAGATAAATTCTTATTTGTTGGTTATCCTCCAAAAAAAGAAGGTAAAAGAATAAAACTTCTGAATGAACTTCAATGTTTTAAAACATTGAAACAAATTCATCCAACGATTATCTTTTTTGAATCACCACATCGTTTACTAAAAACACTGGGAGAGTTAAGGGAAGTTTTTGGAGACACAGACATTGTTATCTGCCGCGAACTAACCAAGATATATGAAGAAATCCGCAGGGAAAAAATCTCAGAGTCTATAATTCATTTTGAAAAATCAAAACCCAAGGGAGAATTTGTAGTACTACTTCACATTTAGGTAACATTTTAAACCCCGTAGTGTTTATCCCTTGCTTCTGGAGTCAGGCCTGGTTGCTCTGGGCGTCGTTTTCCTAAACGACGTTCTTCTGCTCTGCGTTGACCTATCTCTATAGCTACATAGCGGAGAAGCTCACCCACCTGTTTGTGAGTTAAAGGATTTACGTTGTTAAAAGAATTGTTTAATCTTTCAGATTTCATTTATAATATTTTCTTTGAAACTATACTACCATTTCCGTCAATATTATACAAGTAAACTTCCCCGGTTGCAATGTCTAAATTTAAAACATCTTCATCGCTTATGCGCTCTAAAAACTTTACTAGAGCTCTCAGCGAATTTCCGTGGGCGCAAATAAGAACATTTTTTCCTTCTTCTAGTTTTGGCAAAATTTCCGATTCGTAATAGGGGACTACTCGATTGTGAACATCTTTCAAGCTTTCCCCGTTTTCGATTGGAACGTCCCAACCCCTCCTAATCTTTTGAAATTGTTCGTTTCCCACTTCTTTTTGAATTTCCCATTTATTTTTTCCTGTGTAAATTCCATAATCACGTTCGTTTAAAGCTTTATTCTCAATTGTAGGAATGTTTAAGTTTAAGATATTTTTAATTTCATCAAGAGTTTGTTTTGCACGCAATAATACGGATGTGTAAGCAAGACCAATAGAAAAACTTTTTAATTTTTCTCCGGCAAGTCTTGCTTCTTCTTTTCCTTTTTCACTTAATTTAATATCTGTTAATCCCGTCCACAAGCCTTTTTGATTCCATTCCGACTCGCCGTGTCTGACCAAAATTAAATTCGCCATATTAATATACTAGCCCACCGGAGTAGATTTCTCCACTGTACCCATTAACCGTTACAACGCTTCCATCCTGAAGCATTCTGGTTGCATTTTTCACTCCTTCAATTGTTGGAATTTTAAAGGTTTTTCTATAAAGAGCTTTCTCCAAAGAGTTTGGTAAAATTGGGTCAATTACTACTGCTTTTGCATTTACGATTTCCTTAAGCATTGAAGAATCAAGATTGGGAAGTACGATTACTTCTCCCTTTTTTACTTCAATACCGTTATGCTGACTTAGTAAAATTTTAACTCTTCCTGTTGCTATTCCGTGATTAATTGAAATTCCCTTAATTAATACTTTTTGTGATTTTCTATTTTCCACTACCGGTTTTGGTAATTCTTCTACTCTTCCTGTAAAAGGCTTTATTGCTGTTATATAAATTTTATCTTTCACAATTATGTAATCTAATACTTTTGGGAAATAAAAATGTTTTTGTATTATATTGCAATAATCTATTAACTTATTCATTTGCTTTTCTGTCAATTTCTTATCAGTAGTGGGATTCTGTGTAAAAATTTTTCCTTTTATACCAGACTTAATATTTTTTTGAACCGCAATTGCAACAGGCTCTTCCAACGACATACTCCAAATTGTCTTGATTTTTAGAATAAGATTGGCATCTCCTAATACGCCGGAAAATATAATGGATTTATTATTGTAAGACGAGGAAAACACATTCAAAGATTGATCTTTAAATATTCCTGAAAGTTTTCTGTAAAATTTATGCAACTCGACAGTTAGAGTTTGAAGTATATGCTGATGCATTACTTGTTTTTGAATAGGATGAAATAATTTCTTGATTGAATCTGATATTGCAGGATGGTTCAAAGCTTGTACTTTTTTTATTTCTTTATCGATACCGGTGAGACGTAAAAATTCTTTAAAAAATTCAGTGGTAATTACAAATCCTTCCGGTAATGGAATGCCTAATTTTGATATTATTCCAAGCTCATGCGCTTTTTTACCCACCAAATCTTCGTCTGCCTTACTAATCTCCGAAAAATCTATGATAAGAGGATTTAATCCCATATAGATATTATACCCCTACGCTTTCAAAATACAATTTGCAATGCCCAACGAAGCTCTGAATCAGATGCGATAAATTAAGTAAGCTTATTAAATTTTTTGAAAGCTACGGAGGTATGCCAAATTTGTAAATTCAAAGCGGAGTGGCATTGAGGTATTTTAGGAAATTATCAAGGAGTTAAATAGGGAAATCTAGTTAAAAATATTAACATTAATAGTTTTTAGAATGTCCTCGAAAATTTTCACTATCGATATTTCTATCTCTTCTGCTTTTTTATTAATTTGTTCTTTTGTTTCTTTTTTCAGGTCTCCTTTTACAGCAGTGTAGTATTTCATTTTGGGTTCAGTTCCCGATGGTCTAACATGCACAACGGTTCTTTCGTCATTTGTAAAGAAAAAAGAGATCATATCTCCTTTATCCCATGATCTTTTCTCAAGCAACTCGCCTGTCTGACCATCCTTAACCAATCCTGTTAATCTATCTAAAACTTTTACAACTTTTCTTCCGGCAATCTCTTTAGGTAAATTGGCTCGCAGTTTTTTCATAGAGAGATTCATTTGTTCAAATGATCCAAACCCTTCAATAAGTCTGTAATAAAGCCTTTCTGCATAGCATCCGTACTTTTCGTAAATAGTTTCGAGTAGTTCGTAAGGTGATAAATTTTTAACTTTGCAATAGGCTGCCATCTCGGCGGCAATAACTGCCGGAGTTTCTGCGCCTTTATCCCTATAGGCAGTTCCAAATAGGTATCCTACACTTTCTTCTGCCGCAAACAAAAAATTCTTATTTTTTGGCAGATGCTCAATTCTATCTCCTATAAACTTAAATCCCACCAAAAGATCTCCAATTACTTCTGCTCCAAAACTTTCTCCAATATCTCTAAAAAGATCAGTCGTGACAGAAGTTTTAATCAACACGGGATTTTTAGGAAGCTTTCCTGTTTTAGATAAATTTTCAAGCAAAAAGTATTCCATAAGAATTGCGCCTTGATTTCCATTTAGAGGAGTCCATTCTCCATTTTTGTTCGGAATAGCAATTCCTAACCGATCCGCATCAGGATCGGTTAGGAGCACGATGTTTGCACTTACTTTTTTGGCTAATTTTATTGCCTCATCGTAAACTACAGGAAGTTCCGGATTGGGAAAGTGATCTTTGACATTGGGAAAATTTCCGTCTAAAGCCATTTGCTCTTTTACAGTAAAGATCTGTTTAAAACCGAGTTCTTTTAACACGGGCAACACAGATTGAGAACCTACTCCATGAAGGGGAGAAAATACAATTTTTACATCTCTTCCTGAGAAAGTAGATGCTTTTTTGGCCGAGTCTGCAAATTTTTTATCTATTTTATCATCGATATATTTAACAATCCTTTTTTTCAAAGCCTCATTAAAAGAGATTTTTTTAATTTGTTTGATTTTCCTAAACTCCGTTTCTATTTTAAGTCCCACATCCGGGAGAACCTGAACTCCTTTATCGTCATAAACCTTGTAACCATTAAACTCAGGCGGATTATGACTTGCTGTAATTACTATTCCGCCAGCGCAACCCAATTCCCTCACCGCAAAAGATAACTCCGGAGTTGCTCTATAATACTTGAATATAAAAACAGGAATATGGTTTGCAGCTAAAACGCGGGCAGTTTCCCTCATGAATTGCTCGGAGTTGTTGCGGCTATCGTAGGCTATAGCTACGCCCTGTTTTACTTTATTTTTCTTATATTTTAAAAGATAATTTGCGTAGGCTTGAGAAGCCGATCTAATTGTATGATTATTAATTCTATTTGTACCTAAATCCATAACGCCTCGAATTCCGCCTGTACCAAAAATAACAATTCTATAGAAACTATCCATGAGGTTTCCCCATTGTTCGCTTCGAATTTTTTTCTCAAGAGGAATTACGAATTCTTCAAATTCTTTCTCGGTTAACCATCTAACTATCTCATTGTATGCAAGCTGGTTTAATTTCTTTTCCTGAAGAGCTTTGTTTAAGTTTTTCTCAACTAACTTATTCATTAAAATTCGATAAATTTTATGTTACATTTCCATTAATAAAAAGTCAATGGTTTGAGACAAGGACAAAGACAAACTTCCGGTTTTTTGGCCAACTTCTATTTCATACAGTTTTTTATATATTTTCTTTAAATTTGACTCCTCAAAAATCTTCGATTGTCGTTCCAACTTTTCCATTTGCCAAGGAGCAAGACGTATTAACTCCTCAATGGGTTCATTATTGCTTGGGTCGGATAGCGCCAGAAGTATCCGAATTTGTCTTTGCAGCATAAATAAAATTAGCTCTTCTTTTATTCCGCTACCAAGTGCTTGATGAAAAAGGTTAAGAAGATTTTTTGAATTATTAGGCATTAGGTTATCTAAGAATAAAAAAATATTTTTAGGAAGCTTAGAGAACTTAACCGTTGCATCTTTAAATAATGATAAGTCTCTTTTCAGAATTTCTTTGGATTCCCATAGAATAAAATTTGACGATTTTGCATTTTTTATTATGAAGTCAAGAATTTCTTTTGATTCTATGTTTGTTTTTTTTAATTTTGTCAAAAATTCTTCAATAAAAATAGTTTTTGTACTACCGAAAAGCCCGGAGCCTTGAATGTTTTGTACGAGATCTGTAATTGTCAGCTTATTGCCGTCAAACAAAATAAAATCTTTATATTTTTGTTTCAATTCATGAAAATATTCTCTTGACTTGAAAATGTCGTCTCCGTGGATAATTGTTATCATGATTTATTCTTGTATTCTTTGAAAAGCTCATTCACCTGTGATTGCAAGTGTCTGTGTCTGCTTCGGTGAGGAAGAAGAGCTCCTGAAAAATTTTTTGGAATGTGTAAGAGCTCGTGGATTAAAACTTTCTTTTTTTCATCATCGTTCAATTTATCGTAATATCGGGCCAAAACTTCAATCACATAGGCGGGTTTTAGATTCAGTGCCCGTTGGAAAATTTTAGGAAATGACCAAATCCGTGCATACGACCGTGATTTCGAACCATTCGTTCTAAAACAAAAAATCCTGGTAACGTCAATATGCAGAAGATTTAAAACATCCAGAATTTGCCCTATGTCTCGCTTTACCTCGGGAGCTTCGACCCAATCCAATTTTGAGTTTTGCATTTTGACTTTTGAATTTCGTTTAGGTGTGTTTGTCAGCCACATAAGTTGCCCCATAAGCATGGGGTTTTGTTTTTGCTACGAAGCCATTGCCTGTAACCATACCGACTACTTCTTTTATCATATCCCTGGTATCTCCATGTTCTCCAACATCAATATGGATTTCCAGATTATAAAAAGGTGAATCTCCGTTTAACACTTTTCTTAAGAGTGGAACATAAAATAAAGCAAAATTGAGCGATTCCATTGTCTCAGCATAGATTTTTTCCCGAAGAGAGTGAATATTTGATAAATTTTTTCTTCTCCAAAAGTATTTACCCCCATATCCTTTTCTATGAACCAAAACAGCAGTAACCAAACTTATGGCTTTAGAACCTTTTTCACTGGTTTTCTCGTGAGAATCAGTACCAATGACAAGGCTGTATTCTGCAGACGCATTTTCTTCCAAAAAATTCTTTATTAATCGTATTGATTGGCTGATTTTTATTTCCCCATGTGTGAGGCTATTTAATAGCTCATCCGATGTATCTATTATATCCATAATATACTTTTTCCAATGCCATATTATACCATAATGCATCAAAATTCGAGCCGTAGTATCCATTTTAGAAAAGGCGTAATTGTCTTGGCTCTAAGTGCTGGAGAAGTTTCATATTGTGTTTGCTCCTGAAAAGTTTTAAAAGGGATATTATTGGCACTTTTGAAGCTAGAGGAAGAAAGCTGAATATTAATAGTGGGGTTGCCTTTTGTTTTTGGTATTTTTTGCAGCGCTCTTGAAACCACATTATGCTCTCCATTTTCATTTAAAAGCGTGAATTGGAAGAATGGGCCAGGTCCGGCCTGCAGAAGAAAAGGCGTTACGCCAACAATATTTTGATCCGACCACACTTTTTCAAAAGCATAGATAAAGTATCGGCTAATTTGATTTTCTGATACCTTTTCTGAAGACCAGCCTGTTTCTGTAATAAATACAGGTAATTTTTTGCCTGAAAGCTCATATGCAAGATTTCTTTCAAATTTAAAACTGCTAATACTTTTACGCGTTACAACCCAAGGCGCAGCAGAGAACGCAGGATTAGGGTAAGAATGGCTTCCCAGACCGTCAATTTGTCCAAATATTCCGGGGACAGCATTATCCATTTGCAGCATAAAATTATATTGATCCATAGACTTACCTGCAATGTCCGTTGCTCCATTATCCAAACCCGCAGAAATTATAAAAAAATCTTCACTTAAAGATTTAAAGGCGCTAACTGCAAACTTAAGTATATTTGCATATTCCGCAGGCTGCGGACTTCCTTCCCACTCATCACTCCTATTAACTTCATTAAATACGACAACGTATTTATTTTTTACAGGCCACTTAAGTGAATTCAGAAAATTTGCAAAGTCTAAAATATCTTCTCTGGTTGGTTTTCTCCAAACACTTGTATTAAAGTAATCACCTTCAGTCGCAAGCCTAATAATTGGAATGACATGGAGTTTTTCTGCGTCATTCATAAATTTTTGCCATTTTTCCAAATCTTTATCACCTGCCTGAATCGGAATTGTCACGTACCCCCAGTCTCCCAAACTACTATTTATTAAGTTGGAAGCCAAATTGATTTCAGATGTAAATAATATGTGCACACCGATCTTGTTATTAGCCAGAGTCAATGGATTTTCAATAGCAAAAGCAGTTCCAGTATTTAAAACAAACAAAAATAAATTTAGAAGTAGTAAGAGTAAGTTTTTCACTTGATAATTATACCATTGAGGTGCTTATTTTCCGATACGAAACCCCAAAAGTGTAAGGCTGGATATTACGGTATTTGCAAATCCTTTTTTCCGGCACATTTCTTTAATTATGTTTAGGGCAAGAGGAGTGTTTAAATCATCTTCAAGCGCAATAGTAAACTTGTTAAATATATTATTCTCCGGCTTTGAGCTTGATTTTTGATTATGAATATAATTTAGAATTTTAGAAAACTCTAATTCGGATTTTTTCAAATCCTTTTCAAAAAATTCAAATGTTTGTCTATAATGATGGGAAATTAGGTACCAACGAATAACGTCCGGCGAATATTGTTTGAGAAGATCGGAAATCATAATTGTATTCCCCAAAGACTTGGACATCTTTTCTGCCTGATAGGAAACCGGCGCGGTATGCATCCAAAATTTAGAAAAAGGAATTTTTAAAGTTGCTCCTTCGGATTGAGCGATTTCAGCTTCGTGGTGAGGATACAAAAGGTCAATGCCTCCTCCGTGAATATCTATTTGCGAACCCAATGCTGAAGTTGACATACTAGAGCACTCAATATGCCATCCCGGGCGTCCTTTTCCAAACGGACTTGCAAAAAATGGAATATGTTTCGGTTGAGCGCTTGTTTTTCTCCGCCACAAAGTAATATCTAGGGGATTTTTTTTATCTTTATTTTCTAAATCTTCTTCAAATTCTTTTGCTTTTTTTGCCATTTCAGTTTTGTTCAAACCTGAAAGTTTCCCATAATCTTTTTTTTGTTTTACATCAAAATAAACACTTCCATTTTTTGCATACGCAAATCCGTTGTCAATAAGTTTTTGGATAAGACTAATCATAGGTTTTATATTTTCGGAGGCTTTGAGATAGTTG
>Ga0209515_10009628_pt1 | contig 10960 bp, 9 predicted proteins | sample Subgroupgradi54m_FD_187454 | JGI IMG/M metagenome (GOLD analysis project Ga0209515, IMG submission 187454) | Subsurface groundwater microbial communities from S. Glens Falls, New York, USA - GMW60B uncontaminated upgradient, 5.4 m (SPAdes)... ...
CGGCACTTCCTCGGCGTGTCGCCTCGGTCGCAAGCTGAGCCACGCCCCGATGTGTGCCGACCACCACAGTCCGATCCATGACAGCATCGTCCACACAAGCCATTCGCGGAATTGTCCTGCAACTGAAGAAGGTACAGCGTAACAGTCGACGCTGACTGTGTCAACGCGGACATCCTGAGCGGACATCCTGAGGACTCGTCGTTCGTCGCTCGGCCGCACGATCGGCATCGTGCGGCACTTCCGCGCCACCCCGCTTCGCGGGGCCCCCGGCTTGGTCGTCGTTCGTAATCCTGAGTGGCTTCGTCGATCTGTGTTAGATGCTCATGGGCCTTCGTCGATCGACGGACCCATTACGAACGACGAACGACGACGCCTCTGCCCAAAACAACGATGCGGCGCCCGATGGCTCGAGCGCCGCATCGCACCACGTGATGGGCATCCCACCTCCTCAAGGGCCGCGACGTGCCCAAGAAGGAGGGTTGGGCCGTGCGGGTCGGCTGAGGAATGCCCTGTTACGGAGACCTGGAATCCTCCGCCGTAATCATCAGTTGCTGTTTCTCCGCGTAGCGAAGGATCGTCAGCGGCGCCGCGACGCCGATGGCGCCTTCGGTCAGCAGCCGGTGCAGATCGTCGATGCCGTGGATCGGCTTGCCGTCGTAGGCGACCAGCAGATCGCCCTCGCGCACGCCGGCCCGCTGCGCGGGGCTTCCCGGCTCGACGGTGATCACCTGGACCGCGCTCTCCTGCGGCAGCTCATGAAACCGCACCAGCCCCGTCGCGACCGTCACATTCTGGCCGCCGATGCCGAGGTAGCCGCGCCGAATGCGGCCGTCGCGCAGCAAGCGCCCGACGACGAACTCCGCCGTGTGGCTCGGAATCGCCAGGCAGATGCCCTGCGCCGGCAAGATCACCGCGGTGTTGACGCCGATCACTTCGCCGCGCGAGCTGACCAGCGGCCCGCCGGAGTTGCCAGGGTTCAGCGCCGCGTCGGTCTGGACGATGTCGTCGATGAGCCGTCCGGAGCTGGACCGGAACGACCGTCCCAGCGCGCTGACGACGCCGGTCGTCACCGTCGCCTGAAAGCCGAACGGACTGCCGATGGCGATCACCAGCTGCCCCACGCGCAAGCCGCGCGAATTGCCCAGCGAGGCCCACGGCAGCGCCAGCGTCGGCGCGTGGATGCGCACGACCGCCAAGTCGGTGTCGGGATCGTCGCCGATTGGTTCGGCCTCGAACTGCCGGCCGTCGGCGAGCGTCACGCCGATCTGGTCGGCCTCATGCACGACGTGGCTGTTGGTCAGGATGTAGCCGTCGGGAGCAAACAGGAACCCCGAGCCGCTGCCGCCCACGGGACGCCGGCCTCCGCGCCGGTCGCGCGCAATGGCGTGCACCTCGATGTTGACGACCGCCGGGCTGACGCGCGAAACGGCCGCCGTCACCGCGTGCGAATACGCGTCGAGCAGGGCGCCGTCGTCCATGCCTCCCGACACGCCGGCCAACGGCTGACCGGGCGTCTGCGTGCTCACGAACTCGACTGTGGGACTCGTCATCAAGAGACCTCGCTGTACTGTGAAACAGCTGCTCTCGAAACATACGAACCAGTTGGTATCAATTTACCGCAGAGGTGCGGAGCTGTCAAGATGAGGACGCCCCGTCGAAAACCTCAAGTTTGCGTAATGTTGAATGCGTAAGGCGCGATGTGACGTGTCGAGAGACATCACGCATTGACTAATGTTCCACTCGTGAAGCTCTTAGCAATTATGAGCCTTGTGAGAAATAGCCGCGGACTTCTGTTAAAATCATCTGCAACCACAAACACGTCGTTGCGGACAAATGCCCCCCAAGCACAACACTTGTTCTCGCGAAGCTGCTGAAGAACTATGTGCTCCTGAAAAGATCGGTTACAGCTGATGCCAAGGGAGACAAAACTGCTCAACGCCTTGTTGATACGGTCGCCGCGGCCCTCAAGTTCTTAGGCTTGCACTGCGTCGCTGTTCCTCTCACCTCAAAAGTCCCAGGAAAAAGCTATTTCTCATTCGCCCTCCAAAGCAAAAGGGGCAAGGTGAAGCTCTCTCGGCCTGTCAATAAGGACCTCTTTATCCCAGATCCCTCCAAGCTCAGTCTAGAGCCGTTGGCTCGTGGCAAACTGATCGAGCTGCCTCCTGAGGCAAGAAGCCGATTTCTATATACAGTTGCCATGTCCTATTGCTGCGCAGCGGACATCTTGAAGACGGGCGATCAGAAGACACCCGCGACATTCTTTGAGTGCCTGATCGGACATCTCCTAGCACGAACGTTCGGTATAAACCCTCGTACCCAAGTTGAAGTCCTGCGCCTTGAAGAAGAAGCCAGCACGCTTCCGACCGACTTCATCTTCGACTTGGGTCAGGGCAAACCGAAATTCCACGTGCCGGTCAAGATCTCAACCCGGGAGCGCGTCATCCAGGTATTCGCTCACCAGCGAGTCCTCGACGGGGTACACGGCTTCGGTAGGTTTACAGGAATCCTCGTCTGTCTCACAGAGACCAAGTTAGATCATGTGAGACGAGAGGTAATCGAGATTTGCGTGCCAAAACAATGGGGCCTCTATCAACGATTCATTGCCCCGATGCACCACTTCTATTACTTCGACATCCCGAAGCGGTATGCGGAGTTGGCGGGAGGAGATCCACCGATGGCCGTAATGAACTTCGCGAAATTCTTTGAAGAGGCGAGGAGTCTAGCGGCTGGTGGAAAGTAACCTATCAAGGCCCGAACCAGCGTGACTTACCGTTCGACTTCCGAAGCACAAGAAAGTACGAATGATTCTTTCGAGCGTGCACTTGCTTCACCATTCGGCTAACGCCAGGGCGGTTCGTCCGCAGCAAGACAAATAGGTCCTCAACGATAAAGCCCTTCGCGGCGTATTCGTTCAGTAGTTCGACATGTGTTAGCCTTTGGCGGTTAGCGCAGACTTCATCTGCGCACTTCACGATAAAGATTCCTTCCTTCCGAAGAACGCGATACGCTTCCTTGCCTGCTTCAAAGTATAGATCGAGGACAGCTTCGTGGTACTTCCTACCAGATGAATTAGTAACTCTGTTATTTCCGTAGTAGCCCTCAAAGTTCTGGTGCCCCACGTGGGCTGTTCCCCCAGGGGTATGCATGTACGGCGGATCGAGGACTACACAATCGATCGATGCATCTTCATAGGGCAAAGATCGACAATCCACACCATTCATTAGATCGCTCGTCAGCAAGCGATAGGAGTCTTTGGGAACCGACTTCCAGAAAACACCCTTACCGTAGGTAACATCCGCTACGGTACTTCCTGGCTTCACATAGAGCGCCAAGATTCTTGGGAACAGTTGGTCATTCGTGCCTACGTGCGAGGTGAAGACCAGGTCGTTTGTCGCAACGCCCGCCGGTGATTTTCGACGGGATTTACTCGCAGGCACTTCGATCACTGAAGTACGACCGTTGGTGGCTATTGCAGGTTCGTCCAACGTACCAACTCGATACTCTGCTAAGGACTCACCCAAAATTGAAGCGGCTTCGTAGGGTGCCTTTCTAATTGTCGTTCGCCATGCAGGAGGGACTTTATCGGCCAGCAACATAAGCTCTGCTTCGTCACAGCTAAGGACATGCGCAAGCTTATGAACTATCTGCTCGGATGGCTGCACTCGGCCAGACTCAATGCGGGAAAGGTACGAATGATCTACGCCTACCTTCTTAGCTAGGGGTTTGATTCCGATAGCCTTGACCTTCCTAAGCTGTCGTAGTCTTCTGCCAAATTTCATGGCGCCATCCTACCTTCTTGTGACAAATCAGTCAACCCATAAAATGGCTCGCTGTCTGCAGTTCGACGGAAGCCGGACGGCATTCGCACCAATCCCGCAGAGCCCGCTCCAGAACGATCGAGGCGATCGCCACCACGACCAGCGCCGGCACGCGCTGCCAGATGCCGCTGATCGCCAACACGAGGAGAAAGCTCCCATGAATCAGCCACCGATTCCATCGCAGGCTCGACACGATCGACCCGCGCGGCGCTGAAGGTGTTCGACGCCGCGCCGCGATCCACACGATGGCGCCAAACGTGGCTGCGTGGGCGGCGAACATCCACAGCCGTTGATTCTGCGACTGTAACCCCAGCGCCCGACCCAGCCATCCCGCTCCAAGCAGCGTGCTGAGCAACCCCGCGTAGGCCACGACCGGAAGTAGCAGCCACTTCCAGCCGGCCCCGCGCCCGCCGGCGCGACGCCTGACCCACCGCGTCGCCGCGCTGTACCACCACGCGACCCACATCCACGCGTACAGATTGCCCGCCGGTACACCGAACCATCCTTCCGAAAACGTCAGCCTCCAATGCCACAGGCCGACGCGGATCGCGACGGCGTCGATCGTGAGATCGATCAGCACCGCCAGCACGCCGTCGAGAAACGGCCGCGCCCAGTCCGGCAGCCCGCTGCGATCCGACAGCGCCATCGACGAGTGGACGATCGTCGCCCACAACAGCGGAATGTAGAGCGGTACATCCGCCAGCCACCACCACACGATCCGGCCGTAGTGGTAGGTGCCGAAGATGCGCATGTCCAGCGCCTCAAGTAGCCAACCATACAGCGCAGCCAGGATCAGCTCGCGATGCTCACCCGCGCCTTGCCGGCGCAGCTGCAGCCAGCACCAGGCGAACAAGGCGACGGCCGCGAGTTCGATCAGATGGCCCAATCCAGGCAGGACCGTGACGGTATCAGAGACGGAGGTCATGCAGAAATTGTCGCACGGGACTAGAATTCATCCCAAACCCCGTGTTGGCTCAGGGCTCAGGGCCCCGAGCCGGACGCACCTTGCCGGCGAGGCCGTCCCGCGCGCGCTGGCGCGCGGGGCTCGGGGCTCAGCACCGCGCGACGAGAAGGCCCGGAGCCCACAGCCCCGAGCCCAGAGCCTCGGAGGTGTTGGGACAGATTCTAAGAGTCTCCGACCGCGGCGGAGCGTGAAGGCCGCCCCGGCTAGCGGCGGATCCTCATCGCGATCAGCTGGCCGAGCATCGCGACGAATTGCGGATGGTCCATCACCGTCGAGGCGCGAACCATCTGCAGCCCAAGCCGCTGGGCCTGCTGCTGCGCCTCGATGTCGAGGTCGTAGAGCACCTCCATGTGGTCGGACAGAAACCCGATCGGCACGACCACGACGGTGCGCACGCCCTCACGCCGCAGCGTCTGCAGCGCCGTCTCGACGTCGGGCTCAAGCCACGGCTGCTTCGGGCTGCCGCTGCGCGATTGATACGCGAGGCTCCACGCCGCGAATTGCAAATCCTCGGCCACGAGCCGGCTTGAGGTCGCGAACTCCTCCTCGTACTGCGAGCCCTTCGCCATCTCGACAGGGATGGAATGGGCCGTGAACAACAGATGCGCGGTCCGACGCGGCTCGGGCGTGAGCCGATCGAGCGCTTCGCGCACGCGGTCGGCTTTCGCCTTAATGAACAGCGGATGGTCGTGCCACGGCTCCAGGTAGTCGTATTCGATGTCCGTCGCCAGCGCATGCCTTTTGGCGTCTTCGACATTTTTCCGGTAGCGGTCATAGCTGGCCTCGCAGCGATGCGGCGCCAGCACCACGCCCAGACCCGCGCCCAGCCGCTTGCGATGGATCTGCTCGACGACGTCGCGCAGGAACGGGTGCCAGTTGCGCATCCCCAAGAACATGGGCAGATTGATGCCGAGCATCCGCAGATATTCGCGCAGCTTGTCGAACAGCTGCTGCGTGTGGGCGTTATACGGCGACGCGCCGCCGGTCTGTTCGTAATGGTGGGCGACCTCGGCGATCCGTTCCGGCGGAATCGGCATGCCGCACGTCACTTCCTGCAGATACGGCGTCACGTCTTCAGGACGCGGCGGGCCGCCGAATCCAATCATCAAAATGTGGTCAATCGTCGACATCGAGCCCTCGGTTGCCATCACTGAACAGGTTGCGGAAAAATCGTTCTTGGCTAAAGGGTGAAGGGAAACGAGATATCGAGCACCGCCAGGTGAGGTGTCAGGTGTCGGGTGTCAGGTGACAGGGCTTCTACTCCTGACACCTGTCACCCACCTCGCCTCCCCTTGGGCCTACAGCCTTCAGCCTTGAGCCAATGAGGGGTTTTCAGCATCCTGTTAGGCGGCCCACGCGCCGCGTTCCAATCCCAGCGCCGCCCCGAGCATCTGCTCGGCCGTTCGCTCGGCGTGATCAATGCAATCGGGAATGCCCATGCCGCGCAGCCCGTTGCTTGTCAGATACAAGCCCGGCACAGCCTGGACCGCCGCTTCGATGGAAGCGACGCGGTCCAAGTGGCCGACGTGGTACTGCGGCATCGCCTGTTCGTGGCGATGCACCGCCGCGCAGCGCGGCTGTGCCGAAACACCCAGCAGCTCGCGCAGCTCATCCTGCACAACGCGCTGCACCGCCTCATCCGTCAGCACGGTCAGCTCGCGATGCATGGCGCCGCCGACGAACGCGCGGACCAGCACGCCGTCCTGCGGCGCGCGGCCGGCGAACTTGAGGCTCGAGAAGCTGCAGCCGACCAGCGGCCTCTGCTCGACGATGGGGACCACGAAGCCGAAGCCCTCCAGCCGCCGTGGCACGTCTGTCTTGCGATAGCCGAGGTTGACCGTGAGGACCGTTTCATATGGGATGCTGGAGAGTCGCTGCGACAGATCCGGCGCGGCGCCGGCAAGCAATCGCGCCGCCGCGTGCGTCGGCAAGGCGACGCACACCATGTCCGCCTCGAGTCGCCGGCCATCGGCCATGTGGATCGTCCACGCCTCGCCAGGCTCAAGACGCTCAGCAGGCGAGGCGCGCTTCACGCACCCCGCAGACACTCGCGCCTCCAGCGCTTCAATCAGCCGCCCCATGCCGCCGCGCAGGCTCGCAAACAAACTGTATCGTGGGCCGCAGGCTTCGACGCAGCCCGCGCGCTGACGTCGACTCCTCCGCAGCGCGTTCGTCAGATTGCCGTAGCGGCGCTCCATCACGCGAAACCGAGGCATCGCCGCGTCCAAACTCAAGGCTTCCGGATCGGCGGTGTAAATGCCGCCGACCATCGGCTGCGCGATCCGCTCCAGCACTTCGCGCCCAAGCCGTCGACGGACAAACTGCGCCAAGCTTTCATCACGCGCGTCGCTCGACGGCGGCACCAGCGGCTCCATCGCCATGCGCAGCTTGCCCGGCCAACTCAATAGCGGCGAGCGCAGCAGCGGGCCGAGCCGCGCGCCGGCCATCAGCCGCAACCCTTCAGGCACGGGGACCAGCTCTTTGCGATGCACGATGAAGCTGCGCCGCAAGCCGGGCTGCGTTTGAATGAGCTCGTCGGCGAGGCCAAGCCGCCGGCACAGATCCAGCGCCCACGGTTTTTCGGTCAGGAACGAATCCGGCCCATGCTCCAACAGAAACCCGTCGCGCGACTCGGTGCGAATGACGCCGCCCAGTTGCGGGCGCGCCTCGAGCACCGTCAAATCGATCGGCAACGAGGTGGCCCGGCCGACTTCAAGCAGCCGATGCGCGGCCGCCAAGCCGGAGATGCCTCCGCCGATCACCACGCACCGCAGGCTCATCGCCGAGACAGTTCGTGGACCATCTCGATTAGCGCCGTGACGTGGTCGACGGGGGTTGCGGGCAGCACGCCGTGGCCGAGGTTGAACACATGGCCCGGCCGGCCAGCCGCTTGCTCAAGGATGCGACGCGCCTGCGTCCGGATCACTTCGGGCGTCGTGCAGAGGACGACCGGATCGAGATTGCCCTGGATGCCGCGGTCATGGCCGATCGCGTCCCATGCCCGATCCAACTCGACGCGAAAGTCGACGCCGATCACATCGCCACCCGCCTCGCGCATCTCGGGCAAAAACGCCGCAGTTCCCGTGCCGAAATGGAGCACCGGCACGCCGGGCGCGAGCGCCTGGATGATCGCGCGCGAATGCGGCAGCACGAACTCGCGATACTCGCACGGCCCCAGACAGCCGACCCAACTGTCGAAGAGCTGCACGGCGTCAACGCCGGCGCGGATCTGTCCGTTGAGATACTTGATGATGCCGCGGCTGATTTTTTCCATCAGCGCGTGCCACGCGCCGGGATCGGCGTACATCAGCCGCTTGGTGTGGAGAAACGTCTTGGAGGCGCCACCCTCGAGGACATACGCGGCCAGCGTGAACGGCGCGCCGGAGAATCCGATCAGCGGCAGCGACGACGGCAGCCGCGCGCGCGACTGGCGGACGGCCTCGAAGACAAAGGCCAGCGATTCGGCCGGCTCGATCTCGCACAAGCCTTCGACGTCGCGGCGGCCTTCGATCTGGCCGGCGATCACCGGGCCGTCCTCGGGCGTGTATTCCAGACCCAGGCCCAGCGGCTCGACGATCAGGAGGATGTCGGAGAACAGGATCGCAGCGTCGACGCCCAGCGTCGCAGCGGCGCTGACCGTCACCTCGGCGGCGAGCTCGGGCCGTTTGCACAGCTCAAGGAAGGAAACCTTGTTGCGCAGGTCGCGGTACGACTTCATGTACCGCCCCGCCTGGCGCATCAGCCAAATCGGCGTCGCCGACGTCGGCTCGCGGCGGCACGCTTTGAGGAACAGCGACTCGCGCCGATTCGCCGCCACCTGGTCCGCGGCCGGCGCCGTCACTGATACCGACGACACCTCGCGCTTGCGCCGCAGCAGCTCGGCCGAGGCCTTGGCCGCCTCGTCGATCAGCACGCCCATCTTCGGATGGCTCGGCTCAAGATCCACCGGCAGGCCTTCCGCCACCAACGCCTCCGTTGTCGTTGGACCAATTGAGGCGACGACCACGCGCCGCATCGCCTTGCGCAGCGGCGCCTCAAGGCCGTGCTGGGCCGCGACCTGCAGCACGTGCCGCACCTGCGCGGCGTTGGTGAACATCGCGACCTGCGCTCGGTCCTCGGCGATCTCGCGAATGCCTCGCAGCAGCGGGGCAACATCCGTCGGCAATGCCCATCGATACACCGGCACTGGAAGGACGTTCGCGCCGCGCGCCGTGATCGCTTGAATCAATCGTTCGTTCGACGCGCCGTATTCCTGGATCGCCACCGTTTTTCCGTCGAGTTCGATGCCGCGGTCGCTTTCATCCAGCGCCTGCACGATCTCGCGCCACGTGTTCGGTTCGGGGATGGTTAACGTGACCGGCACGCGATACTCGCGCAGCACGACCAGCGGCTTCGGACCGCGCGCGACGACGGTGCACGAGCCCAGCGCGGCCAGCACCTGCGGCAAATCCAGCCGCATCGCCAGCGCCTCAAACAGAATCCGCGTGCCGACACCGGTCATGAAAATGACGACGTCCAGCTCATGGGCGAGCAACTTGCGGGCGAACTCGAAGGCGTGGGGATTGTCGGTAAGCGGCACTTCGCGCATCGACGGCGCGGTCACGGCCAAGCCGCCGTGCGAGGCGACGCTCTTGGCCATCGCCTCCGCCATGCGGCTTTCGAACACCACGACGGTCGCGCCGTCAAAACCAGGTTGGCTCATGTGTGCGAATCGGGAGTGGTTGCCCCTGGGAGGCTACCGACAACTGCAAGACACAAAATTATAACAGACCGGCGGCGTCGGGTCGGGGAGGAATTCAGGCTGCGCCGATTTAGACGGTCAGATACGGCCCGTAGGTCTTGAGCCACGCGATCGCGTCGCGGTAGCCGGGACAGCGCTCGGCGACCAGCACCCAGAACCGGCGCGAGTGATTGAGCTGCCGGCGATGCATCAGCTCATGGATCACCACGTAGTCGAGCACCTCGGGCGGCGCCATGACCAGCCGGTAATTGAAATTCAGGTTCCCTTCGACAGAGCAGCTGCCCCATCGGCGCCGCTGATCGCGCACACCCAAGCGCCGCCAGGTAACGCCCAGCCGCTCGCCAAGCTCCGCGGTGCGCGCCTGCAGGCAGCGCGTCGCTTCCTCTATATACCAGCGGCGCAGCACACGCCGCGCCCCCTCAAGGCCAGGCCGTGCCATCTCCACCACCAACTGCCCCTCATGCAGACGGACGCGTGCGGCCCTGCGCGGCTGCGCGGTGAGCACCACGGGATAATCCAGGCCGCGATAGGGCAGCGTCGATCCGTACGGCCAGCGACGCGGCAGCCGCTCGGCGACGCTCGCGAGGCGCTGGGTCTGCCGGCGGATCCACCGCTGCGAACTCACAAGAAACGCGTCGATCGCCGCTTGAGGACATCTGGGAGGCACCGTCACCACCAGGCCCGTGTCCGGTCGGATCGTCAAACTGACACGCCGCGCGCGACGGCTGGCGCGGATCGTATACGAGACCGGACGGCCTCCCAGCCAGACCTGCCGCGTCGAAAGCTCGCGCGCTCGGACACGACTGTCGGACAGCGGCACGACATATGGCGAAGAGACGTCGAGGATGGGGTCCATGCTGAGTCGGAATTCTAGCAGATTTCTGGAGGAATTGGCTGCAGAGAAGACGCGGGGGCAAAAACACGGCGCGCCCAGCCGAGGCCGGACGCACCGTGTTGACCGATTTGGATCACTCGCTCACGACCTCACACGCTGGTACTCACTGCGCCGGTTCGTCCGGGAGCGCACGTCGGCCGTGTCCGTGGTGATCGCGTCGCGGTTGGTCCGCATGTGCAGATCGGGATTCGCCTCAGCCTGCGCCCGCTCCTCCAGCTGCCGCGCGGACAGATCGGCTGCCCGCGCGTCCGACTTGACGTCGATCCGCTTGGCGATCTCCTCGCCGGCCCTGTGGTCCAGGATGACGTCGACCTGGTCCACGACCTTCAACTGTCGGAATCGACCCGTTGCCCGTCGCGAAGGATCTCCGTCGACGGATCGAGGGCGATGCTCAGCACCCGTCCGTCGTTGCCGGTCACTTCGACCGCTTTGGACGACGCTTCCAGGTTCAACTCACTGATCGATCCGGAAAAGATCTCCTCGGCTTGCATGCCGGCCACGTCGGCCGGCGCCGCCCAGGCGATCGGCGGGCCAGACCGGCC
>Ga0209515_10009629_pt1 | contig 10959 bp, 12 predicted proteins | sample Subgroupgradi54m_FD_187454 | JGI IMG/M metagenome (GOLD analysis project Ga0209515, IMG submission 187454) | Subsurface groundwater microbial communities from S. Glens Falls, New York, USA - GMW60B uncontaminated upgradient, 5.4 m (SPAdes)... ...
CTAAAGTATACGCCTCTCACCTTTCTTGTCTTCCCTACCTGTGGATAACTACTTGACATTATAGGGATGTCTGCTACCATATACGCACTACGACGAAAAGGGGCCCGAACGGTTAATTGCCTAAGGCCCCCTTTTCTTTTCTATTTTTTCCCTCACGCCGTTTCTATCAAGACCGTCAAAATACTTTCTCGTTATCTTCTTATATAGCGAAGAAGCTCTATTAAAGTCAGGAAAAAGAATTTTCTCAAATCTATTCTCTTCAATTAAGAAATCCACCAGCACTTTATAATCACCATCTCCCGACACAATAATAATCTTCGCAAAATCTTCCTTCTTGTAGAGACGCCTCATGACGGAAAAGATAATATCCGAATCCACATTTCCTTTCTTGAGCCCAGCCATTACCAAACTATGCTTCTTAAACACCAGAATGAAGCCAGCGTTTTGTATTTTTTCATATAAATCTTGCTGTTTTTTACTCACATATCCAAGGTGATAATAAGCGCGGTCAACATGATATTTTTGAGATAGATAAATACGAAACCGCGCAAGGTCAATCCTCCACGGTTCAACCTTTCGTTTCGCCGTGCTCATATATAGGTTCTGCCCGTCTATGAATGCGTAATTCTTGTCTTTGTTTTGCTTTTTGTTGTCCATACATTTGTTCAGATGTGCCAGTCACACAGCTATTTTAACAGAAGACGCTCCATCTCTACCCTGTGGATAACTTTCGGTATTGTTTCGGTAGCGTGTGCTATACTTTCGGTACTGTTCTCCCTTTCTTAAAGGGAGCACACGATTCTTATCGGGAGGGATTTATTTGTGTCATTCGTTTTCATTAGTAGATTAGTGTCGTGTTATGCCCTTAACTCCAAAACAAAAGAAGGTGCTGGATTTTGTAAAAAAGTTCAGCGCGAAAAATGAATTTGCTCCGTCACTCAAGGAGATTGGAAAGCATATTGGCGTGAGCTCCCCTGCTACGGTGCATCAGCACCTTACCGCCTTGGCGAGCAAAGGGTTTTTGGAGCGCGAGAAAAGCCAGCCACGCGGGATGACCGTGCAAAAACCCGAGCTTATCGAATCACCCTACGGAAATACGGTAGGTATGGACTCTATTTCGCTTCCAATTGTAGGTTCGGCCAACTGCGGTCCGGCCGAAATTCTGGCGGAGGAAAATATTGAGGGGTACCTGAAGATTTCTAAATCTTTACTTAATCGGCGTGATGGTCTCTTTGTGATTCGTGCTTCGGGTGACTCTATGAACAAAGCCGACTTTTTCGGTAAGACTATAGAAAGTGGCGATTTTGTAATTATTGACTCACTAGACAGGAGCGCCAAGCATGGCGACTATGTCCTCTCCATCATAGACGGGTGCGCCAACCTGAAGAAGTTTATAGTTGATAAAAATGGTCAAAAGTTATTAGTTTCCGAATCCGCCAAGGAGTACAAACCCATCTTCCTCCACGAGGAGGACGACTTTATGATAAACGGCAAAATCATCTCTGTGATTAAGAAGTAGAGTGCTACGAAAAGCTCATGCCGACTTTGCGGAGCTCCCTCCGGAGCGCCCGATGCTCTGGCACGGTTTGTGCGACAAGGGACCAAAAGGCGCGGGAGTGATTGAGCTCACCGAGATGGCAAAGCTCGTGGACGATAATATAGTCGGCGAGGTCAGAGGGGAGAAGCGCGATTTTATAGTTGAAATTGAGATTGCCTTTGCGGGAACAACTTCCCCATCGCGAGCGTTGGTTGCGAATAGTGACGCTGTTCCATGTGAATCCATAGTGTAGATTGAAATGCACCAGGCGTTCGCGCACAAGCGAGAGCGCGAGGTCTTTGTGCTCGGCAAAATGTTTTTTCTTACTTTTGATAAGAACCTTGCGAGGAAATTGGCTAAAATAATTGATTTTATCCAGCACCCACTCCGATTTCTTTCCGATAAACTCCTCAATGGCGCTTGTCCGAATAAACGGCGGAGCCGAAACCGTAAAGACGCCTCCGCTTGCAACCGAGAGCCGAATTCCGCGCGCGCGTTTATTTACGCGAAGCGTGTACTCCACTCTTTGCGCATTCAGTTCAATCACTTTTTGCATAGCCACCATTCTACCACTTTCACTCAACCCTAAACCTTTAATTCGAGCCATACACTTAGTGAACAATGCTGTATGTTCTGGATTCCTGCCTTCGCAGGAATGACACAGGACAAGAGTCTCGGGATTCACAGTGGACAAAATATCTTCTCTGTGGTAATGTGCCTCTCGGCAAAGTGTTGACAAGAGCGGATTCATACCGCCTCCATCACCGGTTACCAGCACGATGACACGACCCGCCAGGGTATCCTCGGCGCCGAAGGCCTGACCGATGCGGATGCGGATATCAAGGGCGCCGTGGAACTGAACATCCTGGACGACCTTCGTGGATTCTTCACCTCCCTCCAGCCCGTTCAGGTTGAGGCGACGGCCGGCGTCGGAACACCCTAATCCCCGCCCGCCCCCAACCCCGAACCGGAAGTGTGCACTCTGCACACTTCCGGGTTTTTCTTTTTCTTTCATTTTCCTTATTCATACTTCATATTTCATACTTCATCTCCCTCGTGCTAGACTGACCTCTACTATGAAGAAACATCTTCCCATACCCCCTGTTTCCGCCCCCGTTTTCCCCATGCGACTCAACAAGTATTTGGCGTGGAAGAAATTTTCCACGCGTAAAGCGTCTGACGAGATTATCAAAAAAGGCCAGGTGTTTATCAACAACAAACAGGCTGAAGTGGGCATGATGGTGCAAAAATCAGACCTCGTGGAGGTGAAGTTTCGCGGAAAGCCGACTCCCTACTTCTACTACGCCTACAACAAACCGAAGGGAGTTTCCACACAAAAGGAAGACGGTGGGGGCGAAGAAAAAACGGGTAAAAAAATCGTGCATTCCTTCCCCAAAGGAGTCTTCCCTATCGGTTCGCTTGAAAAAGATGCGCACGGCCTTATGATACTCACCAATGACGGTCGCATTACGGACCGATTACTTTCGGGAGCGTACACTGATGAAAAAGAATATGTGGTAACCACAACCACTTCGCTTCGTGAAAGCTTCGCAAAGAAAATGGAAGCGGGTCCGGTCATTGAAGGCGAAAAGACGAAGCCGTGCAAGGTGAGCGTTCTCAACGAAAACACCTTCACCGTCACCATCACCGAGGAAAAAAGGCACCAGGTACGACGAATGTGTTCGGCGCTCTTTCAGGAAGTACGGGACATTCAGCGTGTTCGCATTTTGAATATCAAACTCGGCGCACTCGCCGCCGGCGCGCACCGCCCTATTGCCCATGACGAGCTCAAAACTTTTTTGGAGACGCTTTTTGCCTAACCAGGACATGCACATTCTTCTGAATTCTCCTTTTCGTTCGTAAAGGGAGTACCCGTTAGGGGGAGGGATTTTATAGCTTTAGTTCCCAATTTAAATCCTCCGGCCTATCGGCCACCTCCCCGCCCGAACGTACGTTCGTACGGGCGGGCTTTAAGAAAGGAGGAATAAGAGCCGAGTGCGTAGTAGGTTCTGGAGGTGCTATTTCTTTCGAGAATAGAGACCGACGAGCTCACCGAAGCCCAAGATGTGACCCTCTATTGCCGATTCAAGTTCGGATTTGCCTATCCCTTCCTTAAGTGGAAGCTCGCTATCTAGTGCGTAGATTTTGAAAAAATAGCGGTGTGTGCCAGAGGGCGGACAGGGTCCTTTGTAGGTGAAATTATCCCTACCTCCTTTTCCCGAGATGCCGGGTGGCTCCTGTCCTTCGGGAAGGTTTTTTGTTTCCGGCGGAATATTGAATTTTATCCAGTGTGTCCAACCTCCGGGTACGGGAGCATCCGGGTCGTGCATAACGAGGGCAAGCGTCTTTGTTCCCTCCGGAATGTCTCCAATCTCGAGCAGTGGGCTTACATTTTCCCCGTCGCAAGTAAACCGTTCCGGCATAGGTTCGCCATGAGTAAAGGCGTTACTTTTCAGGGTTATCCTGTACATATCTTCATGTAGCAACAAGGATGGCTGTGTCTTACCGTGTGACATGCCCTCAACGATTAAAATAAAAAAGCCGAGAAGCACAGTGATTCCAACTATCCATTCTGGTCATACACCAGAAACGCTAGCGGAAGTCTAGGCGGTCTTTTTGGGGTTGAGCAATCCTTCGGCGTGGCGGACAATCGTGTCCAGCGATTCATCGGATTTCACGATGTATCCTTTGATGCCGAGCGAAACGCCCTCGCTGATATCTTCGGCGCTTGAGAGATTGGACGTAACGAGCACGGGGATAGGCTGTGTTCCTCTGCTTTCCTTTTGCAGTTGTTTGAGGAAATCAATCCCGCCGAGCCGAGGCATCTTGATATCAAGGAGAATGAGGTCGGGCTTCTTCGCGAGGGTAATTTTGAGACCTTCGGCACCATCAAGAGCCGAAATCACTTCATAGTGAAGAGGCTTTAGTGCATCTGCTATGGTCTTCTGAAAGGTTGTGTCGTCGTCAATAATGAGGATTCTTTTCATAAAAGTACACAAGGTTACCTGGAGTTATTGCAATGGTAGCACGAAATAAAAGACGCTTCCAACTCCAATTTCCGACACCACCCCAATGCTTCCACCATGCTCTTCTACAATACCTTTCGCAATCGCGAGTCCAAGTCCCGTCCCCTTGATACCCGTTTCGGCACGGTTATCAAGCTGTTTGAACTTATTAAACAGCTCCTTCTGTCCAGCCGGAGTGATACCCGAGCCACTGTCAGACACCGCAACCACAACCGACTCGGGAACATCTACAAACTTCTCTTCGGGAAGAGCGACACTTGCGTTAACCCCGAGTCTCGTGAATTCCTCGGTAATCTTTGCCCCCACCTTGTGATGCAAGAGAAGAACATCCACAGAACCGCTTGCCTTGGTAAACTTGAGTGCGTTCGACATGAGGTTGTTGAGTACCTGTTTAATGGCCGATTGGTCCAGCGGGACAAGCTCGGGGAGCTCACTGTCGTACACCGAACGTAGCGACAGCTTCGCATCATTTGCACTCACCTTGAAGAACTCAATACGGTTGTCTATGACCTGCCGAATATTGGTCGGCTCTTTCTTGACGTCAAATTTCCCCGCCTCAAGCTTGGCGACATCCAAAATGTCATTGACAAGGTCCAGCATACTCGTGCTGTTGACACTAATCATTTTGATGTATTCGTCAAACTCTTTTTTGGAAAGCGGAGGATTGCCCGAGCGCAAAAGCTCACTGATTTTGTTGATGCCGGAAAGAGGGGTGCGAAGCTCGTGCACAATCATTGAGGTGAACTGTTCGCGGATTTGCTCAACCGCGCGTTCGGCGGTGACATCATGGAAAATCACCACGCCTCCTACCGCCGTCTTCTCCTCAACCGCGCCGGTGATATTGGCGTTTACCGGAAACACGAAGACGCGATAGAACTTATCGCGAATCAAGACCTCTTCCGATTTGAATGGCTTATTAAGCTTCACGCTTTCTTCAAGCTTCCCTCTGATATCAAACTTCCCTTCCAGATTATCAATGAAGTCAAAAATGGTAATGCCTTCTTTTTTGGGAAGCCCGATAATCGCGCGCGCGCTGGGGTTGACCACCATAATACGGTAATCAATGTCGGTCATCACAACACCGTCCGCCATACTCTCCACCATCGCGTTCACCTTTGCCTGTTCCGATTTGACCACCCCCTGGAGACTGGTGACCGCTTTGGACGCCTGCTGAATAATCTTGTACAAAATGGTCATTTCCTCCTCTTTGTAGAGGCCGGTTTTCGTGTCCGCAACGGTGAGCACGCCCACCACTTTTTCGTCAATAACGAGCGGAATGTTGAAAAACGAGCGCACCGGCTCATCAAGCTCCTCAATGATGATGGCGCCTGAAATAATCTCCTTCACATCTTTCTTGTTGTACTCTCGGTCAAGAAGCGCCGAGAGTGAACCGAGCATGCGGTCTCGAATATCGTTGACAAATCGCTGGTGCACCGACCGCTCAAGGTGCATCTTGAAGATAAGCTTCTCGGGACCGAGAAGCATATAGGACACCGCGGAGTAGTCGATAAACTGATGGAGTGAATTGATGATGATGTCAATGATTTGTTGGACATCAAGCGAGTAGCCAATGCGGTCACCGAGCTCCTTCAAAATAGCGAGCTCGTACATTCTTCGGCTCACGTCCTGTTCACGCTTCGCAAGAACCGCCTTCGCCTGGCGGTCCTTCACGAGAAAATAGATGCTGGTAGTGAGACCGCAGAGCGCGAGCAGGACCGAGATAACCGTAAGTATCATTATAGGGAAAGTAATCTGACAACCGAACCCGATTAGGCTTTGGCGAAGGCTTTCAAGCGCACCACTGCGTAGATAACACAGATTCCCGCAATCGTGAGAAATATCTTCTCAACACCCTCCCCCGTTTCGGTCGTAACCGCAATTACCTTCCAGCTTTCCACAAGCAATTCCCAAAAATGCTGAATGGCGAGTGCCCATAGCGCAGCAATAAGCGGGTTAGCAATTGCTCGTCCGATTTGCCCGATATTTTTCTTGATACTGGCGAGGTATGAACCAACGACACCGGCGAGAATAAAGGCAAGGAAGTGATGTAACCCGAGCTCTGCAAGCGAAGAAGCAAGGTAGGCCTGAACGACTGGCTCGGCATATTTAGGCACAATAAAGATAACGACGAGAAGAATAAGTGAGAACACTCCCCACTTCCTTTCCGAGCCGATAATTCCTCCCGTATCCTCCGCTTCCCCCGAAGCAAGACCGACGAGCGCTTTGAAACCGAAATAGTACGAGAAGAGCGCAAGGTAGAACATCAGATGCCACCAAATATCAACCGATTCGTCCGCGATGCCGAAAAAATCAGCACCAAGCTTCTGGAAGACGGTAATAACAAAGAACACACCCGTACCGATAAAAAGATACGAGAACACTGAACCGAAAGCGGAAGTGCCAAACTTACTTGCGGCACGTCCCGCAATAATGGTGGCGAGGAGAAACGCTATGGAAGAAACATAATACCCAAGAGAGATGAGTGTTTCTATAGTCATATACTTATTTGTTAATATTTATATTCGGATACTTCGCGAAGATTGATCCAAGCGCGTTTTTTACGATTTGACCCGAAAGTTCAACATATTGGTCAACGAGATTCTGAAGTGTCTCTTTTGGGTTCACGCCCACCCCTGTCACCTTGCCGTCGTTGTCCACCATAAGCCCTGCGACACTTCGCGCCTTAAGAATGGCAATCTCAGGACCAAGGATGACCGACTGCTTTTTAATAATTTCGCTTATCAAAGCAGAGTATTGCTGGTTTTCGTCCATATGCTTTACCTAAAAATAGTAATAGTAACTCTTGAATTGTAGCACACGTCTAGTAAAGGCGGATATGCGCCCATGTGGATTGCTGATGAGGCGTCCATTTACCCCTCTAACTAAGGATTTCTAGCCGTTCCAGTTTCTGTCCTTAAAAACAGACGTATTAACCGTAGTTCCTCAAAGGAGAACGAATCGTCCAAAAGCTCCTTTGTCGGTGACAATTTCATCTCTTTTACCTTGGTGAAAACGTTGTTAAACGCTTTCTTTGCTTCCGCAAATCGGTCGGGGTCGGGTGAGAGGTGCGCGAAGTCCCGCTCGGGTAGAAGCGCCCTTGCCTCCACCAGTTTTTCCAAATGGGTGAGGACGGTACTGACGGTCATTCCGCGCTCCTTCGCAATATCCGAAAGTGAAAGCTTCTTGAGAACAAGTGCTTTGGTGACGGCAAGCGTGTCCACCTTTTCTTTTTTCGTATACACAGGCTTCCCCGCCCCGGGTTTTCCCCCAATCGCGCGAATAAAGTCAGTATGTAGTGTGGTGATTTCTTCTGCTTCAAGTTCCTGAAACTTTTTGCGCGCGCTGTCGGAAAGAGTGCGAAAACGTTTGTCCTCGGCAAAAACTTTTGGATGGACTTCAAGCGCTCGCGCATTAAGGCCGGAGAGCGACAAACCCTGAAGTGTGCGCACGCGTGAAATCGCGACATAGCCTTGTCCGTATTCAAACGCGCTTCCGAGGTCCATATGCGCGCTATCTAGCGACATGCCCTGACTTTTGTGCACGGTGATTGCCCACGCAAGCCGAAGCGGAATCTGCTCCACCTGTGCAAGAATCTTTCCACCATCCTGAATAGTCCACGGAAGCGGTTCGGCGACAATGCTTCGTCCCGAATCGGTCTTCACCACAGGCGTCCCTGTTTCTTTACTAAACTCGCTCACTGTCCCTGTCGTGCCGTTCATAAATCGCCCCGCATTATCATTTTTGGTGAACATGACTCGCGCGCCAATTTTGAGGGAAAGAACTTCGGGAGAAAGGCATCCGCGCTTCAGCGCCAAAACGAGCGGGTCGGGACCCCTTCCCGTCATCACAAATACCTTTGGCTGGCCCGAAAGCTTTGCGAGCTCTCCTGTATTGATATGGTCTACATTTGCATTGTGCGAGTAGAGCTGGGTGACACCCGGTTCTGCCGTTTTCTTGTAACGAGTACGCAGGAGCACTTTGTGCCTCTCCCCCACTTCGCCCCTACGCACTGCCGTGAGAAACTCCAGAAACGTCTTGTCTTCCTGGCGATGTTGTTCGGAAAGATAGCAAACGAGTGGGTCGACTTTGCGCCAGGCAGAAGACGAGAAGGCAAAAATGGAACTCTTGTCCTGCACCGTTCGGTCGCCCGACTCAAAATCAAGACTGGGAAGGTCTTCTTGCACCTCCTTTTCACTTCCCCGAGGACGGCTCTCAAATGCGGACGAAACGGGAGGAAGTTGAAAAAAGTCCCCCACAAAGACCACCTGCAGTCCGCCGAACGGCTCACTACTTCGGCGCACTTCCCGGCACACCGCGTCAGCCATCGCAAGCGTTTGCGCCGAGAGCATAGACACTTCATCAATAATAAGGACGCGAGCGCTTCCTACACGCGACACGACTTTGCGATTCCCCGCAATCGTATCAAGGTCATAGGGCGTGAGCGCGGAGCGCACACCGATACCGCACCACGAATGTATCGTCATCCCGCCGATGTGCGTGGAGGCAATGCCGGTTGAGGCGGTGATGGCGGGTTCTACCCCGCAGGAATTGAGGTACGCGACATACTCGTTTACGGTATGCGTTTTCCCGCTCCCGGGTTCGCCGGTGAGAAAGACACTGGCTCCTGTTTTGAGAATGGTGAGTGCTTCGGATTGAGTCATTGGAATATAGTAAGTAGTATGTAGAAAGTAGTAAGTAGATACCTACGGCAGAGACTATAATACCGCAGTGGGGGAAAATAGAAATCGTCACACAAATAAACTGGGTACAAAAGCAAAAAATTGTATACAAAAACGGACGCAGATGCCAAAAGGCACTGCGTCCGTTGCGACACTGTCGCGGTCACGCTTCCCGAGAAAATCGACCCTTCAAAAGGGCGTCGAGAACTCCGCGCCGAAGTACTTCGGCAAATTCCTCTTCCTTCATTTGGGGAATGGAAACCACAGCCCAGTCCTCTCGGATTCCGATTGTGTCTTCATCTGCGGCTCCGGGAACGGTCAGGCGCACCAGGTTCCAGAACAGTGCTTTAACCGATTGAGACTCCGAAGCAAGGCGTGCGCATTCAGCTTCCGCGTTCTGAAGGTCCTGCACGGAATGCTTGTCCGGATGTTCCGTCATCATGGACACCTGCTGGATTGCGTCCAAGAGAGCACTCTTCAGCTTCGTAAAGCTTTCGTAGAATGCCTGAATCTCGGAGCGAGTAACCTTCCCGAGAAGTTTCTCCCCCCTGGCAACCGCACCGGTCGGGGCGGTAATGGTTTGAGTTTTTCCGTCCAAGATGCCGAGGACGATACTGGCGAGGCTAAGAGCCTTCGTTTCTTTCTCTGTCATACTGCCTTTCGGTTGCACTGGACAGGGTGCTTGTTTTTGTTGTGTTGAACTGAATTGTCCGTCAGCAATTATGCATTAATCTTTGTTTATGTCAAACAGCGCGAAGAACTTCATGGGGTCAACGGAAACTCCACTAAGACGCACCGAAAGATGGAGATGCGGTTTCTCGGCATAGCCACTGTCTCCCGAAAGAGCAATAATGTCTCCTTTTACAACCTTCTGTCCTTCCTTCACCGCGAGCTTAGAAAGATGCATTGAGAAACTCACCACTCCTCCGCCATGGTCAATCGCGACGGTTTTTCCGTACACCGTAAAGTCGCGCGAGAGGCGCACCACGCCGTCATTGATAGCTTTCACCTGCGTGCCGAGCGAAGCGCGAAAATCGGTCCCTTTGTGCGGAATGGAATACGAACCGGTTTCGCGCAAGTAGCCATACGCATCCGTAACGAACATATTTTCAAGCGGAGCAGAAAACGCTTCCTTAAAGAGCGCGATGTCAATCATCTTCACCCGCGCAAGCACGCCGTTTTCTTTTGAAAGTACCGTCACGAGATTTTCCTGCGCAACTTTAGTGTTACCCCCGAGCTTCGCGGGAATGCCGAGTGGCGCCGTGATTTTCTTTCGCTCTTGCACCAGTACCACGCCGTCAACGCGGTCAAGGTCAAGCGTCTCCAGACGAACGTTGTGCTTACCTGCGCGTGCCGAAAGGTCCACACCCACAAGCGCGGTTGGTTTTCCGTTATGCACAAAGACCGGAATACGTTTGCCGTCAAAGGTAAGTTTTTTAACGTCACGAATATCGGTTCCTTTCACCGTCAGCATAAACGGCTCCCCTTGCATCACCGATTCGGGCGTAAAGACAAATTCACCACCGTGCGCAAAAACGCGCGGAGCAGAGAACGCACAAACAAGCGTGCCGAGAGCGAGAAGATAAAAAGGGAGGAAACGGTTCTTCATAGTGTTCAGTATAGTGGAACCAGTCCACTATACCAGCGTGCCGATATTTTTATATCTACCGAGAGAATACGGAGCGAATTTGAATGGAGCTTGCGGTCAAGCTTCCGT
>Ga0209515_10009631_pt1 | contig 10959 bp, 7 predicted proteins | sample Subgroupgradi54m_FD_187454 | JGI IMG/M metagenome (GOLD analysis project Ga0209515, IMG submission 187454) | Subsurface groundwater microbial communities from S. Glens Falls, New York, USA - GMW60B uncontaminated upgradient, 5.4 m (SPAdes)... ...
AGTTCCGCGAACACGTAGAGCGTCTCGACGAAGGCATTCAGAACTTTTCGGACCTGCTGGATACGATAGACAATCTATCCGACCAAAAGAAAGCACTCTGGCGAGACATCTACTACAATGCGATCACAGATCGCCGAGCCGCCTACGTGCTGTACAACGATCTCCTGTCGGGTGTGATCGGTCAGTCTGCCCAGCACGCCATCCACGGACCGATCCTGGCGAAGTACATAGAACGCGTCAGCAGATCGAACGACCAGATAATCAGGCTCGCCGAGCTCGTCGCAGAAGCCCAGGCGATGGAGAATTCTTCTGTTGATACGAACGATATCTTCAACAAGATTTCATCGACAGCACCGAAGTCGAGCAAAGCTAAGAAATGAGCACGAAGCAGGCAGGAACGTTGGGGATCGCCGCCGCCGCCGAGGGAAAATCCGGCATGGCGATGGCGGGAATTCTCATGGGACAGCTCAACTCCGACGGAGGAGAGAGGGTATTCCAGAGGGTCATCGTTGAAGAGGTCATATTCGATCCTGCGATGTTGGACGATAAGAGGCTGGATTCTCTCGTAAAGCAGTACGGTCTGCAGAACGACCACTTTCTCAAGACATCTCCTCCGAACACCATCATCGGAAAGCGAGTTCTGGACTCCTCTTCCGGCGCAGAATCGGGAAGCCAGTACTTCTTTCCCTTCTTTTCCAGCCACCTGATGATGCCCGTGAAGGCCGGAGAGCACGTTTGGGTCTTCTACGAACCGGGAAAGGGCAAGGAGTACGGGTTCTGGATCACGCGCATTCACGAACCTAGAAGCATCGAGGATACGAACCATACGCACGCGGATCGAAAGCACCATGTGGCCGCGAACGTCGGCACGATCGACAAGTTCGAAGGCAAGACGACGAAGATTCCGAGCTTCGCGAACGGAGCTTTGGTCGAAAAAGGCTCAGAAACTAAGAGCATCGCCACCACCGCTTCCTCAGTCGGAGACGTTGACGTCTATGAAAAGATGATCAAGAAGTCGGACGCGGGCAAGATATCCGACATGGAAGACGTTCCCAGGTACAAGAAGCGCCCCGGAGACTTAGCCGTCCAAGGTTCCAACAACACGTTGATCGTCCTTGGAACAGATCGCGCAGGTGCATCGGCCGAGTCTGAAGATGACGCAGACCTCGGAAAAGTGGCAAAGCAGAAGCCGAAGGCGGACCAGAAGGGTAAGGCAGGCTCCATCGACATCGTCGTCGGACGGGGGCAGAACCCCAAAACGGCTCCAGAAACTGTCAAGAACAGCATCGGTAACACCGAAACGAAGAAGGACATCACCAAAGAGAACGTCGACGAGGGAAACCCGGATCTGGAATTCGACCTCGGTAGAATCTACATTTCGATGAAATCCGACGTGGATGAGAATTTCAACGTCCAGCTCAAGGGCTTTCCAAAGGAACCCGTGGGGCCCTACGCGGTCATCAAGGTGGACCATGTTCGCATCATCGCTCGAAAGACCATCAAGTACCTGCTGCAACCGACGAAAGACACACCCGAAAACGAATGTGCGGGAATCGTCATCAAAGATGGAAACATAATCTTCGTCCCCTCAGACAGCGGGTACATTAAGTTAGGAAGCGAGGACGCAAGTGCGGCTATTTTGTGCACAGAAAAAGCTGTTCCAGCGGGTGGAAAAGTGTCAGCCACACCTATCGTAAGCAGTATTGGAAGCACGATCGGCGCGGGTGGGGACAACGGCTCGTTTTCAACGAAGGTACTGATCAAAGCATGAGCCTGAATTTGGTCAAAGCTCTCAAGGTGGGTGTCATCTAATGGCCTTCAACGCACCGATCCTCGGACCCAAGGGCGTCGGAATGATGGGCGACGACGGAAAATTGACGGTTGCCGCCCGGGATGCGTTCACAGCGCAGGTGCTTCTGCTTCTCGCGGGAGGAAACAAGGACGGCAAGGGGCCCAAGATATCGTCCCTTTTGCCAATTTCATTTCCTCCCGTACCCGGTCCCAAACTGGTAGACCCGGACAGACTTCTCTTGAAGCCGACGGATCCGATGGGAGACCTGTTCTGGTTCGACCCGTCACCCCTGGCCCTTTTGATGAGTCCCGTGATAGTCGATCCGGAAAAAGCGTACCAAAAGATCATCGTGACGAATCTCTACGAACCGATCGTGAAGATGCTGAATGTGAATGGGAATCTCAATGCTCCTCCGCTGTTCGATCCAACGTGTTTCTTCGATGTAGAAGTCGACATACCGCAGTTCTTGATAGAGCTGAATGCTGCGTTGTTGGATCCCAAGCTACAGACGGCATTCGATGTGAAATACAAGGTCGGAGTTCCGAAGCTCGTCGATCTTGCGTTGCAACTTCCGAAGCTCTTCGGGGCGCCGCCCGTTCCGACCCTGCCGATCCCTCCCATCCCGGATTTCGATTTCATCATATTCCCGGATCTGTTCTTGGGACTCTTGAGCATTCCGATAGAGATACTAAAACCCGACGTCATGATCGATCTGATCAAAATGCCGCCTTCTCCTCCCGCTCTATTTCTGAAGATCGGAGAAATCGCTCTAGGCCTCCTGCTCAAGCTGCTCGAGAAGCTCGGAATGCTCGTTATCCTGCCAAAATTGCTCGTGGCGACCATGATCGTCATCCTGCAGAACATGGTCTCTATGATGGTTTGCGACATGATCGGGATGATATTGGGAACAGGTCAGCTAGTTAAGTTGGCAGGAACGGTCCTCGGACTATCGTAGCATGGCAGTAATTTCCTTCAAAAGCGTCGGCAAGACCACCGCAACTGTCCAGAGCGAGACTCTGGATTCCTCTCCCATTCCGATCGGCATCAGAACGCCGGTCCGAGCAGGAATCGTCGAGGTGGATGGAGTTTTCGCCATGCACTACGAAATTTCTGCCCAGGTGAACGATAACCTTCGAAATCTCATCGAAACGAACTACGGAGAACGTTTGGGATTGTACGATTTCGGGGCCAACCTGCGAGAGCTGACCCTTGAAATCACCGCCAAGGAAGATTTCGAGGCAGAAGTCATGCTCCGAATCAAGAGGGCCGTCGAAAAGTGGATGCCGTACGTTTCTCTCAAGGGTTTCGAGATGACGCACGAACCTGAACAGGTCAATAAGACGGGGATTGTCAAATTCTCTGTATCGTACGATCTGCCCATTCTGAACGTATCGGACCAAGCCGTCGACATAATCCTCTATGTCACTTAGATTAGTAGATTTAGAAAATTCTGAATTTGAGAAGGTCCGATTACTCTAATCAGATTCATTTTTTGTGAGGCAAACCAAATGTTTTGTTGCGTATCTCTTAAGATAGTTTTGTAGATGACAACATCTACAGGTTTCTCAAAACACTCTATTTCTTCTGTACATCTGTCATATCCGTGCCAAAATAGACCATCATATTGAATATATGCGTCTAACGGTTCGACATACAGATCAATGCACCATCCGTTGACATACTTCCATCTTTCAACGTGTTCTTTTCCAAAGAGTGAGCAAAGTCCATCGTACAACTTGTCTTCTTCGTAAGATCGTCTTATAGTTCCATTCTTCTTGCGTGTTTGATATTTTTTACTTTTAGATTCTTCTGAGCGACCCAGAGCAGCAACATCTTTATTTTGCAACGGAAATTCGACTCCAAATTTGCTTATCGACGCATTTTTTCGGGCTTCTGTAAATTGTGGTAAATTTGTTGCTCTCGATACGCCGTAACGATCTACGAGTATTGTTTCTAATAAACGACCACTTGGTCCTGTTGCAGATCGTCCCAAACTCAGGCAAGCTGGAGAGCAATACGTAAAAATCGATTTTTCTCTACATTTACCAGAAAATGTTTCAAATTTTGCCCGGCAAACATCACAAATATGAACCAATAAGGTCCTCACACGTCGTCCAGCAGACGGAATCGTCTTGGTTCCAATAATCACTTCAGTAACCTTGTTGTAACAATCTACTTAGTTCATGGCTTCTGGTACAAAAAATGATGCGTTGAAGGCTGTTAGACAACGCAAGTACTTGAATCGCGATTTTGACGGTTTCCGTTCTGATCTTATCGAATATGCGCGGACATTCTATGGAGAAAATGTAAACAACGATTTTTCAGAATCAAGTCTTGGAGGATTGATGGTCGACATGGCAGCCTACATTGGCGACGTCATGTCATTTTATCTCGACCATCAACACACAGAGCTCGATCCGAATCTCGCCGTGGAGACCGACAACATCGAACGTCTTCTGCGACGAGCAGGGGTCGAGATCACCGGAGCGTCTCCCGCCGTCGTCATGCAATCGTTCTTCGTGGAAGTTCCCGCCGTTTCTGTCAACGGTGTGAGCGTACCCGATTCATCAGCCATTCCTACCATCGATGCTGGAACGATAGTCGTCTCCGACGGAGGCATCGAATATCTGCTTCTCGACAGGATCGACTACACTCTTCGCGACGTCGGCAACAACCTGAAGTGCGACGTTCAGGTTGGAGATGCTGCTTCCAACGGAACACCTCGATCTTTCATCCTCAAGGGTACGAGCATCTGCATTTCGGGACGCCAGACGCAAGAGAGCTTCACGATCGGTTCGTTCGTTTCGTTCAGAAAGATCACGCTGTCCAACTCGAATGTCACGCAAATTCAATCGGTCTACGATTCTTTGGGCAACAGCTACTACGAGGTTGGAAGTCTCTCTCAGGACACCGTCTATTCAAGACGTCCCAACGTGGGCAGCGACGCCGATCTCGTTCCCGAACTTCTCGAACTCAAGCCCGCACCGTACAGGTACACGAAGAGCACGAACCTGGACAACCGCACCACGACCTTGGTTTTCGGTGGAGGATCCGCGGAGACCATTGAGGACGATGTCATCCCCGACCCGAGCGAGTTCGCTCTTCCGCTGTACGGCAGGACGACATTTTCCAGGATCAGCATCGATCCGCAGCAGCTTATCACCACGCGAACCCTCGGAGTCGCTTCGTCCAACGTAACCTTGACCATCAGCTACAGGTACGGAGGAGGTCTGAACCACAATGCCGAGCCCGGAGCCATAGGGAATGCCAAGTCCGTTGCCATGACGTTCCCGTCGGCGGTAGCATCCGACGTGGCCGTCAGGGTTCGTGCGTCCGTCGAGACGAAAAACGTCAAGAGAGCGTCGGGGGGAGAAGATCCGCCCGATATCGACGAGCTCAAAATGCTGATCCCCAACGCTCGAAATTCTCAAAGCCGCATCGTCACCAAGCCCGATCTCATCTCTCGTATCTACCTGATGCCTTCGAACTTCGGCAGGGTCTTTCGGGCGGCCACGAGACAGAACGCCAACAATCCGCTCGCGTCGATCTTGTACATCATCAGCAGAGATGAGAATTCGAATCTCATCGTTGCACCCGATGCGCTCAAGGACAACCTTCGAAAGTACTTGAACGACTACAGAATGATCTCGGACGCTATCGATATCGTCGATGCGAAGGTCATCAACATTCGTGTCGTTTTCGAAGCGACCATCGACAACTCGATGAACAAGAAGGTCGTCCTTCAAAACGTCATTCAGAAGATCCAGAAGTACTGCAACATCAAGAACTTCCAGATCGACCAACCGCTGGTCCTTTCCGACTTTCACAACATCATCTATAACAGCATCGGTGTCCTATCGGTCAACAAGCTGAGGATAGAGAACATCTTCGGAGCCAACGGAAACCGTGTTTACAGCGACGCATTCTTCGACGTGGATTCAAATACGACGAAGGGAATGATTGTTCCCGCGCCCGGAGCCATCTTCGAAGTGAGGTTCCCGGATTTCGATGTTTTGGGCAAGGCCGTATGACACTGCCGAGGCACTATTAATGTACAGAATTTTCAAGCCGTCAGCGGACACCTACATTAGCGACAAAATTGTCAAGAAACAGAGAAAGACTTCCGCCAACGTAGGTGTGGCGGCGAGCCTCGATTTGTTTGTCCTTCACGGAATCACCTTCTCTGGATCGTCACCAAACCATGAGCTTTCTCGAGCGTTGATCAAGTTCGATCTCACCGATCTATACACGGACTACGCTGCTGGCAAGTTCGACATCGCGAACACGAGCTTCAATTGCACTTTGAAGATGTTCGACGTCTACGGTGGGCAACCTACACCCGACAACTTTGCGCTGAAGCTGTATCCGCTGTCGAGGTCGTTCCAAGAAGGAATCGGAAGGGATGTCGTCTTCTTTCAAGATTCTGACGCTGCGAACTTCATAACAGCGTCGTTCAGCGGATCGACCCCGAGCGTATGGTTCCTCAGCGGAGCTAACGCGAAGGGAGTTCTCGGAAACCCCAGCATAGATGTGATCTCCACCGCGAATCTCGGAGCGGGATCCATCAACATGTTCGTGACCCAGTCGTTCATCGTCGGAAATGAAAATCTGAGCATGGACGTCACGAGAATCGTCTCTGCCACGCTGGCGGGTCTGATTCCCGACCAGGGATTCAGGGTCTCGTTCTCAGAAAATGATGAGGAAGCTCTGGCGACCAAGTTCGTCAAACGATTCGGATCGTCGAATGCCAGCGATCCGTACGTTCGTCCCATGCTCGTGATGAAGTACGATGATACCATCAACAGCCATGAGTCGAATTTTCTGTTCGATGTGACGGGCACGCTAGTTCTCTACAACTACGTTCGAGGAGAGCTGCGGAACTTTCTTTCGGGTGCGGCCAACTCCGCTCTAACGGGTCAGAATAGCATGGTCGTGAAGATCACGACGCCCGTTTCGACCAGCAACGGCTTCATTCAGTACGAAACGCATGTGACAGCTTCTCAACATCGCATCGGATCCAACAACGTCGCAGGAATCTATTCTGCGACGTTCGCCCTGTCTTCGAACAACCAGTACTTCCGTACGAAGTTGCGGCAATCCGGATCGATAACCTTCAATCAGGTCTGGACTTCTCCTGACAGAACGGTTCCGTATTTTAGCGGTTCCCTTTCTGTCTACCCGAATTTTGGAACGACAGGGCCCGCGACCCCGAAGCGCTACCATGTCAATGTCACGAACATGTCGGAAGAGTACACGACTACAGATATCGCCCGCATGCGATTGTTTATATTCGACTATTCTTCTCCGATGTTCAAGATCGTCAAAATACCGGTCGAGACACCGTCCGTGGTTCTGGAGAATGTTCTATACTCTGTTCGAGATGCGATGACCAACACCGTTCTCATACCGTTCGACAGGACGTATTCGTCTACGAAGCTGTCTTCCGACAGCGAAGGGATGTATTTCGACGTTTGGATGTCGTCGTTGGTAGCTGGTCGTGCGTACGTCGTGGACGTAATGCTCGTAGAAGGAACAAAAGAAACCATTTATAGGAACGTTGGCCCAGCGTTCAGAGTTCTCACGTCGGGTGCCTGAAAGCATTCATGGCATTTCGTAATCCGCTAATTCCGACACGTGTCGATCAGGGAGATCTGATCGACATCATCAAAAACGGTCGAAGCGTCACCATGCGCGGACTGGATTTTTCCGACACGAATTCAGGTACGACGGGATCGTTCGTCTACGATTCTCCCGGGCAAGGACTCAAATCGACGCAACAGCTGAATGTCGACTGGAGTCGTTTTGAAAATCACACGTTCTTCAACTCTGCCGAGGTTAACACGAACGTCGCCTTCGACAAGATGATCAACTTCTTTCCGTTCGATGGAACTCGAAGAGAGGTTGAAAACTTCTTCGAAAAGATGACAGGATTCGAAAAGTACGTCTACGACAGATTTCCCAAGAACAACGGATTTCTCTTCTTCAGCAGCAGCTACATCGTCGTAAAAGACTACACGGGAGGATTGTTCCCAGAGATTTCGAGGACGAAAAGCGGACAATCTGTCTTGGCTCCGAAAGGTTCGTTCACCGTCGAATTCCAACTCTACATCCCTACTGTTACGAACGACGTGCAGGTGGTCTTTCAAAAGCTCGTCGGAACGAACGGTATAACGTCCTTTCTGACCCAGTCTACGAACGCAACGTCCGCCCTGGTGGGCATGTGCATCACGTCTGGTTCGGCCACAGCTGCGACGTCTGCCTCCTTCGAAAAGGGACGATTTCACCACGTTGCGTTCGTCTACAACAAGGACGACGGAGCGAACTACCTGACGCTCTACAAGAACGGAAACCCCGTCGCATTCTCGTCCGCAAACGACATCAACAGAATCGTCGTAGACTCCGCACCGTTGACGATCGGAAGCGGATCGCAATTCAGGATCGGAACGCAAGCTGTCCTTCCGAAAGAAGTTCTTTCAGGTGCCATGGACGAATTTAGATTCTTCCACTCCGCAAGAACGTCCGAACAGCTGACGAAGAATGCGTACAAGAGCATCTTTCCGACAGAAGAGCTGAAGCTCTACTACAAGTTCAACGAGCCTACGGGTTCTTTTGGGGTCAGCAAATCGGATGCCATCAACGGGATTGTGCTCGACAGCTCGGGGAAATCTCTCCATTCGTTCGTGACGAACTTCTCTCAAAAGCTTCGATCGACAGGTAGCATTTCTGTGCCCATGACGTACGAGAAGCTCAGCCTCTGTCCGATACTTTTTCCTGGTCACCCCGATGTCGCGCATCTGAATGCTGACCTGCTTTCTTCCGCCAGCATCTACGATGCGATCAATCCCAACATCATAACCAAATTGCTCCCTCCCCACTACATCATGCAGGGACGAGAGCATGCGGGTTTGGATAGCGACATGGGTCCGATTTCGAACGCATACGGAGGCACCAGCATCCCCGGAAAGGGCAAGCTCGGTCAGACCCAACTGCTGCTTTCCTTGCTCTACGTTTGGGGTAAGTTCTTCGACGAACTCAAGCTCTACATCGACGCCTTCGCGAAATCGGAAGATGTCGATTACGATCCCAACAAGAGCGCTGCGGACCATTTTCTTCCGCTGCTGTTCCAAAAATGGGGTGTTAAGGTTCCATCGTTCTTCGTCGATTCTACGATAGAGCAGTTCATCGACGCTGAAAATCTGCGGCCTGCAATCAGCACTGATCGAAATTCGTTGCAGTACATTCAGAATCAGATACTTCGAAGGGTTCTCGTCAATCTGAATGAGATAATCAAATCCAAGGGAACGCAGCACAGCGTTCGTGCGTTTCTTCGCTCCATGGGGTTCGATCCCGATAACAGCTTTCGAATCAAGGAGTACGGTGGTCCGACTCGAAGAAATCTTTCATTCTCGAGAGAATCGAAGAGCGAAATCGGAAAGATGCTCGATTTCGTATCGGGTGGGTTCGTTCAAACGAGAGGATTCTTCAGCTCTTCTAAGCTGGAAGTCGGATTTCCTGCTTCGAGAACAGCTCACACCCTGAACACAATTTTTCCACCGCACGGAATCTCTCCGACTCCGAGCGACGGATTGTGGACCTCGGGTTCGTGGACGTACGAAGGTCTCTATCGTTTTCCACGAAACAGCCCAACTCCCACGACCCAGAGTCTCGTGCGGTTGCAGGTCACAGGAGCGCATGCCTCCGCGCAACCAGGCGTCATCTTCAATCTGCTGGCGATCAGCGGAACCACGGACGCGAACACACGCATCGTTCTGTACGGTCGTCCAGGATACGAAGCGAATATCTCAGGCGTACCCCTGCTCATGATGCAGCTGACGGGTTCTGGTATCTTCGACGGAGAAAACTGGAACGTTTCGTTCGGTATGAGCCGTAACGACGAAGCTCTATCGTTGTCGTCTTCCTACTACCTCCGAGCGGCCAAGCAGAACAGCGGACAGATCACCGCTTTCGTCACCCAATCCTACTTCAAGGAAATCCAGGGCAATTTCGACATTTCCGGAAGTGCTCTGTGCACCGTCACCGGTTCCATGAACGCTTCCGGAACATTCTTGGCCATCGGTTCGGCGTCCCTGCCCCTTGGAGCCACCATGAACGGGTATGCCTACCTTCACGACCTATCGGGAAACATTCCATCAGAAGCTAGAACGACGAACTTCAGAGGGCAGGTGGCCCAAACGAGATTCTGGTCCAAGAACGTTTCGGATGCGGAGTGGAGAGAGCACATCAAGAATCCGAAGTCGTTCGGAGTGCAGTCGCCATCCGTCAATTTCAACTTCGCCGTCGTTCCTACAGGTTCTTTCAGTCGCATGCGAAGCGACGTTTCGATGGACCAACAGGATCGAACCACGTCCACCGCAGGGGAAATTCTTCTGAAAGATTATTCTCAGAACGAAAAGCACATGGTCGGATCTAGCTTTCCGGGCTCGCGGCAGATTTTTTCTCCGGTCATCTGGAACTACGATTTCATCTCTCCGAACTTCGACGACGGCATCACGAATGAGAAGATTCGTGTCAGGGGATACCAGTCGTACAACAAAGTTCTGGCGACCCCATGGGCGCAGATTTCACCCGTCTACCAGATAGATCCGAGCGAAGCACCGATGGACGATTCAAGGTTCTCCATCGAATTCTCCCTGGTGGACTCGTTGAACAAGGATATCATCAACATCTTCTCGACGCTAGATGCGATCGACAACGCCCTGGGATCTCCTAATCTCGCCTTCGGAACAGACTATCCTGATCTCGAAGCCATCAGGACGATCTACTTCAACAGGCTCACCGAAAGAATCAATCTCAACAAGTTCTTCGATATGTACAGATGGTTCGATGCGTCGATCAGCTCATTCATCGAGAACATCGTTCCTCGAAAGACCAAGTACTTGGGAAGCAACTTCATCATCGAATCGCACATGCTGGAGCGTCACAAGAAGGAATATTTTCACTCCGACATCTACGTTGGGGCTAACGACAGGCATTCGATCGCAAATGTCCTATTGCTGCAGCTCGTCGCCGGAACCATCGTCAAACATTAGATCGCAACACCATGACCACCGCACCATTTCTAGAAGGAAAACATCCGCTCGACACTCTCAGGAAGACGTACGTCTCCAACAGCATGAACACGTCAGGAGTCGATCCGTTCCGTCAGG
>Ga0209515_10009632_pt1 | contig 10958 bp, 9 predicted proteins | sample Subgroupgradi54m_FD_187454 | JGI IMG/M metagenome (GOLD analysis project Ga0209515, IMG submission 187454) | Subsurface groundwater microbial communities from S. Glens Falls, New York, USA - GMW60B uncontaminated upgradient, 5.4 m (SPAdes)... ...
CGCGGCCTGGACCGCCGAGCCGCTGCCGGCCTGCTGCCCCTGCGCCGCGGCCTGCTCGCCGCCCTGGGCCGCGCCGTCGCCGCTGGCGCTGGCGTGGATCTCGACCATGCGGCGCTGCTTCTGCTGGATCTCGGGCGGCACCTCGCGGTCGCGCACGATCTGCACCCGGAACAGCTTGCCCGCCGTGTTGCTGGCGATGTTCGCCATCATCTCGGCGAACATGGTGAAGCCTTCCTTCTTGTACTCCTGCTTGGGATCCTTCTGGCCGTAGCCGCGCAGGCCGATGCCCTCGCGCAGGCCGTCCATGGCCTTCAGGTGGTCGATCCACTGCTGATCGATCTCCTGCAGGAAGAAGTCGCGCGAGAAGTAGAGGAAGAAGGGCGTGGTCAGCTCCTGCTGCCGCTTCTTCAGCTGCTCCTCGATCTGCGCCCAGGCCTGCGCCGCGATGGCGCCCACGTCGTCGAGGTCGGGGTCGACCTCGACCTTCAAGTTGAACTGCTCGGCCAGCGAGGCCAGGAGCTGCTCGCGGTTCCACGAGTCGGGGTTCATGCCCGGCGGGCACGACTGGTCGATGACCGTGCCGATCTGCTGGTCGGCCAGGTCGTAGACGCGCTCGCGCTGCTGGATCATCGACGACGCGACCGTCTTGACGATGGCGGCGTTCAGCGCCTCGTGCGGGCCGTCGAAGAGCTTCTCGATCTCGACCAGCGCGCCGTACTGCCGCCACACGTTGTGGCGCAGGTCGCGCCAGCTCTTCTTGGGCGGCTCGGGCACCTCGTCGGTGATGGTGTCGGGCAGCGGCTGGCCGTCGGCGCCCAGGCCGGGCGCGGGCCGCATGGGCGGATCGGGCAGCGGAGCGAAGAACTTCTCCACCATCTTCTCGATCTCGGGCCCGATCTCCTTGGTCAGCGTCTCGACCGTCCACTCGCCGCTCTTCTCGGGCACGATCGGCTGCTTGCCCGCCTTGCGGTCGGTGTCAGAGAGCTCGGGCGCGTAGCGACCCTCGAGGATCTGGCGGCGCAGCGCGTACACGCTCTTGCGCTGCTGGTTCATCACGTCGTCGTACTCGAGCAAGTTCTTGCGGATGTCGAAGTTGTGACCCTCGACCCGGCGCTGCGCGTTCTCGATGGCCCGGTTCACCCACACGTGCTCGATGGGCACGTCTTCTTCCATGCCCAGGCGCTCCATCAGGCCGGTGATGCGCTCGGCGCCGAAGATGCGCAGCAGGTCGTCCTCGAGGGAGAGGAAGAAGTGCGACGATCCCGGGTCGCCCTGGCGGCCGGCGCGGCCGCGCAGCTGGTTGTCGATGCGGCGCGACTCGTGCCGCTCGGTGCCCAGGATGTGCAATCCGCCCGCGGCGCGCACTTCCTCGCGCTCGGCGGCGCACTGCGCCTTGATGCGCGCGAGCGCCTCGGCGTACTTCTCTGGCTCGGTCTCCGGGTTGGCCTCTTCCTTGGCCATGAACTCGGGGTTGCCGCCCAGCAAGATGTCGGTGCCGCGGCCGGCCATGTTGGTCGAGATGGTCACCGCGCCCTTGCGGCCGGCCTGGGCGACGATCTTGGCCTCGTTCTCGTGGAACTTGGCGTTCAGCACGTTGTGCGGGATGCCCTTGGCCTTGAGCACGTCGGAGAGCACGCCCGACTTCTCCACCGAGATGGTGCCGACCAGCACCGGCTGGCCCTTCTTGTGGCACTCCTCGATCTCGGCCAGCACGGCCTTGAACTTGCCCTTCTCGTTCTTGTAGACGAGGTCGGAGGCGTCCTTGCGCACCATGGGCCGGTTGGTCGGCACCACGATCACGCCCAGCTTGTAGATCTTGTGGAACTCTTCCGCCTCGGTGTCGGCAGTACCGGTCATGCCCGACAGCTTGTTGTACATGCGGAAGTAGTTCTGGAACGTCACCGTGGCGAGGGTCTGGTTCTCCTCCTCGATGTCGACGTTCTCCTTGGCCTCGATGGCCTGGTGCAGGCCATCCGACCAGCGCCGGCCCGGCATCTTGCGGCCGGTGTGGTCGTCGATGATGATGACCTTGCCGTCGTCGACCAGGTAGTTGACGTCGCGCTTGTACAGCGTGTGCGCGCGCAGCGCCTGGCTGACGTGGTGGTTGTAGTCGAGGTACTTGGGGTCGTAGAGGTTGGGGATGGAGAGCAGCTTCTCGACCCGCTCGACGCCCGAGTCGGTCAGCATGGTCGAGTGCGCCTTCTCGTCGACGGTGTAGTCGACTTCCTTCTTCAGGCGCGGGATGATCGCGTCGACCTTCATGTACAGGTCCTGCGAGTCCTCCGACGGGCCCGAGATGATGAGCGGCGTACGCGCCTCGTCGATGAGGATCGAGTCGACCTCGTCGACGACCGCGTAGTTGAGCTCGCGCTGCACCATGCGGCTGGGCGACGACTTCATGTTGTCGCGCAGGTAGTCGAAGCCGAACTCGTTGTTCTGGCCGTAGGTGATGTCGCAGCGGTAGGCGTTCTGGCGCTCCTCGTCGGAGAGACCGTGCACGACCACGCCGGTGGAGAGGCCGAGGAACTTGTGCAGGCGACCCATCCACTCCGAGTCGCGCCGGGCCAGGTAGTCGTTGACCGTGACCACGTGCACGCCCTTGCCGGGCAGCGCGTTCAGGTACGAGGGCAGGGTGGCAACCAGGGTCTTGCCCTCGCCGGTGCGCATCTCGGCGATGTTGCCGCCGTGCAGCACCATGCCGCCGATCATCTGCACGTCGAAGTGGCGCATCTCGAGCACGCGCCGGCCGGCCTCGCGCACGACCGCGAAGGCCTCGGGCAGGATCGAGTCGAGCGACTCGCCACGGTCGATGCGTCGACGGAACTCGGCGGTCATGCCGGCGAGCTGCTCGTCGTTCTTCGCCTTCATGGTCGGCTCGAGCTCGCCGATGCGTCTGACGATGGGCTCGAGCTTCTTCAGCTCGCGCAGGTTCTTGGTGCCGAATACCTTCTTGATCAGGTTGCCAATCACGGTGACGGCTTTCTAGCACAGACGCGCAAGCGACGCTTGGCCCAAGTAGGCGAGGGATCAGGGGAAAGTGATTCCGCGTTGTTGCGGTGTCTGGTCACGGTCGCACCCACGTAAGCACGCGACTTCCCGGCCGCAAGACGCACCCGGCAGGAGCCCGTGCTCCGAGCGTGCGCGCGCGCACAAATGGCGCGCCCGGCGTGGCCGCGGCCCCTAGGCGTGCATGGGGAGCAGCGGCTTCCACGAGGCGATGAACTTGAGCAGGTCGGCGCGCACGTCGAAGGTCACCTGCGCCTTGGCCACCGGCTTGCCGGCCGCGTCGACGATCTGTGCCGGCAGCGTGGTCAGGCTGCCCACCAGATCCGAGAAGCGGATGTCCTTCTGCCCCTGCAGCTTGTAGGGCAGGCCGTCGTTGGCCACGAAGGTCAGCTCGTAGCGGATGACGCGCTTGGTCAGCGGGGTCAGCACCAGCGTGCCGGCCACGGCGACCTCGTCGGCGAAGCCGTCCATCTCGAGCGTGCCGCTGGCGCGCGCCACGTGGTCGCGCGCGTGGGCGAGGGCGTCCTCGGCGTGCACGCGCAAGCTGAAGCGGAGCGGGCGCTCGACGCCTGGCTGGCCGATGAGCGTGTACGACCCCGACATGGTCTCGCGGAACTCGAATCCGACCTTGGGCATGGCCTGCAATCTACCGCCGCGCCCGAAAAACCGGAAGCCGCGTCCGGGACCATCCCCGGGCGCGGCTTCCGATCTGCAGCTACCTCCGTACTGGAGGGAGATCCTGGATTACTGCTGGCAGTAGCCCATCACGCAGGTGGGGCCATCGGCGCAGCTGGCGCAGTCGCCATTCGACCAGCAGTGGGTCACGCACTGGCCGTTCACGCACTGCTGACCGCCGGTGCAGTCGGTGTTGATGGTGCACTCCGAGACCACGTGCCAGTCGGGCTGGCAGATGCCGTGGTCGCAGATGTCGGCCGGGTTGGAGCAGTTCGCGTCGCTCGTGCAGTTGGCGTGGCAGGTCGCGTTGATGCACGTGTTGTTGGCCGGGCAGTCCGTATTGAAGATGCAGGTGACCGTCGGGGTGGTGTCGACGTCGCAGAAGCCGTTCACGCACACGTCGCCGGTGCCGCAGTTCGCGTCCACGGTGCAGGCCTGGTGGCACATGCCGTCGCGGCAGTCACCGCCGCCGCACTCGCCATCGTAGTCGCAGCTGAGCGTCGGGTCGGGGCCGCTGGGCGCGGTGCACGTGCCGTTGCAGCAGGTCTGGCCCGAGGGGCACTGTGCGTCGGTCATGCAGCCGGGCGGAGGCGGCGTGATCACCGGGGGCACGCAGGTGCCGCGCGTCTCGTCGCAGGTCAGGGGCGCCTGGCACTGGCTGTCGGCCGAGCAGAAGCCGGTCTCGACGCACTGGCCCGACGGCTCGTCGCAGTAGCAACCCGCGCCGCACTGGTCGTCCGACGCGCACGGGTTGGGCACGCAGGTGTTGCGCGACTCGTCGCAGGTGAAGCCCACGCCGCAGTCGGCGTCGGCCATGCAGCTCGTGCTCGAGCGGCAGGTGCCGGTCCACTCGTCGCAGTAGTCGCCGGTGCAGCAGTCCGAATCGGCGCGGCACTGCGGGTTGTACGTCCCACCCGGTACGCAGGTGCCGCGCGAGTCGCACTCCCAGCCGCTCTGGCAATCGCTGCTGGCGTTACAGAAGCCCGACTCGGCGCACGAGCCGCCCGAGCAGTAACAGCCCGCGTAGCATCCGGAGTTGTCGGTACAGGTGCCCTGGGGAGGGTTCTGCGGGCCGCTGGTCGGGGAACAACCGTAGGCATCGCATTGGTAGCATCCGCTGGCGTCGCAGTAACTGTAGTTGTAGGAGTCGTCGCCGTAGCCGTCTCCGTGATGGTCGGGCCCGAAGTACAGCTCACAACCTGACGCAGAGAACAGACCGATCATTGCCACGAGAAGTGAGCGCTTCATTGTCGGAGCCTCCAGTTAGCGGAGCCAGGCGGAGCAAGAAGCAGGCCACGGTATTCATTGAGCAGTTGTGGGTGTGGTTGCCGGTTCCTGCCGCGCGTCAGCGGCGAAACCCTGACAGCTACGTCCGGAAACTGCCTCGAAGCGACGAACTTGCAACGGATCAGCGCACGATTTCGGTGTGCCCCCGCCGCGACAGTGTCGGCGAGCGTGAAGTTCGAACCACAGCCTGTCGTGAACGAACGGTCACGCGCGCGGCGCGGACTGCGAGATGCGCATGCCAGCCCGGCCTACGTCGGGTTGACCGCCGCGATGGTTTCCTTGAGCGAGAAACGCGGCCGGAAGCCCAGCTCTTCCCGCGAACGACGACCATCGACCATGCAGACGTAGCGGATGAAGTCGAGCTCGGGCACCGGGAACGAGGTCGCGCCGAAGCGCCACAGCGTCGTGAGCACCGGCTTGGCCAGCGGATGGGGGAAGCGCAGCACCCTGCGCCCGAGCTCGTGCAGGATCGCCGACAGCGGCAGCTCGCCCGGCCCGGTGACGTTGAAGATGCCGCGCGCGCCCGGACGCAGCGCGCACACGATGGCCTCGACGACGTCGCGCTCGTGGATCGGCTGCACCATGGGGTCGAAGCCGAGCAGCGTCGGCACCACGGGTAGGCGAAGGTAGTTGGATGGCGCATTGTGCACACCACCGAGGATGTGCACCGGGCGCAGGATGACGGTCTCGACCTCGCGCGCGCGCCAGAAGAAGGAGGACGCCAGGTGGTCGACCTCGATGAGGTCGCGGATCTCGGGGAACTCCTGCGAGCCCATGAGCGGCGCGTCCTCGTTCAAGAACTGCGCGTTGTCGGGACGCGGGCCGTACACGTTGGCCGACGACAGCACCACGACCTTGGGCACACCGTACTTCTGGCAGTTCTCGAGTAGCTTGGTGGTGCCGCCGATGTTCCAGCTGTGGTGGTCCTTCTTGCTCGCGCGCGGGTCGTGCATGACGCCCATGTGCACGAGCGCGTCGATGCCGCCGTTGCGGAACACGTCGGAGGCCTTCTTGGAGCGCAGGTCGACCTGGTAGTGCTCGATGTCCTTGGGCCGGCCGAGGAACTCGCGCCGATCGATGCCGATGACCTGGAAGCGTCCGTCGCGATGCAGGCGGCGCGCGAGCAGCCGGCCCAGCCGGCCGGCGATGCCGGTGATGACGACGCGCTCGGCCTTGGGCTTGCTGCTGGCCGAGGCGCCATTCCCGTTCCCGTTCCCGGAGTTACCAGAAGACATTCTTCCGTTCCTTGAGCCCGACCTGGATCATCGTCTGGATGGAGTTCTTGACCACCTTCACCTGGTCCTCGATCACCTCGTCGTCGTCGTCGGGATCGCCGTCGAAGCGCAGCGGCTCACCGAAGTAGATCCGGTAGCGCGTGGGCAAGGGCAGGAGCGGGAAGAAGGGCGGGAAGGGCATGATGGGGAACGCGGGCAGGTCCATGAGCCGGGCCAGCGGCTTGACGTTGATGGCCGGCGCCTGCTCCTCGGCGCCGATGACGGCCACCGGCACGATGGGCGTGCCCGTCGACAGCGCCAGGCGCATGAAGCCGAGGCCGAACTCCTGCAGCTGGTAGCGCTTGGAGAACGACTTGGCGATGCCCTTGGCACCCTCGGGGAAGACCAGGATGGCCTCCTCGTCCTCGAGCAGGCGGCTGCAGTTCTCGGGCGTGCCGATGATCTGGCCCCAGCGCGCCAGCAGGTAGCTGGCGAAGGGCAGCGTGGGCACGAACTTCTCCACCATGCTGCGGACCATGCGCGGCGGGTGCGCGTCGAGTAGCATGGCCGACGCGATGACCAGGCCGTCGAACGGGAGCTGCCCGGAATGGTTGGAGACCAGCAGCACGCGACCCTCGGGCACGTTCTCCATGCCGAAGACCTGGGTGCGGAAATACTTGCGATGGAGAAATTGCGCCACCAGGGCCACGTAGCGCAGGCTGTCGCGATGGAAGCCGAAGGGATCGAAGCCGTACTCGTTCTGCCTGACCGCGAGCGCCTTGGTGGTCTCGCGGAAGTCAGGGCCGAGCTGGGCGTCGGCGAGCTCGGTTGCGCGCTGTTTCAGCCAGTCCGAGATGCCCATGCCGCGGTGATATCATGCTGGCCCGTGACGAGCCGACGAATTTGCCGGCCGGAGGTCGATCGAACATGACGGCGTTCGTGGACGTGAAGTTTCGCGGCCTGCGCGTGGCGCACAAGGCCAAGCTGACGGAAGTCGATTCGGCCGCATTCCTCGAGCACGAGGCGCCGCTGCCGGTGGGATCGCTCCTGTCCATCGTCGAGGAGGGCAAGGAGCCGCGCTCGGCGCGGGTCGCGCGTGTGGTCGAGCACGAGGCGGGCGCCGGGCCAGCCGGCATGCGGCTCGTCTGGGACGCCGACGCCGTGATCGTCGATGCGCCGCCGCCGCCGGCGGAAACTTCGTCTGCCGACGTGTCGACCGACGCGAGCGACGACGGCGCCGCCGATCGATCTTCCGATGGGACGGTCGAGGCCGCCGTGACCAACGGTAACGGCAGCGGCAAGAAGTCCAAGAAGAACAAGAAGCGTCGCTGATGGGCCGACCGGGTTGGGCCTCGTGCGTGCTCCCGCCGCGACTGCGCCAGGGCGACACCGTCGCCGTGCCGGCGCCGTCCGGGCCGGTGCCGCGTGAAGGCTTCATGGCCGGCCTGGCGCTCCTGCAGCAGCGCTACAAGGTCGTCTACGACGAATCGATGTTCGAGCGCGAAGGCTTCCTGGCCGGCTCGGACGACCGCCGCGCCGACGAGCTGCGCCGCTACATCGCCGATCCCGACGTGCGTGGCATCATCTGTTCACGCGGCGGCTACGGCGTCATGCGCATCCTGGCCCAGCTCGATGCCGAGGCGCTGCGCCGCGATCCCAAGCTCATCGTCGGCTTCTCCGACGAGACCGCGCTGCTCGGCTGGGCGGGTGCGGCCGCGCGCGTGCGCGGCGTGCACGGGCCCATGGTCGTGCAGCTGGGCAAGCTGCCGCCCGAGGACGCGGCGTGGCTGTTCCGCCTGCTCGAGGAGCCCAAGCCGGCCGGACCCTTGCCCATCGCGCTGACGCGCATCGGCGATCGCGGCGGCGGCAGCGTGACCGGCAGGCTGGTGGGCGGCAACCTCGAGATGGTCACCCGGCTCATCGGCACGCCCTGGCAGTTCGACCTGGGCGCGTCGGTGTTCTTCATGGAGGACGTGGGCGAGCGGCCCTACCGGGTCGACCGCATGCTGACCCAGCTGCACCTGGCCGGGCAGCTGGGCGGCGTGCGCGCGGTCGCCGCGGGCGAGTTCACCCGCTGCGAGGAGCCCGATGGCAGCCCACCCAGCGTGCACGAGGTGATCTCGGAGCGTCTGAATGCCTTCGAGCTGCCGGGAGTGGCCGGGCTGCTCGTCGGTCATGGCGGCCGCAACGTGGCGCTGCCGCTGGGTGGACGCTGCGTGGTCGACCTGGCGAGGGCGCAGCTGATCCTGGAAGAGGGCGCGGTGACGTAGCTGCGTCAGTGGACGATGGGATCGTCGTCGCCGCCGCCGCCCGGGTCGATCTCGCCGAAGCGCTCCTCGAACTTCTCGATGTTGGTCTGCAGCGCGCGCAGGAGCCGCTTGGTGTGGCGCGGCGACGAGATGATGCGCGCGCGCACCTTGGCGCGCGGCGCGCCCGGCGCGAAGAAGGCGAAGTCGAGCACGAACTCGTTCTCGGTATGGTTGATGAGGACGAGGTTCGAGTACAGGCCCTGCGCGACGTCCTCGTCGAGCTGGAGTTGCAGACGCGGCGAGGGGACGCGTCCACCGGGAGGCGATCCACCGGGAGGCTGGTCGGACATGGAGCAAGAAGCTAGCATGCTCGCCATGCGCGTTGTGGGGCTCGACGTGGGCTCGAAGACCATCGGTGTCGCCATCTCTGACGAGCTCGGTTACTCCGCGCACGCGCGCGAGACCATCGCGCGCAAGGGCACCGTGGCCGACGTGGCGCGCGTGGCCGAGATCTGCACCAAGGAGGGCGCCGAGCGCATCGTCGTCGGCCTGCCGCTCGAGCTGTCGGGGCGCGAGGGGCCGCGCGCCCGGCGGGTCAATGTGTTCATCGACGCGCTGCGCGCGCGCCTGGGCGACGCCGTGCCGGTGGAGACCTGGGACGAGCGCTTCTCCACCGTGGGCGCCAACCGCGCGCTCATGGAGGCGGATCTCTCGCGCGCGCGCCGCAAGCAGGTCATCGATCAGCAGGCGGCCATCTTCATCCTCCAGGGCTGGCTCGACGCGCGGCGCGGCCCGAGTTAGATTGCGCGGCACTCCATGCCCAAGAAGTCCTTTCGTATCGCGCTGATCACCGTCGTTGGATCGATCCTGATCCTGGCGACCGTGGGCCTGCTGGCCGGACGCGAGGTGCTGCAGTACCCCGAGCGCAAGCACCCCGGCACGGGGCAGCAGATTGCCGTCGAGATCAAGCGCGGCATGAACCTGCCCGAGATCGCCGCGACGCTGTCGACGGCGCACCTGGTCGAGCGCCCGTCGTGGTTCCGCCTGTACACCATGAACCGCGGCCTCGCCAACAAGGTGAAGCCGGGCAAGTACCTCCTGCGCGACGACCTCTCGCCCCGCGAGCTGCTCGACACCCTGGTCAAGGGCGTGCCCGAGGTGCAGGCGCAGGTGACCATCCCGGAGGGCAAGAACCTGGTCGAGGTGTGCGCGCTCATCGGCGTCGCCGGCGTGGCCGACCCGGCCGAGCTGGAGAAGCTGGCGCGCGATCCGGCGTGGTTGAAGGAGCAGGGCATCGCGGGCGAGACCGCCGACGGCTACCTTTTCCCCGACACCTACGACTTCAAGGTGCCGTCGACGCCCAAGGCGGTGCTCGAGCGGCTCGTCCGCCGCCACCGCGAGGTCTACGACGAGCTGTCCAGGAAGCACGCCAAACCGCTGGCCAAGCTGAAGAAGGATCTGGGCTGGGGCGACCGCGAGGTCGTGACCATGGCGTCGATCGTCGAGAGGGAGACCGGCACGGCGGAGGAGCGGCCGCGCGTGGCGTCGGTGTTCTACAACCGCCTGCTGAGCGCAGCGTTCAAGACGCACAAGCTGGAGACCGATCCCACGATTCGTTACGGCTGCACCATCCCGGTGCAGAAGAGCGCCGCGTGCCGCGAGTGGGATCCGGCCGGGCGCCTGTTCAGGAAGCAGCTCGACGACTCGGACAACCCGTACAACACGTACCAGCACCCCGGCCTGCCGCCCGGGCCGATCTCCAACCCGGGCCGGGCGTCCATGGAAGCGGCCATGGAGCCGGAGCGCACCGAGTACCTGTACTTCGTGGCCAAGGACGAGCGTTCGCACGTGTTCTCGAAGACGTACGAGGAGCATTCGCGCTGGGTGGAGAAGTATCAAAAATGAACGCGCGAGTGAGATGACCGACCCGGTCGTGGTTGCCGAAGGCCTGGGCAAGGACTACCGCGCGGCCGCCGGCTGGCGCGACCTCGCGGCGCTGCGCCTGCGCGGGGCCGCGCGCACCGCCATCTTCGAGGTCGACCTGCGCGTCGATGCCGGCGAGGTCGTCGCCATCATGGGCGAGAACGGCGCGGGCAAGAGCACGCTGCTCAAGACGCTGGCCGGGCTGATCGCGCCCACGCGCGGCCGTGGCCACGTCGCCGGCCATGACCTGGCTCGCGGCGGGGCCGACCTGCGCCGCGCCGCCGCGTACGTCGGCGGCGACGCGCGCTCGTTCGCCTGGCGGCTGAGCGTGCGCGAGAACCTCGAGTTCTTCGCCGCGCTGGCCGGGCACGCGCCCGCCGGGGCGCGCGCACGCATCGACGCCGCGCTGGCCCGCGTCGGCCTCTCGGCCGCGGCCGAGCGCCGCGCCGCCGAGCTGTCCACCGGCATGCACAAGCGGCTGTCGCTGGCGCGAGGCCTCCTGGGCGCACCGCGCGCCTGGCTGCTCGACGAGCCCACCAGCGGCCTCGACCCGGCGGCCGCGCGCGGCGTGCGCACGCTGGTGCGCGAGCTGGCCGGGGCGGGC
>Ga0209515_10009634_pt1 | contig 10957 bp, 8 predicted proteins | sample Subgroupgradi54m_FD_187454 | JGI IMG/M metagenome (GOLD analysis project Ga0209515, IMG submission 187454) | Subsurface groundwater microbial communities from S. Glens Falls, New York, USA - GMW60B uncontaminated upgradient, 5.4 m (SPAdes)... ...
TCTGACCGCTCGCATACCGCATCTGGGCGCGGGTACTCGGCGCCGCCACGACGATCAGCGCCAACGTCAACGCCCACATCGCATATCGGGAATGGATTGTCATGGTGTTCTTCCGCTGCTGAGGATGGTCGCGCGGGAAAAATCGCTTCGTGTGAGGCACTCTGCAGGAAGTCTCTGCAGAGTGCCTCGCGGCAAACGTTGGCAGCCGCCGACCGTCCGCGGTCAGTTACTCGTGTTCGTGTTCTTGTTCTTGGCCTGCCGTGCTTCGACTTGCTGTTTGTACTCCTGGTCGGAGAGATAGTACCAACTCATCCACGCGAAACTCATGTCGTCGATCGTCCGCTGCCCGTAGGTCACCAGGTTATCCGGATCGGGGTTGAACTTATTGGCGGCCGTGTTGTTGTGCCACCCGGTGACGTGCAGAACGGTCCCGGCGGGGAACAGCGGCTGCACATCGTCAGCGTACAGGTAGACGACGTGCCAGGCGAACTGATACCGATCCACGCAGCTCAGCGTCTCCACCCTGCTCTGCTGCTGCGTGTTCCCTGTGGCTGGAATGCCCGTGGGCGGATAGATGGCCTCCACGCACATCGCCTTCCCCCGGTTGTGCATGTGGGGCTGGAACGACAGGAATCGGGCCGGCCTGGTCAGAGTGAAGTAGCCGTCAGATCGGACGTTGTCGGTGTTGGCCGGAATGTCGAGGTCCTGATTTCTCCCGATGCCCTCCGAGTTCTCGACGTACTGCGGGACGTAGCCCTTGGGATAGAACTTGAGACCAAGCTCCACGTTGGCTCTCGTCTCCTCGCCGATCGAGTGAAGATGGAGGTTGAAATTGAACTTCGTGCCCGCCTTGATCAGCCGTCCCGCACCCTCAGGGAAGACGTCGCCGTTCTTGCCCAGGGCATACTCGTTGAGAAACTTTCCCCGCGGATTGTCGGAATCATCAACAGACCCGTCGGGTTCCGTCATCGTCTGTACCGAGTGGTGAACCACCCTGAAGCCCTTGCTCGGTTTGGTCTCCACAGCGCTGAGGTATCGGTCCTCCGTCAGCCCAGGGTCCACGAGAACGTCCAGCCACTTGTCGGGGCCCGCGACCGGCACGATCTGGTCTTTTGGTAATGTCACGACCAGATCCGGCGTCCCGATGTGCCACTTGTCCACATCCTCGAACTGCCGCGGAGGCGGCATGTCGGCGGGATTCCCAAGGGGCGCGCCGGCGTCCACCCACTTGGCTATCGTCGCAATCTGTTCGTCGGAGAGTGACCGATCGTTCTTGAAGGCGTGGATGCCGACGTTTCGATCGATGTACCAGGGCGGCATCTCCCGAAGCCCGGTGCGCTGCTTGATCGCCCTCGCCCAGGGCCGCACTTCGTCATATGTGAGCAGCGACATCGGGGCGATCGAGCCAGGTCGATGGCAGACCTGACAGTTCTGCTGCAGGATCGGCGCCACGTCCTTGGCGAACGTCACTGGCCCCTGCGGGGCCGGCGCCTGCGCAGCTGGCGCCTGCGCAACCGCCACCGCGGTTGCGGCGAGAAGCGCTCCCAGGATTGAACCGGCAGCACGAGAAATCGGGGATCTCCAAATACCGTTCATGTTACCCCTCCTGCCAGAGGTGACGAATTACCAGACCCTACCGCAGACGATCGGGTATCGTAGCAGAAAACAGCGGCCTATACCCCCTCCATCTTGACGGCTTTGTGGTTAAATAATGAGTTCCATGAAGGCAAGCCTGTTCGCGCCGATCCTGACACTTACCCTAGCGGCCTGCCTCTCCGCCGCGGGTCAGCGTGCGTTAGAGATCATACCGTTTGCAGTCGCGCCGCCGGCTCCCCTGGGTGCCGCCCCTCGGGCTGCTCAAGCCGCTCAGCAAGCGCCATCGATTCCGTCGCCGGACGATGAGACCGCCTACATGTGTCCCATGCATCCGGACTACACGTCGGACCAGTCAGGCAAGTGCCCCCGCTGTGGGATGAATCTCGTGCTTGGGACTCCCTTCGACATGCGCGACTACCGGTTGGAGTTCCAGACGGTGCCTCCGGTCGTTCAGGCGGGCAGAAAGATCGCGCTGCTCTTCAACGTGGTTCATCCTGGCACCGGCGAGCGGGTCAAGAAGTTCGAACTCGTGCATGATCGACCGTATCACGTGTTCGTGATCAGCCAGGATATGAATCAGTTTTTTCACATCCATCCGGAACAGCGACCGGACGGCACGTGGGCGATCGACGTCACGCTGCCGCAACCCGGATATTACAAGGTCCTGTCGGACTTCCTGCCGAGCGGCGGCTCGTCGCAGTTCATCGCGCGGCCGATCGTCACCGCGGGCTACACTGGCGACCTGATCGCCTCGAGTGCTCATCTCGAACCCGACCGGAATCTTACCAAGACGGTCGACGACCTGACCGCCGAAGTGACGTACGATCCCAAGAGGTTCGTCGCGGGCCTCTACGGCCACCTGACGTTTCACCTGACGGACACCGCGACGGGGCAGCCAATCAGCGATCTCCAGACCTACCTGGGTGCCTTCGGGCATACGCTCATCATGAGCGAAGACATGGTGGACTATGTCCACTCTCACCCGATCGAATTGCTGCCGCCAGAGGCAAATCTCGAAGAGTTACGTGGCGGGCCGAATGTGATGTTTGAAGGACTGATGCCGAAGCCGGGCCAGTACCGCGCCTGGACGCAGTTCCGGCGCCACGACAAGATCCACACGTTCACCTACACGTTCACTGTGATCGACGTGGGAGAGCTTTCCCGGCAGTAATCTTCCTGGCTATCGCAGAACGCTCGTTATTCTCATAACGGGCGACCGTCAACTTCATGCCGCCCGGCTGCGGCTTGTCGTTGGGATTCACGTAATAGCTCGTGACCACGAGCTCGGTGCCCTTCAAGAGAAGCACGGGTTCTTTGAAGACGTAGGGCGTTGGCCAGTCCTGAAGGATGTCCTTCAGGAGCAGGAGCACCTGTGTGCCCCCCTCGGGCCTCATGGCGGCCACCTCGACCGCCTGCGCTCCTGAAAGCAATTCGGGTCGAAGAGCAATCGCGTACGTGTCAGCCGGCAATGTCGTCGCTGCGCGGAATTTCTGAGCGGTCGCGTTCGCTGGGACTTCACCACTTGCCTGCAGCACAAGATCCGACGGGCGATTGGCGGGAGGCGCGCCTGCGAAGTAGAGGCCGAGTGTCCCGCGATCCTCGACCTGTGCTTCGGTACCTCGGTAATGAATCTCCGCGACGACATGCGAACCAGCCGGGACGCGATAAGCGGTTCGTTCGGGCAAGGTGGTCACACCGTACCAAGGTGTCCAGCTCCCAAGCCATTGTCCGGTCTCTTGTAAGGAGAAGAATGCGGCCCGGACGACGCGACGGTCGCCGGGTTTGAATTCCAACGCTCGGACCCATCGGTCGGACTTCAGTCCTAGATCCAGGATTGTGCGGCTGATTTGGTTCGGCTGGCCCGGAGCGATGGTCGTAGCGGCGAGCTGCTGCAACAGATCGGGCTTCCCCAGCTGCCAGCGATCGAAGTCAGGTCTGATCGCGACATCGCCGGGACCTTTCGGAGTCTCTGACACGTTCAGCAAGACGGTCTGTCCCGCGCTCTTGGGGCCATTGCCTTCCACCCACGACACGATGAACGCGAATTCACGAAGAGTGAGACCGTTGTCGTTTGCGAACTCACCGTACCCGGGCACGGCCCGCCACGGCGGCATGTGCCGGCGCAGCGCTTCCTCTTCGATAGAGCGGGCCCATGGCCGCGTTTCCTGGTAGGTCGTCAACGGGAAGGCCAGGTTGTTCTCGGTATGACACGCCACGCACTTCTTCTTCAGGATCCGCACGATTTCACGGTCGAACAGCACGGTCGTGCTGATGACCTCGTGAGAAAGAGCCGGTCGCGGCCAGAACGGCCACGCCGTGCCGAGACACACCGCCAGAATCGGCAACACCGCTCGTTTCATCACTCAGGATTATACGGTCTCTAGGCCCGGCAAGGGCTATCCGTGATCGAGCAGGACCCACCGCGATCACCAGTGCGCCTGCGAACAGGAACCCAGCACCGAAGCACCGGAGCAACCTGAGAACTGCACTAGGCACGGAGGAACGATCCCGAGCTACCATAGTCCACCCTTTTCCAATGCGACCCCTCCTCCTCGGATCGGCGGTGTTCGCGCTTGCGCTTGGCGCGCAAGCGATCGCGGCGGACTGGCCCCAGCGCCTCGGTCCGGGCCGCGTGGCCCCGGATGGAAAAATGATGGCCGTCGCCGTAAAGACCGCGCCCGCGACGATGGCGTGGCAACAGCCGTGAACTGTATTACTGTCACATTGCCAGATGTGGAGAAGGAACATGAAGTGGTTCTCATCAAAGCCGCGGTTCGTGTGCATCGCGTCGGCCCTGCTGTTCCTTGGAGTATCGGGCTCGACGCAGTTCGTCTATCCGCAGGAAGCTCAAGTCCGCGGCAGTCAGAACGCCGCTCCGAGTACGGCTAGGGAGGAGCAGAAATCCAAGAGTCCCGATCTCGAGCTGTTGCGCGTACAAGGCAACATCAGCATGCTGGCAGGAGCGGGCGGCAACATTACGGTGCAAGCAGGCAAGGACGGCGTCCTTCTCGTCGACACGGGCGTGGCAACGATGGGCGATAAGGTCCTGGAGGCCATCAGGACCTTATCGAAAGGCCAGATCACCTATATCGTGAATACCAGCGACAGACCCGATCATGTCGGCGGCAACGAACAGTTCGCACGGATCGGCCGGCCGCTGGCCATCGGCCGAGCCGCGCAGGCGAGCGTGTTCATCATTGCCTTCAACACGATTCTGGACAGGATGAGCGATCGCAACGCCAAACCTGCCATCGCCGAAAAAGCGTGGCCCAACGACACGTATTCGGGGCCGCAGAAGAACCTGTATTTCAACGGTGAGGCGGTCCAGATCTTTCATCAACCGGCGACCACGGACGGGGACAGCATCGTGCTGTTCCGGCGCTCCGACGTCATCAGCACAGGCGATATGTTCGATCCCACGCAATACCCCATCATCGACGTGAAGAACGGAGGAAGTCTTCAGGGAGTGCTCGAGGGACTGAACCGACTGAGGCAGATGGCGATTGCGGCCGACCACATGGAAGGGGGCACGATGATCGTCCCCGGCCATGGAAGGCTGTGTGACGTGGGGGATCTGGATATCTATCAGCAGATGGTCACCATCGTCCGGGACCGCTTTCAGGACATGATCAAACGCGGGCTGACGCTCGAGCAGGTGAAGGCTGCGAAGCCAACCCGGGACTATGATCCGATCTATGGCAGCACGACGGGCAATTGGACGACGGAGATGTTTGTCGAGGCAGCCTACAAGAGTCTCAGCGGCAAACCGGACACCAGCGGACGCCGTGGAAGCAACTAGGAGCGATTTGCCAGGAGCGATTTGCCCAGGAGCACAGCGATGAAACAGAGATTGCCCGTCGTCTCAGCGAGCGCGATGATCCTTCTGACATTGAGCGGTGGTCTGGCCTTCGCGCACCATTCGGTTGCGGCCATGTACATCTACGGCAAGACCGTCAGGATCGAGGGGACGTTGAAGGAGTTCATCTGGCGCAACCCGCACTCCTTCATGAAGGTGGAAGCTCCCGACGAAAAAGGGGAGAAGCAGATCTGGATTATCGAAGGCGCCGCCCCACAGCAACTGAACGAAGCAGGCTTGACGGCAACCACCCTCCGGCCCGGGGATCAGGTCGTCGTGACGGGGCGGCCCGGGCGCATCGCGGAGGATCATAAACTGCTGCTGCACACCATCGAGCGGCCGTCGGACGGTTTCAAATGGCAGGGCCCCAACAATCCGCAAGACCGGTGAGCGAGGCACGATCAATGGAACCACATCGAGTCGTCCTGCTCGTCGCAGCGTTATCGCTTCCGCTGTCGGCTCCTGTTGCCGCGCAAGGCCCAGGGGCGGCGCAGGGTGGAGCGTCTGGAACCGCGCGCGCGGCCGCCCCGTTGGATGTGACCGGATACTGGGTGTCGGAGGTCACGGAAAAGTGGCGTTTCCGCATGCTCGTGCCGGACAAAGGCGATTACGTGATGGTCCCGCTCAATCCCGAAGGCCGTAAAGTCGCAAACGCCTGGGATCCCGCCAGAGATCAGGCGAGCGGTGAGGAATGCAGGTCGTACGGCGCTGCCGGTCTCCTGCAGGTCCCGGGGCGGCTGCACGTCTATTGGCAGGACGACAACACGCTCCGCATGGATACGGATTCCGGGACCCAGACTCGCCTCTTCCGCTTCGGCGGGCCACGTCCGCCGAATGAAGCGCCGTCGTGGCAAGGACAATCGGTGGCGACGTGGGGCGGAAGCGAACCCAGGGACCGGCGTGACGGCTTCGGCGGGCCGGTGCAGGATCCGACGGGCAGGCTCGTTGTCGCACCACAGCAGCGGAAGGAAGCGGACTATCTCAAGGTCGTGACGAGCCGCATGCGTCCCGGATATCTGCAGAAGAACGGTGTGCCGTACAGCGGCGACGCGCTCCTGGAAGAACACTTCGATACCTTTTCGGATCCGTACGCGCACAACACCTGGCTCGTGGTGACGGACGTGGTCACCGATCCGCGATACCTCATAGAACCTCTCATCATGCACGCGCACTTCAAGAAGATTCCCGACGCGTCCGGGTGGGATCCCACGCCATGTCGCGCCGACGAAGCACGCTGATAAGGATGATCAGATGAGATTCACGATTCTGCTGCTCCTGGTGTTGGTGCTCCCGAGCCGGCCGGCGAGCGCCCAGGTCGATCTCGCCGGGGAGTGGTCGCCGAGGGTGTACAACGACCATATGGATATCGGCGACTACACGGGCATCCCGCTCAATGAAGCGGGGATCCTGAGAGCGGAGGCCTGGCATCCTGACCAACTCGATCTCCCGGAAAACCTGTGCCGGCCGCACCCCATCGACATCGGGTTACGTGTCTCCGTCTCGCAGCTGCGCATCACCACGGAGCTCGACACCGAAACACCGCAGCCCGTCGGCTTACGCCTGCACGTGGCCTGGCAGGAGCCTGAACAGGTGATTTACCTGGATGGGCGCCCGCACCCGTCGGCGAACGCGCCGCACAAGTGGTCGGGATTTTCGACCGGGCACTGGGAACGCAACACCCTGGTCTACACGACCACGCATCTCAAGGAGGCGTATCTCACACGCACCGGCGTTCCCAAGAGCAGCAAAGCCACGGTCACGACGCGAGTGCATCGGTACGGCAATGTTCTGACGATCGTCTTCATCATCGACGATCCGCTATATATGACCGCACCGTACATTCGCGAATCCAGCTGGGTCGCCGATCCCAATCAGGTCATCCCCCCCTTTCCGTGTGAAATCAGTCCGGACGGAACGATCGTTCCAGCTGGCAAGGTGCCAAGTTTTCTGCCCGGCAAGAATGACGTTCTGAGCGACTTCGCGACCGAATACGGGATACCGCTCGAAGCCACGCTGGGTGGCGCGGAAACCCTGTATCCCGAGTACATCAAGAAGATGAAAACGATGAAGGTCGCGCCTCGCACCACGACGGAGCACTATCGGCGCACGCAGTGAATGCGTCGAATACCGCAAAGGCGGGACGGCTGACTCACATCAGAAGCTCCACTGCACGCCAATCTCGTACAGCCGGCCGGTGAGAAACGACGTTGGCTGCAGCCAGCTCGGGCCGAAGTTGGTGTTGAGCGTGACCACGTTGCTGGCGTTGAGCGCGTTGTACACGTCGAGGTTCAGCTGGAATCGCGCGCGCGTCAGCCTGATGAACTTCGTGAACCGCAGATCCAGCTGCGTACGGCGCGGCTCGAACATCGTCTGCGGCGCAACCAGCGGGACCGCGACAGTGGCTGTGCACGGTGTGCGACCGCCGCACGCGGCCAGGTCCCGTCCCAAGGCGGGCGCGACGAGCGCGTTCGGCACGGTGTAGTTGGCGGTAATCATCGGCCCGGCCACGTTCTGCAGCGTGCCGCTGACGGCGAAGTCCGCCGGCAGCGGGTAGCTGCCGTTCGCCTTGAGCTGCGCGTTGGCGCTCCACGGGGTGGTCGCCCTGCAGATCTTTCTTCCGTTCACCACGGTCGCCGTGAATGGCGTCGGCGTTCTCGACACGCCCGGGAGGTTTGCCGCAAGGCCCGCGCCCGGAGAGTCGACGTCGAAGCACGCGTCGTTGACCGTCCGCCCCGTATCGAAGCCGGCGCTGAACTGCGCGCCCGACGACAGTCGCGTATTCAGGCTGACGTTGATGAAGTTCGACACGAATTGCTCTTTGCCGTAATGCTTCGCCAGCGTGACGAGATTCGTCACGCGGCCGAACTTCGCCGGCGAGAGGTCGTAGAGCCCGCACACGGGATACCCGCCGCCGCCGGGCAGCCGCGGATCGTTCGGCGCCGTGAGGCAGTACGGGTTGTAATCCGACGGCGCGACGTCCTGGTTGTCGGTCACGAGGAAGTTCTTGTACCAGTTCCGGTAATACCCCGCGTTCAGCGATATACCCCGTCCGAGCTGCTGCTGGACTTCCGTCGAGATGTCCCACAGGGAATCGCGCGCGCCCCAGCCATGAATGGTCTCGGCTGCGTACTGCGTGGCGTTCGCGTTCACCCGTCCGAAGTTCGTATTGCTGATCGCGCCGCACTCGCCGTTGATCCCGAAATTGGCGAGATTGCAGTCGGGCACGTAGTTGCCGTTCGCGTCCGTCCAGGCGCGCGTGACGCTCAGCACCGAGCGGGTGACCGGGTTGTTGTCGGCGGCGACGCTGATGGCGGTCTTGCCGACATACCGGCCGATCGAGGCCTTCACCGCGGTCCTGCCGTTGCCGAACAGGTCATACGCCGCGCCGAGGCGCGGACTCAGATCCTTCCACAGCGGCACGTGGTACACCGGATCGAAATCACGCGCGGGCACGAACTTGGTCGCCGGCATGTGCTGTTCGGGCACGTACGCGTTGTAGTAATCGAAGCGCACGCCGTAGTTCACGGTCAGTCTTTTCACCGCCCACTGATCCTGCGCAAAGATCCCGAGGTCGGCGCGAATGCGCTCCTTGCGCAGGTACGGCGTGGCGAGCTGGGTGATCTGCGTCGGCACGCCGCGCAGGAACGTGTAGTTGTAGTCGGTCCAGGAATACTGATGCAGGTTCTTGACGCCCTGACCGAGCTGGAAGCCGCTCTTGAAGGAGTGCGAACCGGTGATGTACGAGACGCTGAACCGCTGGGCGCTGCGGTCGCTGTCCTGCAGGTCCTGCAGCGTCTCCGGCGCGCCGTAGACGAAGCCGGTGGAGGCTTCGGTGATCCGGATCGAGTCGGTACTCACGCCCGGATTGGAGACGCGCGGCCAGTGAGAGATCGTGGCGGAGTATCCCGCTTCGAGCAGCAGCCGATCCGTGATCGGCGCCGACCACGCGACCTGCGCGAGGAACTGCGGCCAGAAGCGCAGTTGCGCGTCGGCCTCCGGCGCCGTCGTCGTGACGGCGGTCAGCCCGGTCCCCGAATAGCACTTGCAGTTCTTCTGCACGTCGAGGAAGAAGTTCACCTTGTTACGCTGCGACGCCTGCCACGTGACGCGCCCCGAGTGGGATTTGTAATACTCGTTCGGCTGGAACGGGCGCGCCGGATCCGGCGTGTAGAACGGCGACCCCTGCGTCTTGTTCCAGAAGGTGTTGGCCCGCTGGTTCCTGTTTCCCCAGATGCGCTCGGCGGCGAAGAACCACAGCTTGTCCTGCTTGATCGGACCTCCGACGGTGCCCCACCAGTCATAGATATTGATCACCTTGCTTGGCAGCGTGACGCCGCGCGCGCGCAGGTTCTCGCCGAAATTGTCGGTGGACAGGTGCTCGTTGGTGAACAGGCTGGCGGCCATGAACCGGAACACATTGCTGCCCTCCTTCGGAATCATGTTCAACGAGACGCCGCTCATGTCGCTTTCGGCGGACACGCCGCCGGTTTCGACGGTGGTTTCCTGAACCGTGATCGCGTTGAGGATGTAGCCGAGGTTGCCGTCCGCTTCCATGTTCTCCACGCGCATGCCGTCGAACTCGCGCTTGAAGCCGGTCTTGCCGTGGAAGGTCGTGCCATTGCCGCCGGCGTTGTAGGTGCCGAGCGATCCACCGACGTCCGCAAGTCCGACCGTCGTCATGCCGGGGGTGAGCGACACGACGTTGATGGCGGTCTTCTGGCCGCTCGGCAGCGCCTCGAGCAGCTCGCTCGAGAGCACTTTCTGCTGGCGCGTGTTCTGCGTATCGATCAGCGGTGTCTCGCCGCTCACGGTGATCGTCTCTTCCAGGGCGCCGACCTGCATGTCTGCGTTGACCGCGGCGGTGAACCCGGCGGTGAGCTGGATCCCTTCCCGTTTCACGGAATTGAACCCGGCGAGCGAGAACGTGACCACGTACGTCCCGGGCCGAAGATTGACGATGTTGAATCGGCCCTGCGCGTCGGTGACCGCGGTGCGGACTCTCTCGATGAGCGCCGGGCTGGCCGCTTCAACGGTGACGCCCGGCAGCACCGCGCCGGAACTGTCCCGCACCAGTCCGGCGATGCCGCTGGCCTGCTGCGCCCACGCCGGTGCGGCGAGGATGAGCGTGCAGAGCAGAACGACGACGTGCAGCGGCGGCCTCGTCCTTCGCGTCATATGCGGATCTCCTTGGTGTGTGCGTGCGAAGTTACTGCTGTTTTGTAGAACAGATCCAGTATCCGCGCGGGTTCAGGAAGGACGATCTACGGATTGTAATCGCGACTCCTGGCGGGAACCGGAGCCTCCCGCAACCCGTGAATCTCATGGGCATAGAGGCTCTGATAACGGAAGGGGTTACCGTCCTTATCGAGCCAGCCCAAAGCCTGGACGAACAAGGATGGCTCCGGGAAGCCCTTCGGCACGGTCGCTTCGGCGATATAGAGCTTCATCTCGTTCATCGCGATGTACACGTAGCTGCGGGATTGATCCACCTTGTTGATCATCTGG
>Ga0209515_10009636_pt1 | contig 10956 bp, 7 predicted proteins | sample Subgroupgradi54m_FD_187454 | JGI IMG/M metagenome (GOLD analysis project Ga0209515, IMG submission 187454) | Subsurface groundwater microbial communities from S. Glens Falls, New York, USA - GMW60B uncontaminated upgradient, 5.4 m (SPAdes)... ...
CAGCGACAGCACCCGCGTGATCACCAGCGCACCGGCTGCGGCGGCATCTTCGCGCGCCAGTGCTTCATCGACGCGGCTGAATAACTGTTCGCGGTTGAACAATCCCGTCAGGGGATCGAAGTGCGCTTCGCGGCGCAGTTTTTCCAGCCGCCCGGATTCGTCTGCCAGCATCGCACGTACGCGTTGCGACAGATTGTTCATGACGCGCACCAGCACAGCGAGCTCCGGTGTTTTCGGCACCGGGTTGGTAATGAAGCGACGTGCCTGCATCGCTTCGGCCTGGCGCACCACGCGCCCCAGCGGCAACAGAATCAGTTTCAACACCACCGCACCCAACACACCGCTGAACGCCGCCAGCAACAGACAGGCGAGCAGCAGCCAGCCGGTTTCATTCCACAGACTTTGATAGGCAAATCCTGGATGACTCTGGATCGTCAGGATGCCGTACTGTTTCCAGCCATCGCTGACCTGCGCCGTACCGGGCGCGACCTGCAAGGGAATCAGGCGGACGAACCAGGCCGGCACATCGGCAACCTTGCCATCGTTGCGGCGCTCCACCAGCACTTGCCGATCCGGTCCGATCAGCTGGATCGCCTGGTAATGACCGGCGTCGAATTGCGCCGCCAGCAATAGCTCGATGGCCACCGGTTCCTTGGGCATTTGCGACATCGACAAGGCCAGTACGGTGGCATTGTCGATATTCTTGAGCAGCAGTTGCTGTTCCAGATAACGCTTGGCCGACAGCGTGCTGACGATGAAACTGCTGCCGAAGGCAATCAGCACGATCAGCAACACGCCAATCCACAATTGTTTGACTAATGACATCGCACGCTCCTCATTCAATACCTTCCTGCTTCATGCGCACCAGCACATCGCGCCAGCGCGACAAACGGGCGGTGGCACTAGCCACCGGGTTGGTCTCGCCGCCCACCCAAAGACCGTCGCTGTTGAAACTGAACACCGGAAACAAATCACTGCGGCGACTGGCCGGCCGGATATCGCTGATCAAATTATCCAGAATCAGCGGTTCAGCGTTCGGCTGGGCATAGTACCCAAGCACCATATGGGCTTGCTGTACCGTACTGTAAGCACCACCGATTCTGGCACGGACATAAATCAATCGCAGCTTCTCGATCGGCACCTGCATCTGCTTGAGCGTGATGTATTTGGCGATCACGTAATCTTCGCAATCGCCCGCCGCACGACCCAGCGTTTCCAGCGGCGTGGCCCAGTAGTCCACCTGACCCCACAACGCCGTATCCTCCGTAAAGGTGATGTGCCGGTTAAAAAACTCATTCACCCGGCGCAGCTTCTCCAGCTCGGACAGCGACGCCGACTCCTGGATCATGCGATCCCAATCGCGCAGCGCCGGCACTGCGGCCGCGCCATAGCGTTGCTGTGCCAAAGCCAGCATCTTGTCGAGCGTGTAGTCAGCCCGCACCAGCACCCCACTGGCCAGACACACCAGCAGTCCGCACAGAATCTGTCTGCCTGCCGGCCTGCGGATCAACCTGAAAAAGAATGCGCCGGACATGGGCAGGCTGTATAAATTTTTGAGCGAGTTTGAGGTGAATTTACGACTCCGACCCAGCCTCAACGGCAGAGCCGATGTTACACTTGAGGCAGCGCACATAAGCGCCTGATTTACAACGAAGATATTCATCACAGATAGCGCAGGCAGCACAGGGATCAGCGGAGAAAGAGCATGCAGAGGCAGGTTTTGAAAATTGCAGGAATGGTTGTGCTTGCATTGTTGCCGGTATTGGCTACAGCACAGAGCATGACGTTGCAGGAAGTCACTCAGCGCGCCATTGAAACCAGCCCGGAAGTGCAGACCCGCTGGCATAATTTCCTCGCCGCCCAGCACGAAAAAGATGCCGCACGCGGCGCCTATCTCCCCCGTGTCGATCTGTCCGCCAATGCCGCGCGCCGCCATCGCGACGAACCCGGCATCAGCAACGTCAATTTCAGCCAACGCGGTGTCACCCTGACCCTGACGCAAATGCTGTTCGACGGCTTCGCCACCCGCAATGACGTCGAACGGCTCAACTACGCTGCCCTGGTGCGTTATTTCGAAGTCCTCGACAGCGCCGAAAATACCGCCCTGGAAGCCACCCGCGCCTATATCGACGTGTTGCGCTACCGCGATCTGGTCAAACTGGCCGAAGACAACTATGTGCGTCACCGCCAGTTTTTCGACCAGATTCAGGAACGCACCAAGGCCGGTGTCGGCCGCCGCGTGGACCTGGAACAAGCCAGCGGCCGCCTCGCCCTGGCCGAATCAAACCTACTCACCGAAATCAGCAATCTGCACGATGTCAGCGCCCGGTTCCAGCGCATTGTCGGGATTACGCCAGTCGATACGCTGTCTGAATCCGGCCTGCTCAAGGACAACATTCCCGTCCAGCTGAACGGCGCCCTGCAGCGCGCCTTTGATGCCAACCCGGCATTGCTGGCCGCCATCGAAAATATCGGTTCGGCGAAATCGGAAATTGATGTGCGCCGCGCGCGCTTCGCCCCTCGTGTCGAACTGCGCGCCAATACAGACCAGCGCAACAAGAACGATGTCGGCGTCGGCCCGCATGCCAATTCGCGCACCGTCGAAGTGGTACTGAACTGGAACCTGTACAAGGGAGGTTCCGACAACGCCGCACTCAAGCAAGCCGCAGAACAGTTGAATACCAGCAAGGATTTGCGCGACAAGGCCTGCGTCGATTTGCGCCAAACGCTGACGATTGCCTACAACGATATCCAGCGCCTGGCCGAACAACTGAAATATCTCGACCAGCATCAATTGTCGATTGAAAAAGCGCGTGAAGCCTATCAGCGCCAATTTGAGATCGGCCAACGTACCCTGCTCGATTTGCTCGACACCGAGAACGAATATTTCCAGGCCCGCCGCGCCTATGTGAATGGGACGCGCGATCACGAACTGGCCCACGCCCGTACCCAGGCCGGTATGGGCGCACTGCTGTCCTCCCTGAACATCGCCCGCAACGGCATGCCGACCCTGGCCGATCTGTCGGCCAAGCGGCCGGAAGGCAACGATGTCCCCGGTTGTGCACTCGAATCCGTGAGCGCACTGCGCATCGACAAGGAAGCCTTGATGGCCAAGGCGCCCCCGCTGTTCAAACCAGCACCGCCACCGGCGGCACCTGAGGCGGCTCCCGCGCCCGCCAGCCCCACCCCCACTACTGAAGCCGGCAAGCCAGCCAGCAGCAATCTGCAACTGGAGCCGGAAAAAATCGTCGATAGCTGGCTCGCTTCGTGGATGGCCAGGGACTTGCCGAAATATTTCAGCTTCTACGCCGATGACTTCAAGCCCGCCCGAGACAAAGGCCGCGACCATGCCGACTGGGAGAAAAACCGCACACGCATCATCGGTAGCTCAAGCAATATCAGAATCAAGGCCGAAGACGTCAAGGTCAAACGCGGCGCCAGCGACAGCAAGAACGGCAAGGAAAAAGCTGAGATCGAATTCCGTCAAACCTATCGCTCCGATTCCTTCGGCGACAGTGTGACCAAGACGCTCAAGCTGAAAGAGACTCAAGGCCAATGGAAAATCCAGCGCGAGGAAACCCGCGATCAGATTCTCGAGAAGTCAGGCACCCCGGCAGCACCAACCACCTCAGCGGCACCTGCTGTCGATGAAAGCATCAGTCGTTTCGTGGATGACTGGGCTGCCGCCTGGGCCACGCAAAATCTCGATGCTTACTTCGCCGCCTACGCCGACCAGTTCGAGCCCGCCAAGAGTCTGAGCAAGACTGATTGGCAAGCACAGCGCAGCAAAAAAATCGGCGCCCAGAAAGAAATTCGCATTGACATCGCCGATCTGAAACTGATCAACCTGAACGGCGACAACGCGCAGATCCAATTCCGCCAGACCTACCGCTCCGCCAGCCACCGCGACACCACGATCAAGAGCCTCGATCTGGTGAAGGTCAATGGCAAATGGCGCATCGCGCGAGAAAGCAGCAAATAAAAAGTTGGTGGTCGGCGGAGAACAGTCAGCGGTCGGCGGTAAAATGCGCCGATGCGCCCTGCCAAAGACACCGTCATTCCCGCCACCGACCGCCGGCAGCCGACCGCCGACCGCCCTCCGCCGACCGAACAACACACACCAATGATGCAGCAGTACCTGCGCATCAAGGCTGACCACCCGCGCATGCTGCTGTTCTATCGCATGGGGGATTTCTACGAAATGTTTTACGAGGACGCGCAGAAGGCGGCGCGCCTGCTCGGCATCACGCTGACCCAGCGCGGCCAGTCCGGTGGTGCGCCGATTCCGATGGCCGGGGTGCCACAGCATGCCGTCGAACAATATCTGGCGCGCCTGCTCAAGCTGGGTGAATCGGTGGCGATCTGCGAACAGATTGGTGATCCCGCCACCAGCAAGGGCCCGGTCGAACGCAAGGTCACGCGCATCGTCACGCCTGGCACACTGACCGACAGTACCCTGCTGGCGGAAAAACAGGACAACCTCCTGCTAGCGATTGCCACCCTCAAGGGACAACGCGAAATCGGTTTGGCTTGGCTGAATCTGGCGGCCGGCAGCCTGCGTCTGCTCGAATGCGGCCCAACCCAACTTACGGGTGAAATCGAGCGACTGCAAGCTGCGGAAATTCTGCACGCGGAAACATCCAGTGTTCCGCTCGACCTATCCTCTGCCTCAACCCGCTGCGTGCAGCGCCCCGCCTGGCATTTCGATACGCAGCACGGCACACACGCCCTGCAACACTGCCTCGGCGTCAACACCCTCGCCGCGTATGGTTGCGAACAGATGCCGGTGGCGCTGGCCGCCTGCGCGGCGCTGCTGCGTTACGCCGAAGAAACCCAGGGGCAATCGCTGTCGCATATTCTGGATGTACGCGTCGAACAGGTGAATGAAACCATCGTGCTCGACCCGGCCACGCGACGCAACCTCGAACTGACTGAAACCCTGCGCGGCACCGATGGTCCAACGCTGTTCAAGCGTATCGACCACTGCGCCAGCAGCATGGGCAGCCGCCTGCTGCGTCGCTGGCTGCATTCGCCGCTGCGCGATCAAGCCGTGCTCCAGCAGCGTCATCGTGCAGTGCAGGCGCTGCATGCAATCCATCCAGTTCTGCACCAGACTCTCAAACCATTCGCCGATCTGGAGCGTATCGCCAGCCGTATTGCATTGAGGAATGCACGCCCACGCGATCTGGCTGCCTTGCGCGACAGCCTGCAATCGGTCGCCACGCTGCACGAGATTCTCAGCCGTCTGTCCAGTGATGCGTGTACCGCCATCGGCACCCTGCCTACGCAATTACAGGTACCCGCTGCCACCCTGCCCCTGCTGCAAGCGGCGATCGCGCCGGAACCGGCGGCGCTGGTGCGCGACGGCAATGTGATCGCCGATGGCTTTGACGCCGAGTTGGATGAATTGCGCACCCTGCACAACCATGCCGGCGACTTTCTGCTGCAACTGGAGGCGCGCGAACGTGCCGCCACCGGCATTGCCAATCTGCGCGTCGAATACAACAAGGTGCACGGTTTCTACATCGAAGTGACGCACGGCCAGACCGACAAGGTGCCGGAACATTACCGCCGCCGCCAAACCCTCAAAGGTGCGGAACGCTACATCACGTCCGAATTGAAAGCATTTGAAGACAAGGCACTGAGCGCCCAGGAACGCGCATTGGCATGCGAAAAACGTCTGTTCGAACAAGTCCTGCAAGATCTGTCGCACGATGTGCCCGCACTGCTGCAACTGGCGCGCGCACTGGCCGAGCTGGATGTGCTGGCCAATTTCGCCGGCCTTTCGCAGCGTTTCGCTTGGGTGCAGCCAACGTTCAGCACCCAGGCAGAAATCACGATTGAAGCCGGGCGCCATCCAGTGGTCGAACACGAGATCGAACAGTTCATTCCGAATCACTGCGCCCTGCATGCGCAACGCCGCCTGCTGCTCATCACCGGCCCGAACATGGGCGGCAAATCCACCTATATGCGGCAAGTGGCACTGATCGTGCTGCTCGCCTGCATCGGCTGCCCGGTGCCGGCACAGAGCGCGCGCATCGGCCCGATCGACCGTATCTTCACACGCATCGGCGCGGCCGACGATCTGGCCGGAGGTCGTTCCACCTTCATGGTGGAAATGACCGAAGCTGCCGCCATCCTGCACCAAGCCACCGAGCACAGTCTGGTACTGATGGATGAAATCGGCCGTGGCACCTCGACCTTCGATGGCCTCGCGCTGGCCTGGGCGATTGCGCGTCACCAGATCGAACACAACCGCAGCCTGACGCTGTTCGCCACCCATTATTTTGAATTGACGCAACTGGCGCAGGAATTTTCCAGTGTCGCCAATGTCCATCTGGCAGCGGTCGAGCATCAGGATCGCATCGTCTTCCTGCACGCCGTGCAAGACGGCCCGGCCAGCCAGAGTTATGGCTTGCAGGTCGCGAAACTGGCCGGCATCCCGCCACGCGTGATTCGCGCCGCGCAACGGACATTGCAGCAACTGGAACAACACGCCATCGACCAGGGAAATCAAATGGATCTGTTTGCCCACGCGGCCGATCACGTAACACCCGACGCGCCAATCCATCCGGCGCTTGAATTACTGAACAACCTTGACCCCGATCAAATGACCCCGCGAGAAGCACTCGATACGCTATACCGGCTCAAACAGGTGAGTCAATCATGAACTACCACCGCCTGCTCGCGCACTGCATCGCACTGCTGGCCCTGCTTCCTCTACCCGCGCTGCCAGAGGCCGCACGCATCACACCGGAACCCTTCAGCTTCGTTGCCATTGGCGATCTACCCTACAGCAGCGCCGAGGCTGATCTGCTCAAGCAGATACTGGAACAGATCGCACAAGACAATAGCGCTTTCATTCTGCATGCCGGCGATATCAAAAGCGGCTCCGAACCGTGCGCCGATGAATTGCTGGAAGCACGCAAGGCGCTGCTGAATCAGGCGCGCCAACCCTTGATTCTCGTGCCCGGCGACAATGAGTGGACCGATTGCCATCGCGTGGCGGCCGGACAGCACAACCCGGCCGAGCGCCTGCAACGTCTGCGCGAATTGTTTTTCGATGACGACTATGCGCTGGGTCAGGAAAAGCTGCGCCTGACCCGGCAATCGGAAATGGCGAAATTTCGCCGCTATCGGGAAAATGTGCGCTGGGAGTATCAAACGATTTTGTTCGTCGGACTGAATCTCCCCGGCAGCAACAACAACTACCAAAGCGCCGGTGGACGCAACGGCGAATTCGAAGACCGCCTGATCGCCAACCGCATCTGGCTGCAACGTGCCTTCGCCCTCGCCCAACAAAAGCATTTGCCGGCACTGGTGCTATTGATTCAAGCCAACCCGAATTTCGAACGAACCCCCGTCCAGGGCCACGATGGTTACCGTGAATTCCGCCAGCAATTACGCACACTGGTGAGTCAATACGATGGACAGGTACTGCTGATCCACGGCGACAGCCACCACCACCAGGTCAATCAACCCTTGAAAAATGCGCAAGGCAAACCGCTGAAAAATTTCACCCGTGTAGAAGTGTTCGGCTCCCCCCTGATCAACCAGTGGGTCAGAATCAAGGTGCGCCCCGGCAAGCGCAACGTATTCGAGATTGAAACTCGCGCCTTGTCTTTGCAGAATCCATAAAGAAAAATCGAACCGCCAAGACGCCAAGAGCGCCAAGAACCCCAAAGGTTTTCTTGGCGCTCTTGGCGTCTTGGCGGTTAAAGCCCTTCAGTGCAATGTCGGCGGCTGGTTCTTTCTGGCTTCGATCTGAGCATCCAGATCGGCGTCATGCTCTTCCGGCGTTTCTTCATCACCCGCAATCTCGGCTTCGCCGAGTGCGCGTTCCAGTGCAATTTCTTCCGGTTCGGCAGCACGCACATCCAGCACCCGTACCTCAAAGCGCAGCGCCATGCCGGCATAGGGATGGTTGGCATCGAGCACGACCCGATCTTCGGCGAGGTCAGTGACGATGAAGATTTTTCCTTCACCCTCCTGCCCTTCTTCTTCATCCTCTGGAATGCCCTCGAACTGCATGCCGACTTCAATCGGTTCCGGAAATTTGCTGCGCGCCTCGACCCGGATTTGCTGGGCGTCGTATTCACCGAATGCATCTTCCGGTTCGAGGTGCAGCAGCGTTTGATAGCCAACCTCCTGTCCGGCCAGTGCTTCCTCGACACGCGGAAAAATTTCCTCGTAGCCACCATGCAGGTAGGAGATTGGCAGATCGCTGTCTTCCAGCAGATTGCCCTGGGCATCGAACACGGTGAAACGCAGCGTGACGACAGTATTTTTAGTGATTTTCATGAGACGTGAACTTGCGACGAAAGGCTTTTGATTATACTCGCGCCATGGCCACTCACCCCACCTCCCCGAAGCACCCCCAGCCCTTGCTGGGCGGCATGTCCGCTGAATATTTTTTCCGCCACTACTGGCACAAGAAACCCTTGCTGATTCGTCAGGCGATTCCCGATTTTCAGACACCGGTCACGCGCGACGCGTTGTTTGCGCTGGCACAGCAAGCGCAGGTGGAATCGCGTTTGATTCAACAACAGCGGGGCAGATGGCGTTTGCAACATGGTCCATTTGCAAGCACCGACCTGCCCAGCCGCAGACAACGCAACTGGACACTGCTGGTACAGGGTGTGAATCTGCACCACACCCTCGCCGATCAGTTGTTGCAACAGTTCCGTTTCATTCCTGACACCCGGCTGGACGATCTGATGATCAGCGTTGCTGGCGATGGTGGCGGAGTCGGGCCCCATTTCGATTCGTACGACGTGTTCCTGCTGCAAGCTGCCGGGCAACGGCAATGGGACATCAGTACGCAAGCCAATCTTGATCTGGTCGAAGGCGTGCCCCTGAAAATTCTGAAAAATTTCAAACCGGAGCAACGCTGGGTACTCGAACCCGGCGACATGCTGTATCTGCCACCGCAGGTCGCCCACGACGGCGTCGCACTGGGCGAATGCATGACCTGGTCGATCGGTTTCCGTGCACCCAATTATCAGGAAATTGGTCAGGCCTTTCTGGAGTATCTTGCCGACACCATCGATTTGCCGGGCCGATATGCCGACCCGCGTCGCAGCGCCAGCGCGCATCCCGCCTGGATTGACGACAGCTGGATCGCAGCGGTACAGCAATCGTTCAAACGCATCGCCTGGAACCCCACGACGCTGCGCAATTTCCTCGGCGAATATCTGAGCAGCCCGAAGCCCACAACCTTCTTCGTGCCCCCGACCGCCCCGCTTTCGCTGGCGAGGTTTCGGCAGCAGCTGACCGAGGCGCACATTGTGCTGAACGCACGCACGCGCATGCTTTATCGCACCCCAGAACTGTTCATCAATGGTGAAAGTTTCACGATCTCGCACCAGGAGGCTGCATTGCTGAAAAAATTGGCAAATCAACGCACCATTTCAGGGGCCAAAATCCTCCCGTCCGAGGTGCTGGTGACAACCTTCCACGCGTGGTATTGCGCTGGCTGGATCGGCTTGGGCAACGCGTCAAACGCTTGAAAATCAGCCGCATGCATCGATCACACGCTCACCACACCGACGTTTAAAATTTTGTATAATCGCCCGCTGGATGTGCTGGAACGTGGGTGTGCTGTTTGATCAGGATAGTGGCCCGGCAACAGTCTCCAGAGTACTTAAAGCAATAAACACCGGTAATCACATTTTTAGCTAACTTGTTTGTCAAAGGAAAATTCATGAAAAAGTCCCTGTTGATCGCGTCCCTGCTGGCCATCGCTCTGGCTGCTTGCAGCAAACCTGCCGAAGCCCCAAAAGCTGAAGCCGCTCCTGCTGCACCTGCTGCTGAAGCTGCTCCTGCCGCTCCTGCTGCACCTGCTGCTGAAGCTGCTCCTGCCGCTCCTGCCGCTCCTGCCGCTGAGCCTGCCAAGAAGTAATTCGCTTCTTGCGAAATAAAAAGCCGACCTCGAGTCGGCTTTTTTTATTGTCTCGACAGATTCAGCACTGCAGCACACGCCAACCCAATCCTTCAGTCTGACACGCCACTTCCACTTCCCGCACCGCACCCGACCATGCGCGCATCAGCGCAGTCCGCGCCAGCTGCGGGGTATTGTTTGATCGCGACAAATGCGCCGCAATTACGTGCTGCAATCTGTCCTGTTCAAGCGCCGCGAGAATCGCGCCGGCCTCGGCGTTCGACAGATGACCGAAAGCACCGCCAATGCGTCGCTTCAAGGTGGCGGGATAATTCGAATCCGCCAGCATTTGCGCATCGTGATTGCATTCCAGCACCAACGCATCGACCCCACTGAACGCGGCAATCATGTGCGCAGTTGATCGACCCGCATCGGTCAACAGCCCCAGTCGATGGACGCCATCGGAAAAAACAAACTGGGTCGGCTCGCAGGCATCGTGGGGCACCGCGACCGGTTGCAGCGCAAGACCACCGATCGCGAATGGCGTGTGCGAATCGAACAGTTCAAGCGGCACGCCTGCACGCAAGTAGTTTTTGCAACCGCGCAAGGTACCGGCGGTCAGCCAGACGGGAAGGTTGAAACGGTGCGCAAATTTGAATGCGCCGCTGGCGTGGTCATCATGTTCGTGTGTCAGGACGATGGCATCCAGCTGCTCTGGTACGAGCTCCAACCGTGCCAGCCGATCCACCGTGTCACGAATGCCGAATCCGCAATCGACCAGAATTCGGGTCGGGTGCAGTGCGTCGGAAGAAACTGGAGATACAGAAGGAGAAACGGAAGGAAAAGCAGCGGCGGCAGCTTCGACAACCAATCCGTTGCCGTCACTGCCGCTGCCAAGTATTGCGAAGCGCACTTTACGTAACGCTGTGTGCGACTTATTTCAGCTGATCGAGGAGCAGCTTGAGAATCCGGTTGCCAGTATCCGATTGATCCAGCTTGCCATCCTTGCTCTGCACGCGCACGTCCGTGCTGGCCTCGGCAGCGCCGGTCTGCACACTGATACGGTATTCGCTGGG
>Ga0209515_10009639_pt1 | contig 10953 bp, 11 predicted proteins | sample Subgroupgradi54m_FD_187454 | JGI IMG/M metagenome (GOLD analysis project Ga0209515, IMG submission 187454) | Subsurface groundwater microbial communities from S. Glens Falls, New York, USA - GMW60B uncontaminated upgradient, 5.4 m (SPAdes)... ...
CGCTGTTCCTTGGTCAAGTTGTCCATTTTTGCAGATAACCGGATGAGATAAACTAAAACTAAGGAAAGTATCACTGTAAGTACCCAATAATGTAAAGGCATATTGAAACTCCGTCAGAAAGAACTGTAACGATATAATATACTTTATTAATCAATTTGTCAATAAAAAATAAAAAACTTTGCCAACATGCCACGTAAAGTGGCGTGGCCACCACGTGGCTTTACGCCATCATTTCCAACATTATTGACTAAATGCGTAGGAATCTGGAATTAACAAGGGTTCACTGATAAAGCTTTGATAGATATTCCTCAACAAAGTTTTCCAATGTTCTCTGTTGGCCCTGCCGTCATACGACGACTGCTCCGCTTTGCGGGCTGCCCAAGGAGAATGCCTGCCCGTCCGAAGCTTTAGCGCAGGCGGGGTCAGAATGAAATGGCCAAGGAAGTAAGCCTTTATCTCGAATATTTAGGTTTTCCAAAAATGGATTTTTTGTATGGGCCAAGGGGAATGGAAAACTAGGTCTTTACATTTGTAATTATAATGATACAGTTTAGCTACTCGATAGTCCCTTAAAAGGAGTAAAAACAGGTGAGAAAAGAGTCTTTATTCGCATTATGCTGTGCAACTGCAGTAGGACTAATTTACCTAGTTGAAAAAGATAAAGGTCATGTCGGACCTAAACCTAAGAGACTCCTCGAAGAAGTAGATGCGGAATTCCATCTTTTGGCTACGAAGATGATGAACTCAGAATTTTTTACCAGATATAAATCAATCAAAATATATGTCGTTGATCGCCTTGATGGTGGATTGGCTTGTGCCGAAAAAGACATTGGCCAAGAGCCAGTCATCTATTTATCTCGTAAGGTTCTTAGGCATAAATATAGAGATGTGATTTTGGCTCATGAATTAGGACATGTGGAAAGTGGTGGGGGATCGGAAGTGAAAGCTAACATTTTTGCAGCAAAATTGTGCGGAGAAAAAAGAACGCTAAAAGCTATCGAAGATAAAGACGGCCTATTGTCGTTTATGCCTGGACATCCATCCAATGTCTCAAAGTTTTTAATCACCGAGATGGCCAAAGGCGAAGATGTTAGCAAAAGTGTATTTTTTATGCGTTATTGATATTTATTAGTTTAATCTGGGAGCGGCTTAGCCGCTTTTTAATTGGCAAAAACATGTGCTAAGCTCAAGATATAAAGGATTTTGTATAAAATGCGTATAAATATTCGAGAACAAAGTTTTCCAGTGTTCTCTATTGGCCCTGCCCAAGGAGAATGGTCAGCATGAAATGACCAAGGAATCGTCTAGTTAATTATGTTATTGAGGGTTTTCTGAAAACGGCTTTTTCGGAGGGGCCGAGGAGAATGGAAAACTTTGAGGGTTTTGCTATATTGATTTTATGGAAAAAACACATTTCGAACGAGTTATCGGTGGAACTGAAGAAGAAAAGAAGGTTGCCCTGGATGAGCTTCAAAAAGCCTTTGACGAAAGGAGTGGGCAACTTGCTGAATATGAGCTTGAGAAAACCCCTGACGATTTAGAAATTTTGAATAAAACAGAAACTACCGTCGCTAAAATAGTAACTAAGTATGGCGGTAAACCAAAAAGTCTTCCCATTGATCACGTATATATTCTAAAATCGGGCAGTGTTTTTAAGATGACAGAAGGCCGGTTAGCCGGAGGAATCCATAAGCCCATGGGCCTGAAAATCGGAGTAGAAAAAGGAGAGTCTAACTTATTGCTAGCTAGTACCATAGCCCATGAACTTTTTCATGCCAAATCTTACAAATCAGCTCGGGTTGGAAAATCAGGAGAGGATGTGAGAGCTTACCGGAGTGGTATGGCAATGTTTGATAGGAAAGATCCAAATGAAGAATCCGGCGATGAAAGGGAATATTTTGGAGCTCTTGAAGAAGCTATTGTTGCTGAATGCACCAAGAAGTTTTTAGACGAAATGGCAAAGGAAAATATTTTCCGTGAAGAAATAGCAGCAACCAGAAGATTCAGGGATTGGGTTATAGAATATTATCGAAAGTCTGAATTACCGCCAGAGACAGTCGAGGAATTTAAAAATGAAATAAAGTATATTAGTAATCCTATAGAAAAAGTAGAACAAGTTCTTGCTTACTCTGACAAGGACGAAGATAGACAAGCATACGCAGCCGGTATGTTTATGGCGTTATATCAGAATGGTGAGGTAGAGACTCTTGAAAGATACCAAGAACGCAAAAGGTTATATGGATTGCTTGATAAAATTGTTGCCAGTTCAAATGGAAGATTCGAAACTAGGGACGAGGTTTTTGAAGAATTCGCCATAGCTAATTTCTCAGGAAACTACTTAACTATTGCTAAGGTTGTCGAAGGTATTTTAGGAAGAGGGTCGTTTCGGAAACTTGCCGAAGAATTTAGCGAAGAACCAAAAAAAGAAGGAGAACATGAAGAATCTGAATCGACCAGCTAAATATCTGCCAACACGCCATCATTTCCAACATTAATAGCTAAATGCGTAAGAATCGGGGATTAACCCTCCTCCGCTAAAGCTATGGAAGGGCACAGCAAGGGTTCACTGATAAAACTTTGGTAGATATTTCGTAACAAAGTTTTCCAATGTTCTCTATTGGCCCTGCCCAAGGAGAATGGTCAGAATGAAATGACCATGTGATTATCTAGTTAATTGAGTTACTTCGGGTTTTTTGAAAATGTCTTTTTCGGAGGGGCCAAGGGGAATGGAAAACTATTCGTCAAAAAACACTAAATTTTAAATAACAAAAAAAACCGCCACCCCATTGGATGGACGGCTTGACCGTCATAACTGTGATTACTTTTTCGGTCTATTTGTGTACTTGTCCATATACTTGTCGGCCTTCCATAATCCGACAGCCCAGAACAGACAGGCCAATGTCGGGAGAAATGGCCAATGCCTGTTCAGGTCAACGTTGCCGTTGAAAATGAGATACAGATCATAGACCATAAAGATTGAACCAAGTATTGCCAACATCACAACAATCTTTTTCATTACGCCCTCCTCTAGGATCCCCATATGTCGAAGAATACTTGTATTATAAACCGGTAATAATTTTTTGTCAATAACACGTAAAAAATCAACGCCAGCGGTCTGATGGCTCAAATACCGGATTTTGTATAAAATATGTATAAATCTTAGAGAACAAAGTTTTCCAATGTTCTCCTCCATGGGCGGACAGGTCTATTGGCCCTGCGAATTTCAGATACAAGCAGTTTAGGACTGTTTGTAAGGTAAATACTGAATCACTTGAGATTTCCTGGATTCTTTGACCCCTCCTACCCCCAAGGGGAATAGAAGACTTTTGACATATCGAATCCTGCCAACAAAAAAGACCGCCCCTATGGAGCGGTTTCTTCGCCATACTTAAACGAGATATGCGGATGAGCTTTGACCATCTTTTCTATGGACTCAACATCCTCCAGCATCCGTAATGCTTCAACAAATATTTTTTGGTCGGTCATTTGACTGTGGTGGTATTTGATTCCTTTAGGTTGAACATCACTGCGCAATATTCCGTATAGTATGACTCTCGGGTCAATCGTATCTTCCGTGCTGTGTAATTCAATTCCTGCAAATCTCGCCATGCCTTCTGCTTGCAGAGCATGTGTCTTATCCGGGGCAGTTACATTCTTCATCCGTTCAATGGCGCTATCGTAATCTTTCTCATTGATGATTCCGCCAAGCTCTTTGTATCGTGGGTAATTAGTTTTTTCCGAGTATCTTCTGTCAGCTCCCCGCTCTCTAAATGTTCTTTGTTCATGATTGAAGAGTATCATTGATGGCATGCATTGGCAAATCAACTTGGATGGGGAGTTCACTTTTTTTAATATTCATGGTAGATTATAGGTTATTAAATGCAAAAACCTTTTAGAGTCAACAATCAAATACGCGTTCCTGATGTGTCAGTCATCGATGATGAGGGCAAGCAATTAGGTCCCATGAAGACCTTTGACGCCCTTAATATGGCAAGGGAGAAAGGCCTCGATCTAGTGGAGGTTGGCCCGAATGTTCAGCCCCCTATTGTCAAAATCATGGATTATGGTAAATATATGTATCAGAAAGAACGCCAGGAGAAGAAGGCCAAGACCAAGCAGAAGGATCAGGAGACAAAGACAGTTCGGGTCGGGTTCAAGACGGGACTGCACGATTTGAGCTTTAAAGCCGAGAAAATAAGCGAATTCTTGCAAGAAGGGCATGCCGTAAAGGTAGAACTCACCTTGAGGGGCAGGGAAAAAGCCCTAAGCCATATCGGCAAGGAAAAGCTGGATAACTTTTTAAAAATGATATCCGAGCCCCATTTGATAAACGAACCCCCGAAAAGATCTCCCTTCGGCTGGATAGTTGTGATTAGAAGAGACAAGAAATAACAAATTAAGTATGTTACCCGCCTTCGCTACCGCCTTTTCGAAAAAGGCGAGTCTCGCCCAAATGTTTTGGGCGGAAAGCTTCGGCGAGGTACTCATAATAGTAGCTATTCAGCTACGCTTCATAGACGATTATGGTAAAAACTAACAAATCATTTCTTAAAAGAATAAAAATTACCGGCACCGGTAAGATTTTAAAGCGTCCGCCGGGTCAGAATCATTTTAATTCTAAAGATTCGGGGCAGGTTGGCAGAAGTAAGAAAGGCCAGAAAACTGCTCCCAAAGAACTGACCAGGATAGCTAAGGCTATCATACGCCAATAATAGGAGGCTTGTGGAACCATAAAAATGACACGCATCAAACGAGGAACAATCGCAAATGCCAGACGCAAAAGATTGCTGAAACATGCAAAGGGTTTTATGTGGACCCGTGACTCGAAGTACCGCCAAGCCAAAGAAGCTCTTCTTCATGCCTGGAGCTTCCAGTTCGCCGACAGGAAAAAGAAAAAGAGAGACTTCCGCAGACTCTGGCAAATCAAGATAAACGCCGCCGCCAGAGATAATGGCATCAGCTACTCGAAGCTTATCGACAAACTCCATAAATCAAACATCGAGTTGGACAGGAAAATTTTAGCCGACCTGGCAGAAAATTATCCGGAAATATTCAAAGAGATACTATCTATCACAAAATAATCCCGACATACTAGTCGGGATTATTTTTAGTTACAGCTGAGATTCGAGCTCGCTTATCTGCCCGTTGAGGTCGTCCAATCTTCCGGCATCATCGGGATGGCTCTCTATCTTCATGGAGGCCTCAAGCCTCTCCCTATCTACCCTAAGCTGTTTGAGCATATCCAGCTTGGGTATAGCCGGCTGGTCAAACGCCTTTTCGCCTTCCTCGTTTCCCTTTTTCTTGCCTAACAATGTCTCAAATGGGTTTTTCATCCCGTACGAAGTAGCCCTTGCAGGGTCTGGATGTCGAACATTTGCCATTCATATCCATGCAAGAACTTCATAATTATCCCGCCCAAAGTTTTTACTACTTCGTTCGGGATTCATATCTTTAATTTTAAACAAAGCCGTAAAAAGAGTAAATAAAATAGTCCACAGGCCCTGCAAATGATATAATATGGCCATGAATCCCGTACGAAGTAGCCCCTAATGGGTTAAACGAACGAGATATCGATGTATAATAAAAGTAGTTCTGCGCGCATAGCTTGATATTTAAACTGCGAAGCAGCTACTTCGTACGGGATGAAAGCAGTTGATAAAATTTGGATGGACGGGAAGATGGTTGATTGGGCGGATGCCAAGGTTCATGTTTTGAATCAAGGACTCCATTACGGCAGTGCAGTTTTTGAAGGGATGAGGTGCTATAAGACTAAAAATGGCCCGGCCGTATTCCGTCTCGACGAGCATATTCGGAGATTATTTTATTCAGCAGGTTGTTTGGGAATAAAGATTCCCTTTGCGCTAAAACAGCTAAAAGAGGCGACGCTTGAACTTATCAAAGCTAATAAGGTGGATGAGTGCTATATCAGGCCCATCGTCTTTTGTGGCTACGGGAAGATGGATTTGGATATTTCCGGGAGTGCTATCAATGTGGCTATAGCTCTATGGCCGTGGACGCCACTGTTTGGGGATTGGAAGTCTTCGATATCGATTAAGATATCAAAGTACCGAAGGCTCTCTCGGGAGTCGGTGCCGATAGATGCCAAGGCTTCGGGATTTTATGTGAATTCATCGGTCGCTCTTCAGGATGCAAAGAAACATGGAGCCGATGAAGCACTTCTTCTCGATGAGGATGGATATGTCGCTGAAGGGCCGGGAGAGAATATTTTTATAGTTAAGAATTCAAAAATCTATACCCCGTCTTTGGGGGCGATTTTACCGGGAATAACCCGCAATAGTATCATCCGGATTGCTGAAGACATGAGAATTTCTGTTGTTGAGAAAAAAATTACCGTCAAAGAATTGGAAAAAGCAGACGAAGCATTTTTTACCGGCACGGCGGTGGAGGTCTGCCCCATAGGCAAGATAGACGGTAAATATATGAGCAAAGGCATAGCAGGCAAGTATACTTTGATGTTGGCCAAGAAGTATGGCGAAATAGTCAGGGGAGAGGACAGAAAATATTATAAGTGGCTTAATTTTATAAAATGACAGATCCTTGGAATATAAAAAAGGAAGATTTTCCTCTCAGCGGAAGTCTAAATGATAAGATAAGATTTGTTCTAGGCTATGCCATCCTTGCACCGTCTACCCACAACAGCCAGCCTTGGCTCTTTAAAATAGAAGGGAATTCGTGTCGTATATATTATGACCCCAAATTGAGACTCCCCGAAGCCGATCCGCTTGGTCGCGACTTATACATCAGCATGGGCTGTCTGATAGAAAATTTATTTATAGCGTCGAGTTATTTCGGGATACTTAAGGATTTGAAGATGAAATTAGAAGACGAGCTTATCGTCGAGTTTATTTTTATGGACGGAAATTCCATAAATTCAAATTTTGAATGTTTGCTCGACACTATTCCTAAGAGGGTAAATGTCCGGGGAATATTTGAGGATAAAAGCGTGCCGGAGGATGTAAGGGCAGAACTCTTATCTTTGAATAAAGACGGGCGCCTGAAAATTAATTTTATAACCGATAAAGAGAGGATAGAAAAGCTAGCGTCTCTTACTGCCGAGGGTCTGAAAATGGCTCATGGCCGCCCGGTCTTCAGAAAAGAGATGCATCGCTGGATGAAAAGTAGTCTGACAACAGAGAAAGAAGGCCTGCCGGGTTATTCTCTGAGGATGCCGTTCATCCTGTCATTCATAATTCCCGTGCTGGTAAGATTTTTTGACCTGAGTCTGCTTCTCGCCAAGCTTAATTACAAAAGCATGGTCTCGGTTCCTTTCGTTTGTCTGATAACTTCAGTGGAAAATAGTCCCTCGGTTTGGACGGATACGGGGAGACTAGCGGAAAGGCTCATGCTTCACATTAATTCAAAAGGCATCAAGACATCTATTTTCGTTGCCTCAATAGAGATGGGCGAACTCTATAAGAAGGTCCAAGATATTTTGCAAACTGAAATGACGCCTCAATTTCTGTTCTGCGCCGGCTACATGTCTCACCGGCAAAAACACAGCCCCCGCCATTCGTTAGAGGATAAAATTGTCGCATGAAACCATTAATTTTAAATATCGAAAGAACGAAAGACAAAAAGTTCTTTTCGGTTTTGGTAAAAAATAAAAAAGCCCGCATCGTGGACGAGATAGGCGAACAGATAAAAGAAGTCGAGTTAGTAAAAAATCCGAAACTTCTTTTCCACCCGGAAAAACTTAATTTAAATAAAAAATACGGGACGGTTTGGATATATTATCCCTGGCGGAATACCTTAGTTCATTCTTTGAACGAAAAAGATTTTCGTCTTTTGCGGACATCACGGAATAAAAATTTGATTACTGATAGCGAGCAGAAAAAAATGGAAAAATTCAGGGTCGGCATTGCCGGACTTAATGTCGGCAATCCGGGGGCGGTCTGTCTGGCTTTGGAAGGCAATATTGCCATGAAGATGGCCGACAATGATGTCTTGAGCGTATCCAACCTTAACCGGTTCAGGGCCGGTATGTGCGACATAGGACTAAATAAAGCCGTTCTTACGGCCAGGCAGATATGGGAGATAAATCCTTTTGCGAAGTTGGAAGTTTTTGAATCCGGGATTACCAAGGAAAATATCGCGGAGTTTTTATTAAAGCCCAAGATTGATATCTTAGTTGAAGAGATGGATCACCTTGGATTCAAGGTAGCCATCAGGGAGCTGGCCCGAAAGAATGGTATCCCCGTAGTGATGGTTACCGGAAACGGAGAGAATGTTATAATAGATGTGGAGAGGTTTGACTTGAATCCTAGACTGCCTCTCCTGGCCGGTTATTTAAGAAAAGACATCATCGAAGCTATAAAAAATGGCCCGACATCTCTTAGGGGAAAGATAGAATTATCGAGGGATTTTATGGGAGTGAAATATCTCCGCCCTCGCCTGGTAAGTTCTTTTTCTCTTGTCGGTACCAAACTTGCCGGTATACCCCAGATAGCCGAGTCCTCGTTCTTACGGGGGGCGGCGATATCCTATGTGGTCAGGCAGATTGCCGTCGGGGCCAAAGTTCCTTCCGGGAGATATTATCTCTGCTTGGATGATGCTCTACGATAATGAAAGATGTTTTTTCTTCCGTCAGCGAATTAAGAAGAACCCTGGAAACTAAGGGCGAAGATTTTTGGCATAATAAAGGCCAGGCGATGGCCCTTGAGCTTTTTCATAGTGCCTCAAGAAGGGTGCCTGCTTACGGCGATTTTTTAAAAAAGAATAAAATTAACCCGGTAAAAATAAAAACCATCGCCGATCTTTCAAATGTTCCGGTTATCAATAAGGCTAATTATTTAAGAGCCTATCCCTGGGAAAAGCTTTGCTGGGACGGTAACGCCGGTTCGATGGATATGATATCGGTCAGTTCCGGTTCTACGGGAGAGCCGTTTTACTGGTTAAGAGGCAAAGCTCAGGAGAAGGAATCTGCCCTGATTCAGGAACTGTATCTTCTAGATTCGTTCGAGGTTGATAAATATTCGACCCTTTTGATAGTTTCTTTTGCAATGGGGGTGTGGGTGGGCGGGACCGTTATTCATCGGGGCAGCCAGGAATCAGCAACTAATTACAGTATGTCCGTCATTACTCCGGGAATAAATATCGCCGAGGTCTTAAAAGCAATAAGGGCGATAGGGAAAAAGTACGAACAGATAATTATTGCCGGCTATCCGCCCTTTGTAAAAGATATCATAGATGAAGGCGAGCACTCGGGATTAAAATGGAAGGACTATAGGGTCAAGTTCCTTTTTGCGGCTGAAGCTTTCAGTGAAGTATGGCGTGATTATATGTATCAAAAGGTCGGCGCTCAGAAACCGTTCAAAGATTCTCTGAATATCTACGGCACAGCCGATGCGGTTATCATGGGATATGAGACCCCGCTATCTATTTTTATAAAAAGAACGGCGGCAAAAAGTAATTCCGGCTTGTACAAAGATATCTTTACTTACAACGAGAGGGTGCCGACTCTGATACAATATAATCCCATGCTTAAATATTACGAGGACATAAAAGGCAATCTGGTTTTCTCCAGTAATAGCGGTATTCCATTGGTAAGGTATGACATCGGCGATACCGGCGGTATCATCGAGTATGGCAAAATGGATAAAATGATGAATGGCCACGGCATTAATATGGCGGCAGAGGCCAAGGCTAATGATATAAGCAACTGGAAACTCCCGTTTTTATTTGTTTATGGACGGGGTGACTTCACTGCCAGTCTCTATGGCGTGAATATCTATCCCGAAAATATAAGAGATGCCCTCGGAGCGGAGGTCATAAGCGATTATGTAAGCGGTAAGTTTGTGATGCTTGCCAAGAATGACGAGAACTTGAATCAGTACCTTGAGATAAATGTGGAAATCAAAAATAGCAAGAAACATCAGCCACCGGGCCTTCGAAATAATATAAAGAAAACCATCACCGAAACTTTGGCATTGAAAAGCAACGAATATAACGAGTTGCATAGATTAATAGGCAAAAAATCCGAGCCAGATGTAAAATTATGCCGGTACGGAGACGAACGATTTTTTAAACAGGGTATAAAACAAAAATGGCGCAAGACTTAGCATTTACACTTATCGGCAGTTTCGGGATATTTTTCATGGGGATAATAGTTTATTTCCATGATCGCAAAAGCGTGAGCAATATTCTGTTCTTCCTGGTCAGCTTGTTCACTGTTTTCTGGTCATTGGCTAACTATTTCTCCATCACCGTCCAGCCCGCAGCGGTTTTGCAATGGATAAGATGGGTCCTGTTCTTTGCTGTTCCGTTGATGATGTCATTCTTCCTCTTTATATTTAATTTCCCGGAGCCTAATCTGAAGCTACCCCTAAAATATCTCATTCCCGTATTTACTGCGACTGTCATTACGATGGCCCTGACTATTTCTCCCCTTGTTTTCGTAAATTATTATCTAGAAGGCGGGAGAGTCGTTCCCGTGGCCGGACCGTTGATGCCGCTCTTTGCTTTAGTGGTCATCGCATATCTTGTGGCCAGTTTGATACTGATGGTCAAAAAGTATCTTACGGCGAAGGACCTTGAAAAAAAGCAATGGCGGGCCATGGTTGTAGGTGTATTCTCGAGTTTTTTTCTTCTGGTCGTAACTAATTTTCTTTTTGTCGTCGTCTTTAATGTTACTTATTTCGTAAAGCTTGGGCCGCTTCTTATGCTACCGGCTGTTTTCGGCATGGGTTATGCGATAATGAAGCATCATCTCTTGAATGTTAAGGCTATCGCCACCGAGATACTGACCTTCGCTATTTTGTCGATATCTCTTTTCGAAGTCCTTACCGCCAATGGTTTGGGAGAATTACTTCTTCGGGTGGTGGTGTTTTCGCTGTTTTTTATGGCTGGAATTTTTTTGATAAGAAGTGTTTTGAAAGAAGTTGAACAGCGGGAGAAGTTGGAAATACTGACCAAAGAACTTGAAGCGGCCAATAC
>Ga0209515_10009640_pt1 | contig 10952 bp, 16 predicted proteins | sample Subgroupgradi54m_FD_187454 | JGI IMG/M metagenome (GOLD analysis project Ga0209515, IMG submission 187454) | Subsurface groundwater microbial communities from S. Glens Falls, New York, USA - GMW60B uncontaminated upgradient, 5.4 m (SPAdes)... ...
ATGGTCAGGATGAGCTAATTCATTTTTACCCCGTTAGAGAAAGCCGCCGATTTTAATCGGCGGTCATCTCCGCTTAAAGCCGACGGTGGTTTAAAGCCACCGTCGGCGCAAATCGTTAGAGAACAAAGTTCTCTAACGGGGTTTACTACAATATTGTTAAAAAACAGGATCGCATAATGGAAAAAGAAAATAAAACATCAGGCATCCATCCCGTTAGAGATAAGGGAAGCTTATGCAGTATGTATATGTCTTGAGAAGCAATAAAGACGGTAAATAGTATACAGGTTGCACGAACGATTTGCAAAAGCGTTTTCGTGAGCGGTAGTGTACAGTATTGTGTGTAAATTCAGCAATGATTCAGCTTACCTTAAAAGAGATCGAGACTGTAGAACGATCCTGGGGGCAATATTTTTAAAACAAAAGCTGGATTAGACTAAAAAGGGCGTATCCTTCCGGTTGAGAAATCTTTAACCCAGGATGTGGCACCAACCACATCCAAACCGAAAGGAGACGCCCATGAGAACTGTCAATCTCACAGGTCATTTTAAACGAAGATGGCAATTTGCCAAGCAATTTTTTCAAGAAACGCAAACGAACGACTTTTGGATTGATGTTCATAAATTTGCCCGGTCGATGACCAAAGAATTCTTTGAAATCACCCTCGAGGAAGAAATGATCCGGTATCAGCAGCGAGAATCTTATCAAAGGACGCCTGACCGCGTCGATTATCGCAATGGTCACTACACGCGTAACTTTGATACGGCCTTTGGCCCCGTTGAAAATATCAACGTTCCCCGCTCCAGGACCGGCCTCTTTGAACCGACGATCTTTAACAAATATCAGCGCCGTCAGGACTGCGTCAATCAATCGATTATCAATTGCTTTTTGCTGGGCGTCTCCACCCGCAATGTCAAAGATGTCTTAAAGCCTCTTTTGGGCGTTAACATCTCAGCCTCAACCGTCTCTAACGCCGCCAAATCCGTCAGCCGCCTGGTCGAGCAATTCCATCGGCGCGAACTTGTCGATGAATATCAATTCCTCTTTATCGATGGTATTAATATCTCGGTTCGATACGGTTCCAAATCTATTAAAAAGACCGTCCTGGCCGCCTACGGCATCACTCTCTTCGGCCAGAGAGAACACATCGATTTTCGTATCGTTAAAGCCGAATCCAAGGATGCCTGTGAATCTTTCTTAAATAATCTTTACAGCAGAGGCCTTGAAGGCAAAAACCTCAAACTGATCATTACCGATGGCGGTAAAGGCCTCATCGCGGCCTTACAATTCGTTTACCCCCAAATCAAACACCAGCGCTGCTGGTTCCACAAGTTACAAAACATAACCAAACTTCTTAAAAAGAAAGATCAATCAGAAGTGATCCGAATGCTGCGAAAGATTTACAATGCCCCCTCCAGGGCCATCGCCCTTAAATGTTTTAAAGATTTCCAGAACTCCTGGGGCAAAGCTTATCCCAACGTTGTCAAATCTTTAGAAAAAGATTTAGAAGAACTCCTCAACTTTTTGACCATCCCCATCAAAGAAGATTTTCGTTCATTCATCCGTAAACGCATTCGTACCACCAACGTCATCGAACGTTCTTTCCGGGAAGTCAGGCGCCGTACCAAACCGATGTCTTGCTTTAACAACAATGACAGCCTTCAACGCATTATGTATGCTGTCTTTTATCGTTTAAATACCAATTGGAAGGATAAACCTTTAACTCAATTTACACAATTTATTTGACACTACCTTCGTGAGCATAATGACGGTAAAGTTGTTTCCACAAAGGGCCGCGGACCCTTTGAGCTGATTTATTATGAGGCATCCTTAAGCAGTAAAGATGCTTTTGATCGGGAGAAATATCTGAAGTCAGGGATGGGGAAGCGATATTTGAAGAATCGGCTAAAACGCTTCCTGTCCAAGTACGACAAGTTGCCGGGAATGAATCTCTAACGGGGTGAACGAACGCTGAGTCGCTATTTTCTTTTGTGGCGGCGGGAGTGTCTCGTAAAGATATTCAGAACTTGCCTGAGCTTTTTCGTAAGGAGCTATCGAAGGCGTTGTTTTATGAAGAGTTCTCTGCTGATCAGATACAAGACACAATGAAGCTGGCTGATAAAACAACCATCGCGAAGACCATCAGCTGCAGCGTTCTAGCTTCCATGAACCAGATGCTTTTCGAGTACGAACATATGGCAGAAAGGTACGCCCATTTGGGGGATGAGGGCATGGTTGTCGCGAACAAGAAGCTTAATCGGATGCTTAGGGGAGCCATCGGCGAAGGGCGGAATGATTACGGCGTTCCTATTGAGCAATTTAAGAAGAGTTTGGTCTTATCATGAGAATTTTGTAACAAAAAATATGCCTTTTTGTTACAAGAGAACCATCCTCCTATCATTGGATTCCCTTGACTTATAGTCGCAAATAATATATACTTTTTGCGACAGAATAAGTGATGAGATAGTATGCAATACACTGATGATATTGTAGTTAGTAGAATATACGGTCATGGAAGAGGCTGGGTATTCACGCCAAGCCACTTTTTTGACCTTGGGAGCCACTTTGCCGTGAGAAAAGCTCTTGAGAGGTTAACGAAGCAAGAGACTATCCGTCGACTTTCTCCGGGGCTTTATGACTATCCCCGGCGTCATCCCTCGCTCGGAGATCTGGTTCCTAATTATGAGCAAATTGGCAAGGCGTTTGCCGGACAGCATAAGTTAAGACTTCAGCCCTCCGGAGCTTATGCCGCCAATCTTCTAGGCTTGACTGAGCAGGTTCCAGCCAAAATTGTTTTTTTGACAGATGGTCCCAATCGGAAGTTGACCATCGGTAACCAGCGGATCATTTTTAAAAGAACTACACCTAAGAACATGGCGGCCGCAGGCCGTGTCAGTGGTTTAGTCATTCAGGCGTTACGCCATCTGGGAAAAGATCACGTGGATAATGATATCATCAATAGGCTTAAAGCGCGGTTGAGTGATGATGACAAACAGCAGCTTCTCAAGGATATTTCGTGCGCTCCGGCTTGGATCGGCGCAATATTCAGAAAAATGGTGAAATAATATGGATCGTTTTGCAGTCTTACCTGCCTCAGAGAAAATTCCTTATTTCGATACGATGGCAAACAAGCTCGGTATTTTTCCGGAATTGGTCGAGAAGGATTTTTGGGTTTGCTGGACGTTGAAACAACTCTTTTCCTTAAAGGATATTGGAGCGCATATCACATTTAAGGGCGGTACGTCGCTATCCAAGTGCTACAATGCGATTGAGCGATTTTCAGAAGATGTTGATATTGCCATTGAAAGAAAATATCTTGAGCATGGCAAAGATATTGAGCCATCTGTTGAGGTAAGCAATAAGGAAAATCAACGACGCATCAAAGAATTGATGGCATCCGCCAGGACAGCCATTCGCAAACAGATTCTTCCGGAACTGCGGCGAAAAGCGGGTGATATTTTCGGGGAGGATAATCAATGGTCAATAGATCTGAATCCCAAAGATCCGCTCGAGCAAACACTTTTGTTTTTTTTCCGACGGCTGTTATGAAAACCGACCGTAATTACGTACAACCTGAAGTCAGAATTGAATTAGGCGCTCGATCAGATCATTGGCCAGCCGAATCTGTTCAGATTTCACCTTATGTGGCCGAAGTTTTGCGTGATTCCTTGGCTATCCAACCAATCACAGTTAAAGTCTTATCGGCAGAGAGGACTTTCTGGGAAAAGGCGATGATTCTTCACCGGCTTTATCATTCTCCCGATGGCAAGGCTATTTCAAAACGCATGTCACGACATTATTATGATCTTTATGCGATGAACAAAGCCGGGATATTTGAGAGGGCGATCAAAGATGTTGAGTTAATGCAGAACGTTGTTAATTTCAATAGACTTTTCTTCAGATATTCATGGCTGAATTATGATGAGGCTAAGCGCGGATCTTTCCGGCTGGTTCCTAAAGATGCAGAACGGATCAAAAGTTTAAAAGCTGACTACCGGCAAATGGAGCTCATGTTCTTTAAGGATCAACCGACATTTGATGAGATCGTTGCCGGATTACGCAAGATGGAAGACCGGATTAACAAGGTGCAGTGACAGCAGTGCCTAATCATTCCGCGCTAACACTCCGCTCATAAAATAAGATATATAAAATGTGATCTTCCCCCGAAAAAGTGGACACAACGAAGAGTTGGTTTTAGTATGATAGCCAGCTCAAAATCGGGAGGTGTCCAATGCAAGGGGACAGCATATAAAAAATTTTACTTTATCTTCCATACAAGGCGTAAGTATTTTACTGAATCAATTCCTCCCAAGATGGTCTGTGGAGTTTTAAGAAAAACGGGACGGCGCCCTTTTTAAGTATTGTTGATCAGCCGAAGGGATAAGGTTTTAGATCTATGCCGCCAACCTACGACCTTAACCCCGCTAAAAAGCGCGGGATTAATTCCGGCAGTGGTTTACGTCGCTACGCTTCCGTAAACCACGCCGTCATTAACAAAATCAACCCTTCGACTCCGCTCAGGGTTGCGGTTCGACAAGCTCACCGTCCCGAGCGAAGTCGAGGGAATGCTGAGCCCCGCCTGATGCGGGGTCAAAGCATCAAATTCGCCACCGACGAGACGACGTATCAGCGCGCGGTTGATTTATACGAAAGTGATAAGGTGACGGAGGTTAAAGAGGCCTTCGGTGATTTTACGGCTGTTGTGCTTGGGACTAAGCCATATCGTGTTTCTGTATCAGGTCGCCGTTACAAGGATGCTCATTGTACTTGCTATCTTGGTGAAAAGGGAACGCTCTGCAAGCATGCGGTAGTGGACGGAAGGAAGAATTAAACAATGACGAACTAGCCGCTGTCAAGAAATCCGTCACGGAATCGATGAAATATATTAAGCCCTATTCTGGACCGTCACGCACTTGGTTTGCGAATCAGGATTCATTGCGCGAAGGATGTGCCAGGCTGTCGGCTGTTATCTCGGATCTGCCGGTCAATACACAAACTGCATATCTCTTGGTGAAACTGCTTTTGCGGCTGGACAAAAAGTTGCAAGTCGGCGGTGTGGATGATGCTTCGGCTTTTGCTCAGCACTCCTTCGACCGAAGCACCCTGAGCAATGTCGAAGGGTTCTAACGGGATTGTAGGCGGGTTTATGAACGATGTTGTGGCAATGCTCAAAGATTTCGCGCAAATGGATCACGCATGCATTGATACCTTTGAATCGCTTTGTGGTCAACAAACTTGTTTCGGTTGGGAAGAGTCACTTGTTCGAATCCTCGATGAAAGAAATATTCAATAGAGCTTGGATTCCGGATAAGCCGCTGGAACACGAAGGTTGAAATTTATGCTCCCGCTGTTAATTTAACCAACAAAGCAGCATCCTTCCATATTGGTTGGGTAAAGTTATTTACCGCTACAAAGGAAACCCTTCACCGGAAGAATCGGGGGAAGGCGGAGGATATAAAGAAGAAACGAGCGTAATATCAGCAATAAAATATAATTTTACACTACAAACTGTCCATATGTTATAATTGTAGTGTAAGAGGAGACGGACGATGGATGCTTTGAAGGGTGTTCTTCAAGAGAGTAGGAAACACTACTTGGATCTGGAAAACCGGATTGAAAAGAAATTAAAATCTTTGCCCTCCGGCAGCGTGAAAGTCCGCCGGATCGCAGGTGCGGTCTATTATTATCTGCAGGAGCGGGTCGGTGACAAGGTCGTTCATCGGTATCTGGGAAAAGAAAAACCGGAAGCTTTGATGAAGCAGATATCCGAAAGGCGCGCCCTTAAGGCGGAGCTTAAGAAGGTCCGGGAAGGGCTCAAGCTGGTGCGCAGAGCCGAGGGGAGAAAACGTGCTTGAGATCATCGAGGAAATTCTGAAAATTTTTGCCAAGAACGGCCTGTTTGACGAAGGCGTCGAGCTAATTAAAGTGCGAGTGCCCAATCCGGCCAACTATTTCTTCCACAAACTCATCGTTTCCGCGCGACGCAGGAATCTGGCCAAAAGCGGCAAGGATCTGGAGCAGGCGATCTGCACATCGACCATCGTTGATGCCGAAGCGATGGCCAACCGTTTCAAGAAATTTCCCAAGGGCTGGCAAACGGACATTCTCAAGGTCTTGGCCCGCGCCGAAAAGAACCTACCGCTTTATTCCCAAGAAATCGAACGGATCAATCTTACCCTACAAAGTGCCGTTAAATCGTAATTGTAGTGTAAAACCTATGAAGACCTTTGTCCTCGGTGATATTCACGGTGCTTATAAGGCGCTCCTTCAATGCTTTGAGCGATCCGGATTCGATTATGAGCGAGATCGACTGATCGTGCTGGGGGATGTCTGCGACGGTTATCATGAGATTAGACAATGCATCGATGAGCTGTTAAAGATAAAGCATTGTGATTATATCATCGGAAACCACGATCTCTGGGCGTTGGATTGGGCAACGCGCAATGAGAAGCCAGAGATCTGGACAAGTCAAGGAGGCAACGAAACGATGGCGTCATATGACGGCGGACCCATGTCGCAGGCGCATATTGATTTCTTGAAAAACGCGCATTTGTGGATTGAGCTTGATAACAAGTTGTTTGTCCATGCCGGTATTGATCCGACTAAAAAGGTTGAAAAACATGGGTTGGAATATTTAACGTGGGACCGAAACTTAGTGGAAAGCGCGTGGAAAAAGGTACATCAAAATCCGAAGTATAAGTTTTCTACATACGATGAAATATTCGTAGGCCATACAACGACCCAATGGTTTGCCAGAAATAAAGAAACGAAAAATTTGACCCCAGATGAAATAGCCGAGTTGGGGACAAAGCCTTTATTTTTATGCAATGTGATCATTTTAGATACAGGTGCTGGTTGGTCTGGTAAGCTGACGATTATGGATGTGAATACTCATGAATACTGGCAGTCGGACTTAACACCAAAGTTATACGGAATAGAAGGCAGGTAGTGTGAGATGAAAGCAAACAGCATATTGTCAAATTTGATTTGCGCTCATTTGCAGGTCGCTAATCCTCAAGATGGAGTCAAGAAAATATTGACTATTGATGGCACGCCAGAAATAGTTTATGTCTTTTTGGATCATATTGCCTCGGAGAATTTTCACAAAAAAGAATATTATCATATTGAGCATATTTCTATTCCTTCACGGTTGGATACATGGATTTATGATCATCTGGTCGACAGTGAACAATTTGCCAAGTATTTGGATCGTTATGGAGGGGAAAAGGGCATTAATAGCGAGAATATCGATCAGCACATTTTACGAAAGCACTATTATTTAAAAGCATTGGACATTTTAAAGCAGAAGAAAAATTTTGACATGGCTATTTGGTCAAAGCCGCGGTACCAACTTCACTATAAGCGCAAGTCGAATTTGTTTCTTAAAGATGGAAGCCCTATTGGCTTTGATTTTAGGAATACGGTCGCAGTACTTTTTACCATTAAACAAAAAGAGGATCGTCGTATTTTGGCAATAGGCGGAAGTGGTGGATCAGGTCAAAGGCAGAGCAATACGCTTTTTACAGCGATTTTTTATCTTCTGAGTAAGAAGAAGCCCGTCTGGTATCACTTCATAAAGTACGATGGCTACCATCAGTTTAAATATATTCGTTCTTATCGGAGAATTTTGATAACAGGTGGTTTCGGGAGTAATTTTGATTTAAATGAAAGTTTGATGCGGGAGATAAGAAAGGCAGGCATAGACGCTTATCAAATTCCCGAAATAAAAAAACAAAGATATTGAGAGGTAGAAAAAATATGAGTTATATCATGGTCGATATTGAAGCTGATGGTCCTATCCCGGGCGACTATTCGATGATTTGCTTCGGAGCGATTATTGTTGAGCCGTCGTTATCTAGGACATTCTACAAAAAGTTAAAACCGATTTCAGAAAAATGGGATCCGGAGGCATTGAAGATTTCGGGATTCAGCCGTGAGGAAACATTAAATTTCGATAGTCCTAAAACTGTGATGGGATCATTCGATAGATGGCTGGCTGACAATGTAAAAGGGAGGCCGATATTTATATCCGATAACAATGGTTTTGACTGGCAGTTCATCAATTGGTACTTTCATCATTTTCTTGGCCGGAATCCCTTTGGTCATTCATCCATGAATCTGGGATCGCTTTACAAAGGGCTTGTTAGAGATACGTCCAAGAACTTTAAACATCTTCGCAAAACCAAGCACACGCACCATCCGGTTGATGACGCGAAGGGTAACGCTGAGGCGTTTTTGGAATTGATTAAGATGTATGAGTTGAAAGTACAATTATAGGGTCGCAGAAAAGGTCGTAGAAGGGTCATAAATAAGACCGGTGTAAAAGTCGGAGAAAAAATGCTCTTCCCCCGCGCTAGCACTGTGCTAGCAGAATAAGCCCCAACAGGGGCAAAAGCGGTATAACAGCAACAAATCGAAAATCACCCAACTCCGAACATCCCTAAGAGATAGATAAAATCAGCAAACACCAGAAACATCGTCGAGGCCGCTTATAACCTGTCCCGATGTTTTCTAAATAAGTATTCTTGAAGTCGGGACCCCGCCCCGTCAACCACTCAAATCTTTTAGTAAGACGGGACTGCAGAGCATTCAGGCGCCAATGCCTTCGGCATTGGCGCCCTTTTTATTTTATGCTACAATGCGTCGTGTTCAAGAAATACTTCACCCCCAAAGAAGCCAATCAAACACTCCACATCGTTAAAAAAATCGTCACAGAAATTCTAGAGAAAGGCCGGAGCTTGCGCGCCCTTTTGTCAGGACAGATTGGCGATGTGCCCGCGCCCCAAACTCAAACGCTCGCTAAAGAGGTCGAAGGCCTGATGCTTCAATTAGAGGAGATCGGCTGTTTTTACAAAGACTGGAATTTTGAAACCGGGCTCGTAGATTTTCCAGCTATGATTGATGGTGAGGAAGCCCTTTTATGTTGGCGGAGTGATGAAGGGGAGATCCTCTGGTATCACAGTCTCGAAGATGGTTTTGCCGGCCGACGGCCTTTGCCGGCAGAACCATCTTCGAGACTGCTATTCAGGAATAAATAATTTTCAAAGGGACGTGATGGGCCCGATGAAAAATTCTCTGTCGTTTTATCGGATCTTCCTCCTCATTGCCGCCGTTTTCTTTGCGTTCCTGCCGGGCGGCTGCTCCCGGGAAAAACCCCTCAAGATCCACGCGATCAACGTCGGATACGGCGATTGTTACTTCCTTGAGCTGCCGTCATCAAAAACAATGCTCATCGATGCGGGAGACTCATCTCACGCGCCGGCCGTGGTGCGGTATCTTCAACAACACAACGTTTCCACCATCAACACGGTTATTATCACACATCCTCACAAAAATCATTTTGGAGGCGTTTTGAGTGTTATCGATACGTTTAAGGTCGAAAAAGTTTTTATAAACGGCGATCTCAACGCTGAAGAAGGATACGTTCGGCTTCTGGAGGAATTGAAATCAAAAAACATTCCCGTTCGAATGATCAGCCGGGGAATCCTCATAAGCGATAAGTCGGATAGCGTTCAAATCGAGATCCTGCACCCTTCCCGCTTGATCTCATCGACAAACGCCAATAGCATTGTGACGTGGATCAAATTTCAAGGGTTCTCGTGTCTTTTCACATCCGATATTGAGTCCCGAGAGCAGGAGGAGCTTCTTGGGCTGTATCCTCAGATAAAGCAGTCTGATGTGATGACCGTGGCGCATCACGGCCGCGCGGTCAGCCGCCAATTTATAGAAGCGTTCATCGATAAAATTTTTATTATCTCGACCGGACTTAATCCTTACGGGCCGCCGGATCAGGAAAATATCGATCAATTAAAAGGCAGGGTGTTTCGCACGGACCAGCATGGCACCATTGTTTTAGAAAGTGACGGGCGGACATTGAAAGTATCCCATGAATAACATCAGAGCCGCAAAGATAAAAACGCTGAATTTTCAACAACCCCTTCCTTTGGACCGTTCATTCTGGGTTCTTAGAAATTTTGGCAATCCCAAAAATTAAATATTATACTTCAGCGTAAACATGATTAGCTTATTATAGAAGGAGATTTAGGATATGAAAAACAGTCGTGAGAAAATATTGATGTTGAGTTGCATGATTTTTGTTGTGGTGTTTTTTGCTCCGCGTACCGCGCATGCCGCCGCATATGATTTTGTTCCCAATCCCTACGATCTCTACGATCTATATCATTACAGTTTTTATACCTGGGGTATCAACTGGACTCCTCAGTCAAACGAGGTTATTACCAATGCTTACGTTAGAGTGAACCATATTAACAATTGGGAAGAAGGGGATGCCCCCCAACTGGCTCTATATTCACCTTTTAGATAACACAAACCTGGCGTCCGGAGTCAGTGTGTTCGGTGACAACAAAGATGATGGTATAGATAATTTTGTCGGCTGGGTGAATAACATCTACCTGGATACCTATATTGACCATAACGGCGGCGGCGGGCCGGCCGAAGATTACCGGTATACTTTGACGGCAGACCAGCTAACCTATTTAAACAACTATACACAAGACGGGCTCTTTGGCCTCGGTTTTGATCCCGATTGCCATTATTTTAACGACGGAGTCTATTTTCATTTTGATACCCAGGTGGTTCCGGAACCGGCCACTGTATTTCTTTTTTCATCGGGATTAGTTGCTGCGTTCTTAAAGCGAAGAAAATTGACGGCTTAAGCTCATAGAAAGAACTTGCGGTGAATTTTTAGGGCCACCCCGCCTTTGGCGGGGTGGCCCCTTTTACTTTTTAAAGATTCCTTCTTAAAAATTTCGTATAATTACATCTGGCTCTTTTGACGGATTGTTCATTTATTAATTTTAGGACTTACGCACTTAGTGTCTTTGCGAACACTATGACTTTGTCAAGCGTTCTGTAAAATTAAAGGGCTGACGGAACGATAACCCTTGATGTAACTTTGACGGTCTCGGACTAAAGCAAAACTGATTTTCACGAGT
>Ga0209515_10009642_pt1 | contig 10950 bp, 12 predicted proteins | sample Subgroupgradi54m_FD_187454 | JGI IMG/M metagenome (GOLD analysis project Ga0209515, IMG submission 187454) | Subsurface groundwater microbial communities from S. Glens Falls, New York, USA - GMW60B uncontaminated upgradient, 5.4 m (SPAdes)... ...
AATGTGGGACTCATAACCGGCTCATCAATGCCTAGTCCAAGAGCTAGGCCCTGCACAAACGTTGTTTTCCCAGAACCAAGCTCCCCATAAAGACAAACAACATCTCCGGGCTTTAATGTAGTTGCCAGTTTTTTGCCAATTTTTTTAGTTTGACGGGCAGAATGGGTAAGAAATTCCATATGCTATACCAGGCCATCAGACCTCCTATTGTATCAAATACGATATCTCTGACCCTACCCTCACGGGTAGGAACAAATGTTTGATGAACTTCATCGCTTATCGCATAAACAATCGTCAGACCGAGGGCGACACATCCGCTCTTGAATTTACCATAATCTGTGGTATTGATAACTGCCCGGTAGAGAAAAGTAAACAGCATTGCATATTCAATCAGGTGGAGTGTCTTGAAAAAAGCGAAATTGTACCAATAGTCTACCGATACCCGCACACTGGGACGAGAAGAGAGCATAAATATGCACAATCCCCAGAGAACGGCGGGTAGATAAAACCGGGCATAGAGGAAACATTTATTCATGAGCGGCAAACTGTCTAGCAAAAAGAAATGCGCATGTCCCACATAGTATCGTGCCAACGCCAATAAGCAAAGAAGGAATCATGTTGTTTTTTACCCCTGGTCTAGTTTCCCCATCGGAACCGGACTGTGTGGCAACTCCGGCAATACTGCCGACAGAAAAGGATGTTGAAGAAATATATTCTTCTCCAACTCGTTCTGAAGATGGAAAAGGAGATGGTTGGGAAAGGCCGATGGGTTTTGTACTTACCCCGGTGCTCGTCGGTGGAGGTGGAAATAAAGTAGGAGTAGAGGCTAGTTTGGGCGTACTTGAGGGTTTTGGAGTACTTGAAGGTTTAGGACTAGGAACAAGTGTGGACGTCGCCACGGGTTTAGTGGTGACTGTAGCTCGCGGTAAAGTGTTAGACTGGCCTGGAGATTGACTACCCAAGACAGCCCAGCTGCCTCCATCGGGACTTCTCCCCAAAATCACTCCTTCATCTACGTTTTTGAAGGTGTAGGAGTCGATAAGCTTACCTTGGTTATCTATAAGTCGTACGTCATCACCACCATTGTTTAATGCAATTTTTGATTGCGATTTGTAAAACGCCATGGTCTGTTTTGATGGTAATGTGGTTCCCTGACCAATAGGATAGGCTTTACTCCCTCCTCCTTCGACATCATCCAGCATCCAGCCTGAAAGATTTACACTTTCTTCTGAAGCGTTATACACTTCTATAAATTCACTATCTTCTCCTTTGTCACCTGCTGGATTTGGATAGATTTCATTTAAAAGTACTTGCGCATCAACAGCAGAAGGAAGAAAAAATCCCAAGAGAAGGGACAAACAACCGCGTAGACATAGGCCTTTGGTCGACATTTAGTAATTTATATGCAGGTAAAACGTCTCCAGATCGGAATCATCATGATCTACTCGCACATAACGTAGTTTACACCCATTTATGCCCGCGTAACTCCCCCGATGCAATATACCTGCTTTCACTGCATGTACATCGCTTGCGGAATCACTATTGATATCGATACCATTGTGAAAGTTGTAGACACTGCCTATCCAAGTATTTCGCGTAGCCCAGGTGGATCCGTAACCTTGACTCATGGTTATTTTCGGACTAATTGGCCAATTCCAGCTACCGGATGGGTTAAATGGATCACTCTCGCCACCACCACAAGAGGATCCGGAACAGTTGTCATAGGCGATACCAGGACGTAAGTAACTAAAGGGATTTTGGGTATTGCCCTTTTGGCTCACAATAAAGTGGAGATGACTTCCACTGGAGTTGCATGATGCACCTCCGATAATGGAAGCAATTTTTGCTCCTTCACCCACTTTACCAACTTCTGTCTCATCTCCTTTGCCCGCAATGATTGCTTGTATCGATTCAAACTCCGATCGAGTTGCAGCAAGAAGTTGTTGGTATTTTTGTTCATCATTTTTTGTGACGGATAGAAGATTAGCTTTTGCAGCTTTTTGACCGTCGAGCTGAGTTTTTTGTTTTTTTAACTGATCTCTTAGCGTCTCCTGCTGTTTTCGTTTTTCTTCAAAGGTTGTTTTTTGCTCTACATAATTTACTTTAGCCTCTTGCATCTGGGACATAAGCATTTTGTCATTCGCTTGCGCAGTGCGTATGTATTTAAGCTTTAATATAAATTCGCCAAAATTTTCCGATCCAAAAAGAATTTCCAGTGGAGGGGCACTGCCTTGCTTGTAGGTGGCAATGATTCTATCTATGAGGACATTTGATGTTTGTGTGAGTGAAACTTCTAGACGATTTATTTTCCCCGAAAGTGTAGCAATTTCCACAGTAAGATCATCTATTTTCTTTTCCGTTAAATTCATGTTTAGGGTGGTTCGTTTGATTTGAGAATCCATGTAGGTGATCTCTGAAGTCAGAGTCTTTCCCCTCGTTTGTGTTTCAGTAAGTTTAGACTCAAGTTCTCGTATTTGATTTTCAAGCTCCTTATAGCGGTCGTTTGTTTGAGGAATAGCAGTCTGGGCAACTAAGCTCGTGGCACACAAAAACAGACCACCGAGAAGGATGAAAAAAAACGGGAGAAATCGTATCGAATACTGGCGGAGAAGTTTAAAAACGGACATACCTCCAAAGAGCAACAAAACTTCCAAGAGCACCTAGTAGCAGGCCAAGGAAGGTTAATAGGAAAAGAAGGATACCGGTGAGTACAATGGATATGGGCCAGACAACGACCTCTCGCATGTATGGGATAGTCTTGCCAAAGAAGGCAATATGAAGCGACAATGCCGGTATCCCCTGAAGCAACGATGAGAGAAATGGAGTAGCATACAGAAGCACACCATATCCAAGTAACCAGCCAATAATGGCACCAATGAAACCGTAGAGCATTCCTTCGATGATAAAAGGCTTGCTGATATAACTCCGCGTGGCTCCGACCAATTTGAGTATTTCTATCTCTTCACGCCGCAGAATAATCTTCATGCCGGTGATAGTGAGTGTGACGAGTATGGTGAGAAGGAAAAAGAAAATGATGAGAAGGATTCCTGCATATCGAATAGTGGCCGTCCATGTAAGTAGTGTATCAACAATATCTTTTTGATAAATAGTCTCATTGATACCGGATTCTTGTTGCAAGATAGTGGCCACATCGGCTAAAAATTTGGGTTCCGTAGTCGAGATCTCTAGGGAAGCGGGAAGTATATCTGCGGTAACCATCTCCAGAAGTAGGGGATCACTTTTATTTTGATTTTGATATATTTTCAGCGCTTCATCTTTAGATACAAAACGTAAACCGGATACCTTGCCTGTGCCTTTTAACTTATCCTGAAGCGCTTTGATGGAATCTTCCTTTTTTTCATCGGAGAAAAAGGCCGTAATCTGGGGTTTCTGCTCAAAATAGGTAAGCAGTGTTGAGGAAACTAAAGCGGCGTAGGAAACCAGAGTAACGACAAAAAAAGTGAGAGACGTTATGGATATAGCCAGGATAGTCTGATAGGGAGATCTCCTTATATGGTGCCATATATTAAAGGATTTAGACATAATTTTTTTTGGGAAATTTCCTATTGGTATTTTCCTATTTTTTCATCGCGCGTTACTTTACCGTGTTTCATGCTGACAACCCTGCGCCGCATGCTGTTGACTATATCCATATTGTGCGTCGCCATGATAATCGTCGTATTGCGTTTATTGATATCCACCAGAAGCTTAATAATATCCCATCCTGTTTTGGGATCAAGATTGCCTGTGGGTTCATCTGCCAAAAGAATGCCTGGTTTGCCAACGATGGCGCGGGCTATGGAAACCCGTTGCAGCTCGCCGGCAGAAAGCTGTGCCGGAAAAACTGATATTTTTCCTCCCAACCCCACGACTTCGAGTGTTGAGACAACGCTTGTTTCGATTTCTTTTTCTTTTTTGCCGAGTATCTCGAGTGCTATGGCAACATTTTCGTAGACTGTCCGATCGGAAAGTACTTTAAAATCTTGAAAAATCATGGCCACCTTGCGGCGTAAAAGCGGAATCTGTTTATTGGTTAGTTGTACCACATCCCAGCTGTCGACATGGATGTGGCCGCTTGAAGGCAACAGGTCGCGTGTAATAAGCCGAAGAAGTGTGGTTTTGCCTGCACCAGAAGTACCCACTAAAAAAACGAACTCTCCGTCTGCAATTTGCAGGGATATACTATCTAAAGCAATGGTATGCTCTCCAAACTTTCTGGTGACCCGATCAAATGTAATCATTGGTTCAATGTGAGATAATACATTTTACTACAATACTCTTTCTACTTACCCGACGACGTGTAGACGTTGAATTTTTGGGATATCGCTTGTAATTGTACTTCCTGCTGATACCTTTGCTGCTGGCGCAAAATGAGCAAATAAGAAATTCTAACCATTTTAGCGATCCCTCCTAAAAGAAGGCCGAATACAAACATAATAATAAAGGCTAAGAGGCAAACAATGGGTTGTTTACGATGCGGCAACCGCTCGAGCGAGAGAACAACAGTATGTATATTGCTGGGAAGCGGAGCCATAGCTTGAAGTGTCGGGAAAGGTCGATAGCCCGATATGAGACGCAAAACGTGTTATTCCAAAAATTCGACTCGACCAACGTCCATAAACCACGCCGCTTTTTTGGCTGAAAACGTCTCACCCCATACTCGTACCTTTTTTCCGACAAATTCATCGAGGTTGACTACCGATGAGGTGAGATAGACAGTCTGACTATCTCCACCCGGCCGAATGAGTTTGTGTGTGCCCTCGCCACTCATGCCTCCCGCCTCAATCGTTCCTTCCGCTTGATCACGAAAAACTTTATTGTCCGAACTTCCTACTGCTTTCTTACCATCGGCTGTCGTCGTCACCATTCCGCCTGCCATAGTGGACTTGGAAGATTGCGATAAAACATATCCGCTGACCGTACCCAAGAGTATAATGATGACTCCCAAAGCGAGAACCACCACAGGAGAAACGTTGGCAACTCCAATATTCATTGTGTGGACAATCGCTTGTTCTTCTTGTTGAGGCATCATACAATCTCCTACGATACTACAAAGATGGTCTCTTTTTCAAGTACGCCTCAATAAATTTGTCTAAGTTGCCATCAAGTACGCTTTGAGTATCTCCGGTTTCATGCTCTGTTCGCAAATCCTTGACCAAATGATATGGATGGAGAACGTAAGAGCGAATTTGATTGCCCCAGCCGGGAGTTTTGTATTGGCCTTTTAATTTTTTCTCCTGGGCACGCCTTTGCACTTGGGCCAATTCCCAAAGTTTTCCTCGAAGAATTTTCATGGCATACTCTCTATTTTGATTTTGATACCGTTCGCTTTGACAGGTAACGACGATTCCCGAGGGCTTATGCCGCAGTCGGACTGCTGTGGCAACTTTATTGACATTCTGCCCTCCATGACCGCCGGAGCGAAACGCTTCAAACTCAACATCATCAGGGTTTACCTCTACCTCTGTATCCTCCCCGATGACGGGGAGAATTTCAACCATAGCAAAAGAGGTCTGTCGCAGGTGATCCGCATTAAAAGGAGACAGTCGGACTAAACGGTGCACTCCGGCTTCAGCTTTGAGAAGCCCATAGGCATAAAGACCAGTGATAAGCAGTGTGACGCTTTTAATTCCGGCTTCATCCCCGGGGGTACGGTCTATTTCCTCTACTCCCCATCCTTTTTTTTCGGCAAACCTTGCATACATGCGTAAAAGAATACTTGTCCAGTCCATGGCTTCCGTCCCACCTTGGCCGGAGTGGATAGCAAAAATGGCATCACCCCGATCATGAGTATCACTCAAGTAGACCGCGAGCTCCATCCTCTCCATTTCACTTTGTAGTGTTGCAATATCGCCGGATGCGAGATACCCTTCAAGCTTTGCCACATCATCAATCTCCTTCTGGAGTTGGGAAAGGAGTTTCATCTTTGCCGCAGCCCGGGCATGATCCTGCCAAAATTCAGGCTTGTTTGCCTCAATTTCAAGCATTCGAATTTCCCGCCGCTTTTGGTCCAGGTCAAGCTTAGCGATCAAATCTTTTAGTCTTTGTTGCAGATCATTCATAGAAAATTGAATACCTATTATACTCTATTATAAGTGCGGCATCACGCGGTTAAAGGATGTTTAAAAAAAAATTACCTGCAGAGAATTCGTCTGACTTTGTTTTCCTCTTCTATAGACAGATTGGGAAGCTGTTCGAGTAGGGACGTCGCGGTAGGATTGCCTGACGAACATGTGGTTACACCCAGAACTTTATTTATTTTTCCTACTCCTTCACGAGTCTGTTCAAGAAGTGCATTTGATCCTATATTTTTTGGAACGATGCCTAAACCCTTGGGACCAAAAGAAATCAGTATGGCTAGTGCAATTTCTATAAAAAGAACGAAGATGATCCCCATGATGAATCCAAACTTCGCCCCTTTCATCGTCAATTTAAAATAGTGCTTCCGCACCATTCCCATCATGACCACGATGAGAAAGAAGGAAAATATGGTAAACCCTGCCCGAAAATAGGTACTAAAGATGAAGGGCTCTGCCTTTGAAAGCAGAGGGTAGATGTACTGATCCATCATATGTCTCTCTCAAGAGTAGCAGAGGGAAAGCCTACCGTGCAAATATAGAGGGGGGAAGACCATGGGAAGGAGTATCCATGATGACCTCACCCTCCGCCAGCTGGCGGACCTCTCCTAGTAGAAGAGGGGAGATAATCGTTTTTGCCCTGCTTGAGTATATCCTGAATCATCACAATATCTTTTGCAATTTGCTTGACCATCTCTTGGGGGTTAGTGAAATTTTCAACCTGTCGTATTCTCGCTACAAACTCGATAGTGGCTTGGGAAAGAGAAGTTGATAGACCATACGGGCCAATAACGTGCGCCTCGAGTGTGACCGCAGATTCCCCAAATGTAGGCCGAGGACCAAAATGGATGGCAATGGGAAACGTTTTTTCTTCCACATGCAGCCATCCGGCATATATTCCCTGTTCGAGCGAGAAGCTTGGGGGAACTTGAAAGTTTAGTGTAGGAATACCAATTTTTTTTCCTCGTCCTGCACCGCGGATAACTGGAAGCTTAATCTTCAACCTTTGCATGTGTTGCCTTGCTCATAAGAGAAACTTTATAAATCGTCCCTACTAACAGTAATGCACCCATACTCTGTGTGAGTGTTAATCCTTTATGGAAAAAGAAGTAATCGATAAAAACTGCTGATATAGGCCAGGTAAGTTCACAAATGGCGGAAATGCGAGCCGGCGTGCGCTTTAGACCGTAATAGTAGATAAAAAGAGCAACCATGCCTGTAGAAAGCGCAATGATAAGTAACGTAATAATCTGTTGGGTGGAGATTGTCGTAAGCGACTGCTGTGCGCCCAGCATAAAGACGAATAGTAATCCAAGTATTGAAGCTAACCCAAATCGCAGGCCCGTGGTAATAACGGTTGACAGACGAAGCAATGCATACCGGCTAAAAGCAGTAGATGATCCCCATGCAAATGCTGCGCCTATTGCCAAGAGTGCTGCCTCAATTGTTCTCCGCCCGGTGGCAAGATTTATACGCAAATCCGGAAAGGACACGAAATATGCTCCCACAAGAGCCGCCAATACGTAAAGGAAAAATTTAGGCGTCAGTTTTTCTTTGAGTACAAGCCAAGCAAAAAAGACGACAAAAAGCGGCTGCGTTTGCTGCAAAAGGACGACAACGGAAAATTGAATGAAATTTATTTTTCCCAGGGCCGCAGTATAAAATACCGTCCCCAAAATACTACTAAGAAGTGTAACCCAAAAAAATGCTCCCCAGACTTTGGGTTTTATGGCACGAATCTCCGCGACTCCTTTGAGTAAAAAAGGAACCAGAAGAATAAATCCGATGAAATGTTCATAAAAAACGACAGTAATTGGTGGAAGCACATAGAGACTTCTGCGAAGTAAGCCATCCAAGCTCCATAAAAATGCCGCGATGACGATAAATACCGGACCCACGGAAAGCAATTTTTTCATGAAATCTCCTTCCAATTTTTTAAATTGTGCAGTTTTAGGGATATCCATTGGCTGAAATAATCGTGAGGACAGATTTCATCACCTTGCCCAGAAGAGATGTGGCCGTACCCACGCTGCCTACCCGGGATTCCGGCATAATGACAATTTCAGCACTTCCCGATGCCCCGGGGAGCACTTGTCCCAGGAGGAGAAAAAGTGTTCCGCTTCGGGTCGCGGGTATCAGACTACCAAGCGCTACGCGGACGGAACCTGATTCGCCATCTACCGTATTGGCAAATACCATTTGTTCCCTAAAAAAGGAAGATGGTGAAGCAGTCTGAAAGATAAGCTTATTTTTATCGTAGCGCAGAGATATGTCTACTGCAGTAATTTCCAGTCCCGGCGTATCGGCAACTATCTGGAGGGTAATTTTTTGATTTTGGGTGACTATGGCTGATTTAGGAAGAATGGCCACCTCTATGGCCGGCGTCGGAGAAAGGGTAGCCAAGGCTTGCGGCGATGGTGTCGGCATGGAAAGTGCTTGCGGTTCCGGCAAACCTCTAAAGGTAAATTTGGCTATGATGATGAGAAAAATTGCCAGTATCAGTATGGCAAAAAGATGAGGAGTACATCCGCGGTTTTTTTTTAATCCCATGAAGTGCAGCATAGAATCATAATCCTAAATCGCCATGTATACTCTGCATGGCAGTAAGTGCTATGGCAACGAAATCGGCAAGGGGAATACCTAATTTTTCTTCGCAAAGAGCAATTTGTTTTCGATCTACACCTGCGGCAAACGCTTTTTGCGGAAATTTTTTGAGCACCGATTCCACAGAAACGTTGGTTAGCTCCTTTCCTTTGACAAGCGCAACAGCCACGATCAAGCCAGTGAGTTCATCGCAGGTATAGAGACTCCATTCCATGCTATTTGAGGGCTGGGGATTGCCTTCGACAAATTTCCATCCATGTGCCAGGATGGCATTTATAATGCGCTGATCCGCATGCTCCTCCTGGAGCCAGGAAACCACTTTTCTGGTGTGCAGTTTGGGAGTCGTTTTTGTTTCTTCATAATCAGCGTCATGAAGTAGTCCCGCCAAACCCCACACATCTTCATCTTCGCCAAATTTGTGGGCAAGTGAGCGCATGACTGTCTCCACAGCATAACAATGTCGCCGGAGATTTTGGTTTGCCATATGTGCATGGAGAAGTTGGAGTGCTTCGTGCCTGGTCATTTTGAGGCTTCAATGATACCTGCTAATTCCAATGTGCCGCCGCAAATAGCCTTAATACTATCTATAGTTTCCCTCATCACCAGCTCCACAGATTCTCTGGAGATATCATAGACACCGTCTACATTGATAAAAATATCCCTCGTTTCCGCCGTGACACTTGTACGCTGGGCGTCTCGATAGTTAAAATCGATGTTATAGCCGCCTTGGCGATCAAAATAGCCTATTTCTAAGCTTGCATATGGTGTGGGTTCTGCTTCTCCGAGGAGTAAAATTTTTTCGCCTGGACGAGCGTAGCGCAACACCGTAGGCATCTGAATTTTGGAAAGGTCAAATACTCCTACGGATACACGTCGCTTCAAGACAGTCAAATTCACTGCATCGACACACGTGTTGATATGATATACGCCTTTGTCTGAAACAATACGACGAAGTAACGCTTCGGGTGAAGGACGTCTCGAGTGCCAATCTACTTTCATAGCGCGGTAAATCTGCCGGTAGCTTTGTATTTCGGGAAAATTGCCTATATCTTCGGTTTTTATATCTTTTACCATTGCCAAAATTTCCTCTGTTTGCTTCTTTAACATTGGAGAATCGTGCCCAATTTTTACACCCTTTACGATGGCTATGCCCACGGTAATAGACGGGAATGTTCGACGCACTTTAGGATCGATAGAAAAAATTTCTTTTTGAGAAAAATTGGGGAAAAGTGCTGGAGCCGATTGTTCAGACTTTCCCTTTTCAAAAGATTCTATATCGCGTGTAAAACGCTGATGAACAAACCGCTCATCCAAAGAGTGGAGTAGCCAACCTGCTTTAGGCCCAAACGGTTTGCCCAAGATAGCTACATAGATGCTCTGGAATGCGTCTTTGGTAGAGAGATTATGACGTTTTGCTTCTTCAAAGAGAGCCATTTGCAATGCTTCCGGATCCGTTGCTTTAGCCAAGTGCGTAACTACCTGTGATAAGAATATTTTTTGATTTTTTGTTAATTGACTTACTTCCGAAGGTATGCTTTCGCGAATGGAGAATTTTTGATCTTCGGGCGCATACGTTTCCAGCCATATTTTGGCATATTGTACGCGCTGGGCAAGTACTTTTTTTTCGTCAGTTGTAAGAATCCCCCCTTTGGCTTTTCCTTCCTGCGCTTGCATATTTACCGAGGGCATTTGCATACGAGCGGCAACCTGGCGAAATCTCGGCAGATACATGTGGGTTTTATAGAGAGAATTTACCTGGGAAAGCTCAAAAATTCTCCCGAGATCGGCATCTTTTTTACTCCAGTAGGCATGGGCACAACGATCAAATTCATCAAAAAGATCTGGGATAGTCATGTCTTCAGGGTTAAATTCAAGTGCTTTTTGGGGAATAGTACGCACAACTAAAAATCGGGCAAGTTCGGGAGGTAGAATACTTGTTAAGTCTCTGCCTTTAAGCCCTATTCCTTTGGAGGAAGACATTTTTTTCCCTCCGAAGAGAAAGAATTCATACGGAAAGTAGTAGGGTTTGGGATAATGGAATACTTCATCACAGAGAGCAAATGCGATATCGTAGGATCCGCCGCGGCTTGCATGGTCTTTTCCTGCTCCCTCAAACGTAACACCCAGTACCTGCCAATGTGCGGGCCAATCCACTTTCCAGGGAAGCTTTGCGCTGCCATCAAAAGGAGAAATTTCTCCTGTGTGTCCGCATCCCTCTGCCCAGCTAACTAAATGAGGTTCGCATGTGAATTGAACTTTTTTTCCGTCC
>Ga0209515_10009643_pt1 | contig 10949 bp, 5 predicted proteins | sample Subgroupgradi54m_FD_187454 | JGI IMG/M metagenome (GOLD analysis project Ga0209515, IMG submission 187454) | Subsurface groundwater microbial communities from S. Glens Falls, New York, USA - GMW60B uncontaminated upgradient, 5.4 m (SPAdes)... ...
AAACCAGAAAACTTGTTAAATTTACTCCTGGAGAGGCTACCATAAAAGCGAGTACACTACCAAGGCTTGCTCCTTTTTCAAGCAGGGCTTTTGAAATCGGAACATCTGAACCTCCGCAAAAATAAAATGGAAAACCAGAAATGGCGAGTAAAAATGGACTAAAAATATTTTTAACCCCGGCAAAATGAACCACAAAATTAGGACTTACAAACAGTGAGATTAAACTGGCAATGATTATTGAAACTAAAATCCATGGACCAAATGAAAAAATTAATGATATGTATTCAGAAAATATTTTTTGCCATTTTGGTTTGTCATGGCAAACCTCTACATCAGGAATTTGACTTGAAACATTTGGTTTAAAAAATAAAACAAATATATAAGTCACCAGAATCCCGTATATTACTGCAAATAAATATCTGTATAATGCAAACTTTGCTCCTAGTAACATAGAAGTCAGAATTAGTGTAGTGATACAACTTGCATTTCCAGCAGTTAAAAATGAAATTACTATTAGCCATGAAGTACCTTTTTTTTGAAATTTGTTTGCCAGAGGTATCATTCCACAGGTGCATAGAGGAATTAAAGCGCCGACAGCACCTGATAAAAAAACAGATATAAAATTATTTAAGCCAAGAATCTTTTCAAAGAAACTTTCAGGGAGGATTTCAGCAAGAATGGCTGAGATAAGTAATGCAAATAAAAAGGCGGGGATTAAGCCAGACGAGTAGTGTAAGAAGAGTTGTAAGAAATTATGTAACACGGTATTTATTGTTAAAAGAATTTAAAGATACTTGGAAACAAACTGATTATAGCTTATTCTATATAGGTTGCTAATTACAAAGGAGATTTTAAAAAATGCCACGTCAGATACCGTTATCAGAATATAGAAATATGGGAATTGCTGCACATATTGATGCAGGAAAAACTACTACTACAGAAAGAGTACTTTTTTATTCAGGACTTATTCATAAAATGGGTGAAGTTCATGATGGAACTACTATCACTGATTTTATGGAGCAGGAAAAAGAACGTGGAATTACCATTACAGCAGCAGCTATTTCTACAAAGTGGAAAGATAAATATATTAATTTAATTGATACACCGGGACACGTAGATTTTACTGTAGAAGTAGAACGTTCAATGAGAGTATTGGATGGTGTTGTTATTGTTTTATGTGCTGTTGGTGGAGTTCAGCCTCAGACGAAGACCGTATGGAGACAGGCAGACAGATATAAAGTGCCGAGAATTATTTTTGTAAATAAGATGGACAGGGTTGGAGCAGACTTTTATAAAGTTCTAAGTCAGGTAAAAGATGATATGAGAGTAAATGCACACCCTATTCAGTTACCTATTGGTGCAGAAGATCAGTTTAAAGGCTTGGTTGATTTGATTGAAATGAAAGCACATTATTATGCAGATGACGATCCAATGGGTAAGAACATTACGGTAACTGATATTCCTGCAGATATGCTTGATATAGCAAAAAAATACAGGGAAAAACTTGTTGAAGCAATTGTAGAAACAAATGATGAATTAATGAGTAGATATCTTGAAGGTAAGGAAGTAACTATTCCAGAACTTAAGAAAGCTCTTCATGACGCTACATGTACGTTAAAAATTGTTCCGTTTACAAGTGGATCAGCTTTTAAAAATAAAGGAGTTCAATTACTTCTTGATGCAGTGGTAGATTATTTACCAGCACCAGATGAAGTCGAGTCTATAAAAGGTTTTCTGCGAAACGGAGAAGCCATTGAACGTAGAGCCGATGACAATGAGCCTTTCAGCGCGCTTGCATTTAAGATTATGACCGATCCGTTTGTTGGTCGTCTGACATTCTTACGTGTTTATAGCGGACACTTAAAAGCAGGTAGTTATGTTTATAATTCTACAAAAGATAGAAAAGAAAGAATCAGCCGTCTTGTAAAACTTCAGGCAGATGAAAGAAAAGAAATTGATGAAGTTTATGCAGGAGATATTTGTGCAGTGGTTGGTTTAAAGGATACAGGGACAGGGGATACTCTCTGTGATGAGGACCATCCGATTATTTTAGAATCAATGCACTTCCCTGATCCTGTTATTTCTGTAGCTATTGAACCAAAGACAAAAGCAGATCATGACAAAATCGGAATCTCACTTCAAAAACTTGCTGAAGAAGATCCTACATTTAAGGTTCATGTGGATCATGAAACAAGCCAAACTATTATTTCTGGAATGGGAGAACTTCATCTGGAAATACTTGTAGACAGACTTTTAAGAGAGTTTAAGGTAGATGCAAATGTAGGAAGACCTCAGGTTGCTTATCGTGAAACCATAAAGGGTAAAGTAACTCAGGAAGGAAAATATATCAGACAATCCGGCGGTCGTGGTCAGTATGGTCACTGTGTTATTGATCTTGAACCTCTTCCACCTTCAAGTGGTTTTGAGTTTGTAAATGAAATTGTCGGTGGTATTGTTCCAAAAGAATACATTGCTCCAATTGAAAAAGGTATTAAAGAAGCTATGGCTGGCGGTGTTTTAGCAGGCTATCCAATAATTGATATGAGGGTTACACTGCATGATGGTAGCTTCCATGACGTAGATTCATCTGATATGGCATTTCAGATTGCAGGTTCTATGGCACTGAAAGAAGGTTTTATGAAAGCAAAACCAATACTTCTTGAACCAATTATGGGAATTGAGGTTGAAGTACCAGAACTATATATGGGAGATGTAATCGGAGATATGTCGAGCAGGCGCGGACGCATTGAAGGTATGGTTACAGAACATGGGGTTTCAAAAGTCCGTGGTAAAGTACCACTGTCTGAAATGTTTGGTTATGCTACAGATGTAAGAAATAAAACCAAAGGACAGGGTACTTTCACTATGGAGTTTGCATGCTATGAAGAAGTCCCTGCTGCAGTAGCAGAACCTATCATTACTGGAAGAAAGAAATAAATCGTTTTAGCAAAAAGAGGATTCATCCGATTTATTCGGTGAATCCGGTCCTGTGGAATGAATCTGCAGATGAAAGCTCAAGCTTGTCTTGAGCTTAGAAAAAGAAGGAAAAAATAAGCGAAGATTTTCTGTCGAAAATCTGAGCGTGTGACTTAACCATGCTAATAGCGAGATGATCTGCGTAGCAGTCATCGAGCGTTAGAAAATGCAGAGCCCATTATTACTGGAAGAAAAAAGTAAATCGCTTTTCTACTTCTTTTGTAAAACTTTTTGTTTTGTAATTTGATCGGAATATAAATCTCTTCTTAGCTCTGGAATATCTGGGTAATTTCCACCTTCAAAATCACGTCTGAGTGGTATTTTTTTTGTGAATTGGCTGTAATAAGCTCTTAACTCACTTGGGGAGAATGGTTTTAAGCCTTTTTTATCACGAAGGGACAATATTTCATTATCTAATGCTGTCTTATGTGGAGCAGCAAAGGATGTTCCATTCACAAACTTATAAACTACCTTTCCGTTTTCTACTGTTTTAACTGGTACCCGGACTCCTTGAAAGCTAGTAATGCGTTCTTCAAGGGGTTTATTTTCTTTTCTACTAGGCTTTCCTCTGCTTGAAAAAGGTGCTAGTTCTGGGATAAGAGGAAAACCGTCCATTGCTGCTACAAGGTTAGTGGCTTCTGCCATTGATCCATCACCATAGGTGCCCAAATTATTTAGAGTTCCAAGTTGTGAGGTAAAAACAAAACCGTAATTTTGTGGACTAGAATCATGAGTATTGCCTGTAGATACATTAAAAGATACTAATCCTATGCTTGCTAAGAAATCTTTCTGGGCAGCTAAGAAACTAAAATATTTATTCTGCCAGTCTGGAGAATTTTGTAAAGAATGGTCCCAGCTAAAGGATGCATTTATAGTTCTAATCTTTGATTCTCCTGTTATATTTCTTTGTCCTATTTCTTCAAATATTCTTGGTATTGGATTATCATGCCAAGCAGGTCTAAATCTTTCTTCAGGTAAACTGCTATTAACATTGCATGATAGAAGAGAAATTCCTGGCGTGTATTTCTGGACAACAGAAGCAACATTAAGAGAGTGTTGTTCTAAAAAGTCAGTAGATCTGATTTGATGAGGAAATAAATAATTAACATTGTTTAAAACCCCAGGTGATATATATGCAACATCTACTATAGCTGTTTCCATCCCTTTGCCAGCTTCAGGATTTATAGGTATTTCACCTCTTACAAATTCTTCATTGATTATATAATGAAAGAGTTTTTGAAGCCTTGTATTTGCATCACCATTAAATCCTAAAGCAGGATTGTCTATTGCTGGATTATATCCATTTGTGAACAGTGCTTGCATATATGATCTGACAAACTGTTTTCTTGGCATTCTTAATTCATCAATTTTATGATTCTTATTAAGCTTTAGAATTTCACTGTCAAGATGTGCAAGAAGTGTTTTTCTTCCACCAAGGAGATCAGCAGCTTGTGCATATTTTATTTCCTGAACTGCAATATCAGAATCATGTTTGTTTTCATTCCACAGCCCTAATTCGCGAAGCTCCATATGTTCAAATGTTTTTTTAGCATGAGTTGTTCTGGCTTTAATAAGATTACTTTTTTCTATACCATCGGGCAATGATTTAATTTTTTCTTTATATCTATTCCCTAAATTTGTTAATGCTTTAAGAGCTGCAATTTCAAAAAGAGAGCCACCTCTAGCTGTCTGGTCATGTAATACCTCTGCTGCTTCATCATTTGGATTATTTAAGTCAATGCTTTTTTCTATATTTTCAATAGCTACGAAAGTAGTAATTGCAACAATTCCAGATTTTGCCAGAGCATCCATAGCACCACCAGAGGCTGGTTTTACATAGGCATCTGTGTTTTCAATAATATCTTTAAGGATTTCTTTCCCTGCTCCCCATTTGCCAAGCATTCTAATAATTGGAATTGCAATATTTGTATCTAATCTATCTGTTCCTTTACAGCTTTTTAAATAACATACCATTTGTGGTATGTATTTTTCCTGAGTACTTTTATCACTTACTAAATCTATTAGCTTTTTGTCTGTCCCTGGAGATTCACTTTTTTCAGCATTAATGAGCATAAGAAGTTTGGTTGCTTCTGTTAATGTAAGTGGTTGTCCACCAGTTCTGGCTACATTATCTGAAGCCTGTTTGTATTCTTTTAGAAAATTATTATGTCTTCCCATTGCATAGGCAAGAAATGGGCTTGGACTTTCTTTTAATTTTTCATCAGGGAGATAGTAATGTGAGTTTCTAAAAGTAAATGGTCCAGTTCCTGGAAATCTTTTTTGAATCTCACTTTCCATAGGATTTATGGAGGTTGCTTTTAAGAGTGCATATAAAGAAACCATTCTTGTGCTTGGACTTTTTGTTTCATCTAATCCTAAATCAAGAAAATGTTTAAGAGTTTCAGGGGTGTTATTTTCTGATAATGCAATTGCTGAAAGAGCAGTGTGAAGCACTGGACCTTCATCCATAAAGGGATTTTGTGCAACCCTAAGAAAGTAACCCCTAAAAGTATCAGGCTCAGATAAGTATGCCATTGTTTTAAGTGCATATCTTTGACCATTAGATTTTATTGAGTCAACAATTTTAATATCTTCTTCGCTAGTAGGAGGGCCCCAGATTAATTTGGCTACTTTACCATCTTTTTCTGCAATTCCTTGTATTAGATTTCTTGCTTCTATTGGATTTGCATTTAGTATTTCTTTAACAGTTGTATGGGCAGATCTTAGAGGAATATCTCTTAGTTCTTTACTCCCATCTCCAATTACTACATCAATTGCAAAGCCGGGAAATGATGCTATAACTTGCCCCAGTACTTCAAAGGCTAATTTACCTCTTTCATTTTTTTTAGCAGCTTCTTCTGCAATAACTTGAAGCATTATATAGTCAGCTCTTTTAAAGGTTGAATAAGAACCAGTTTCAGCACCGCTTGAATAGTGTTTTGATCCAAACCATTGAGCTGCTTCAGGTAGTGCAGTTATATCTCCTTGTCTTGATCGCATAAGAGTTTTACGTGCTGTTAATTCTTGGTCTTCTGGTTTTTTATGGTGCTGGTAAGGTGATAATGGAAATGGCTGTAATCCTTTTGGCAGTGCTTCTAGTGAACCAGGTTTTGCTTTTGATGGTATTCCTGGAGTACTAAGTGACATTGGAGATTTAGATTTTAAAGCTTCACGGTAAACTTTCAATTGTTCATGTCCAAAGGTGTCTATCCTTGCTTTTTCTAATACTGTCTCTGGGATTTTTGTATTACTATCTAGGTATAAAAATATTGGCCAATAAGCAGAGGCTGTATTAGGATTATTTGTATTGATCAGGATTTCTCCAGCTTCGTTAATAGACTTTGTATCTATGATCGAAGCGATTACATAAGCTGCTAATTCTTCAAACTTGTTATTGGTGTCTGTTTCATAGATGATACCAGTTGGATTACTCTTCTTAAATTCTTCAATCTCAGAAGGATAGAGCAAATTTCTTTTTCTGATTACTTCTTTTAAATCTCCGACAGTTGTAGTATCAGCGATTACTTTACCAAGAAAAGGCCTAATATCAGAAACCATTTCAGCTAATTTACCTTTTTGTCTCTCAAGTAATTTATTTTCTTCTTTGAGTTTGTTTATTCCTTCAGTTAGTTTTGCTTTTTCTGTTTCTGGGATTGATGGAACTAGCTTTTTTGAAAGACTTTCAATCTCCTTGTTATTCTTTTCAATTTGTTTTGGAAGTTCTTGTGCTTGTACAGCAGTAGTATAAAGAGCAGTATGGACCATCCATGGAGGAATATCTGGATTTGTAGCTCCTTTTTGAATTATTTCTTTTCGAATAGGAATTAAATCTTCTATTAATGTATTATCGCCAGCTTCCATTGCTACAGCAAGCTGGCTCCAGAGCTTGGAAGAAGGAGGATTGTTTTTATTAAGTGATTGAATTATTGTGCTATGAGAATCTCGAGCAAATTTTACAGCAGCAGCTTCTTTTTCAGGATTATTAGCTGCTTCAAGAGAAGCTGGTGAAGCCAACCCTAAAGCAGAACCAAGAAACAATGCTCTTGTTAAGCTGGGGAATAGAGATCCTATTCTTGCAAGCGGTGAAGGAATGGTTGTCATTTAATTGTAAAAATCATATCTTACATATCCAGAAAATACAACTTAAATATTTTTAAGATTGACTTCTACAAAACAAAATAAAACGAATTACAAGATTAAGGACTCGAATTATTAGACCTTAATCGTTATTTAGCTTGCAGTACTCTGGGTTTTATCTTGTTTAAAATTGCAGTTAGAATACTTCCTACTGTTTCTTTAGCCATTATTCCTTCATAACTTAGTGTAATTCTATGTCTTAAAACATCAAAGATTAATTTTTCCACATCTTCCTCTTTTACATAATCCCGTCCACGTATCAGTGCAAGTGCTTTTGATGCCTGTGCAAGATTTAATGATGCTCTTGGGCTTGCACCGAAGCTAATATAATTTGAAATATTTTCAAGTTTATAATCCATTGGATTTCTGGTAGCTGAAATTAAATCAGCGATAAAATTTACAATACTTGGATCTACATAAACCTTTGTGACCAGATTATGAATTTCCAGAAGCTCAGCTTTAGAAACTGCTTTTTTAATATGGGGCAATTCTTCTGTACAGAATCTGGTTATAATTGCAACTTCTTCTTTTAAATTTGGGTATGAAATTATAAGTTTAAACATAAACCTGTCAATTTGTGCTTCAGGAAGCTGATAGGTACCTTCTGACTCAATAGGATTTTGTGTAGCAAGAACTATAAATGGTTCATCAAGTATGTGGGATTTCTTTGCAATTGTTACCTGCTTTTCCTGCATTGCTTCAAGTAGTGCGCTCTGGACTTTTGCAGGGGCACGGTTAATTTCATCTGCTAAAACAAGATTTGCAAAAACTGGTCCTAAAATAGTTTCAAAGTCACTATTTTTCTGATTATAAATTTGAGTACCGATTAAATCAGATGGAAGTAAATCAGGAGTAAACTGTACCCTTTGAAATTTTAAATCTAGCGTATCTGCAAATGTTTTTAAAATAAGTGTTTTAGCTAAACCAGGAGGTCCTTCAAGAAGAATATGTCCCTTAGCTAAAAGTCCGACAAGTATTCTTTCTAAAATGTGATCCTGTCCAACAATTATTTTTTTTACTTCGTAAAGTGCAGATTCAATTTTTTTTGCAGCTTCTATATACTCTGCTTTTGTCTTAGGCATAGTAGATATTATATAAGGTTAAGAGATTATATAGTAAAACTTAAAAAAATCTGAATTTCTTTCCCCCTTTTTCTTCCTGAATCTTAGCCAACTGCTCAAATATCTTTTTCTCTTCGGGAGAAAGTTTGTTTGGAGTTTCAACTGTAATTTGTATAAGCTCGTCACCTTTTCTGGCTGGATTGTTTAATTTTGGCACTCCTAAACCTAGGATTTTAAGCACTGTTCCAGACTGAACACCAGGTGGAATATTTAGTGTTTTTTCTCCTTCAATTGACGGGACTTTTATATTTCCACCAAGAGCTGCCTGTGCAAATGAAACCCTTTGCTCAATAATTATATTTTGTTCATCTCTTGTAAAAATTTCATGTTCTTTAATCTGAATAATTACATAAAGATCCCCGGGTGGTCCGCCTTTTTTCCCAGCTTCTCCTTTTCCACCCCAGCGCAGTCTAGCTCCGTCATCTATGCCACATGGGACTTTTACATCAATTGTTTTTTTAACCAGCCCCTGTCCTTTTCCATTACATTCTGTACATGCCTGCTCTACAATTTTTCCACTACCCTGACAGCTTGGACAGGTAGCTATCTGTGTAACATGTCCAAAAAATGATTCAGTAACTCTTCTTACTTCACCAAGCCCGTTACAGCTTCGACAAGGTTTTAATTTTGAGCCTGGTTTTGCTCCTGAGCCTTTACATAATTTACAGTCCTCATGAGATTGAACTGTAATTTGTTTTGTACAACCGTTTATGGCTTCTAAAAAATCAATATCAAGATCATATCTTAAATCCATTCCGCGTTCAGGTCCTACAGATGATCTATGAACTCTTGCTTCCCCGAAAAACTGGGAAAAAATATCACTTAGATCCCCAAACCCAAAATTACCTGCTTCTGGGCCGCTGCCGTAAGCACTATGTAAACCGCTTAGTCCGTACTGGTCATAAATATTTCTTTTTTCCAGATCACTTAGAATTTCATATGCCTGATTTATTTCTTTAAAAAGTTCCTCACTTCCGGTTTCTTTATTGTCAGGGTGATATTTCCTGGCTTGCTGCCTAAATGCTTTTTTAATTTCATCTTCTGTAGCATCCCTGCTTACGCCTAATAGTTCATATAAATCTTTTGTAGTTGACATAGTTTTTATTTATTATACCCCAATGCTTTTGTCATTGCGAGGAAGCACGAAGTGCTGACGAAGCAATCTTACAACCACGATTACGTTTTACATGGCCTCATTATTACCGTTGTTATTTTTGTGAGATTGCTTCGTCGCTGCGCTCCTCGCAATGACATTTAATAGGATTCATTTAATGCTTCTTCTATTTCATCCAAAATCTTATTCACTGCATCTACAGGATCCTTTGCATCTGTAATAGGTCTTCCGACTACAAGATGAGTCGCTCCGTTTTTTATAGCATCTTTTGGTGTGGCAATTCTTTTTTGATCGTTACTTTGAGCCCATGCAGGACGAATACCTGGAGTAACTATTAAAAAGGATTGAGGATTGAGGATTGAGGATTGAGAGGATAAAGAAGAGCGAATTAATTTTGCCTCATTTGCAGAACAGATAATTCCATCAAGTCCGTTTTTTATACCAAGAGTTGCAAGGTGTAAAACATAGTCATTTAACTGTGTCTGGATTTTTAAATCATTTTCCAGAACATCACTTGTCATGCTGGTTAAAACTGTTACACCAAGCAGTTTTGGTGCAGGTAAATTATTTGTTTTTGCTGTTTCAAGAAGAGACTTCTTTGCCTCCTGCAGCATAATTGCTCCGCCTGACATGTAGACATTTAACATATCTGCTTTATGTTTAACTATATTTGCTACTGCTTTGCTTACTGTGTTTGGAATATCTAAAAACTTACCATCAAAAAAAACTTTGTTTCCCTGATCTTTAATAATGCCAATGATTTTTGGTCCCATGAGGGAAAAAAGTTCCAGCCCAACTTTAAAATAACCTACCTTATCGGAGAGTTTTTTTATAATATTCAAAGCTTCTTCTTCACTGGATGTGTCTAGTGCTACGATTAAATATTCTTTTGCTTGTGTTTTTGTAGTCATTATTTATACCTTGTGGCGTCATTGCGAGGAGGCACAAAGTGCCGACGCGGCAATCTCCTAACGTTTGTGAGATTGCTTCGTCGCTGCGCTCCTCGCAATGACGTGAATTGTTTGATTAGTTTTAATGTATCCATTTATTTCCCTGCTACTGTCATACTTTCAATTAAAAATGCTGGAAATAACATAGAGCCGTATACCCATTCCTGTTCATTTGATATCTCTGAAATATTTTTTAAAACCTCAAATATATTTCCGGCAATCATATAATTTTTTATTCTACCCTGAATTTTCCCGTCTTTAATTTTAAACCCCAGATCTATTCCTACATTGAACTCTCCTGCTAAAGTATTTGACTGCCCTGCGCCAAGTAATTGGTCTATAAGTATTCCTTCTTTGGTATTCTTTATTAAGTCATCATATTTTGTTTTCCCACCTTCAATTACAAGTGAAGTTAATCCTGGAGAAGGAGGCTGTCCAAGAGAACCTTTAAAACCGTTACCCGCAGGCGGGGTTGCGCAACCCCGCTTTCCGCTGGGCATTTTGCTTGCAGTGCTCAAATCAAAATAAAAATTGTTTACAATACCATTTTTAATTAATACTTTTTTTCTGGTTTTTATCCCTTCATCGTCAAATGCTGTAGCTTTTATTCCAATCATAGGATCTTCAATAAATGAAAACCTTTTATCAAAT
>Ga0209515_10009645_pt1 | contig 10947 bp, 8 predicted proteins | sample Subgroupgradi54m_FD_187454 | JGI IMG/M metagenome (GOLD analysis project Ga0209515, IMG submission 187454) | Subsurface groundwater microbial communities from S. Glens Falls, New York, USA - GMW60B uncontaminated upgradient, 5.4 m (SPAdes)... ...
CGGAGTGCTGGGTGTTGTCGCTCCCACGTGGGCTGAAGACATCCGGGCTACGGACGCGGCGCTGAGTGGAATCCAGGCGCCGAAGGCGGACGATATCGCCGCGAAAGGCGATCCGGGAGCAGAACTCACCGGGACAGTCAGCGATGTCGCGGTGGCGGATGCCAAGAAGGGTTTAACGCTGGCAGACCTTGCGAACCAGGCGGGCCAGAACAAAGTGGCGATCAACTTTGTCTGGACCTTGGTGTGCGGGTACTTGGTGATGTTCATGCAGGCCGGGTTCGCGCTCGTCGAAACCGGCCTCATCAGGGCGAAGAATGCGAACCACACCATGATGATGAACTTCATGGTGTATGGGCTCGGGCTCTTTGCCTATTGGGTGTGTGGTTTCGCGATTCAGATGGGCGGCTCGGCGCCGATTGCGAACCTTGGGGGCGTCTATCCGCTCAACAGCGAATATGTCGTGAATCTCTTCGGTAAGCCGTGGCCATTGTTCGGCACGAAGGGATTCTTCCTGCATGGCGCGACGTACGATGTCGGGGTCATGGTGTTGTTCCTGTTTCAGATGGTGTTCATGGACACCACCACGACCATTGTCACCGGCTCCTGCGCGGAACGCTGGAAGTATTCCGCCTTCGCCGTCTCGACGATCCCGCTGGGCGCGCTGGTCTACCCGCTGTTCGGCAACTGGGCGTGGGGCTGCGGCTGGCTGTCGCAGCTCGGCGCGAATTTCGGCTTGGGCCATGGGTACTGCGATTTTGCAGGTTCCGGGGTGGTGCACGCGGTCGGAGGACTGACCGCGCTCGCGGTAGCGATGCAGTTGGGCCCGCGGATCGGCAAGTACAACCGGGACGGGAGCCCGAACGTGATTCCGGGTCATGACCTCTCGTACGTCTTGTTAGGCTGCTTCATCCTCGCGTTCGGGTGGTTCGGCTTTAACCCTGGCAGTACGCTCGGCGCGTCCGGCAACGGATGTTTGCGGATCGGCAGCATTGCGGTCAACACCATGCTAGCCGGCTGCACCGGCTCCTTTGCGGCGGTGCTCTACATGTGGATCCGTTACGGGAAGCCAGACGCCTCGATGGCGGGCAACGGTCTGTTGGCGGGTCTTGTCGCGATCACGGCGCCGAGTGGGTTTGTCAACTCGCTCAGCGCATGCATCATCGGCTGGGTCGCCGGCATCCTCGTCTGTCTCGGCGTCGAGTTCTTCGATCGGGTCGTCAAGGTCGACGATCCGGTCGGGGCGATCTCTGTGCATGGCCTGAACGGATTGTGGGGTGTACTATCAGTTGGGCTGTTCGCTGACGGACGGAGCAACTATGGCGGCAGTTGGAACGGCGTTCCAGGCTCGGTCACGGGGCTGTTCTATGGCGACGCGGGCCAGTTGGTCGCTCAGCTGATCGGGATCGCGACGCTCGTGGGAATCGTGTTCACGCTATCCTATTTCTTCAACTGGCTGATTGATGTGGTCGTCGGGCTACGTGTCGGCGCCAAGGTCGAACTGGCGGGCCTCGACATTCCCGAGATGGGCGCCCTGTGCTACCCCGACTTTCAGTTGAAGGCTGGCGGGGATTACGCTGGGGGAGCGGTGTCGCTGGCCGGCGCCGACGCGCTTTCCACGAAGAAATAACGGAGGACACATGTGTGCCAGTTCGTATTCGGGGTGGTGTCGATCGCGCTTTTCATCGTGATCGCGGCACTGAAGCCAGGGAAGAGCTTGTTCGATTGAACCGGCTGAGGGTCGAGGGGGCAACGTGTCCCCTCGACCCGGCTCTTCTCCAGAACAGGAACAGAGAGGCAACCACATGAAATTGGTCACATCGATCATTCGCCCGGACAAGCTCGAGACCGTGGTCGACGCGTTGGACAAGCAGCACATCGTCGGCATGACGGTGACCGATGTCCGGGGATTCGGCCGGCAAAAGGGCCAGGTGGAGCACTACCGCGGCGGCGAATACACCATTCGCTTCATTCCCAAAGTCCGTCTCGACATCGTGGTCCAGGATGAAGACGCGGAGAAAGTGGTGAGCACGATCGGGAAAGTCGCGCGAACCGGGAATATCGGCGACGGGAAGGTGTTCGTGGTCAACGTCGAAAATGCCATGCGGATCCGAACGGGCGAGCGAGGGACCAGCGCCCTGTAGCGAGGCGACGAATGTCGGATGTCTTGATCGATGACTCGTCATTGATTCTTGACACTGCCGAGGCGGCTGGTGACAGCGCCTCAATGAAGTGGGTGTCGTGCATCATCCGGCCGGAGAGCTTGGACGCCGTGAAAGATGCGCTCAGTCAGCTCCATGTCGTTGGGGGGATGATGATCACGGACGTCCGGGGATTCGGGCGCCAGAAAGGCTCGACGGAACACTATCGAGGAGAATCGTACGTGGTGCGATTTCTTCCCAAGGTCCGGATTGACATCGCGGTCCAGGCTGAGGACGTGGAGGCGGTGTTGTCGGCGGTGAGGAGTGCCGCCCAGTCCGGACAAGTGGGAGACGGGAAAGCCTTCATCACGGGCATTCAGGGGGCCCTGCGCATTCGGACCGGGGACCGTGGAGCGAGCGCGCTGTGACGGCGATGACAGGCGGTCCTGAGGCGCTGCTTCAAGAGGCGGTGCAGCAGTTGAACGCCGGACGATTTGAGGAGGCGGTGGAAGCCTTCTCGGCGGTGCTGCGGATCAATGCGGGGATGGCCGAGGCGTTGCGGGGTCGCGGGCTGGCCTCTATGCAGTTGCGGCGGTGGTCTCAGGCCGCAGCGGACTTTCGGGCAGCGACAGCGGCGGCGCCTGACGAGGCGGACAACTGGGTGGACCTGGGCGTCTGCCTGGCTCTGGAAGACCACATCTATCCCGCGCTCGAGGTCTTCGAGGCGCTGCTTGCCAAGCAACCGGATTGTGTGCGAGGCCATCTGGAGCTGGGGTTGCTGTACCTGCGGCTGGGGGCGATTCCCAAAGGGCGCCAACAGCTGCGCCAAGCCCTCGCGTCTCGCCCGTCGCTCGCGCATCGCCGGGCTATCGAGTCGATCCTCGAGCAGCAGAATAAGCTCGACCATAAGCGTTTCTATCGTCCCGATTTTGAGGCGCTCAACCAACAGCGGCAGGGCAGCTCCAAGGTCGGATGGCTTGGAAGGCTGCGGACGCTGTTGCGGTCGAAGTTCCGGGAGTCGGGCGGGCCATCATGAGGCGGCCAGCTCGGCACGGTCAAGGGAGGACGTCCAATGCCCGCCAGTAATGGATCGAAGATTGAAGGCTTGAGGCATCCGGTCGCCGTGTGGTTCGGGAGTTTTGGACTCGCGTCGAGTGTGCTGCTCATGGCGTTCCATGTGCCCCTGACGCCCGTCTTGCTAGCGGGGGCGGTCACGCTAGGTTTGACCATTGCTCGTTCGCTCTCTTCATCAAGGACTCCGCCGCGTCACACGTAATGCGTCGCACCAGCGGAGATCAGTGACGGCGCGCTTTTTGAACACGGCCGGCGCTCTCTCTGTGCTTCAAGGAGAGCGCGGCGAGAAGATGATGTAAGCGCGCTCGCGCCACGAGGCGGAGAGCGGGCACCCCCCACCACTCGCTCTCCGCCTGCTCCGCGCATTTGCATCCAGCAAATTTCTCCTCTACACTGTTACGCTCATGACCAGCATCGATTTTTCCAAACCCCCATCATCCCGGGTCGCGGTGCTCGACAAGGGCAGTTTGCACCGGGTCCTCAACGTCCCACAGCTTTACGCGATTGGCTATGGGGACGTGGGATCGTCCATCTATTACGCGCTGGGCGTGACGGCTCTCTATGCCCTCGGCGCGACCCCGCTGGCCTTGGCCTTGGCCGGCATCGTCTTCTTCTGCACCGTCTTGACCTACGCCGAGCTGTCGGCGGCGATGCCGGAGTCCGGCGGCTCGTGCAGCTTCGCTCGGCACGCGTTCAACGACCTCGTGTCCTTCATCGCCGGCTGGGCGCTGCTGCTCGACTACATCGTCACCATCGCGATCTCCGCGTATTCGATCGGCCCCTACCTCAGTAACCTGATCCCGGCGCTCAAGACCTCTGTCGGTAATATTCCCTGTACGCTCGTTATTCTCAGCATTTTGCTCGGCTTGAACGTGCTCGGCATCAAAGAGTCGACACGTGTCTCGTTACTTTTGTGCATCTTCGACATCGTGACGCAGCTGGCAATCATCACGCTGGGCCTCATTTTGATCATGCAGATTTTCCAGCCCACCGAGTTCATGCGTCACATTGCACACCTCTGGAACCATATGCGCATTGGGATCGATGATCCGGTGTGGTCGCCGACCTGGCCGAATTTCTGGAAGGGCATCGGCATGGCCATGGTCGCCTATATCGGGATCGAGTCGATTTCCCAGCTCGCCGGCGAAGCGCGGCACCCGAACCGCAGCGTTCCGCGCGCGATGATGTTAACCATGGTGACGCTGCTGGTGTTGTATTTCGGTATTTCGGCGATCGCCCTCTCGGCGTTGAGCCCGAGAGAGTTGACAACTGTCTATCTGGAAGATCCCATCGCCGGCATCGCCGCCTCGATCCCATTCGGTCGCAAGTACCTTGCGCCGTGGGTCGGTCTCTTGGGGGCGACCATCCTGTTCGTGGCGTCCAATGCCGGGCTCATCGGCGCGTCGCGGCTGACCTTTGCCATGGGCGAACATTTTACGTTGCCGCGGATTTTCTACCGGCTCCATCCCCGATTCAAGACCCCATACATTTCGTTGATCGTTTTTACAGTGCTCGCTGGACTCATTGTCTTGTGGGCTGGTCAGTTGTCGCACATCGCCGACCTGTACAACTTCGGCGCGATGCTCTCCTTCGCGCTGGCGCATCTGTCGCTGCTTGGCTTGCGCATCCGCCAGCCTGAACTCGAACGGCCGTTCAAAATCGGCTGGAACCTGCGCTTCGGCAAGTTTGAGTTGCCATTGTCGTCCTTTGTCGGGCTGCTTGGCACGACTGCGGTCTGGGTCGACGTGATCCTGACGAAGCCCGCCGGCCGAAATCTCGGCGTGATGTGGCTCGGCGCCGGCTTGCTGTTCTATTTATGGTACCGGCGTCAGCAGAAGCTGCCGATGACCGCCCGTGTTGAGCTCGAAAAGCTGCAGGTCCCAGGCTATCAGCCGGTGGCGATCAAGAAGATTCTGGTGCCGACCAAGCGCGTGCTGGACGAGGCCGTGCAGCTGGCGGCCAAATTGGCCAAGACTTACAACGCGAATGTGACCGCCTTGCACGTCATCGAAATTCCGCCGTCGTTGCCGCTCGATACATTCTTTCCGGAGAAGCTGGCGGCGGCGGACTCGGTCATGGAACAGGCGCAAGCGATCGGCCGGGAATTCGAGCTGCCGATCGACGCGCAGATCCAGCAATCTCGTTTTGCCGGTGAGACGATCGTGGAAAAAGCGAAAGAAGGCGGCTATGATATGATCGTGCTGAGCGACAAGCCGCGTCCGCTCTCCAATGCTCCTGGCCGCGGAACATTCGGCACCAGCGCGGAATATGTGCTGAAAAACGCCCCCTGCCGGGTTTGGCTGCTCAGCGGCAAATCGTGATCACTCCGCAAGGCTGCGATTTAATTCAACTGTAATTTTGTCGTAACGTGTCCGAAATAGAGCGACAGTACCATGGCGTTGCTCTTGCATTGAGCGCCGTTGGAACCCGGATGACGGGCAGAACGGTGTGAGGATTGACAAGGCGAACGGCCGTTGCCTATGATGACCGGCGTCTGTGGGAGCAGACGTCAACGGCCACGCAGTGGGACCCAGGAGAGGGAGACGCAGGATGGCGGAGACACGTTCGAAGCCACGCAACCCATCGCGAAGCGGCGCGGCGGTGCGTGAGGCGGAATCCATCGTGAAGACCAACGCCTCGCACCTGACCGCGTCGATCACCGACGAGGGCGTGAAGCGGGTCTGGAAGCTCGTCAAGGACCACAACATCAAGGTCGTCGATCTGAAGTTCAACGACCTGCCGGGCCTCTGGCAGCACTTTTCGATTCCCGTCGAGGAGCTGAGCGAAAGCGCGAAGGAAGGCATTTGGGTCGATGGCATCGGCTTCGATGGCTCCTCGATTCGCGGGTTCCAGAAGATCCAGGAATCCGACATGAATCTCTTCCCGGACTTGTCCACCGCGGTCCTCGACCCGGTTTGCGAGCATCCGACGCTGCACCTCACCTGCGACATCTACGATCCGCTGACCCACAAGCCGTACAGCCGCGACCCGCGCTACATCGCGAAGAAGGCGGAAAGCTACCTCAAGAAGACCGGCATCGCGGACGTCAGCTATTGGGGTCCAGAGCCGGAGTTCTTCATCTTCGACGACATCCGCTTCGACTCGACCGAGAATTCGAGCTACTACTACGTCGACTCCATCGAAGGCGAGTGGAACTCCGGGCGCGACGAGAAGCCGAACCTCGGCTACAAGCCGCGCTTCAAGGAAGGTTACTTCCCAGTCCCACCCCACGACGCGCTGCAAGACATCCGCAGCGAGATCATGGCCAAGGCCCGCGCCGCCGGCGTGCCGGTCGAGAAGCACCACCACGAAGTGGCTACGGCCGGTCAATGCGAAATCGACATGCGCTATGCGACCTTGACCAAGATGGCGGATCACTTGCTGATGCTCAAGTACGTCATCAAGAACACCGCCAGGAAGTTCGGCAAGGTGGCGACCTACATGCCCAAGCCGCTCTTCGGCGACAACGGCTCGGGGATGCACACGCATCAGAGCTTGACCAAAGGCGGCGAGAACTTGTTCTTCGACAAGGCCGGCTACGCCAAGATCAGCCAGATGTGCAAATGGTACATCGGCGGCTTGATCAAGCACGCGCCGGCGATTCTCGCCTTCGCGGCCCCCACGACCAACTCGTACAAGCGGTTGGTGCCCGGCTACGAAGCGCCGGTCAACCTCGCCTACTCGGCGCGCAACCGGTCGGCGATCTGCCGCATCCCGGTCTACGTCGACTATCCGAAATCCAAGCGCGTCGAGTTCCGCGCGCCGGATCCGACCTGTAACCCGTACATCGCGTTCTCCGCGATGCTCATGGCGGGCTTGGACGGCATCCAGAATCGGATCGACCCGGGCGATCCGGTCGACGAGAACATCTACGAGATGGCGGCGGACATCGCGCCCAAGCAGGTGCCCGGCTCCCTTGAGGAGTCGCTCAATGCGCTCGAGGAGGATCAGGCCTTCCTGCTCAAAGGCGACGTGTTCACCCAGGATGTCATCGACGTGTGGCTGGAGTACAAGCGGCAGGAGATCGACAAGGTCCGCCTGCGGCCACATCCGTACGAGTTCTACCTGTACTTCGACGCGTGATCGCGCGTCGGTGTGAGTCAAGCGCGGGGCGGGCGTCGCGAGGCGTTCGCCCCGCTTGCTCATGGGGATGACGATGAGCGTTCGGCTCCTGGCTTCGTGTCTGCTCGTGCTGAGTGTATGGATTGGGCAGGCGTTGGCCGAAACGCCAGACGCGACCCCTCGGTACCGCATTCAGGTGTCACATCCCCTCCGACGGAAGCCGGTCGCGGGAGTCACCTTTGGCGTCTATGTGTACGACAGGACTGGAACCGTCCAGCGCCCTGGTGTCGGGCCGCGCGGGGACGGCGTTACCGTCTTTGAGCTTACGGGTTCTGGCTATGAATGCGTGCATACGAGGAAGGGGAACTATTGCGGCCCGGTCCTGGGTTCTGGGGCGGATAGGCCGTTGGCCGGGGCAAGCCTCCGCAGCGACAACACCGGGATCCTTGACGTGACGCGGCTGCTGCAGCTGTTCGATGTGTCGTCCGCTGCGAAACTGGAGTTAACGGTGTTCTTCCATGACAAGCAGGTCGGTGAGGTGAAGGCGGCTGACGCGATGCAGCCCGTACCGCCGATCGTGTCACTTGCGACAGGAACGGTCATAGTTGACGTGGCGTTCATCGACAGTTCAGGCCAGCGCGTATCGCATCCGCGCGAGCTGTTCCCGGAGGTACTTCACGAGTTTGTTGAGTCCGGCATGAGCTGGAAGGAGCAGGTCTGTCTCTACGACGTGACGGATCGCACGGCCGATCCACAGTTGCTTTCCAGCGAGCTGTCTATCGAAAATGACGGTACCCTCCAGCTTCTGGTCCCGCCCCGACGGACCTACAAGCTCGAACGGGTGAGCAGCTCGGAGAGTTGGGGCATCGTCGATCCGATCTTCTCGGTGAAGGATCGCGACAGAGAGCTGCGCGTGCGTCTGGCCCGCAAGCCGTATTGTCTCTATGGCCAGGTGCTGAACGCGCACACCTTGGAGCCAGTCGGCCGGTCGCTCCGGATCTATGCAAGCGGAGCCGGCTTCTTCTCGTACGCTCCGCTAGCCGGCGGCCGCGGCTATGCAGTCTGCTTTACTGAGCCTGGTCCGAAGGCGTTGGATCTCCGAGAGGCCTCGCTGAGCGGCTCGGTGTACCCAAACCAGTCGATTGACGTCTCGGTGACCGAGTCGCTGCAACGAATGGATCTTCGGCTCAAGTCCGCTGAGGAGCGATGAAGCGTGTTGTCGTGATCCAACAAGTCCCGCACGAGAGGCTCGGGACGTTCGAGGGCTTGCTTAAGGCGGCCGGGTGCTTGATTACGACGCTGAGGGCGCCGGTGGAAAAGAGCTGGCCATCGCCGTCGGAGTTCGACGGCTTGGTTGTCCTCGGCGGGCCGCAGAGCGTGTACGAGCAAGGAACGTATCCGTTTCTGGCGCGAGAGCTCGCGTTTCTGCGAGAGGCGTTGGCAGCGAAACGGCCGATCCTGGGCGTGTGTCTCGGCGCGCAACTGCTCGCGGCGGCGCTGGGCGCGTCGGTGACGAAGAATCCGCAGAAAGAGATCGGCTGGTATCCGGTAATGCGCGAGCCCGGCGCTGACGGCGATCCGCTGTTCGAGCCGTTCGGCCAGACAGAAACGGTCTTTCAATGGCACGGCGATACGTTCGCACTGCCCAAGGGCGCGGTGCGGCTCGCCAGCTCGCCGCTGTGCAACGAGCAAGCGTTTCGATATCGTGACAACGTCTACGGCCTGCAGTTCCACGCCGAAGTGACCGAGGCGATGATCCGCGCGTGGATGCAGAACACCGGCAACAAGGCCGAGCTCGCGAAACTCAAGGGCATCGTCGATCCGGCCGCGATCAAGCGCCAGACCCCGCAGCACATCGGACGGTTGGCCGAGCTGTCCCAGCACGTCGCGACGGCGTTTTGCCGGTTGGTCACGAAACCCTCCATATCCGAAGCCGCACGAACGAGGTAATCATGGCCCGCTCTACCGCATCGAGCTCACGCAAAGACACCGCCTACGTCCTGCGCCTGGCCAAGGAGCACGACGTGCGATTCATCCGGCTGTGGTTTACGGACATTCTCGGATTTTTGAAGAGTGTCGCAATTACCATCGACGAGCTCGAAGAAGCGCTGGAGGAAGGCTTGGGGTTTGACGGCTCGTCGATCGAAGGCTTCGCGCGTATCGACGAGTCCGACATGATCGCCCTGCCGGACCCCAACACGTTCGTGATCCTGCCGTGGCGGCCGAAAGAGAATGCCGTCGCCCGGATGTTCTGCGACGTCACGTATCCCAACGGCAAGCCGTTCGAAGGCGACCCGCGCTACGTGCTCAAGCGCAACCTCGAGCAGGCGAGCAAGGACGGATTGACGTTCTACGTCGGTCCGGAGCTGGAGTTCTTCGTGTTCAAGAGCGCCGACGCGCCGGTGCCGATCGACAACGGCGGCTACTTCGATTTGACTCCGCTCGACGTCGCCTCCGACCTCCGCCGCGACATCATTCTGTCGATGGAAGACATGGGCATCGGCATCGAATACTCGCATCACGAAGCGGCCCCGTCGCAGCACGAGATCGACTTCCGCTACACCGACGCGCTCACCATGGCCGACAACGTGATGACCTACCGGCTCGTGGTCAAAGAGATCGCGTTTAAGCGAGGCCTCTACGCGTCGTTCATGCCGAAACCCTTGGCCGACGACAACGGCTCGGGCATGCACGTCAACATGTCGCTGTTCAAGGGCGCGCGCAACGCGTTCTTCGATCCGAAGGATCCGTATCATCTCTCGAAGACCGCGAAGCACTTCCTCGCCGGGATTCTGATGTACGTGCCCGAGATGACGCTCGTGCTCAACCAGTGGATCAATTCGTACAAGCGGCTGGTCCCGGGCTACGAAGCGCCCGTCTACGTGACGTGGGCGCAGCGCAACCGGTCGGACCTCGTGCGGATTCCTTCCTATAAACCAGGCAAGGAATCAGCCGTGCGCATCGAGCTGCGCTCGCCCGACCCCGCCTGCAATCCGTATCTCGCCTTCAGCGCGATCCTCGCCGCCGGGCTCGAGGGGATCAAGAAGAAGCTCGAGCCGCCAGCACCGACGGAAGAAAACGTCTTCGAGCTGAGCGACGAGGAGCGCCGGCGCCGCGACATCCGCACGCTGCCCGGCAGCCTCCAAGACGCGATCAACCTCGCCAAGACGAGCAAGCTCCTGCGCCAAGCGCTCGGCGATCACGTCCTCGAATCGTTCCTCCGCAACAAACAAATCGAGTGCGACCGCTTCCATCGGACGGTCACCGACTACGAGCTTAAGACCTATCTGCCGCTTCTGTAATGTCGGGAAAGTCAGCGGGAGAACGGGAGAGGTGAGATGGATGGTCAATGAAAGAGGAACCGACATGACGCAACGGCAGCGGATCGGGTGGACCGTGGTAGTCGCATTGACCGTGATAGGCTGTGCCTCGCAAGTGCCCGGCCTACGCGGGGCGAATCAGCTCACCCGATCGATGGCACTGCCGCTGTCGACGATCGTCGACAGCCGGGGCCGGCGAATTGCGGCGGGAAAAATTCCCGAGTCGTTGCGGCAGCGGATTAGCTACCTAACTCGCGAGGAGTTACGGCGGGGCTTGGGAGAGCACGACCCGGCCTCGCTGGTGCTGGCCACAGTCGACGTGCCGTCGGATGAGCCGGATCGCACCGTGCAAG
>Ga0209515_10009646_pt1 | contig 10947 bp, 8 predicted proteins | sample Subgroupgradi54m_FD_187454 | JGI IMG/M metagenome (GOLD analysis project Ga0209515, IMG submission 187454) | Subsurface groundwater microbial communities from S. Glens Falls, New York, USA - GMW60B uncontaminated upgradient, 5.4 m (SPAdes)... ...
CGTACTCCATCCTTTTGCAACCAGTGCGACAGCATTGCTTCTGATGCGTGGCATATGGGGGTTTGTGGTATATGGCATATGAATCATCTTAATGGTTAAGGTGATTCCAAGCTATTGAACCATTACGAAAACCTTGACAGTGTGGTATCCGTATGTTAATGTAGCACAGGATTAATTGAGCTTTTTGCTCAAAAACCGCACATTTTCAAACCCAAATGAAAGAAGGAGACAAGCTATGGCAACCGATGGTGTTACCCCCCCCACACTTTGCAATCGTGAAATTTTCCTGAAAGGCAGAGGTGTCTGTGTCGTCGATGGTCGAGCCAAAGCTATCGAGCGCTGGGTGCGAGTCATCGCGGCAAAAGCGAATGCTCAAGTCGACTGGCACTACAACGGCGGACGAGCGAACGTTCTGCATCTTGGTGACAATGAAAGTCGTCAGCGCGTTCTGAAGGCGATCAATGAACTGGAAAGTGAACTCGACGGTACGATTCTGAGTATCGAAGATCCCAGTGTAACCGCTGCTCAATGATCCAGTCGCTGTCGCACTGATCAGTACAGTGGAAAAACATAAACGGGCGCACTACCTTCGGGTACGTGCGCCTTTTTCTTATAGGGGTTCTTAAATTTTATCACCACTTTCAAAAACTAGTGGCGGAGGAGGAGAGATTCGGTCACGGATAATTTCCTCGTCGTCACTCGGAAATTTCCGCTACCCCGACTCGCGGCAAAGTCTGCTGACTTTGCATCCGCTCCGTCTTTCGAATCTCTCCTCCTCGCGCAATGATACTCATTCAGACAGCCGCAGGGCTGTCTTTCATGAATCATTTGCGGAGGAGGAGAGATTCGCCGATTACTTCGGCAGGTGACTTTCGATTTCGAAGACTCAATAACGAAAGTCCTTTCGAATCTCTCACGTGACTGAAGCAGTTCAGTCACTCTCCTCCGCTCAACAAAAAACCGCACTCAAGAGTGCTGGTTTTTGCACGAGCGGAGGAGGAGAGATTCGAACTCTCGATGCCCTTACGAGCATGCCACCTTTCCAAGGTGGTGGAATAAACCACTATCCGACTCCTCCGTATCTATTGAACGCACAATACTATAGCAAAAAGTTTCAGACTTGGACAGCAGGAGCAGTTATTGTAAAATCAAGATGATGTATTACTTCGATACGCTCATTACTCCTGTTGGGGTGCTTCGTCTTGTTGTTTCTGATGTGGCGCTTCAGTGTGTCATTTTTCCTCATGAGCAATTTTTGTTTGAGGCACTGCAGAAGCCAAAGCATCCAATTATTGTTGCGACAAAAAAACAGTTGAAAGAATATTTTGCGGGGAAGCGTAAGAATTTTGATTTACCAATTGAATGTGAGGGGACAGATTTTCAGAAAAAGGCATGGAAAGTGCTCACACAAATTCCCTATAGTCAGACAATAAGTTATATGGAAGAAGCGCAACGAGCAAAACGGGGGAGTGCAGTGCGCGCCATTGCTTCAGCAAACGGAAAGAACCCACTTCCTATTATTGTTCCGTGTCATCGCGTCATTGCGAGTAATGGAAAACTCGGTGGGTATTCGGGGGGACTTGAGGTGAAAAAATTTTTACTTGCACTTGAGCAAAAACACAAAAGTATTTGAGACATCGACAATATTTTTCTTTGTGATATTCTCGGAGAGTATCTGCTCTTTTCTCTTGCATCATCTTACCGGCGCCCTCCTCCTCCCTGGGGGCGTTTTCTGGGGTCACTTCGTGTGACCCCTCTTTTTTTACCCCTTCTTGATTCTTTTGTGCTATTTTGTTATGTTTAAAAAGTACAGCTGTTCCTCCTGCCTCTTGTGCCTCCTTAACCTCCCCCCGGAAGTCTCCTCAGAGGATGGCACGCACGGGGTCGCTGAAATATGCGACCCCGTTTTTTTTATCAATTTTTTCTTGACACAAGTTTTTTGCTATGTAATATAAGACCATGAACATTAAATATACAAATTTACTAACCATTCTTGCCGCAGTATTTCTTGCTCTCCCCACCACCTCCTTCGCCCAAACCCAACTCTCAGGAACCATAACGGGGGATACCACCCTGACCAAAGCCGAAAGCCCATACATCACGCATGGGCTTTTTGTTTCCTCAGGGAGTACGCTCACTATTGAGGCAGGGGTTATTGTGAAATTCTCCGGCTTAGCAAGTGGTATTGGTGTTGCGGGCACCCTCGCCGTCAACGGCACCAACAATGATCCTGTCTATTTCACCTCCATCAACGACGATATCGGAGGAGACACCAATGGTGATGGAGATACGACACACCCGAGCTCAGGAAACTGGCAACACATCAGTATGAATGATGGCTCCACAGGAAATTTTCACTATGCAACAATTCGTTATGCAGGTGCACGACCATTTATGTTCACCGGCATTGAGAACAATGGTGGCACCGTCACGCTCGATCATGTCACCCTTTCCGATAATGGTGCTGATGGATATGCACAATTTGCCGGAAGCACCCTTATCACCGACTCCGAAATCACCCGCCAAAACATCGGTATCACGCTCTTTGACGGCACACTCTCCATTCATCATTCTTCACTTCATGACAATACCGACTATGGAGTATTGAATAATGGAGGAACAATCATTGATGCCACCAATAACTGGTGGGGTGATGCGAGTGGGCCATACCACCCCACCTTGAATCCAAGCGCGACAGGGAACGGGGTTTCGGATAATGTTTTGGTTGCACCTTGGCTTGTTGCGATGCCGAGTGACGATATTATTCCCCCCACACTCACCGCAATCGGACAATTTAAATCAGACGGTAGCACATCTATTACATCATCTCACCTCACCACCGAAGACACAGTCATATTGAAAGGAACACCACAAGGTACTGAAGGACAACAGCTCCGACTTGAGGCAGAAATATTAAATATTCCCTTTACTGAAGTGAGGGCAACATCAACACTGGTCACTTCAGGAACAGAAACACAGATCATTCTCACCGGCCTCACCAACGGCACCTACCACTCCCGCATGCGTGCAGTGGATGAGGAGGGAAATGCGAGTGAGTGGCAAGAGTTCCCCGAAATGTTTGAAGTGAAGTTGGTGCCTTTGTATACGCAGGTGCGGTCGAGTTATCCTTCGGATGATGAGACAAGAGGGTGGAGTGGCTTAATCTACGCCGCAGGTCGCGCAGACACTCCCGGCTCCTGTGGTCGTACTATTGCAAAGTGCGGTTGCGCCATCACCTCATCAGTCATGATTGCACGATACTATGGTGCGACGACCACTACATCAACAACTGCATCCATTCGTGATGATGTGACACCGCTAACACTTGACCACTGGGCACTTGCCACAAGAGCATATGATTCTGCGGGGAACTTTGATTTTGCACAACTTCCGCGCTACGCAGGGTACAAAGTGAAATTCGTAAAACGTAGTGATGTGGCAAATAATTTTTCCTATCTCAATACGCAATTAGACCGTGGCAGACCACAGATCGCCAAAGCAAGCGCAGGACGAGGAGGCACTCCAAAAACCGCACCCGCACACTTCTTTGTGATCGATGGGCGATTCAATAATGGCACCTATAGTGTCAAAGACCCTGCATGGTATAACACCAAATCATTGACAGCAAGCACCACTAGCAAGGCACTCGCACTCCGTAATTACGAAGGAGGTTTTGATGGTCTGCGTGTGTTCACACAAGGAACAGGAACGACTTCACGCGCCCTCTCTTTTTTTCTTGCTTCACCCGCAGAGCTCCTTATCACTGACAGCACGGGAAGACGTACAGGAAAAGATCCACTCACCAATACCACCTACGAAGAAATTCCCGATTCATCCTATGCAGTCGATGCAATCGGTGATGCAGAAGGCGAAGAATCTCCCAATGGGCATGAAACAAAATGGCTCTACGTTCCTGATGCAACGACAAGTGCTTACACCATTAAAGTGATTGGTACCGGAGTGGGTGCATATACGTTTGGAGTGATCACGAATGAGAGCACTGGCGATAATACGACCCATAAGGAATTCGTTTCAGAAACCACCCCGGGAAGAGTGGCGACATATCGTATTGATTTAAATGGAACCAGTGGAGATATCATTACCCCCGTTGATCATACTTCTCCTGAAGGAGTAGTGCTATTTGATACTGCAACACAGAAGCTCATCGTGACGGGAAAGGACGAGACAACGGTTCACCCCACAGTGACTCTGGTGCCAATAGAAAAACATGCCACACGTGAGGAAGATGGTGATGAATACAAAAAAGGAACAATGTACCGCATCAAAGATGAAGCAGGGAATACTACAATGCTTTCCTTTGGGAAATTTACCCAAGAAGGAAAAGAGGCACATGTAGCACTTGAGCAAGTCGCCTATTCCACAACATCACGCACTATATTCCCTCAAAACGAGATACAATATGAGTGGTCACTGGAAAAGAATGGCACCATTAAAAAACTCGAGCAGCACGTGAGTGTGAAAGGGCAAGCTGATGCAAGGGCTGACTATGACCACAAGACAAATCAAACAATGCTCACTATCGGGAAAACCTCACAACAGTTCCCTGGATTGCTAGTTATCGGACTTGAAACCAAAACAGGACAGCTTATATTGAAATATTAAATTATGCACAAACGATTACTCATTTTGCTCTCCGCACTTTTCCTTTCTTTATTGGGAGGGTGGTGGTATGTGCACTTTACGAAAATACAAATATCAATTAACAAAGTAGCAGAGACAAGTACGAGTACTTTAGTTACGAGTGTGAGTACTACTTCAACTTCAGTGGGAGCATCACATGGGGGATGTTTGGCGGAGGGAGAGAAGGTTAGAATTGAAATCAATGATAAAAAACGTCGTCTCAGTGACGTGGAGGCAAGTGTTACAATAAGTATCCAAAATAATACAGGAACGACTTCAGGTTTTGATATCTCAAATGTTTTAGGAACATATCACCCGATTGAGATACATCAATGTGGTGTTTATGTTCTCGAGTTGGTAAATTACGATTACACTAAATCAAAACAAGAAAGGGGATATCGAAATGAGTTATGGAAATATTCGTATTCAGGAGAGAAGCAAAAAATTGAGACACTCTATGAATTGAGTACCACTACTCATCATGATTATGGTACCGACTTCCGCATTGACCCCACCGAAAAACATCTCGCACTCCGTAAGGGTTATCTCGGCTCACCCGACTTCGCCATCATCATTAAAGATATCCATACACTCAAGGATGTATTTACACTCCCCATGACGGACATAGAAAAACAAAACCCCGATCTTGTTGGCGACATCGGATTTATCGAGTCTTCAGACAATGCATGGTCGCCTGATGGTCGTTATTTCTGGGCAGATCTTGCTGATGGAGCGAATGAGCTTGGTTTCATCCGCATCGATAGTACTGATTGGAGTTACAAACTTCTCCCTGCCCCTCCCGACGTATTTGGTGGAGATGCGCTCAATCTTGATACGGGAGATATTACGGTACATCCCGGGAATGTGTGGTTTGGAGATAAAGAAGCGTATGACCAAGACCGTACTGAGCGTCGCGCGAAAGGAATTGGTACGGACCTGTATATCGAGAATCTTTTTACACACAAACGCATTCTCATTGCGACAAGTGCCCAACCGAATGCATATTTCATGCCCAAGTGGATCTCTTCCTCAACACTCGAATATTTCATGCCGACCGTGAGTGGAGACAAGGGGGAAGAGAAAAAATGGAATATTGATGCATCCCGCTGATATGCAACGAAATTTGATTATCATCGGGGTTATTGCAGTACTCACGCTTGGAGGGTTTTTTCTGATGCACTCATCACCAAAAGAAAACAATACCCCCTCCCATTCAGTGGTCGCGAGTTCGACGGAAGTTATTGCGACAACAACTGCAATATTTGCCACAAGTACCATTGCAACAGATGGACAGTGTTTGGCAGAGGGGGAGGTGGCGGAATATCCACTAAGTGAAACAGGATCGCGCTTGTTGGGATATCCCAAGAATTTACCTCTCGTAATTAGTGTTAAAGATAAAGTGAGCTCAACAACAAAAAATCATTTTCAGATTAATGATGTATATTTGATTGCTTACCCTATTCAAATGAGAGCGTGCGGTATTTATGTCATCAGGACATTTGATTATGATCAGAAAAATGGAAAAAGAGGGCCAAATTATCATACAGATTTTTGGAAATATGATTACGGTGGGGAAGGTAAATTCCTCACAACCTTAGATGAGAAAAAAAATAATATTTTTACCTCATATTTTGATTATGACTTCCGCATCTCCCCCAAAGAAACCTACACCGCCCTCATCCGTGCCTTCCCCGGTCAACCGAACTTCGCCCTCATCGTCAAAAATCTCGAGACCATGAAGGACGACATGGTCTTTCCCATGACTGACCTCTATAAAGACCATCCTGAATTACTCAACTCCCTCGCACTCAACGGTTGGTCATCCGATGGACGCTATTTCTGGGCAAATACCTTTGATGCCGCCATCATTGTCTCCTTCATTCGCATCGATACCCAAACCGGCAAAGCACAAATCTTCCCCGCACCACCAGACGTCTTAGGCGGTGACGCCTTCAATCCTGACACGGGAATGATCACGCAACATCCGGGGAATTTCTGGAGTGGCGATGCCGACTATGATGCAGAAGTCCGCAAGGAACGTGAAGCACAAGGCGAAGGCACCGACCTCTATGTGCACAATCTCCTCACCGGGAAACGTACCCTTGTTGCTCATTCTCCTTACGCAACACAATACTTTCGTCCCAAGTGGCTCTCGACTTCAACGCTTGAATACTTTATGCCGACCGTGGAGGGGGATAAGGGGGAGCGGCGAATGTGGGTGGTGCAATAGTAGTTATTTTGTATTGGTGTCAAAATTCTTGCAAATGATTTTTTGCGTGTTGTGATACTTATGCACACTTGCTGATTATTTTTGCATCATTAGAATAAGTAATAGGAGCCGCTGGTCGCAGTAGCTCATGTGGAAGTCCTGTGGGACCTTAGTTTGTACAACTGCCCGGCACATATTTTGTGTCGGACATTGTTTTCTGGAGAGTTCATCCAATAACCTCAGCTACTTTGTTATGGAGCCTCTGCAACATAGTCAACGTATAAGAATACGTCTCCCACATTGCTTTCTCCATGCCTCGTATCTGAGGCTATTGAATAAACTCTCTCCAAATAGAGCGACCTGCATGAGGACAGTTATGCACATGTTTTCCTCTTTTTGTTTAGGTGAAGTGAGTTCTGTCTTGATACAATGTGAGCAAGCGTTTGAGGAGGGGAGGAACCTCGAGTCTCGACGTGCTTCTTTGTATGTTGAAAAAGATTTCAAAAAAAATCACAGAGCATTTGCGCTTGACTCAAAAGGTCAATGCAAAAAAAACGCCCCTGCACACTCGTGCAAAGGCGCACCTTCATACACATCTCCACGATGATGTGCGCACCAAAACACACACGCACAATGTGAGGCACTCCAATCATGCGCATAAGCATGTCTCCCTACAGCCACATCATGCGATGCCACACCCTCATCGTGGTCACGCGAGAACGCAAGAGCTTTCACGTGGCGTCGAAGCGATTGTTCCCTCCAAACTTTATATTCCCAAAAAACCGATACTTGTTGAAAGTGTCCCAATGAGCACACTTTCGGTGGCGTACTTTTGTATGGAGATGGGATTGAAGGGTGATCTCCCCACTTATGCCGGAGGACTCGGAATTCTCGCAGGAGACACCATGAAGAGTTGCGCCGATCTCGGTATTCCTACTATTGGAGTGACACTCCTTTATCGCAAAGGATATTTTCGTCAGCGCATTGATGAGACAAATTGGCAACAAGAGGAAGAAGAGCTGTGGAATCCGCACGAAAAACTTTCACTGCTTTCTCATGAAGTAACGATCGTCATTGAAGGGCGGACGGTTCGTGTGCGCGCATGGCTCTATAAGTTGGTGGGCATCCGCAAAAATGTGAATCCGATTATTTTTCTTGATACCGATGTGGAAGGCAACAGCGAGGAAGACCGGCGCATTACTGACCGTCTCTATGCAGGCGACAAACATGCGCGTCTTATTCAAGAAGCAGTGCTTGGTATTGCGGGGTTGCGCATGCTCCAGAAGCTCGGTGCGACAAATATCAGTAAGTATCACATGAATGAAGGACACTCCGCATTGCTTACGGTGGAGCTCTATCGCATGTACAAAGAGACCGACGAACCTGTTGAAGAGGTGCGTCGTCGTGCAGTTTTCACCACGCACACGCCGGTTGCGGCAGGGCATGATAAGTTTGATGCATCACTCGTGCTGAACGTACTCGGTGCCGATTATATCCCCGAAGTTATTCATTCAATTGTCTTCCATGATGGTGAGCTCAATATGACGCGACTCGGCTTTGAGTTTAGTCAGTTTATCAATGGTGTTGCAAAGAAGCATCGCAATGTGACTCGCGACATGTTCCCGGGTTATGAAATAGAGTCGGTTACCAACGGTGTCTATGCGCGCGGATGGGTGTCGGCACCATTCACCAAACTTTTCGATAAATATTTACCAGGCTGGCACGCAGACCCATATAGCCTTCGTTACGCACTTTCGATTCCCACCAAAGAACTTTGGGAGACACATCAAGAAGCAAAACAATCGCTCATCAATTTTGTGAATGAACACTATGGCGCCGGCATGAATACCGAAGTTTTTACGATAGGATTTGCACGCAGAGCTACGGCATACAAGCGGGGGAATATGATTTTCACTGATATCGAACGCTTGAAGCGCATCGCGAGTAACTCCAAAGGTATTCAAATTATTTTTGCAGGCAAAGCGCATCCGGGAGATCATGAGGGGAAGATGCTCATTCAGCAGATAAAAGAAAACATGAAACATCTCGGCGAGCACATCCGCGCGGTTTATATTGAAAATTATGATATTGATATGGCAAAACTCATCGTACCCGGCGTGGATATTTGGCTGAATACACCGGCGCGCCCACAAGAAGCATCGGGAACATCAGGAATGAAAGCAGCATTGAATGGTGTCCCGCAATTTTCCGTACTCGATGGCTGGTGGCTCGAAGGGCATATCGAAAATGTGACCGGCTGGGCGATTGGTCCGCATCCTGAGTGGGGAGCACAAGAAAATATTGAAGGACGTGAGATCGAAGATTTGTACACCAAACTTGAGTATGTGGTTATTCCGCGTTTTGAAAAAGAACGTGAAGCGTGGACAACAATGATGCGGTCTTCAATTGCCATCAATGGGTCTTTCTTTAATACGCATCGGATGGTGGGGCAGTACGTCCTCGGCGCCTACTTCAAATAACTGAACTTTTAAATTTGGCGTCCTTCAATTTTTACGCTCGATTGAGTCTGGCGAACAGAGAAGACCTCTGTCCACTCAGACATCAACCGAGCGTAAAAATCGAAATGACATCCAAATTATAAAAGCTCAGGATTTGATCACTTGCCTCTCAAACACTCCCGACAAGAAAAATTCGAAATTGCATCCGATTCTGAAAGTTTAGTTAAACTTCATCTTTGGCGCCCTTCAAATTTTGCGTTGACAAAAGTCTCTCGCTTAGTAATATGAGGCTATTACTTTTCAAGAAAATTTTATCATGTCGAGAATTCCTCAGAGTTTTGTGAAGTCTATTGTTGTGAGCATCTTATTCACTTTTTTTCTACCGAGCCTTGTTTACGCAACACCTCCACTTGTTCCGGGGACGATATCTGGTCCTTCTTTTGTAGATATTGTGTCAAGTATTATAAACATTACTTCTCTAGTGTTGCTTAGTGGTCTATTCTTGATCTTCTCTTATTCCTTGTTTGCGATGTATCGATTTTTTTACTTTCGCAAACGAGACTCAAGTGTGTCTTTCTTGTGGAAAGAACGCATGCTTCGCGGTGTTCCGGCAATACTTGCGGTCATTGCGTTTGGTCTTATGTTTATTTTCAATAACTTCTCAGTATTATTTTTTGCACCATTATTCACAATATCCGCAATTTTGCTCTGGCGCCGAGGATTCCTTATGAAAAAACATATTGATAATGAGTCTCTTAAGGTGGTAGGAAAAATGCATATTTATTTTGGAATCTATTACCTCCTCACCGTTGCACTTCTTTCTGTGCGGGCTTTAATCAGTTATATTCAAATGCGTGGCGGGGATTTTTTGTAGAAGGTGAAGGGAATTTTCTTTCACCATATTTTTTAGGGGAAATTGAGACAGTCACGATTAAGAGTCTCAATGTCCGCGCCGGCGTGAGCTTGCATTATTCGCGTTTCGTGGTAGTTTTGCTTTAGATGGACTTTGTCTCATAATTTGTTTCATTATTTTTTTGGGAGATACATCATGAAAGTTGCGACACTGTATCCTGAAACAAGGCTGGAAAAGATTCTCCGCGCACATCCAGAATATCAATTTGTGCGTGGGTTAAATGGCAGTCCGCAAGAAATTCAAGCAGTACTTGATCGTATCACTCTCGAAATTGTGGAGTCTGGGACTTCCGAAATGCTCAGTGAACACGCACTGATGGTTTACGAACAGCACAGCGATGCCATTGAAACACTTCCGGATCGCGATCAGATTATTCCCGAATTTCTCGATTTTATACAACTCGTGAAAGATGGGAATCTCGTTCTTGATCTTGGCTGCGGTTCACTTGCGCGAGATACGCTGTTTGCATGTATTTCCGCTTCAGGCTATCGTCAAAATCGCATGAAAAGAAAAGTGCGCGGTCTACCGCTTCACATCACTCATGTGGTTCCCACTAAGCGTTTGCAAGTTCATGCGCTCGATGGGTCTGAAAAGATTTTCAATCGTGCACGAGATTATGCAGAAGAAACGCTTCGGGAACACGTAAGTACCGGAGATTATTTCCCCATTTTTGAACAAGGGGACATGCACAATCTTCAAATGTATAAAGATGCATCTTTTGATGC
>Ga0209515_10009647_pt1 | contig 10946 bp, 9 predicted proteins | sample Subgroupgradi54m_FD_187454 | JGI IMG/M metagenome (GOLD analysis project Ga0209515, IMG submission 187454) | Subsurface groundwater microbial communities from S. Glens Falls, New York, USA - GMW60B uncontaminated upgradient, 5.4 m (SPAdes)... ...
CTTCGCGGGGCTATGTCCACTTCGCCCATGACTGTCCCTTGTGTATGGGAAAAAAGCCGTAGCCATCGCCGTTCTCCACGATTCACGATCTTCAGTCCTCTCTTTTTACTTGACACGATTTCCGCATCACGCTAACGTGATGCCACAATTGAATCGTTTGATGGGTCTCTCGCTCATGTGAGCTGAGAGCGAAGAGGGAAGCCCGTGAAAATCGGGCGCGGACCCGCCGCTGTCACCCGACGCTCTGCCCTTGCAGAGGCCACTGTCCTGAACCTGAGGATGGGAAGGCGCAAGGGAATCTCGGGAAGCCAGAAGACCTGCCCATTGAACATCCCACCGTCCGGTGGGACTTCACTGTCGCTTCGTGGAGCGAGTCCAGGGTGAAGGAAACTGGGACTTTCCCTGACGAGTTGTCGTCAGGGTTTTTTTGTTGCCCTCGGCTGGCCGCTCCATGAGACCCCGCGAGGATCGGGGAAAAAAGGAGGTTGTCATGGCTGGACGCTGGGTATGCTGGTTCGTTGGACTGTTGGTGCCGTTTGCGTGGATCCTTCCCTGCACCGCGCAAGAGCACGCCACTCCGCCCGTTTCAGTACATCAAGAAGAACTCGCATCGCTTCGCCGCATCCCCGAGCTGTATATGGATGAACGGAGTGTGCCTGCGAGCACGACGATTCTCACCGCACAAGAGATCGAACGCTCGGGGGCTTCGACCATCCAAGAACTCTTATCGCGCGCTGAAGGGGTCATGTGGACTGATCAACAAGGCTTCGGGCTCGGCTCCGATGGCACGCTGAATCTTCGCGGCGTCGTCAACAGTTCCCGCACCAACGCACTCGTGCTGGTGGATGGCATCCGACAAAACCGGATCACCGGCGATGAAGTGCACTGGCAGTCCATCCCGGTCGAGCAGATTGAGCGAGTCGAAATTGTTCGCGGTGGCGGAAGCCTCATCTATGGAGAAGGTGCACTGGCCGGCGTCATCAACATCATCACGAAGAAGCGAGGAGAGAAACGCCTCGAAACGGAAGAAGGGGTTGAACGAGGCTCATTTGGTTGGCAACGCTATCATGTCGCGGCCCGCGGTCATTGGCAGCCACTTGGGTATGATGTGGATTATTCCCGTCGACTCGTCGAAGGCTATCGCGAATCCTCTGCTTCTCGCAATACAACGATCGGCGTTCACACCAGTGTCGAACCCATCCCGCTCGTCAGCGGCACGATGAATGTGCTCCACAGCGATGACACGACAGGATTTCCTGGCGGTCTGACGCAGGCGCAAACGGATCAGCGTCGTCGACAAACCAACGCGTTTCACGGCTTCAATCACAATACCATCGACCAAGTCTCGCTTGACCTTGTGGGGGGGCCCTGGGAAGGACTGTCTGGCGTGGTGAATCTGTTTTGGCGACGGTGGGTGCAAACCTCGGAAGATTCGATTGCGTTTAATTCGTTCACCGTCACGCCCTCGCGAGGGCTCAGCGTCCGAACGAATTCGGAATGGACGAGCGGTGCCATCCACAATCTCCTCGTGAACGGGATCGAACTCATCAACGACAAGGCTACGACGGGCGACCGCGATGCGTTCCCTGGTCCAGATAGTGAATCAAACCGCAATGGCTACGGGCTGTATGCGGAAGATACGCTCACGCTGTGGGATCGCGCCTCGTTCATCGGCGGGCTGCGCTACGATCGGTCGCGCTATCAAGAGTCCCTGACGTTTCCGAGCTTTGAAGGCACGCTACGCTTTCAAGGCTTCAGTCCGAAAGCGGGCGTGACGTTCACCGTCGTGCCAGAGACGTGGCACCTCTTTGCTTCGTATGCGCGTCCCTTCAAAGCACCCAACGTGGATGACTTCTCCGCCCGCGTCTCGAATTTCCATGGGAATGTGGACTTGAAACCTCAACAGGCAGACACGTATGAACTCGGAACGAAATTTTCGAAAGCACCCATCAACGGGCAAGCGACCTGGTTTTACGCGCTCACCGATCATGAAATCTTGTTCAATGGGCTGACGAGCCAGAATCAGAACTTTGATACGCGGCGCGTGGGGTGCGAACTCTCTGGACGGTTGGAATCCCCAGACCATGGGCTGCGTAGCTACCTCACCTACACGTTTGTGGAGCCTGAGTTCCGAAAGGGCGCATTTGCCAAGCACCTTGTGCCCGGCACGCCGCGACACACCCTCAATGCGGGGGTGGGCTTTTCTCCCGTCGAGTCGCTGTGGATTGATCTGAACTGGCAGCTCGTCGATGATTTCTTCCGCATTAATGATATGAATAACAGCTTGGGGAAAGCCAAGGGCTACGGCGTGGTGAATCTCGTCTTGACGTATGAGTTGCCGAAACGATTGGTGGCTCGCGGCTGCCCGAAGACGAAAGCGTATCTGAAGATCGAGAACCTCACTAATGAGGAGTACGTCACCTTTCAATCCAGTAATGGGCGAAACGTGGGCGGAGCCGGCCAATACCCGATGCCCCCGACCACCTTTACCGGCGGCGTGAGTGTGCAATTCTAGCGCGTTCCTTTACAGGAGTGAGGCTGTAGGATAGAATGCATTTATACCCCGTTGTGCGGAACAAGGATGGAGGACACAAAGATGACACTTGAGGAACATCGCAAGCCGTGGCTCGTCGTCGCGCTGATCCTACTTGGGATCGTCGCACGCCTGGTCCCACATCCGTGGAATGCCACACCGACGATGGCCATTGCCCTTTTTGGCGGCACCTATCTCTCAAAACGCTGGGCCATACTCCTTCCCTTGAGCATCGTCGCCATCAGCGACCTGCTGATTGGCTGGCATTCGACGATTCCCTTCACGTGGGGGGCGTTCGCGCTCACGGGTCTGCTAGCGTGGTGGATCCGACGACAACCCACCACGCTGCGCATCCTCACCGGAGCGCTCGCAGGCTCAATCGTGTTCTTCCTGATTACAAATTTTGGCGTGTGGCTCACCGGAGAACTCTATCCACAAACGCTTACCGGGTTACACGAGTGCTATCTCGCCGCGATTCCTTTTTTCCGCAACAGCCTCGTGGGTGACGTGCTCTACACCACGCTGTTTTTTGGGGGTCACGCGCTCGCAACACGCTATCACGTCATCCACCACACCTCACCGTCAGGATAACCCGCCCTGACATCATGCGTTCGCTGACAAGCCTCTATGTGTTCTTGCTTGGGCTTGCGAGCGGACTGGTAATACTCACGATCACCTCGTATCGGCACGTCTCCCCTCGATGGCTGAAGTGGTTGTTGATGGCATCGGGTGTGTTTGTCATCAGCCGGTATATGACGATGGCACTCTTTACGCTGCCCGATGCGCCTGAGCACTTCAGATGGCTGCGTCACTGTTGGTATGCGACGTCCGTCGGTCTGACTCTGCCAAGTATCATGGCCATCGATCAGTTATTGCGCCACCCTGCGCTCTCTCCAAAAAAACTCCTCATCTGGTTTTGTCCCTTTCTCGCGGCCTATGCCGCGGTGATCCTCTTTGCCACGCCGCTCCTCCCTGAACACATGGAACCGTGGAGCCCGGTGCTGGGCCGCGGCTGGAGTGGGCTCCTCTCAATCGTTCAGGGCGTGTTCGTCGTGGGTTTCATTGGTCTGTGCGTTTTGCTCATGCGCAAAATCCCGTCACGCCCCATCCGCATGGCTCTGTTGGCCTTAACCGTGGGGCATGCCTATCTTGGCGTTGACGGCCTTCTCCTTGCCATGGGCAAATGGTACTTTAGGCCATTCCTCTATTCGGAGATGCTCACGCTGCTGGCGATCTGGTACGCCTACGAGACGAGCGCTGCGCTTCAACGTGCTGGCAGCTAAACACGTATTGGTGGAGCCCCACGGGCAGAGCCCGTGGCACCTGCAATCTCGTCCCGATGGGGGCGACATCCCGTCCACCCGCATGTTCCTGCTTCACCATGCGGCCCACCCCCAACGCTTTGCTTCGTCCCGTGAAATGCGAAGCATTTCCGGGACTTAACCCCGGAAATCGCTGTGCGATTTCTCGGGGCAAAGCGAAGCAAGGGGGTGGCCCAATGACGGGGTTGGCGTCTCCTAAGCAGGCTTCCGACGGTTCTCCGACGAGAAAAGCAGTTCTTTCTGAAGGTTTCCCTTGACATTTCAGACACTGATTTCTATCATAGTCTCTCACCCGGTTGACACAGCCGTCCGCTCGTCGTGAGGCCCATCAGCAAGGAGGCAACCATGGCGGTCCAAACATCTCCAGCCACCCAGCAGCACCAGGGTGTCCTCGTCTCAACTGATTGGGTGAGCCAGCATCTCAACGATGCCTCGATCCGCATTGTTGAAGTCGACGTCGACACCAAAGCGTACGCCGAAAGCCACGTCCCAAACGCCGTCGGCTGGGCCTGGGACACGCAGCTCTGTGACACCCTTCGCCGAGACATTATTCCCAAGGATAAATTCGAGCAGCTGCTTGGGCAATCAGGCATCGACAATAACACGACGGTCATCCTGTATGGCGATAACAACAACTGGTTCGCCGCGTGGGCCCTGTGGCAGCTCAAGGTGTACGGCCACAAAGATGTCCGGCTCATGAATGGCGGTCGCAAGAAGTGGATCGCTGAAGGCCGTGAGCTGACGACCGACGTGCCCAAGGCCACTCCCAAAACGTATCAGGCAAAAGATCCAGACAACTCGATCCGTGCCTTCCTGCCAGAAGTGATGAAGGCCTCGGCTGAGCGCTCAGCACAGCTCGTCGATGTCCGCAGTCCGCAAGAATATTCTGGTGAAATCCTCGCCCCTCCCGGACTCCCAGAAACCTGTCAGCGCGGCGGGCATATTCCCGGCGCGAAGAGTATTCCGTGGGGCAAAGCCTGCAACGAGGATGGCACCTTCAAGAGTCCTGAGGACCTCAAAGCACTCTACGGCACAGCGGGAATCACTGGCGAGAAGCTCGTCATCGCCTACTGCCGCATTGGCGAGCGATCTAGCCACACCTGGTTTGTCTTGAAGCATCTGCTGGGCTACAAGAACGTCAAGAATTACGACGGCAGCTGGACCGAATGGGGCAATTTGGTCGCAGCGCCGGTTGAGAAACCCTGACACTCAACGTGAGGACGCACCATGCCAAAACCTGAAGAGTATTCTGAGCGAAAAACTCAGCTCGCGGGCTGGCCGATTAATATCGTGACCTATCGACTCGGGGCGGTCTATCACACCACGATCGATAACACCGATCCTGGCGCATGGGTCGTCAAGGCGGATGGGGCGACGAAACAGGAGTCGGAAACTAAAGCCATGCACGAAGCGCAAGCCCTCCTGGAAAAGGTCAAGAAGAGCAAGCCACCCACCGGCTGCACCTCGGTACCAGGTTTCTAAACAATCCCCTCACACATTTCCGTCCACGCCCGCCTGCACCAGGCAGGCGTGTGTTTTTCTCCGTTGTCTGCCCCCCGTCAAAGGATTACAATAATCATATGATGTTCGGGGCGCGCCTGCGCGCCTGGCTCGTGCTCCTGACGGCACGACGCTATCGGCGCATCCTCATCGCATCTGGGGTGACGCTGTTAACAAGCGTGACCCTGCTAGGACTCATTGGATTCGCCCGGTGGCAGGGTCAACGAGCACTCCAAAGCGACGCGCATACTGTTATCGTTCAAGTCGGCCAGCAACTCCTCCGCACGCTCCAAAGCCGCCGCGGAACACTCACCTTCCTTCGCGACACCCTCAAGCGCCAACCGGAGTTGACGCAGCCGCAACTCCAAGCCCTGGGCTCCAGTGCGGTCGACCACACCCGGTATCTGTTAGGTACAGGTCTCATGCAATCCGAGTGGCTCCCGGTGTGGTGGTCAGGCCCACAACATCTTTCCCGAAGCGAGCTCAACCACCTTCATCGCGCCATTTTGCAACGCGCACAATCTTCCAAAGTCTGGCGCGTACCCTCGACGTTTGTGACGACTACTAAAGAGGCGCGCACGTTGCTCGTGATGCTGGAACCGCTACGAGCTCCGTCGTATCGACAGAGTGCCATCGTGGGTGTGTTCGATCTGAAACCGTTTCTGGAAGACTTCGCAACCGTCAGTCTCTCCCAATCGTATCCGATGCAACTCCTCGATGGCGAAACGCTTCTCTATCGCTCAAGCAACTGGCAAACACTGACAGACACCCGGCATCCGATTATCGTCCAACAAACCATGGCCATCGATGCTGCCCACTGGACCATCCAGATGCAGCCCGGCAGCACGTCGGTCGTCCAAACGTTGTCGTGGTTCAATGTCCTGCTCATCGGTCTGAGCGTCATGGCTGGACTCGGCGTCACGATTGTGGTGTGGATGCTCGCGGCTCGAACATGGATCTTGCAACGCGCCGTCATGCGTCGCACCGCAGCACTGCGCCGAGCGTTAGCGCGCATGCGCCATATGGCGATCACGGATGAGCTGACCGGCCTCTACAATCGTCGATTTTTCCTCAACCGGTGGGAATGGGAATGTGAACGGGCCAAACGCTACCAACGGCCACTGGCTTGTTTGATGATTGATGTGAACGGCTTCAAGCAAGTCAATGATCGTTTGGGGCATCCCACCGGCGATCTGGTTCTCAAGCAGGTGGCGCAAGAGCTCAAAACGCTCCTTCGGCAATCGGATATCCTTGCGCGCTTCGGAGGCGATGAATTCGTCGTCGCCCTGCCTGAAACCAGCGTCGGACAAGCGACTGCCGTCGCTGGAAAACTCCGTCAGGTAGCGATCGAAGTGCCCGACGGACACCTACGAGGCATGCTTCCTATCAGCCTCAGCGTCGGCGTCAGTCGAATCGAACAACCGGATGAAAGCCCCCAAGAAATTCTTGAAGCGGCTGACCAATCGCTCTATGCCGATAAACGACAGACGAAGTCCTCTGGTTCTTCCCCGCTGTTATCTCCCACCTGAACCTCTGATCGTTTTCATCGTCACGCATCCTTCACGTCCGGTTGCTCTCCCTACAAGAACCTGTGAAAAGGTCGAGAGACTTCCTAAGTGGCCGATTCTATTGAGGATCAGATATACTCACAGTATGGTGCCTGAAGCCATCCGCGCCACCATTGGTTGGAGCGAAAAGGCGGATTCACTCGAAGCGGGAAAAGAAGCGGCTGAGCTCGCACTGAGCCGCCTCTCCCTCTTTGGCCCGCAGCTCGCCATCGTCTTTGGCTCCTCATGGTTTGATCAGTGGCTGCTGCTGCAAGGCGTGCATTCCGTGCTTGGCTCTATTCCAACGATCGGAGGAAGTACCGCGGGAGAAATTCTTCCCAGCGGCCCTGTGAGTCATAGTTGCGTGGTCATGCTGATCGCCTCTGAGACACTCTCGTGTAGTACAGGAATGGGGGAAGCGGTGGATCGAGTTCCGAGAGAAGCGGGCCAGCAGGCTGCGTTTACGGCCGTGCGCGGATTTCACGGCAGCCCACGAATGGGATTTCTCTTATTTGGCGATGGCTTGGTGACCAACTACGCCGACGTGGTTCGTGGGATGCAAGAAGTGCTGGGGACGAGCTCGCTCATCGTCGGAGGCATGGCGGGTGATGACTTCCGCTTTGCCCAAACCTACCAGTACGTGAACAATCGGGTGCTGAGCCGATCCGTCGTCGGGGTCTTGCTGGGTGGACCGATTAAAATCGGAGTCGGATGCCAACATGGGTTTGCGCCTGTCAGCAAACCTCGTCGGATCACACGAGCGCATACGCACATCCTCTATGAGCTCGATGGACAACCCGCTGCGTCCGTGTATGAGGAATATTTTGGCCCCGAGGTCGTGCAACGGATGCGTCAGGAAGGCTTAACCCGACAGAGCATCGCCTATCCGCTCGGCATCCAGCCGGAAACCAGCGAGGCGTGGCTCTTGCGAAACGTCGTGTCGTTTGGTGAAGATGGGAGCCTCTCCTGTAGCGGTGAAATTCGTGAAGGCTCCTGGCTGCAGCTCATGATCGGGAGCCGAGAATTGGCGCTTGAGGCAGCCCGGAAAGCAGCGCAAGAGGCGATTCGTCCGCTCAATCGAATTGGCTGTGCGCTCGTCTTCGACTCGGCGGTTCGGCGAATGCTGCTTGGACCTCAGCAAGCCGCGATGGAGATTGCGCAAATCCGCGAGGCCATCGGTCCTTCAATTCCCCTCATCGGCTGTTACACGTACGGAGAACAAGCGCCATTTGGCATCACGTCAACGCAAGAACACACGGCGACACAGACCGGATCGGTGTTGGTGGTCGCACTCGGAACCTGAGCGCATGAACCGCATCACATGAGTTACGCCTTTTTACTACTCGGTATTCTCGCCGCCATTGTGCTGGCCCTAAGAGCTGACTGGAGCGTACAGTCTCCAGGCGCCATCTTGGTCCTGCTGGGATCGTTTGTGTATCTCGCCCTGAAAGCCGAATCCTCTCGAAAAAAACTTGATGAACTCTATCGGTTGCGAGCCGCCTACGATCAGCTCGATCAGCAAGCGAAACTCGTCATTCGAACCGACCTCGAACTCCATCACACCCAAGAGGAACTCGATCATCGGCTCGCTTCCCTCATGTCGCTCCATCAGCTTGGACGACAGCTCCAAGTGAGCCTGCATCCTGAGGAAGTCTTCAGTAAGCTCGAATCCTCTGTGGTGACAAACTTCGGGTTTTCCAAAGGGCTCCTGGGGATGGCCGCATCGTTTGAGATATTAGAATGGCGCTCCCTCGTCGGTGTGAGCCAACCGATCGCTGATGATCTTTGTAAGCACCTGTTGGAGAGCGGCCTCCTCAAACAGATCCTCACGCACCCGGCTCCGAAAATATTTCATACTGGCTCGGTGAGTGATCCGGCGCAACGAAAACTCCTTGATCTCCTCGGGGTTCCCGCAGCAGTGATCGCCGGTATCCTGCCTCATGCCGGACCGACAGGCTGTCTTCTGTTTGGTCGCACGCGCGGTATCACCAACTCTAAAGCTGATGAAGAGCTTGTCGCCATTCTTGCCAACCAACTGGCAGGTGCGGTGGAAAATTCCGCGTTGTATGAGAAAGCGTGGACGGCGCAACAAGAACTTGAGGCGAAAGTCCAGCAGCGCACACGGGAATTGGCCGAAGCGAACACGGCGCTCGTTCGCCTGAACAAAGCGAAAAGTGATTTCGTCTCTGCCGTCTCGCATGAACTACGCACCCCCTTGGCCGCGATTAAAGGGTATGCCTCATTGCTGGGCAGCGGTCAGTTTGGAGCACTCGCGAAAGCGCAACGTGAGCGGATCACGAAGATTGAAAAGCACGCGGACTTGCTCGCACAATTCATCAATAACCTGCTCGACATTGCCCGGATCGAATCCGGCCGAGTCACCATGGAGCAGCGGACGTTTGGCATCGAGGATTTTCTCTCAACCGTCCAGGATCTCGTCCACCCGCAGCTCGAGGCGAAGCAGATTCGCTATGCGGTGGACCGCGACGGCGTCAAAGAGCTCCTCGGGGATGCGCAACATCTCCAGCGCGTGTTCGTCAACTTACTCTCGAACGCCATTAAATATACGCCCGCGGGCGGATCAATCCGATTGGGCCTGAAGAAAGAAGGCCGCTCCGTCCTGGCCATGGTCAGTGATACGGGTTGTGGAATTGGACCCATGGACTTACCAAAACTGTTCCAAGAGTTCTACCGCGCCAACGATCCGATCAATCAAGAGGTCCGCGGAACAGGCCTTGGACTTGCGCTGGTCAAGCGCATCGTCGAAGCGCACCAAGGTCGGATCTGGGTCCAATCGGAACAAGGCAAAGGCAGCACGTTTTTCGTCAGTCTGCCTCTTGAGCCCGCAACGACTGAAGAGCCCTCCACCACATGATCCGGCAGATGGAGGTGAGCGGTGGCTGAGCAGAAATCCACGACCACCGTCCTGGTCGCAGATGACGATCCGGATTTGCGGGATATCCTGCGCTCCATCCTTGAATCTGCAGGGTTTACGGTTCGGGATGCGGCAGATGGTCAACTGGCGATTGAGGAGGTCCGCACGCATCCTCCCGACCTGGTCATTCTCGATTACATGATGCCACGGATGACGGGGCCTGAGGTGTGCGAGCACCTGAAGCGCGATCTGCTGCTTCGGCATCTACCCATCATCATGTTGACCGGAAAAAGCGAGTTGCAGGATAAGGTCAACGGGATTAATGCGGGCGCTGATGATTACCTCGTCAAGCCCTTTGAGCCACAAGAACTCCTCGCCCGAGTACAGATGGTCTTACGACGGACCGCCCGGGACCTCGAAGCCAACCCACTCACCAAGCTGCCCGGGAATATTTCTATTCAACGAGAACTGGAGCGCCGTCTCGCCAGTGGCAGCGCGTTTGCCACGTGCTATATCGACCTCGATCGATTCAAAGCCTTCAACGACCATTACGGCTTCAAGCGGGGGGATGACGTGATTGTCTACACCGCCAAACTGCTGCTGGAGATCTCTAAAACTCACGGCGGTCCGTCTGACTTCGTCGGACACATTGGGGGGGACGACTTCATTGTCATTACCACGATCGAACGAGCCGAGCCGCTCTGCGAGGCACTGGTACGGGGATTTGATGCGCTGGTCCCGTCGCTCTATGACGAGGAAGATCGGTCGCGAGGTCATTTGCTCCACACCGACCGGAAAGGACAGACGGTGCAATTACCTCTCCTGTCCATCTCTATTGCGCTGGTCAGCACAGAGGGGCAAACCTTGACTCACCCGGGACAAATTGCCAAGATTGGAGCAGAGCTCAAGGCGTACGCGAAGCAGTTTGAGCGCAGTATCTACGTGAGGGAGCGCCGGCAGACGTCCGAATGAACCCAGAGCGTGGAGCCCCACCCCCCTGCTTTCTTGCGAAAGCAAGAAGGGGGTGGCACCCGCAATCCCGCCCGATGGGGGCGACATCCCGTCCACCCGCATGTTCCTGCTTCACCATGCGGCCCACCCCCATGCGTCGCGTTGCCCCGAGCCCCGCGGCTTTGCTTGGCGCAAAGCCAAGCAGCGGGGCCGGGGTT